>ERZ724524.261-NODE-261-length-34262-cov-7.734937_pt1 | contig 34262 bp, 35 predicted proteins | sample MGYA00376057_ERZ724524 | MGnify/ENA primary metagenome ERZ724524 (study PRJEB28724, sample SAMN07190888) | wastewater metagenome | isolation source: influent of sewage treatment plant in Hong Hong | place: USA: Christiansburg, Virginia | collected 2016-03-01 ...
AGCAGCATATAGATTTATATGTAAACAATTACTCTATTGATTTAGGAGTAGATGGTAAAGCTGCTGTTGAAAAGCTGGTAGAAGTTTTTACTGCAACAAATAATTGAAATTAAACCTAAGTGTATATATAAATACCACTTAGGTTTTATCGTTTTCGTTGCCTTGTGTTAAACTTTGTATTAGTGTTGAAAATATTGAAACAATAATACTAAACCACAATGCAGCCCACCAATTTTTTACACTAAAACCAGGTACCAAAGTTGCTACCCATTTAATAATAATTATATTAATTACTAGTAAAAATAAACCCAATGTAAAAACAGTTATTGGAATGGTGAGTAATATCAATATTGGCTTTACAAATGTGTTTAAAAAGCCCAAAACAATTGCTACAAAAATGGCTGTTAATGTACTATCAATATGCACTCCACTTAACAACCAAGATGCGATTAAAGCAGCAGCAGCAGTAACCAATGTTTTTGTGATAAATTGTTGCATAGTTTTAAGTTTATTTGTTTGAATGTTACACTACAGTTAGTTCATAAAAATCTTCTTTATTCAAATATTTTTTTGCTAGTGCTTGTAGTTCTTCGGCACTAATGGTTTTAATTGTTTGAATTGAATTGTAAAAATATTGTTCATTCAAGTTATTCAAAACATAGTTTTTCCAACGAGCAATAATTTGAAAAGGTCCATCTAAATCGCCCAATAAACTTCCCATCATAAAATTTCTAACCAAGTTCAATTCTTCTTCTTCTATAATTTCGTTTTGTAAAATTGCCATCTCTTTATAGGTTTCTGCAATGGTAGCTTCACAAACATCTCTCCCTGCTTCTGTACTAATCATCCAACAAGTATCGTGAATGTGGTTTTGAATATAAGAGTGAATTCCATAAGTATAGCCCTTGTCTTCTCTAATATTACTCATTAATCGGCTACCAAAAAAGCCACCAAAAATATTGTTTAAAATTTGCACTTTAATAAAATCTGGATCATGTCTATTTGGAAAAGGTCTTGCCAAACGTATTGCACCTTGTACCCCATTCAAATCATTTAAAATAAATTGTTTTTTATCTATTGCAGGTGCAACATTGTACTCTATAGAACTAGTGGTAGTTGTATTAAAAGGAAGCTTGCCAAAGTTGGCATTCAATTGTTCTTGAATATCTGTTGGCAACTTTCCTGCAACAAAAATCATACACTTACCGTTTGTATAAAATTGCTGGTAAAACTTTACCAACTCCTCTTTTTCTAAAGCCTCATAATCTAATGTAGATGTGTATTTTCCATAAGGATGATGAAAGCCATACACATATTCATCAATCAAACGATTGGCAACAAAATCGCATTTTTTTAGGCTTACCTCTAAGCGTTGCTTTTGATTTTTTTTATAAATAGCCAACTCTTCTTCCGGAAAAATGCTCTCTGTAAAAAGCTCCGCAACAACAGGTAATAATTTTGATAAATGTTTATTTAATGTGTGCAATGTAACAACTGCAGTTTCGTTGTAACAGCTACGATTTAAGAATGCTCCATGAAACTCAAAATGATCATTAATAGCAAAAGCCGATTTGTTTTTTGTGCCATTTTTTAACATGAAGTTGGTTGTACCAGCAACAATGTTTTTATCCTCGTACCAATTGCCTGCATAAAAAACAAACTCTATAAACAATACATCTTGCGAACCACCATCAACACTATAAACGGGTACGCCATTATCCAACGTAAATTGCTCTGCATGCTTTAATTGTAAATCTAAATCTACTGCATCTAATATATTGGGGGCTTGTGTTCTGTTTGTCATTTTTTATTTAGTAAAGTCTTTTACAACTTTTATGTTTTCAATTAATCTAGATTGATGATGAATTGTTATAATAGTTACAACATCATTTCATAATAATAAATAATACGATAAGCTTTATGCAGTAACTGTCTGAGATTGTTATATCGAGCTGGAAAAATCTGATTGCCTATTTCGGGATATTTGTTTAGAATAGCAATTCGGTCTTTGATAGCTTGAATAAAGCGTTTTGCATTTACAGCGGAATCATTAGCAATGTAATCATGAATATTCTTCAAATCCTCCAGAGCAGGTTTAGTATATTTTACTATTGCCATGCATCCATTATTTTATGAGCTTCCTCTTCCGATACAACTTCTCCTTTTTTCATTGCTTCTAAACCTTCTTCAATTTTATTCAATAACACAATTTCTTCTAATACTTCGTCAATATCTGTAAACTCATCTTTTGGCATTGCCTGTATTGCTTCTATGATTTGTGTTTTTGTAATTGACATAACTTATTCTTTTTTCAAATCTACAAATTAATTCTTACTATAATAATGTATTGTACTACTGTTCTTGTCATCAAATATTTGTTGTGCGTACTGTTGAATGTCTTGTACTGTTACTTCCTGATATTTTGAAAACTCAGTATTCATTAATTCAGCATCACCCAATAACTCGTACATAGCTAAACTATTTGCACGACTCATAACACCCATATCTTCAAACGTAATAACACTTTCTGTTCTATTAATTACTTTCTGCAATTCGGCATCGGTAATCAACGTGTTTTTTATTTTTTCTAATTCTTCGTATACAGCTTTTTCTGCATCTTCCATTTTAATACCCTTTACCAGCTTGCCTTCTATGGCCAATAAACCTGCTTCTACACTACCAAAATGATAACAATCTAAATTAGAAAACAATTGTTTTTCTTTTACTAAACTTTGGTATAAACGAGATGAACCACCACCGCCCAACACTTCTGTAATTAAATCGGCAACATAATAACCTTTGGTTAAACGTGCATCAATATGCCATGCTTTAACCAATGCATCTAAAGGCACATTGGCTTGTACTTCTAAAAATTTTGGTGCAGCTTGTTTAGGCTCTTGTGGTAAGTTTCTTAAATATTTTTCTCCACTTTCAATATCGCCAAACCACTTTTCTGCCAACAACTTTATGTCATCGGTTTTTACATTACCTGCAACTACTAAAATTGCATTTGATGGGCGATAAAATTTAAAGAAAAATGCTTTCACATCTTCAATCGTAGCATTTTCTACATGGCTTAATTCTTTACCAATTGTCATCCATTTATAAGGATGTACATCGTACGCCAAGTTTCTCATTTTATTCCACACATCGCCATAAGGTTTGTTAATGTAATGTTCTTTAAACTCTTCACAAACAACTTTACGTTGCACTTCTAAACTCTTTTCACTAAATGCCAAACTCAACATTCTGTCACTTTCTAACCAAAAAGCAGTTTCAATATTTTGAGCAGGCATACTGCAATAATAATTGGTTAAGTCATTGGTGGTGTAAGCATTGTTTTCTCCACCTGCACGTTGTAAGGGCTCATCATAATCAGCAATATTTATACTGCCACCAAACATTAAATGTTCAAACAAATGAGCAAAACCAGTTTGTAAAGGGTTCTCATCTCTTGCACCAACATTGTACATAATATTTACTACAGCCATTGGCGTACTGCTGTCTTCATGTACCAAAACCCTTAACCCATTATTTAAAGTAAACTTGTTGTATTCAATCATACCAAAGAAATTATTTTTTATGTAGCCAGCTATAGAATATCTATATGGCTTTCTCGGCGTCGCACACTTGTACGTTTATAACTATACTCAACTTTTTTAACCACCCCTAACCCCTTCCATGCTTACAGCTTGGTTTATAACAAAGAAGGGGAAAAACCACAATTATTTTATTGCTGCAAGTTCACGAACAGTTTGTAAAAATACATCTATCTGTTCTTTCGTAATTGCTAAAGACGGAAGTAATCTAATTACGTTTGGTTTGGCTTCGCCAGTAAATACTTTTTTATCGAAAAGCAATTGTTTTTTTAAGTCTTTTAAGTCTTCCGTCATTTCAAAACCAACCATTAAGCCACGTCCACGAACATTTATAATACCATCAATTTTACTCAATTCTTCCATCAAATAAGTACCCAATTCATTGGCTTTATTAATTAATTGCTCGTCATTTATTACATTTAAAACAGCCATTGCTGCTGCACAAGCCAATGGATTGCCTCCAAAAGTTGTACCCAACATTCCATGTTTTGGTTTAAGGTGTGGAGCAATTAAAATACCACCAATTGGAAAACCATTACCCATGCCTTTTGCTAAAGAATAAATATCGGCATTTACACCTGCAAAATCATGAGCAAAAAATTTGCCTGTACGTCCATAACCACATTGTACACTATCTGCAATATAAACGGCATTGTATTGATCGCACAAATTTCTAATGAGTTGTAAAAAAGAATTGTTGGCAACATTGATACCACCAACACCTTGAATGCCTTCTATAATTACTGATGAAACCTCGTTGCCATGCTCATTAAAATATGCTTGTAAAGCCGCCTCATCATTAAAAGGAAGAAAAACAATATTGTCTGTTTCATTTACCGGTGCAAGAATATTTTTATTATCGGTGGCTGCAACTGCCAAAGAAGTTCGTCCATGAAAAGCTTTACTAAAGGCAATTATTTTTTTTCTGCCATTGTAAAAGCTTGCCACTTTTAATGCATTTTCGTTTGCCTCGGCACCGCTATTGCATAAAAATAATTGATAGTCGTTTTTGCCAGAAACCTCAGCCAGTTTTGTTGCCAACTCTTGTTGAATTGGGAGAATTACCGAGTTTGAATAAAAAGAAATTTTATTCATTTGCTCTTTAATGGCTTGTACCCAACGTGGGTGAGCATGACCAATGCTAATTACTGCATGGCCACCATACATGTCTAAATATTGTGTATTGTTATCGTCCCAAACATAAGAGCCTTGGGCTTTTGTAATGGTTATTGGGCTAAGAGGATAAACGTCGAAGAGAGGCATGAGATTAAAGGTATAAGGTGAAAGATATGAGGTGGAAGGGTTAGGCTATACGGTGTTTAAAATATTATTCTTTGGGTCTTAAGTACTTTATAAATGCAATTAACATTGCTCTTACTTCATTTATTAGTTTGTTAATAATTTCGTATTCATTATTTGTGATGTAATTAAGCTCTAAAGCTGCAAAACAGCAATAATCAGTTTCATTAGTAGAACCTAAAGATGTGTCTAAAAACTTCGCAAAATCTTTGTCAGTAAATCTACCACATCCTTCAACAATATTTAAAGGAACTGATAGTGCAGCTCTAAGTAACTGCGATGCTAATTCATATCTTTCTTCTTTCGGAAGTTTTATTGCAATGTTTTTCTTAACGAACATATACATTTCGTGAGATTTTTTCCAAACATCTAGCTTCTTATAATCACGCATCTTAAATGGTTTAAGGTATAGGGTTAAAGTTAGATAAGTAAAATAAAAATAATTCCAATTTTTGTTTGCCTAACTTCTGCCTTTCTCTTTAATCCTTTTGCCTTCCAACTTTCACCTTCTACCTAAAAATAATTTGCTTTTAAATTAAGTCCTACTCTCTCATCTAATCCAAACATTAAATTCATGTTTTGAACAGCTTGGCCACTTGCACCTTTCAATAAATTGTCAATCACAGAATGTATTACCAATTTGTTGCCTACTTTTTCTAACTGAATCATACATTTATTGGTATTTACTACTTGTTTTAAAAAAATGGAATCTTCTGCAATAGTTGTAAATGCAGCTGCTGCATAAAATTGTTTATACATTTCATTCAACTCGTATAATTCTAAATTACATGTAACTGTTGAGCTTACAAAAATACCTCTTGTAAAATCGCCACGCCAAGGCACAAAACTTAAACCACCATCCTCTGAAGAAGAGTTTGCAAAACTGTTTTGCAATTGCAATAATGATTCTCCAATTTCTCCTAAATGTTGGTGCGTTAATGTTTTATATGCTTGTACATTGTTAGCTCTCCAGCTAAAATGCGAAGTTGCACTTAAACTTTGCCCTGCACCTGTACTACCTGTAATTCCAGTTGTGTACACATCGCCTAGCAACCCTGCTTTTGCTAAAGGCAATAAACCCAATTGAATTGCAGTTGCAAAACAACCAGGGTTGGCTATATTATTTGCTGTTTGTATTTGAGGTTTATTTAATTCTGGTAAGCCGTAAACGAAATTTCTTTTATTAAAATTAGCATCGGCTTTTAAACGAAAATCATTGCCAATATCAATAATTTTTACACCTGACGGAATCTCGTTATCAGCAACAAACTTTTTCCCTTCCCCGTGTCCTGCACATAAAAAAACAACATCAACATCAAAATGGTGTTCTGCTGAAAAAGTCTGTTCAGTTTCGCCAATCAAATCTCCATGAACCGATGAAATCAAATTGCCAGCATTGCTTTTGCTTTGTACATACGCAATATTTGCGTTTGGATGATTGATTAATAATCGTATCAACTCACCACCTGTATAACCAGCACCACCAATAATACCAACACTAATTTTCTTCATGTGCTGCTGCATTTACTTTGTGAAAAATTGACGTTTGGTTGCCAAATATTTTACTAAAGCCACGTACATCTTCCCCTGTAAAACCTGTATTCATTTCGCCATATTTACCAAAAGCACTATTCATTAAATCGTACTTACTTTCTATACCAATAATTTGAAAACGGTAAGGCAATAATTGTACAAAAACTTTGCCTGTAACAGTACGCTGGCTTTTTTCTAAATAAGCTTCAATGTCTCTCATTACAGGATCTAAAATTTGTCCTTCGTGTAACCAGTTTCCATAAAATTGAGCTAAACTATCCTTCCATTGCAATTGCCATTTGGTTAACACATGTTTTTCCAAAGCATGATGTGCTTTTAAAATAACCATGGGTGCAGCTGCTTCAAAACCAACACGACCTTTAATGCCAATAATGGTGTCGCCAACATGTATATCTCTACCAATACCAAATGGCCCTGCCAATGTTTGTAAATATTGAATTGCCTCACTCGGATGATCAAAAGTTTCGTTGTTTACACCAACCAATTCTCCATTTTCAAAATGCAATTCAACTTCTTCTGCATTGTGTTTGGTTACTTGCGTTGGCCATGCACTTTCGGGCAATAACCCTTTACTGTTCAAGGTTTCTCTTCCCCCAACACTAGTACCCCACAATCCTTTATTAATTGAGTATGCTGTTTTTTCAAAATTCATTGCAACACCTTTTTCTTTTAGGTATTCAATTTCTGCTTCACGGCTCAATTTTAAATCACGAATGGGTGTAATAATTTCTATACCAGGAATTTCAATATGAAAAACCATATCAAATCTTACCTGGTCGTTTCCAGCACCTGTACTTCCATGAGCCACAGCATCTGCGTCAAGTGCTTTTACATGATCGGCAATGTGTAAAGCTTGCACCAATCTTTCGGCACTTACACTTAATGGATAGGTATTGTTTTTTAATACATTTCCAAAAACTAAATATTTTATAATTGAATCGTAATAACTTTTTACAGCATTTACTGTGGTGTGAGTTTTAACCCCCAATGTATATGCATGTTGTTCAATATGTTTTAACTCTTCGTTGCTAAAACCACCAGTATTTACAACAATGCTGTGCACTTCATAATCAAACTCTTCAGTAAAATATTTTACACAAAAACTAGTGTCTAATCCACCCGAAAAACCTAATACAATTTTCTTACTCATATTTTTTCTTTTATCAAACTGCTTAGTATATAATCTTTATCACAAAGACTTCGGCTACTTTGTGAATTTATTAAAAATTAAAAAAGTATCTTAAAAAAGACTTTGCACCACCACCTCCAGCTACATCATCTTTCTTTAAAAATCTTCTTAAAAGCTTACTTTGTTTTAGCCGTTGAAAACGTTCGAATACTTTACTTTTTTTATCAAAATATTCTTTGGTTTCTTTTGGTTCGTAATGATCAATTGGATCAAATAGCATGGCTGTACACATACAATTTTTTCTGTCTTTACTCGATAAAATATCAAAATTTACACAGCTTTTACAACCAGCCCAAAACTCTTCATCATTGGTAAGTTCACTATACGTTACTGGCTCATAACCCAACTCACTATTAATTTTCATTACTGCTAAGCCTGTAGTTAAACCAAAAATTTTAGACGTAGGATATTTCTCTCTACTTAAATCAAAAATTCTTTTTTTAATTAGTTTAGCAACTCCGCTTTTTCTAAATTCTGGTGCTACAATTAAGCCACTATTTGCTACAAATTCGCCATGTTGCCAAGCTTCAATGTAACAAAAGCCAACCCATTGGCCAGTTGTAGTAACAGCTATTACAGCTTTATCTTCTAATATTTTGGCAGCAATATATTCTGGTGTTCGTTTTGCAATACCTGTACCTCTAGCCTTTGCAGACGATTCCATTTCGTCTGTTATGCGTTTTGCATAGTGCGTATCAAGGTGTGTTGCCACACGAATGATAATATTATTATGTTCCAACTTGAAAAGAATTAAAATGAATTTTGGCAATACGTTTGAATCATCTGGGAGAAATTCACTGATAGGGGCAATTGCCAGCTGCTCGTCCTATCAGCAACCACGTCGTGGTCTGGGTACGAAACACGGGATAATATATTGTGTTCTTTTTTTCATTAAGAGCGTAAATGTACAGTTGTTTATAAAACCACCAACATTTTTTTTAAAAACTAAACGTTAAGAAAATAAACTTTTTTATGCTGATTATTTTACACAAAAGATTACAACTGTTAGTTGGTACATAAACCATATGCCATTTTGTTATTGTATTTTTCGTTTTAAGATAAAAAAATGAGCAATAAGCTCCGTTTTTATTCCCTTCCTTACCTTTACACACTTATATTTTTTTAAAAGATGGTGTATTTAACAAGACAAGAACATTTTAATGCTGCTCATAAGTTGTACAATTCTAATTGGAGCAAAGAAAAAAATGAGCAAATGTTTGGCGTTTGTGCCAACGAAAATTGGCATGGACATAATTATGATTTGTTTGTTACCATTAAAGGACAACCAAATGCAGACACAGGCTTTTTATACGATGTAAAAAAATTAAGTACGTTAATTAATGAAGAAGTTATTGAAAAACTAGATCATAAAAACTTAAACTTGGATGTAGATTTTATGAAAGACAAAATGTGCAGTACCGAAAATTTGGCTATTGCTATTTGGAATAAACTACAGCCTCATTTACCAGAAAATGTGCAGTTACATTGTATTAAATTATATGAAACTGCAAGAATATATGTAGAATATTTTGGTTAATTTATTGAGCAGAGTGAACCAAATTATTTTTATTTCGTTTATATACATGCTACTGTTGTTGTAAAACAATAATAGCAGTTTGGAAAAGTTATTGATACTGGCTTCTGATGCCTTAATACTTGAGCAACACACTTTTGCCACAGTAAAGGCAGTTAATAACAATATCTAAATGAGCTTAATTTAAAAAGTGTAGTAGTTAAAAATTCAACAAAATCTTTTAATGATTTTGTTAAATCATATTATTAAAAAATATACCCAAAAGGTACATGAATAAAGTAGCAGTTTATAGAAAAGAACATTTTAATGCAGCCCACAGGTTGAACAATGCTGCTTGGAGCGAAGAGCAGAATAAAGCTGTTTTTGGTAAGTGCAACAATGCAAATTACCATGGACACAATTATGAATTAATTGTAAAAGTTGTAGGTGTACCGAACCAAGACACAGGTTATGTGTTAGATACAAAACTATTGAGTGATTTAATTAAAACTGAAATATTGAATCGATTTGATCATAAAAATTTAAACTTAGATACACAAGAATTTATTAACCTAAATCCAACGGCTGAAAATATTGCTATTGTAATTTACAATTTGCTAAAAGCTAAGCTGGATAAAGATTTAGAACTACAAATAAAACTATATGAAACAGAACGAAACTTTGTTAAATATCCAGCTTAGTGGAAATAACAAAATTGAATTAAGTGACATTCTAATTGATGACATGGGCGATAATCATGTAAGTACAAGTGTTGATACACCTATGATGGCAGATGCTTTTGTTTTAACTGATGCTGAAAAAATGAAACAAATTGAAGAGCATTTTAGAAGCATTATGAATATCATGGGTTTAGATTTAACCGATGATAGTTTGAAAGGCACACCTAAACGTGTAGCTAAAATGTACATCAAAGAAATTTTTAGTGGTTTAAATCCTGCCAATAAACCAGCAATGGCTTTGTTCGAAAACAAATACAAGTACAACGAAATGTTGGTAGAAAAAAACATTTCTTTCTACAGCAATTGTGAGCATCATTTTGTACCAATAATTGGTAAAGCTCATGTTGCATACATTAGTAATGGCAAAGTAATTGGTTTAAGTAAGTTGAATAGATTGGTTGAATACTTTGCTAAACGACCACAAGTACAAGAACGTTTAACCATGCAAATTGGCAAAGATTTGCAACAAGTTTTAGGTACCGATGATGTTGCAGTTGTTATAGATGCAAAACATTTATGTGTTGCTAGCCGTGGGGTTGAAGATGATACAAGTAGCACTATTACTGCTTTTTATGGTGGTGCTTTTAAAGACGAGAACAAGAAAAATGAGTTTTTAAAATATTTAGAATTGAGAACGGAGTTTTAGGTTGATAGAAAAGTAAAAAGCCGGTACAACATTGTATCGGCTTTTTAATTCAATTAAATAATTACAACATTAGCAACCCAACTTTATTTAAATTGGTAATGGGTTTATTGTCCCAAAATAATTCAAAATCAAGAAAACCCGCAGCCTCATAATTTTTTTGAACTTCTTGCAGTGTATAGGTTTTGGCATTTGCAATTGAAACCATTTGAAGCAAAGTATACAACCATTCTCCTTTGTCTTTATCTACTTTTATTTGTACCGTTTCTTTGTTTGTTTGAAACAACAATTGAGCTTCTTCCCATGTATTTCCTTTTTTACTTTTACTAACAATTTCAATGCTTGGTATTGTACCAATAAATACAACTTTGGTATTGGGCTTACTGCTATTAAGTGATGCCTCTTGTAAACATTGTACAATAAAATCGGCAGGAACAGATGGTTTTGGCGTTTTATGATCGAACCATTTATGCAAAGGTTCATCTAAGCCAATACTGTGCATATAATTAAACAAAGATTTTTTTAATCCATAGCTAAACGCATCATGATTTGTTCCTGTTGGATCAATATGTTCAACATCATTATCAGCAAATGTGATGTTTGTTTCTTTGGCTTTTTGCACACCAAATTTTTCTGGATTTAATCCCACCGGACTATGTGCAGTCATTGTAAATAAATGCCAAAATGCACTTTGCAAAATTCCAGCTTTAAACATTTGCCTTACCATTTCTACACTATCAATTGTTTCTTGTGCAGTTTGTGTTGGAAATCCAAACATTAGATAAGCATGAACCATTATACCAGCTTCGGTAAAATGTTTATTTACTTTGGCAACTTGTGCAACAGTAATTCCTTTATTAATTAATTTCAACAATCTGTCACTAGCAACCTCTAAACCACCACTAACACCAATACATCCACTTGCTTTAAGTAATAGACAAACATCTTTTGTAAAGCTTTTTTCAAATCGAACATTGGTCCACCAGCTTACAACAAGTTTGCGTTTAATAATTTCTAACGCTACTGCTTTCATTAATGCAGGCGGTGCAGCTTCATCAACAAAATGAAAACCCGTTTCTCCTGTTTGGTTTATCATTTCTTCCATTCTATCGCATATAAGGCTTGCTGCAATTGGCTCGTAGAGTTTTATATAATCTAAGCTAATATCGCAAAAAGTACATTTCCCCCAATAACAACCATGTGCCATGGTTAATTTGTTCCAACGCCCATTGCTCCATAAACTGTGCATGGGGTTTACAATTTCAATTGCTTGAATGTATTGATCTAAAAAGAAATCACTATAATCTGGTGTACCTACTTCACCTTGTTTATAATCTGTACAAGATTTATTGTTGATGAATGTAATTTCATCATTCACCAATAAAAACGTTCTTTTTAATTCTTGAATTGTTGTGCTTCCTTCAGTAAACTTGATGATATTTTCAATGGGTGCTTCTCCGTCATCTAAAGTTATAAAATCGAAAAACTCAAATACTCGTTTATCTTTTAGAGATCGCAATTCTGTATTGGCAAACCCGCCACCCATGGCTACTTTTATTTGAGGAAAATGTTGATGAATGTATTGTCCGCATCTAAAAGCTGCATATAAATTACCAGGAAATGGAACTGATAAACAAACAATTTTCGGCTGAATTTTTTCAATATTTTGATGCAGCAATTGCAACAAAATTTCATCTATATAAGTATAGGGGCGACGCAAGGCTTCATACAACTCATCGAAGCTATTGGCACTTCTTCCTAGTTTTTCAGCATACCGGCTAAAACCAAAATGTTCATCTACACATAGCTTAATTAAATCGCTAATGTCTTCTAAATATAAAGTGGCTAAATGTTTGGCCTTTTCTGTAATGCCCATATTGCCAAAAGCCCAAACTAAATCATCTATCTGAGCAAAACGTGCAGCTTCTGGTAAAAAATTTCTACTACAAATTAACTGAGCCAATGTTGGCTGTTTGCCTTGTAAAAAAGCAATTACTTTATCAATGGTATGAATGTAATTTTCTTGTAGTGTAAGTATTCGTTGAATATTGTTTACATCTTCATCTTGTAAAACAATATTGGGCAACTGTGCATGAATTGTTGCAAATAATTTCTCTAGCCCAAGTTTAGAAAAAATTTGTGTAGTTACTTCTATCCCTAAATCACTTTGAAAAGCTGATATGCCTTTGGTATTTAAAAATCCTTTTAAATACGCTGTGGCAGGGTAAGGGGTATTTAACTGTGTAAATGGGGGCGTAATTAAATAAGCTGTAGCAATCAAATACTCTTGTTTTAAGTAACGAAAATAAGTAAACTAGTTACTAAACAACTGGTAATTCGATTTTTCTATAAACACGAAGCATATTTTTGCATTTTTAAATTTAATTTGTTGCATAAAAAAACCGCAATGATGCGGTTTTAAAATTTTTTAGTATTTATATAATATTAATAAACCCAGTTGTATTTGTATTCTAATGGAGCTTTTAAACCACGTTCGGAAATGCGTTTAAACCTTGCTGGTAAAGCCATTAAGTAATCTCTTCCTTTTTCTGCAGCACCCGTAAGATTGCCAATATTTTCTATATTCCATTCTTTAATTAATGATTCTAAAATGGCTGTATAATCCATACTTGTATAAACGCCTAAACGTTGTGCAGCATCGCTAAAATGTGTAAATGTTGTACCAATTTTTTCGCCTTGTTGTCTTAAAAAATGTGCAGGCATTATTATTTTTTTTCGCATCATATCTTCAAAAGCCAACATCATTTCGCTTGGGTCTATTTCAAAAATTTTGGTAATAAAACTTTTATAAGCTCTTGCATGTCGAAGTTCATCAGCAGCAATTACGCCACACATTTTTGAAAGCACATCGTTGCCATGTTGCTTGGCCAATGTGGCTGTTCTTCTATGAGAAATATTGGTAGCCAACTCTTGAAATGAAGTGTATACAAAATTTTTATAGGGATCTCTAGCTGCTCCTGTATCAATACCATCGGCTATTAAATATTGTGTGCTTATTTCCATTTGACGCATGTTGATACGCCCAGATAAATACAAGTATTTGTTCAACAAATCACCATGTCTGTTTTCTTCAGCAGTCCACATTCTAATCCATTTGCTCCAACCTTCAGGTTCTGCTTTTGTAATTCCTTCAACATCCATTAACCAACTTTCATAAGTAGGCAAAGCTTCTTCTGTAATTACATCGCCAACCAATACCACTAAATAATCGTAGGGCAACTCTTTACATTGTAGTTGTAGCTCTTTAATTTGAGTAGTAAAATCTTCTTTATTACTTTCTGGTAAAAAGTCTGAAGGCTGCCAGTTTTCATCAATATTTTTCAAATAATCGCTAATCATAGTATCAATATTTTGACCTAAGAATTGCATTACTTCCAGTCTGGTAGGATTCAAATTCATTGCTAGTATTTAGTAAAAGTAAGGTTCAAAAAAACTGTTTACAATCGTGGGTGTAAAGCTAAGGAATAAAAAACTGATTGCATTTATTAAAAAACAATAGCCACTATTTTAGTGGCTATTGGTATAAAAGTTAGAACTTTTTATCTATTCATACTTGCTAAAAACTCTTCGTTGTTTTTAGTGCCTCTCATGCGTTTCAACAATTCATTCATTGCTTCTTCTGTGTTCATATCGTTAATGAATAAACGTAAAATGTTCATACGTTGCAACACTTCTTTATCTAACAACAAATCATCTCTTCTTGTTGAAGATGATACTAAATCTATGGCTGGATAAATACGTTTATTGGCCAATCTTCTATCCAATTGTAACTCCATGTTACCAGTTCCTTTAAATTCTTCAAAAATTACTTCATCCATTTTGCTACCAGTTTCAATTAATGCGGTTGCTAAAATGGTTAAAGAACCTCCATGTTCTATTTTACGAGCTGCTCCAAAAAATTGTTTAGGTTTTTGCATTGCATTGGCTTCTACACCACCACTTAATACTTTGCCACTACTTGGTGCAACTGTATTATGGGCACGTGCCAAACGAGTAATGCTATCTAATAGAATTACCACATCGTGACCGCACTCTACCAAACGCTTTGCTTTTTGTAAAGCCATTGTAGAAACTTTTACGTGTTTTTCGGCTGGCTCATCAAATGTTGAGGCAATCACTTCTGCATTCACACTACGTTCCATATCGGTTACTTCTTCTGGTCTTTCATCTATTAAAACCACCATTAAATAACACTCTGGATGATTGGAAGCAATTGCATTGGCCACTTCTTTTAACAACATGGTTTTACCCACTTTTGGTTGTGCAACAATTAAACCACGTTGCCCTTTACCAATTGGGGTAAATAAATCCATTATACGAGTGCTGTAATTGTTAGATGTTGTAAACAAATTCAGCTTTTCGTATGGGAATAATGGTGTTAAATAATCGAAAGGAACTCGATCTCTTACTTCATCTGGTTTTTTGTTGTTAATGGTATCAACCTTTAATAAAGCAAAATATTTTTCGCCTTCTTTTGGAGGACGAACACTACCTGCAACGGTATCGCCTGTTTTTAAACCAAATAATTTTATTTGAGATGGAGAAACATATACATCATCTGGAGATGATAAATAATTATAATCGCTACTGCGTAAAAAACCATATCCATCTGGCATCATTTCTAAAACCCCTTCGCCAGAAATTACACCATCAAACTCTATATTAAAAGCTGTGTCTCTGCGATTCTGGTAATTGTTGCGTTGTGGATAGTTTTGGCTAGGCTCTGTTTGTGTAGAATTTTCGCCAGCTTGGTTGCTATTTTCTGTGGTTTCTGTAGCTTGTAAAATTTGCTCAGCTAACTTATTTATTTGAGGCCCATCAACTGTTGTTTTTTCTTCTTCATTTGTTGAAGTAGTTTCAACAGGTTTGGCTTTTTTAATTTTTAGTATTTTTTTCTCAACCACTGCTGGTTTAACTTCTTCTACATGTACAGGTACTTCTTGTAATTGTGTAGGTGCTTCTTGTACAACTTCAGCTTCTTCTGTGCCATTGGCTGTAGATGTTTTTACGGTTACAGGTTTTCTTGCTCTAGCTTTTTTGATAGGCTTTTCGTCTGTAGTTGCAGCACTTTCTTTTATGGCTTGTTGATCTAATATTTTATAAATTAAATCTTGTTTTTCTAACTTTTTAACGTTGGTAATATTCAATTGCTCAGCAACATCTAATAGTTCTGGCAAGAGCATGTCGTTCAATTGCAAAATGTCGTACATAAATAAGATTGGGTGAGGGAAAAATGGTAAATTTTCTTACGTTTTTTAATCCTTTGAAAAATAATTTGAAATAAGAACCTGATTTGAGTTGATTTGGAAAAGACGATGAACTGATGTGTTGGAGTATGAATATCTGAAAACCAATCAGTTTGTTTCCAATGCAATGTTAAGAAAGGTTTTTTTATTTGAAGAAATTTTTTTTAGCTGGCAATCTAAAAGCTATAAAAATAGAAACTGTGTAGAGACTTATATTTGCTGCTAAATAACTGTCTATTTTAACCCTAATAACAAAGGTGATTATATAAAAAAGTGTACAAGTGTGCGACGCAACAGAAGCTAAATGATTATTCTGCTGCTGGTTACCAAAATAAATACAATTATGTTTAACAAGCGTATTAAAGTAAAAGAGTTGCTTAAAAGTGAGCAAACAGGACAAGAAGTTACTGTAATGGGTTGGGTACGAACGTTTAGAAACAACCAATTTATTGCATTGAATGATGGAAGCACCAACAACAATTTACAAGTAGTTGCAGAACTGGGTTTATTAGACGATGCAACCATGAAACGTATTACAACAGGTGCATCTTTAAAAGTTATTGGCGAAGTTGTAGCAAGTTTAGGTAAAGGACAAAGTATTGAATTGAAGGCCAAAAGCATTGAAATTTTGGGTGATAGTGATGCCGAAAAATATCCATTGCAACCTAAAAAGCATAGCTTAGAATTTTTAAGAGAAATTGCTCATTTACGTTTTAGAACCAACACTTTTGGAAGTGTATTTAGATTAAGAAATGCGTTGGCATTTGCTGTTCATAAATTTTATAACGAAAAAGGATTTGTTTATTTACACACCCCAATTGTTACAGCAAGCGATGCTGAAGGTGCTGGTGAAATGTTTAGGGTAACTACTTTACCCATTGATGGAACTGCTGCTAAAAAAGAAGATGGAACAATTGATTTTGCTGAAGATTTTTTTGGAAAGAGTACCAACCTTACCGTAAGTGGACAATTAGAAGGTGAATTGGGTGCAATGGCATTTAGCGATATATACACTTTTGGGCCAACTTTTAGAGCCGAAAACTCAAACACTACAAGGCATTTGGCTGAATTTTGGATGATTGAACCCGAAGTTGCATTTAACGATTTAGAAGACAATATGAATTTGGCTGAAGAGTTTATTCAGTACTTGATTCGTTATGTAATGGAACACAATTATGAAGATTTAGAATTTTTAGATCAACGTTTGGCCGAAGAAGAAAAACAAAAACCACAAAACGAACGTCAAGAATTTGGATTGATTGAGAAACTAAAATTTGTTACCGACAATCAATTTGAACGTATTACTTATACCGAAGCAATTGACATTTTATTAAACTCGGCTCATTATAAAAAGAAGAAATTTAAATACGATGTTAGTTGGGGCATTGATATGCAAAGTGAGCATGAGCGTTATTTGGTAGAAAAGCATTTTAAAAAACCTGTAATTGTTACCAATTATCCTGCAGCTATAAAAGCTTTTTATATGCGTTTAAACGATGGTTGCGAAGCTGGTAAAGAAACCGTTGCAGCAATGGATATTTTGGCTCCAGGTATTGGTGAAATTGTTGGAGGAAGCCAAAGAGAAGAACGTTTAGACAATTTATTACAACGAATGAAAGATTTTCATATTCCGGTAGAAGAAATGAGTTGGTATTTAGATACTCGTAGGTTTGGAACAGTGCCACATGCTGGTTTTGGTTTGGGTTTTGAACGTATGGTACAGTTTGTAACAGGCATGGGCAATATTAGAGACGTGATTCCTTTTGCACGTACTCCGAAGAATTGTGAATTTTAGTTTAAGAAAAATATAAATTCATAAATCAATAAATTGTTTTTGTAGTTTGGCATTTGCCATTATATTTGCAGCCCAATCGAAGAAATTTGAAAGGCATTTTAAAGTACCAACATTAAAATGAAAAGGATGGTGCGGTAGCTCAGTTGGTAGAGCAAAGGACTGAAAATCCTTGTGTCGCCGGTTCAATCCCGGCCCACACCACTTTTAAACTAAAGAGTTACAAGTAAAATTGTAGCTCTTTTTTATTTGGTACAATGCAGCGTAAAAAAATAGCTCCTCTTTTTGTACAAAATTCTTATTGCCATTTCTTATTTTCAATAAGAGAAAATGAACCACAAACTCTGTTATAACAGTGATTATTCTCACACAATTGCTGCAAACAATATTTCTAAAAAGTGTTGGTTATAATTGAAAAAACGAATTAATTTTTTTGTTATATTAGCATTTCAACCCTACAAGTTCATGTAAATAAGAGCTGCTTTACTATGAAAATAATTGAAGGAAATACCAAAAGCTTACCAACCGTAAAATTGAGTGGTTTATTCCATAGAAAGAAAGAATGGATTGCACTAGAATTTGCACACAATTTAAAGCTGAACAATGCCATTAAAACATTTCCCAACCACAGATACAGTTCTACACAAAAGCTTTGGTTAATACCATTTGGTAAAGAAAATTATGAACAACTAGTAAAAGTCTTGAAACCAATAGCTACAATAAACAATACTGAATTAAAAGCATATTTATTACAAAAAAAGAAAGTAGAAAAAGATAAAATAGCATTTGCCCACTTAGAACATAAAGAGCAACAAAAAATTTCTGTAGCAGCCCTACCCGATATAAGAAAAATACACAAAATCAACCAGCCCATACTTGCACAAGTACAACAACACTTACAGTTAAAAGGCTACAGTGTAAGTACAAGAAAAACATACTTAAATGAAATTGCCCAGTTTTTGCAAACCATTAAAGCAACACCAGCAACAGAGTTTACTCCACAAAGAATAATGGATTATTTACAGTATTGTTTGGTTACAAACAAAGTATCTGAAAACACATTACACAGCCGTACCAATGCTTTAAAATATTATTACGAAAAAGTATTGGGCAGAGAAAAATTTTTCTGGGAAATACCAAGAGCAAAAAAGCCATTTCAATTACCCAATGTTTTAGCGGAACAAGAAATAGTACGATTGTTTAATGCCATTACCAATTTAAAACATAAGGCCATTTTATTTACAGCCTACAGTGCAGGTTTAAGAGTTAGTGAAGTGGTAGCATTAAAAATTGCAGATATTGATAGCAACAGAATGCAAATAAAAATAGAATCGGCCAAGGGCAAAAAAGATAGAATGGTAAATTTAAGTCCTGTGTTGTTAGATATTTTAAGACAGTATATTAAAAAATTGAATCCCCAACCAACTACCTATATTTTTGAAAGTGAAATTGTAGGTGAAGCATATTCATCAAGATCGGCACAAAAAGTTTTTCAGCGAGCCAAAGAAAAAGCAGGCATCGCCAAAAATGTAACCTTCCATTCGTTGCGACACAGTTTTGCAACACATTTATTGGAAAAAGGAATAGACATTCGATACATCAAAGATATTTTAGGGCATTTTAGTATTAAAACAACCCAGCGTTATACACATGTAAAGAAAAGCCAGTTAATACAAATTACCAGCCCTTTAGACGATTTGTGGCTCAAAGGAGATATCATTTAAATAATTTTTAAAAGTGACGTATATTTAATTTGTTGGTGGCAATTTTATAAAAATGCGAATCATAATAATACTGATATTTTGTATTTTGACTAGTTCTTATGGGCAGACTTTATCTACTGCGACTAATAGTAAAAAGCCAAACGAATTATCTTTTAAAGAGAATAAGTTGAAGCTCGACACCTTAATAATAGACACACTTCATTTGGATTTATTCAGTGCCAAAAAACTAATTGCATATAAATATTTATCTGTGACATTTTATATAGACTACAAAGACTATTTAAAGGAACTGAAATATTTCTTAAAAAATCACAAGCAAGAAATTAGAGCGACAAGAAACCGAAAAATAAAAGGTGAATTTTTTAACCCAGAATCATATTCATCAGCATTAGTAACCGTTGACTCAATTTACCACGAATTAAAAACAATTTCAAAAAGACAGGACACAATTAGCATAAATCAAAAAATGTTTGACAAAATAGGACTTCGTTCTTTAGTTGATTTTGATATACTAATAGAAAAAAATCATTGCTCAATCTATGACGAGAAAAATATTTTACAGACAACCATCGTAAGACAAAAAGGTACATGGCATAATGGGTGTCGTTGGGGTGGACGTAAGTATTTCATAATTGGTGCAACAAATTCGTTTTATGAAGGATTAGATTGGGTCAACTAAAAGCTTGCACACAACATTAGGTTTGCTGCAATTTGGGCTTGACGTTAGTAATCTCAACATTTGTAATTCTATTTTGCTTCAGTTCTCGGCTCGACTAATAAAGCCAAGCAAAAGTTCTTAACTTCAACAACAAAATAAAACCAAGCAGCGGTTACGGGCAGACGGATTTCAAATCCCCAAACTGCAGCAAGCCTTGTTCGTTGTGCCTAATATTAGAAAACCCAAAATGATTAATAGAATAAAATTGATTTTCATAATACTCTTATTGACACTAAATTTTTCTTGTTTTGAGAAGGGATCAACCGACAAAGAAACAATTAAGCCTGAATTGATAGCGATTTCAAAAACCGACACCTTGAAATTTACTTCGGGAATACGTGCTATTTTTCACGACAGTAAAGGTAATTATTGGTTTGGAAGTCATAATGAAGGTGTAAGTGTTTATAATGGAAAAGATTTTAAATACCTTACAACCAATGAAGGTTTATTCGATAATCAAATTCGTTCAATTCAAGAGGACAAGTATGGAAAAATTTGGATTGGAACTGCGAAAGGAGCAAGTGTGTATGACAAAGGGACGTTAACTAATTATCCTACAAAAACCAACGAACCAACATATGAATGGAATAAAACTATTGGGAATTTATGGTTTTATGCAGGCGAAGAAGATGGAATAAGTCGTTTTGATGGAAGGAATATGAACTATTTAATTTTTCCAAAACCTAAAAGTGAAAAGCTGGATAATTCTTATGGTGTAACTGAGATATCAAAGGGACGAGATGGTAAAGTTTGGATTGCAACTTATGCAGCACTATTCAACTATGATGGTAAAGCGGTGACTATTTTTGACCATAAAACTTTAAAACTTAAAGCCAATGACCTTTTGCATATAAGAAGTGTATTGGCAGATTCAAAAGGAAGAATTTGGATAGGAAATAATGGCATAGGTGTTTTGCTAATGGAAAGAAAATCAATAATTAATTTTTCTGAAAAGAATAATTTAATCCATCCAACAAGCACACGAAGAGGAGATAAATCAAAAACAGGCACACTTGAACACGTTTTTGCTATTGAAGAAGATTCAGAAGGCAATATTTGGTTTGGAGATAGAGATACAGGAGCTTGGAAATATGATGGTAAAACTTTGACAAACTATTCAATTAATGACAAACTATCTAATCCAATGATTTGGACTATTTATAAAGACAACAAAAACAATTTGTTTTTTGGAATGGCAGACGGAAATATATATAAGTTTAACAGAAATGCATTTGAAAAGCAATTTTAAGAAATACGAACGCACAACATTAGGTTTGCTGCAATTTTCCCGAAACAGCATAAGTGTTAAAAGTTTTGTAACACTTAGACTAAAATTTCATTTTGACAATTACCAATATTTGGTATTTTTGACAAAAGTCTTAAAATGAAAAATACATCAATTTCACTGGGTAACTACTTTGACAATTTTGTAAGTAGCCAGGTTTCGGTTGGGAGATTTAAAAATGTTAGTGAAGTAATTAGAGCAGGCCTTAGACTTTTAGAAGATGAAGAAGGAAAAGTTATTGCATTGAGAAAAGCTATACAAGAAGGAATGGACAGTGAAATTGCACATAATTTTGATCCAGAAAAGCATCTTCAAAAATTAAAAGCTAAAAGAAAGACCAATGTCAAATAGTTATAAGCTTACAAAAAAAGCCGTTGATGACTTGACAAAAATTTGGAATTATACTGTTGAAAAATGGTCAGAAGAACAGGCAGATAAATATTATTCTTTGCTACTTGACTCTTGCAAAACAATTGCTAATAATCCTGAATTGGGAAAAAGCTATTTTGAAATTGAAACAGAACTTTTTGGTCTTAAAACAAATAGGCACATAATTTTTTATAGAAAACTAGTTGACAAGCCCATTGAAATTACTAGAATTTTGCATGAAAGAATGGACTTAACAAACAGAATAAATGACTAGATAAAACTGCTACCAACAAGCGGTTTGGCTAAATTGCGGCTGATGGAACTCCAGTTTCAACTTTTTGGTTTTCAAAGTAGCATTACATCCTTGCTGTAAGGAACGCTATCGAAGTGCAAATCTTTATCTTTAAATAATTTACTATACTCAACTTGTAAACTGAAGACCTTAGCAGTAATTGGCAAACATAGCCTTCTTTAAAATAAATATTACTAAATCTGTGACTTTTTAAAACCTTTATACACTAATATAATAGGACATAATTTTAAATTATTTCGTGGAAAAAACACAGCAATTTATAACAGCCATAAATGAACACAAAGGTTTGATATTTAAAGTAGCTTCAATTTACACAAACAATATTGATGACAGAAATGACTTAACTCAAGAAATCATTTATCAACTTTGGAAATCGTTTGACACTTTTAGTCAAAAATCAAGTTTAACAACTTGGTTTTATAGAGTGGCAATGAATGTGGCTATTTATCATCTAAAAATTGGCAAAAGAAAACTACCAGCAATTCCTTTAGACGAACAAATTTTAGATTTTCACGAAGTTCATAACTACGAAATTGAAGAACAATGGTTATTACTAAAACGACATATTGACAAATTAAACCTGCTTGACAAAGGCATTGTTATTTTGTATTTAGATAACAAAACCTATGAAGAAATTGGACAAATTATTGGCATTTCCACCAGTAATGTTGGGACAAAACTTTCCAGAATAAAAGAAAGATTAAAAGAACAAATTTTAAAAGAATTCTAAATATGGAACTTGATAACTTTAAAAACACTTGGGACGATATAGGTAGCAAGTTAAAAATAAAGCAAAATTTTAACCCCCAAAAATTAGACAAAATGAATAAAACTAAATTTCAATCAAGCCTAAATAAAATTCTTTTGCCAGAAATTTTTGGAGCTGTTCTTTGTATAGGCTTTGCTATTTATATCGGTTATAATTTCTCAAAGTTAGAAACGCTTACATTCCAAATTGCAGGGATAGTTGCAATTTTACTTTTTGTTATACTTCCTGTTATTAGTTTAATAAGTATTTTACAAGTCTATAAAGTGGCAGACATCAATAAGCCCTATTCTGAAACTTTAAAAAATTTTGCAGTCGGAAAAATAAAATTTTGCAAGTTGCAGAAACTAAATTTCACGTTATGTTATCTATTAGCTGTAACTGTTATACTTATATCAACAAGATTGTTTGGCAGAAACGACATAACGGACAGCAAATATTTTTTTATAGTTGCATATAGCTTTGTCTATATAGTTTTGCTATTTTTCTCAAAATGGGTAGCCAAAACCTATAATAAAACCATTCAACAAGCGGAAGAATTATTGAAAGATTTTTAAGCCTAAAATAGCCAACTATAGGCAAATCGAGGCTGTGGCTTGGGCTTAATAAGCTTCTCGAAACTTTTTGTTGTTAACTTGTACTTTTAAATTTTTATTCATAATAGGATTTTGACTAGACGGAATACCAATTCCCCTGTGAATAAATAAAAAAAGTCAACTAAAATCAGGACAACACAAATTTTAAAGAAACAGAATGCTACTCGAAAAATATTCAACAAATTTGATTTAACTGAATCCTATTGCAACAATTTACAAACTTTGAAAAACACAATGGAGTCACTTTTTATAGAAGACCAAACATTTGACAAAATCGACTTTACTCAAAAGCCATTAACGAAAGGTGAATATGAAAATTGCACTTTTATAACTTGTGATTTTTCAAATGCCAACCTTACAGAATGTATGTTTTCTGAATGTGAATTTGTAGGCTGTAATTTAAGTTTAGTTAAATTGACAAGAACAACATTACGAGACATCCTATTTAAGGAATGTAAAATGTTAGGGCTTTATTTTGAAAACTGTAATCAATTCGGGCTTTCATTTAGCTTCGACAATTGCAACTTAACACATTCCTCATTTTATCAGACAATACTTAAAAAAACAATTTTTAAAAATTCACAATTTCACGAAGTTGACTTTGCTGAATGTGATTTAACCAGTTGTGTTTTTGACAATTGTGACTTAGCTAAAGCTACATTTAAAAATACAATTTTAGAAAAAGTCGACTTTCGGACTTCGTTCAACTATTCCATAAATCCAGAAATCAATCGAATTAAAAAAGCTAAATTTTCTTTATCGGGAATTGTTGGACTTTTAGATAAATATGATATTCAAATAGACATGATAAATTAATGTGCTACAGAAAATTGCAACCTTAACCGAACGAAAATGAATTGGTAAACGATTAAAAATATCATTAGTCAACAATCAAACATTTTAACTTTGGCAATTTGTTGGCGAACTGAAATACAATTTTCAACAAAAAAAATAATTTGAATCTGTTCTACCGAACTTGACGGAATGCTATCAGCTATAAAATAAACAATGAACTTTTATTTATACATTTAACTTAAATAAATGGCTTAAGTTTTTTTCAAATTTCGTCACAAACACAAAAGCCAATTACGTTAGCAGTCTTTACAAAAAAGAGCAGAAACATAAACGACAAAACATGAACTATAAAGACTACATAGGCACATTTCAAAAAGCGGCAGGCAAGCTTGACAAAAATGTACTTCAAAAAAGGCAAGTTGAAGTTGCTGTTGGCGAAGTCTTAAATTCTGTTTTTCTGAAACTTTATAAAAAATCGTGGACGAATCCTTTTCAAGACCCTTTAACGGCTGACACGAGAATTTTCTTTTCTATTTGGCTAAACGATGCAGCTATAAACAATCAAAAAATATTTTACAATATACATGCTTTAAAACTGCGACACTTAAAGGGCTATTCAATACAAAGCAGAAAATTTGCAAACACTTTCAGAGAAAGTTTTAAAAACTATGCACATGAGTGGCAAAACATAAGTATGAATTTTGGACCGTTGACCTTAATGGAAGGCTGGCATAAAATTGACCTTGAAAATTTTCAAAGTGATATAGTAAACCTATCAAATAGTTTTTTAAAAATTGAACACTTAATTGAAGACACTCTTTTTGAATTCAAGCATTAGTAAATTGACGATATAAAACAACAAACCGCTATCAGGAAGCGATGTAGCAGAATTATTGCTGACGGAAGGGAAGCACAATGATTATTTGTAATTTTCAGATAGGATCGGCCGACGATTTTCAAATTTCGTCACAAACACAAAAGCCAATTACGTTAACAATCTTTAAAAAAATATCCAAAAAGAGCTGAAACATAAACAATAAAATATGAATTTAAACGCTGGTGAAAATTTAAAAGATGGCGACAAATGCAAAGTTGTTGGAGGAACGCATATTGGAAAATCTGGTATAGTTAGGGATATTAATACCAGCAAAACAGGCCATATTACAATTACAGTTGAACAAAACAACGGTGTTAAGTTTAAAACGCTTGGAAAAAATGTAACTGTTTTAAAAAGCAAAAATGTATAAATTAAAAAAAATGAGAACGAATATATTATTGTTGTTTATCAGCTTGTGTATTACTCCTTTTATTGGTATTCAAGCACAAGTAAACAACTCATCTTATGTTACAAAATTTGGAGAGAGAGCCTTGCAATTTTCAATAGAGGTACCAGCTAGCAAAGTAGAAGTTTGGAAACTCTTTACAACAGAAAAAGGACTTGAAAAATGGATAGCACCTGTTGTAAAAATAAATATGAAAATTGGAGGATGGATTAGAACCAACTATGACAAAACAAAAACAACAGACGATACAAGTGCTATTCAATTAGACATTATTAACTACCTAGAAAATGAAATGCTAACGCTAAAAGTAAATCTCAACAACAATTTTCCATTAGAAGCAAAAAATGATGATAAAAATCTACAAGAAATCATTCAACTGATTGATCTTGGAAATGGAAAAACAAAGATTGTTTCAACTATGGTTGGTTGGGGAAAAGGAAGTCATTGGGACAAAGCTTACACATTCTTTGAGAGGGGAAATGAGTGGACATATAAAGAATTTTTAAACCTGTTTTAGTAATTCTGGTGATCTTAAAATAGAAAAAACTCAATCACAATATAGTTGTGTATTAAAAAAAACCACAGACACCGTTTTATTTTATGTAGAAAAGTCTAATGAATTTTCTAATGCTTTATCATTAAGATTGACAGCAAGCTAACCATCCAAGCTACCTTCAATAAATGGTTGATGATTCTCTCAAGTAATACTTAACTTGCTTCTCAGCCCTAAAAAATTGTGCTACAAACCCAGTTGTATGTAAGATTTTAAACAAAAAAATACAAACTTATAAATATGATACGAGTATTGTTTATGCTGTTATTAGGGACTTTAGCCATTGGCTCTTATGCACAACCTACAGTAGAAATTAGAATTAACTTAGAAGGCTATCCAAGCAATATGCCTAAAAAAGCAATGGTGCTTAGTAAAAGTGTTTTGAACAATCCGATATTGGTTTTAAAAAACAATGTAGGAGCAACACTTAAAGAGTTCAAGTGCACACTACATGAAAAATTCTGGGAGCCATTTTCTCATTATTATGTGGCCAATTTTTCAGAGTTTAAACAAGCCGGGAAATATTATTTCGAACTAAAAGAAACTGAAACAATAAGCAACTTTTTTACAATTGGTGCATACCCTAAATGGCAAGAAGATGTTGTTGGTTTTATAAGAACACAACGCTGTGGTTTTAACCCTTATACCAAAGAATTCTGCCATCAAAAAGATGGATTAAGTTTTTTTGGTAAACGATTGGACTCTACTAGAATTGATGCTACTGGTGGATGGCATGATGCTGGAGATCAATTAAAATATTTAATTACCAGTAGCAATACCACTGCTAGATTGTTGATGGCTTATCAAATGAAACCAAACAGTTTTAGTGATGCATTTGATGCAAGGGGATTGCAAGGTGCAAATAAATTACCTGATGTATTGGATGAAGCAAAATGGGGATTGGAATGGATATTGAAACTTCATCCAAGTGCCGATGAATTGTACCACCAAGTGGCAGATGATAGAGACCATAAAGGCTTTAAACTACCACACGAAGAAAATGCTGATTATGGTTGGGGAGCAAATAGTTTTAGACCAGTTTATTTTGCTACAGGTAAACCACAGGGTCTTTCTAAATACAAAAGTGAAGCAACAGGCATTGCTAATTTAGCTGGTCGTTCTTCAGCAACTTTAGCTTTGGGCTATCAAGTTTTTAGCCAGTTTAAAGAGTATGAAGTATTTGCTCAATCCTGTTTAAAAGCTGCTCATGAGCTTTATAACATGGGAAAAAAACAAGAAGGCTACCAACAAGGAAATAGTTTTGGAGCACCTTATCGTTATGAAGAAAATACTTGGGCCGACGATATGGAATGGGCTGCTGCTTGTTTGTACAAAATTTCTAAAGAGAAAAAATTTTTGAAAGACGCAAGGGCTTATGCAAAAATTATTGGCACTTGGTCTTGGATGGAACGAGACACTGCTAGCCACTACGAAATGTATCCATTTGTAAATATGGGGCATTATGCATTGTGGCAAGTTGGCGATTCAACAGACAAAAAAGAAATGAGTAAATATTATGAACACAATTTAGAAAATATAAAAAAGAGGGCTGAAAATAATCCGTATGGAATTGGCCATTTATTTATTTGGTGCTCTAACAATCTTGCTGCTGCAGTTGCAACACAAGCAATGTTATATGAAGAAATGACTGGCTCAAAAAAATATCGCTTTCTCATGCAAAATCATATAGATTGGTTATTGGGTTTAAACCCATGGAGTTCGAGTATGATTACAGGAATTCCAGAAAATGCTGATTCGCCATTAGATGTACATATGCCATTTTGGAGAATTTATAAAAAGTCAATTAAGGGAAGCCTTGTAGATGGACCAATTTGGTCATCAATTCACGATAAAATGATTGGCATAACACTATCGTCACCTGATGAATATGCTCACTTACAACCTAAACACATTAAGTACATGGATGATTGGGCAGATTATAGTACCAATGAACCAACATTGGATGGTTCGGCAGAATTGCTTCTTATTTTAACCAAGTTAAGCGGTGAATAAAATATATTTAAGTTGCTGTTTTTTTATCATTCATTTATCAATTTATGCTCAACATATAATTGATAAAGAAGGAGCAATTGTAAGATCTGATACATCGAAAAAAAATATTTACTTGTGTTTTACAGGTCATGATTATGCCGAAGGTTTTGACTATGTATTGGCTGTTTTAAAAAAACAAAAAGTGAAAGGTTCTTTTTTTCTTACTGGTGATTTTGTAAGGAATAATAAAAAATTGGTAAAACAAATTATTAAAAATGGGCACTTTGTAGGAGCACATTCTGATAAACATATTTTGTACTGCGATTGGAAAAAAAGAGACAGTTTATTGTACTCGGAAGATTTAATAAAAGAAGATATTTTACAAAATTTAATAGTTTTAAAAAAGCAACATATTGAGCCAAAATATTTTATGCCTCCTTACGAATGGCACAATAAAAAGGTAGTAGAAATAGCTGCACAATTAAACCAAAAAACAATAAATTTTTCTAGTGGCACTCGTTCCAATGCAGATTATACAACACCCGATATGCCCAATTATATTTCAAGCGATGATATTTTAAAAAGCATTTACAACTATGTATGCTTAAAAAATATGAATGGTTTTCATTTGCTCATTCATCCTGGTACTAACCCAAAAAGAACAGATAAATTCTATTTTCTTTTAGATGAATTAATTAGCAAACTAAAAAATGAAGGTTACCATTTTGCGAAGTTTTAATATTAAAAAACCCCAGTATTGCTACCGAGGTTTTTTGTTAGAGTTAATGATTTTTGTTATACTAAATTGCTGCCAACAGTAGCATAATTAAAGATGCTACAATTAATGGCAATATGAATGTAATTTGCTTTTTCATAACAACATGTGTTTAATAAAATTATGGTCGTACATAAATTATAGTGTCTCTTCTTTCGCCTTGTAAAACTTTGAACCTAGAGGCAGATAGCTCTAAAATACTATCTACTCTTTCTGTACCATTTGGTCGTGTTATAATAAGGTTTTGTTGGTTGCTACTTAACTTCCATTGTACTTCTTGAGTTCCTTGTGGTGATGATAATTCAATTGTATTGTTTGCTTTAAACTCAAACACCAATGCTGTAACCATTTGTTGCATCATGTCTAAATTTTGTTCCATTTGTTCGGCACGTTCTGGCGATTGTTTTCTAGTATTTTCAATTTGTGCAGCAACAAAGCCATTGATGTTTTCATCTGCAACTTTCCATTTGCCTAAAACAAGTGTAGTTCTGTCTTCTTGTACTAAAAATGCAGTTGTTGTTAAAAAAACAATTGTCAATAAGAAGATAATTTTTTTCATTTTTTGTTTGTTTTTAATTTTTAAAGAGAAGGGAAGAACCCCACACCATGAATAATACGGGGTTCTTTTGTTCCCAACTTCAACCAAGGTTAAATACTATATCGTAACATTAAAGCATTGCCATTGCTGCTGTATTCTTTTGCTGTATTTTTTACAGGTGCAGCTTGCTTTGATGGTTTTGTAGGTTGATATTTATAAGTTGAACTATCGGCAGGCATTGGTGTTTGCAACTCCTTTTTTAGTTCGTTTGCTTTACGCTCAGTTTCTTCCAATTCTTTTTGAACTTCTTCTTTAGATTTTTTGTAGTTTCTTAATTTATCGCTGCTATCATAATCATCTTCATCATCCGAATTGCTCAATTGATTGGTACGTTTTAAACCGTCTTTAGTCATTATATATTCTACATCATGCCTCCAACGTTGTTCAACTTCATCATCACTATCCCAAGCATTTTCAAAATCGTCGTTGGTGCCAAAGCTAACTCTTGCGTTATGGCTCCAATCCCAACCTGAATTTGATTTAATTACAATTCGTTTACCAATTGGTACTGCAATTGTGATTAATACATTTTGATTTCTGAATTTATCTTGTGGCGTAATGCTAATTCCTTTTTCTAATAATAAAGTGCTGTCTATTTGATTGATGTTGTAGTTGATGTGACTTACCAAAACATTGGCATTTTGCCTACTTCTTCCATTACTAAACTTTACCATTTTTACAGAAAAACTATCTGTTTTTGTTTTTACAATTCTTATACGAACGTTTCTTACAAAAACAGTGTCCTCATCTAACGATGCAAATGGTTCAATTTGAAACCAATTGTTTCTTCTGTAATACTTACCAAAAGAGTTGGCTTTTACTTCCAATTTTTCAACAGTAGGATTGGATAATTGTATGGTTTCTTCAATAGGATTGTTTCTATATTTAAACTCTTTGCTTAAAGATGCAATTAAGCAAATTACACAAACCCAACCCAAAGTCCATAATCCTGAAAAGCTCCAACGTATGATGTTGCTATTGCCTTTCATTTTTGTAATTCTTCTAATAATAAATACGACTACACCAACAACTGGTACCCATATAAATAGTAGCAAGGTTCCCCAAGTAAATACTGTTTGTAATCCATTGTTTATTAAGTAACCTTTTGCTGGTAATAAGCCTGTAAATAGTACACCTAAGCTAAATAAAGCAGCTACTACAGCAAACAAAATACAGCCCAAAATAAAGTATGCAAATATTTTTGCGATCAATGCAATAAAATTGCCTAACCCTCCGCTTCTTTTACGAGTAACTGTGTTTGCTTCGTTGGCAAATTGTGTAGTTTTTTCGGCAACTGTTTCGCCAAACTCTTTTCCTTTTTCGCCAACTGTTTGCCCAAATTGATTGGCTCTTTGGCTAAATTCTTCTCCAAATTTTTGTGCTCTTTTACCAAAGCCTTCTAAATCGCCTTGTATGGTATTTTTAATATTGTTTAAATCTACTTTTTCACCTTTCATTTCTAGTTTATCGGCACTGGTTTTTGCTTCAGGCAATACCATCCATAAAATGATATAAATAAACAAAGATCCTGGGCTAAATGATACACTTAAGAAACTTGGAAAATCCCATAAACCCCAATTTCCAAATCTAAATACAAAAGAGAAAAATGGAATTAAAAAGAGAAGTCGTGGTATCCAAACGCTTACACCAAAATATTGACTTAACCCACTACACACACCAGCAATTACTTTATCATCGCTATCTCTAAACAATCTTTTACGAACACTGCCAATTACTTGTGTTGCAGTACTTGGTACAGCAACCCATAATATTAAATAGGGTATAAATGTTACGCCAAAAAATATTACAAATAAAATTCTTACAACCAATGGATCTATTCCAAAATAATTGGCTAGGCCACTACATACACCACCTAAAAATTTTCTATTCTCGTCTCTAAATAGTTTTTTTGCTTCTTGCGTTGTATTTGCGTATTGGCTTTCATGCTGATAAGATTGCTGCTTTTGCTCTCCACCTAATTGAGATTTTACATTGGCTTCTTCATCATCAAAATCTTCTGGACGGCCCATACTATCAATAATTCTGTTTACATCATCTTCTGTAATGCAAGTGCCTCCTTTTTTTAGCGTTTCGCCAAATAATTCAGCAATTCGTCCTTCAATATCATTGATAATTTCGTCTCTTCCTTCCTCATTTGCAAAAAACTTTCTCAAGCTTTCTACATATTTATTTAAAATCTCAAAAGCATTTTCTTCAATAGGAATTACTCTGCCTTGAAAGTTTATGTTAATTACTTTTTTCATTTTCAGTTCAAAGTTTTGTGGTTAAAGTTGGTTGTTATTGTTCCCTTCTGTGGGTTGTGTTAATGCTTGTACAGCATCGGCTAATTCGTTCCAGGTTTTTTCTAATTCATTGTAAAAAGTTAGCCCAGTTTCTGTCATTACAAAATATTTTCGGGGCGGACCACTGTTGCTTTCAACCCATCTATAAGTTAAGTAGCCAGCATTTTTTAATCTTGTTAATAGTGGGTACAATGTGCCTTCTAAAATGTGTAGGTTGGCAGCTTTCATTTTATCTACAATATCACTCGGATAAACTTCTCCTTGACGAATGATTGATAAAATACAAAACTCTAGCACTCCTTTTCGCATTTGGCTCTGTGTGTTTTGAATATCCATCTTTTTACGTTTTCTATTCCTTTATTTAAAGGAGGTGATTTAATTTAATGTCCAATTGTTCAACTATGCAAACATTCGTCTGGTAACCCTAACCCTTCTATTACTTTGAATTTTCCATAAATCGGCAGCACTAAATACTTTGTTTAAACCTTGTACATTGGTTGCTACAGTTTCTTTTACTTGTTTAGTTAAACTTACCATTTCTGAGTTACTTAATTGATTTAAGAATTTGTTGTTACTAATTTTCATGACTTAATTATTTTAATGTTTTTAATTTTTTGTTTCGCCAATTTTTATGCTTGTTTTTCATTGACAACACAAAGATGTACTTTTATTTGGTACTATGCTACACATAGTACCTTCTTTTTTTTAGTAGTTGGTTACAGCCAATAATATACAAAGCCACAGAATGCAGTATTTATAAGGCTTTCAGAGGAAAAAAGTAAAAATTGAATATTTTATAATTGTGATGAACGGTAAAATAAGCTGATGAAATTAATTTAATAAAGAAGCAATTAGAGTCTTACACCTGTAGCATTGAATTTACAATACAACAAAAACAGCATTATTTTAAAAAATATACTGCAAATACCTGCAAAATGGGTATTTTACAAACTCAAATTAATGTACATGAAGAAGCTTGTTTATTTTAGTATGGCAGTTTTACTATTTGCTTGTAGCAAAAAAGCAGATGACACTGGCACTGGTGTTGTAACTCCACCACCACCTCCTCCTCCAGCCTCAACAGTAATTGCACCACCACCATCTTTGGGATTTGTTGTAGTTGGTTATTTTCCAAGTTATACAGCTATATCCGGAGTTGCTGATACTAAATTTAAAATGTGCAATGTAGTTTGTTATGCTTTTGCAAGTGTAAATAGTACTGGTGGTGTAGATGTTGAAAATCCATCTGTATTAGCTGCTGTTAGAACAAAATCTAGAAATAATAATGCCAAATTGTTTATAAGCTTAGCAGGTAGTACAACAGATTGGAAAAACATGGCTAGCACCGCTGCAGGAAGAACCAATTATATTAAAAAAGTAATGGATATTGTTAGAACATATCAATTAGATGGAGTAGACGTAGATTGGGAGTTTCCTAGCACATCAGATGGAACAGATGTTACTTATACATCATTAATGAAAGAACTAAGCGATAGTTGCCATATGGGTTCTAAATATTATTTAACTGCTGCATTAACTGCTGGTAAATATGTTGGAGCTTATACCAATGCCATTAAAACAGAATTGCTAACTGGCACTTATGTTGATTTTTTTAATATTATGGCTTATGACGATTTTAATACAACCGTTCCTTATAGACATCATAGTAATTATACATTGGCAGAAGTTTGTTTAAATTATTGGATTACTACCAGGGGAATTCCAAAAGCAAAAGTTGTATTGGGTTTACCTGCTTATGCCAGGCCAAGTGGTATAACACAAAGTGGTACAATTTTAAGCTATAGTGCAGTTTTAGGGCAAGCAGGAATTGCTGCAGCACAAACAGATAGTGCAACTGTATCGGTAACTGGTTATACCAATTATAAAATATATTACAATGGCCAACCAACCATTAAAAAGAAAACAATGTTGGCAAAAAACACAGCAGGTGGCGTTATGATGTGGCAACTTGGACAAGATACCAACGATGGATACTCTTTATTAAAAGCAGCTTGCGATACAATTGGTAGAGCTTATTAAACCTTTTACGATATTGCCTATCTTACAAAAATATTAAGCAATACGAATGCATCAAGACGATAAAGATTTATTGAATTTATTTAAAGAGCCTTCTTCTAAAGAGAAGGCTTTTACACTTATTGTAAAAAAGTATCAAGAAAAATTATACTGGCATATTAGGCGATTGGTGGTTACACACGACGATGCAAACGATGTATTGCAAAATATGTTTATTAAAGTATGGAAAGGCTTGCAAAACTTTAGAGAAGATAGTCAATTATACACTTGGCTTTATAGAATTGCCACCAATGAAAGCCTTAGTTTTTTAGATGCTCAAAAAAGAAAATCGACTACAAGTTTAAACGACGTAGAATCTGATTTAAGCAATAAAATTAAAGCCGATGAAAATTTTGATGCCAACCGATTAGAATGGAAACTACAATTGGCAATTCAGCGATTACCCGAAAAACAACGAGCCGTTTTTAACCTTCGTTATTACGAAGAAATGCCCTACGAACAAATGAGTAGAATATTAGAAACCAGTGAAGGTGCATTAAAAGCTAGTTACCACCATGCT
>ERZ724524.271-NODE-271-length-33702-cov-6.137457_pt1 | contig 33702 bp, 21 predicted proteins | sample MGYA00376057_ERZ724524 | MGnify/ENA primary metagenome ERZ724524 (study PRJEB28724, sample SAMN07190888) | wastewater metagenome | isolation source: influent of sewage treatment plant in Hong Hong | place: USA: Christiansburg, Virginia | collected 2016-03-01 ...
GCATCATCGAAAACCACGACGAGCTGCGCGCCGCGCTGCAAGCCAAGGGCTACGTCTTCTCCAGCCAGACCGACACCGAAGTCATCGCCCATCTGGTCGATAGCCTGTACGACGGCGACATCTTCACGGCGCTGCAAACGGCGGTGCAGCAACTGCACGGCGCGTATGCGCTGGCCGTGTTCCACAAGGACGAGCCGCACCGCGTGGTGGGCGCGCGCGCCGGGTCGCCTTTGATCTTGGGCGTGGGGGCCGAGCATGGCGAAGCCTTTTTGGCCAGCGACGCGATGGCGCTGGCGGGCGTCACCGACCAAATCGTCTACCTGGAAGAAGGCGACTTGGTGGACATCCAACTGGGCAAATACTGGGTGCTGGACAAAGCACGCCAGCCCGTGACCCGCGCCGTCAAAACCGTCCACGCCCACAGCGGCGCTGCCGAGCTGGGGCCGTACCGGCACTACATGCAAAAGGAAATCTTCGAGCAGCCGCGCGCCATTGCCGACACGCTGGAAGGCATCCAGGCCATCGTGCCCGAGCTGTTTGGCCCGGAGGCGGCCCGCGTGTTTGACCAGATCGACAACGTGCTGATCCTGGCCTGCGGCACTAGCTACTACTCAGGCTGCACCGCCAAATACTGGCTGGAAGCCATTGCCAAGATCCCGACCCAGGTCGAAGTGGCCAGCGAGTACCGTTACCGCGAGTCGGTGCCGAATCCGCGCACCTTGATCGTCACCATCAGCCAAAGCGGCGAAACCGCCGACACCCTGGCCGCGCTGCGCCACGCGCAAAGCCTGGGCATGCCGCACAGCCTGACGATTTGCAACGTGGCGACTAGCGCGATGGTGCGCGAGTGCGAGCTGGCCTACATCACCCGCGCTGGGGTGGAGATTGGCGTGGCCTCGACCAAAGCCTTCACCACCCAGTTGGCGGGCCTGTTCTTGCTGACGCTGGCCCTGGCCAAAGTGCGCGGCCAGCTCAGCCCCGAGGCCGAAGAGCTGCACCTGAAAGCCATGCGCCACCTGCCCGCCGCCCTGACCGCCGTGCTGGCGCTGGAGCCGCAAATCATCAGCTGGGCCGAAGACTTTGCCAGCAAAGAAAACGCCCTGTTCCTGGGCCGGGGCCTGCACTACCCCATTGCCCTGGAAGGCGCGCTCAAGCTCAAAGAAATCACCTACATCCACGCCGAAGCCTACCCCGCCGGTGAGCTGAAACACGGCCCCCTGGCCCTGGTCACCAGCGCCATGCCCGTGGTCACCGTCGCCCCCAACGACGCCCTGCTGGAAAAGCTCAAAAGCAACATGCAAGAAGTGCGCGCCCGTGGCGGCGTGCTCTACGTCCTGGCCGACGACGACACCCGCATCCACAGCAGCGAAGGCGTCCACGTCATCCGCATGCCCGAAAACTACGGTGCCCTAAGCCCCCTGCTGCACGTCGTGCCCCTGCAACTGCTGGCGTACCACACCGCCTGCGCCAGAGGAACGGACGTGGACAAGCCGCGTAACTTGGCTAAGTCGGTGACGGTGGAGTGAGGGGCTGGCAATATCCTGCGGTTCACATCGGAGATAGTTGCCAATCAATTGCTCGTCGTGCTGTGGCGATGACATCTAAAAATGTATGCACTTCTACTTCGGGTTCCCGGTTCTCCATCGGGAAATCAGGCAAACGCTTGCCTCCGATCACGATGACGCGGATTGGCTTTTCGGTGTGCTTTCGCAATTCATGACGGTAGTCGGTAGCCTGTGTGTAGTCGCGTCTTGCCAGCGCGTGCGACGGGCGCTTGAACTCAATCAGTAAGAGTCCGCCGTTCAGATCCTCGTTTAAGAGCAAGTCTGGGCGGTTTGATCCGACTGAGCCTTGGTACACCCGTTCTAGATCATCCTCAACGATTCGCCGGAGCGTCTGGTTGGATCGAAACAACGTGAATGCGGGGCCGAGAATCCATAAGTTGCGCTCGATGGCCTTATGCATCTGCGCTTCTAGCGTGTTGGGGTTGCGGGCAAGCTCCTCCAACTCTTGTAGAAATTCTTGGCGGGCCTTTGCCTGAGTGACCAGCATTGCCAAGTCTGCCAAGCCAAATTGATCAAGTGCCTCTGAAATTGCCACGACATCCTTGCGTGATGCATCGTGAATGTGGGACAACACGGCTCCGTACTCTGCATGCTCAATCGCATCGAGCAGCACATGCACATATTGTTCAAGCTTGGTTGGTTCTTCGCCGTAGCAGCGATCCAGAATGCGCTTGATCGCTCTATCAGCGAACTCGCGGCGATGTTCTGGCATGGCCGCGAGTCTGTCTTTGACCAGTCGAGCGATTCGTGCCTTAGCCAGTTGGATATCACGACCGTATCGCTTTTGGAACGATGCGATCAAGATCGGCTGAACTTGAGCAGTGACCGCACTCAGCAGACTGCTGTTTTCGATCACGCTGTCCCAGCCTGCGGTTACATGCTCGCGCAAGCCGTTGGCTTCAACTTCGCCGTACAACTTACTCTTGAGCTTTGGCGGGAAGTCTTCCCTCTCGTCGATTCCGAAGAATGAGGGTTTGCCAACAACCTTTTCGTCCACACGTAGAACGATCCCAGCCTGTCGGTTGGCCGAACGTTCCTCTGCGATGGAAAAGCGTAGCTGAACCGCTCCAACGCTTGGTACTTCTAGCGTTTGCTCGTGATAGGTTCCTGTTACATCGTCTACACCGAGCCGTTTCTCATCGACATAAATGGAGAAGTCCACTGCTCGACCATACTCGTAGATCAAAACCTGACGCATCAGAATCGGGTCGGGAAACTTCAGTGCGCCGTGTAGAGAGCGTAGCGTGATGGTTGTTCCATGTGCTTCAGGATCACAAGAGTCGCTCACGATGTTGATCGGTAGCTCCTCGATATCTTCAACGCCCGCAAGATCTTTCAGCTTCAAGGTGAAGTGACTACAAATACCGCGTGTACGAGTTTCCAGGGTCATCTCGGAGGCAGCCATCAGGCCTGCGAATTTTCCGATGCCCTTACGTCCCTTGACCAGCCGTTGTTTACCTGCTGTTCGATCACCTCGGTGCTGACGGCGATCGCGCGCAATGGTTAGGTAGTGCGCTTCCAACTCAGCTCGGGTCATGCCGGATCCATCATCAGCTACGACGATAGGTGCTTCACTCATCGGCGCTGGGAGCGTGATGTGAACGGCTCCTGCATCCGCATCCCATGCGTTGTCAATCAGTTCTTTTAATGCCTTCTCCGTAGACGAGTACTCTTGGCTCAGAAGTCGAGCTAACCTAGAGTCCACTTGAAAGCGCGCAGTCTTGGCTGTCATCTCTTTTCCCTTCGATGCGGTGTTCTTCTGCAAAACCCAGTGATTAATGCAGTGGTGGCCAGCATAAGCGCTCTATCCATGAGCATTTCCTGATGCCTGGGTCACAGACGATTTATTTTGAATCGAGAGAAAACGGCGGATCTGCTCATCACAGCAGAGCGTCACTCCGCAGATCAACCTTGCCTAGAAACCGACACCCCCACCTCCCGCTGCCGCTGCACCACCCCCAGCTTCAGCCCCAGCATCCCGAAGATGCGGTTCATGGTTTGCACGGTGCCTTCGCTGCGTTCTTGCTCAATGTCCTGCATGGTGCGGTACGACACGCCGGAGATTTTGGCCATCTCGGTGGTGGTCATGCGCATGGTTTTTTTCAGGTGGCGCACGGCCTGGGGCAGTGTCCATTCGGGGTGGGCCAGCACGTCTTCGATGGCTTGCCTGCGCAGTTCCAGTTGCTCGGGGAGCGGGATGGGGGTGTAGCGTTTGTCCATAGGGTGAGGTTCAAGTCAGCGCGGCCAGCTCATCGGCCCGGGCCAGCAGATAAGGGCGCAGGTGGGTATGGACGACGGGCTCCAGCCCCAGGGCCAGTCCTTGTTCGGCCACTTGCCGCAGCGCGGGTTCCATTGCCTTCAGTCCGGCGACCAATGGTTCGCGGGCAATCACCGGGCGGCTGCGCGTGCCGCGCCGGGGCTTGGGCGCTTGCGTCCCCAACTCGCAGACTTTGTCGATCACCTTGCGCCAGTCCGGCTGGCCGTCGTCGTTGCCTTCCCAGCGGATGCGCCGGGCAATGCCGTCGGGGTGCAGATACATAGGCGCAAAGTCGTACAGCGGCGTCAGCGCGATGCGGCCCGCAAAGTCGCGCTGCACGGCGGTGTTTCGGGCGTGGTTGTCTTTGTTCAGCAGGGCCAAGTTGGCGATGTCGCGCTTGATGTACTCCAGCACCTCGGTCTGCGGGTTGGTGCAGTGGCGGATCAGGGCGGCGCAGACCTGATCGTGGCTGGGCACTGCCTCAAAACCGGGAATGCCAGTCAGGGTGGCGATGCTCTCCTGCGCCAGCCGCGTCACTTGGCCGGTCTGGCCCGCTTGGGCAACACGGTCAAAGCGCGGGATGAACAGCGCGCGCTCACGCAAAGTCAGCGGCGCATGCACCCGCAGCCCGAGCAATTGGGCGATGCCCATATAAGGCGCTTCGTGCCGCAGGATGCTGGCCAGTTGCGGATTGGTACCGCGCCCGAACTTGACGATGTAGTGCGCCCTGGCGCGCTCGTCGGGCAGGGTGTGATCCAGATACAGCAGGCCATCATCGGCCCGGGTCAGCAAAATCTTGGGCCACTCGCCCTGCACGCCCGACGACCCGGCCACAAACAAGCCATGCGAGGCCAGATGTTCGGCAAAGCCGTCGCTGCGCTGCGCCACGTCGTCATCGCTGAAACCGTGCAACGGCCCGGCGTGCGCCGCCAGCCAAGCCGCCGCTTCTTTGACTCGCAGATGGCCGATGGGGTTGCCCGCCCCCGCCAGCAGCAAAGGCCAGTCGGCCACCACGCCCGCTGTGGGCGATTGCCCGATGCGCCGCAGCAGCTCCTGCCGACCAAAACCTTGGGGCAGCATGTCGATCAAGAAAACCGGCCAGTGCGGCTGCGCCAGCGGATCCAGCCCCACCGGCCAACTGGCGCAGACGGCGTGGGCATCGGTCGCGCCCGGATGCTCAAATGCCCAGTCCAGGGTGTAGCCGCTGTAGGTGTTAGCTTTCCAGCCCTCTTGCTCGCGCCCCCACAGATGCACGCTCCCCACATCCCGCCAAGCGCCAGCGGTGTGAAGTTGCAGGGTGCAGGTATCAGTCATTTACACAGAAATCTATGAGAAGAAGAGGTCGTTATGATCACGAATTGTATGGTTTTCTGTGTAATCAACCCTTGCCACCCGTCACCTGCTGCTGATGCTCCCGGCAATACTGGAACCCGCCAAAGCGCTGCTCGCGGTTCCAGCAAAACTTGCCTTCAGTAAAGCGGATTTTTTGTCCACAGGTGGCGCAGACCAGCTTGCGTTTGAGCGCCGGGTCGGGCGTGGTCGCTGTGGGCGACTGGGTCGGGGCCGTCGGCGGCGCGGCCTTGGGCTTCATGAAAGCGGGCAGTTCCAGCGGGTTGACGGGGCGGTGCAGGCGCAGCAGTTTGTCGGCGATGGCGCGCACGCTGTCCATGCTGTGCAGGTTGATCAGCGCATTGACCAGTACCAGTCCGGTGACGTTTTTTTCGTTGTACTGAATGCGCCAAGTCCCAATCTGGTCGGCTTTGATGATGTTGCTGCTGTCAAAGTCCTGCGCATTCGGGCGCTGGATGATCGCCTTGGGATGCAGCAACACGGCGTGGTGGAACGTGGGCTTGGCACCGAGTCGCCCGGTGATTTCCAGCTTGTCCAGCAACCGCGCCAGCACCCGTTCGTGGCGGCGGCTTTGTTCCAGCGGCGAGGGGATGCCGTACTCCCGTCCCTCGCCATAGCGCACGCTGAATTCGCCTTGGGCGTTGATGCGCAGCTCGCCGCTGAAGCACTTGGTTTCCAGCAGGTAAAAGCGCAGGGCGCGGCTGATGATCAAGTGGTCGATCTGCGCCACTTCGCCATCTACTTCCAGGCGCAGGTCATGCAGCACGACGTGGTGTTCTGCGTCGCGGAATTCGGAGTTGATGTGAAAGGTGGCTTCGCGCTCGCCTTGCATGCCGCGCTTGGTGCGCTCCAGCTCTTCACGCAGCCAGTCGCGCTGGCGGGCATCCAGCAGGGGCGACTGTTGCAGGTCGGTTAACAAAGCCAGTCGGCGGCTTTGGTCGTCGGCTTGTTTGAGGATGGGGGATGAGGTTCCGGTGTTCATAGAAGGAGAGTTCGGGTGTGGGGTGGGTGGCGGAAGCGGCGGTTTGCTCAAACGGAAGGCGGTTGATCGGACGAGGCCATGGGCCCCATCCTGATTTGCAAGGTCTTGGACTTGTGCAGCAACTCGTGGCGCACGGCGTGGGCACTCCGCTGGGGCACGTTCCAGGTTTTGTGGCGGGGGTTGTAGCGCCCACCGTGCGCTTGGGCGAGGTTTTTGACCAGCGAGACCAGATCTGGATCCCAGCTCACCACCTTGACGGCGATGTCGCCACTGGGAAACTGCTTGATGGCCACCCAGCGCCCACCAAAGCTGATGATGCTTTCGGGCAAGCCCCGAGTCACCTCGCTCACAGGTACCCGCTGGGTAAACTCATTCGGATCGGACAGGGAGGACATAGAAAAACTCCGTCAAAACAAAGGTTGAGGTGGTTCTTAGTCTTCCCGTGTCGTCGCACCTGAACCAGTACCGAACCGGTTGGCAACCGGTTCAAGGGGGGTCCATGAAGCCACTTGTTTTGTGCCTGATCGATTGGCTGGCGCAATTGCAGGCAAGCGGGCAGGCCGCCCTGGCCCTGAAAGCGCTGGCGACCGAAACGCTCAAACGCGCTGACAGCCCAGACCCCGAGCAGCGGCGCTTTGATGCGCTGGCGATTGCCGAAGCGGCGGATGCCGACCGGACGTGGGACTTTGATCAAGCCAAGCAGTGGCTGAACCGAGCCAATTTGCCCAAGTTTGTCGAAGCGCGGCGCGAGGATTTGTGCAGCTACTTTCGTGCCCAGGGTCACTTGGCTATCGTGGTTCCAGCGAAGACCGAAACCTCGGGGCGCAATCGGGCGCAGTGGTTTCTGGCGCTAGAAAGCCCGCCCGTAGACACCGCCGAGCCCAAGGTGCCAGAACCGGACAGCGCGGTTCCAGAAGCTCCGACCGTCGAGCCTGCGGCCCCACAGGACGAACTGATCTACGAGTACACACGCTCACCCGAGGTACGTCTGAGCGTCTTGGGGTGGCTGTTTCTGGGGCATCAGGGCAATACGCCGACCAAGTCCATCCGAGGTTTGGCTTGGGCTGGTGTGTTTGTGGGATCGGGGCTGGTGCTGGTTCTGATACTCGTGTTGATCTTCGTCAGCAGTCTGATGCAGCGGCCACTGACAACTGCGGACTTTGTCGGCACGGTGCTGCTGGTGTTCTTCGGCCTTTTGGTTCAGCGCTACTGGGTACGTCCACTGGTGTGGCTGATCGAAGATCGCATCATCCCCGCGCCGCTTTGGGTGCCCGCCCTGACTGAAGACGCTTGTCAGCTAGAGATGCCCAAGGACGAGAAGCACCGCTACATCCGGCTGGTGCGCTACAGCGGGGTGTGCCCGGTGTGCGCAGGCCTGATCGAACTGCGCTACGGCATGGGGCTTGAAAGTCGGCGCTTGTTTGGCTGCTGTCGTGAAGCGCCGCAGGAGCATGTCTTCACGTTTGATCGCGTCACGCGCAAGGGCCGCCCGGTCAGAGCAGGGGTGTGATCGACAGAGGGCTCTGTGGCCCACCCACTTTTTAGAGCGTGTGATGAAATCCCCTCAGCCCCTTGACGGCAATCGCTGCTTTCATTTGCAATCGAAAATACCGATAGATATTGATAATCTCGCCGGAGGTGGCATGTTGATATCGGGAATTTTTCTATTATTGGTTATATTCCTTTCTCCATTATGGCTATGGATGGGGTTTCGTTTTAGACGAGCACTCAATTGGCCCAATGGGGCATTCGAACGAACCGAGAAGATTTTTGAATCAATCAACTCTGCCTATTAAAAAAAATAAAGCGGCAAAAATAAGGTACAACCACGGACATCCTCCGCTCGCCCAAGGTCGCCCATGTCCACCGCCCCCCTCACCGACAAACTCGTCGTCGCCATTTCGTCTCGCGCGCTGTTCAATTTGGAAGAAGAGAACCGGCTGTTTGACGCGGGCAATCCGCAGGCTTACATGCAGCTGCAACTCGATCGGCTGGATGTGCCAGCTCAGCCTGGCGTGGCGTTTTCGTTGATCAAAAAGCTGCTGGCCTTCAACACGCCCGAGGCCAAGCGGGTTGAGGTGGTGATGCTCTCGCGCAACGACCCGGTCAGCGGGATGCGCATTTTTCGCTCGGGGCAGGCCAATGACATTCAGTTGGAGCGCGGCGTGTTCACCCAAGGGCGCGACCCTTACCGCTACCTGCGGCCACTGGGCGCGCACTTGTTTTTGTCGGCCAATGAGGCGGATGTGCGCCAAGCGCTGGCGCTGGGGTTTCCGGCGGCGCGGGTGCTGACCGAATCGGCGCAGGCGGGCAGCGCGCACCCGCATGAAGTGCGCATTGCCTTTGACGGCGACGCGGTGCTGTTCAGCGACGAGGCCGAGCGCGTCTACCAAAGCGAGGGCTTGGATGCCTTCCAGCGCCACGAGCGCGACAAAGCCGCCGTGCCGCTGCCCGACGGCCCGTTCAAGCCGCTGCTGATGGCGCTGCACCGGCTGCAAAAAGCGGGCACGCCGCACATGCGCATTCGCACCGCGCTGGTCACGGCGCGCAGCGCCCCGGCGCACGAGCGCGCCATCCGCACGCTGATGGATTGGCACATTGAAGTCGATGAAGCCATGTTTTTGGGCGGCCTGCCCAAGGGCGAATTCCTGCGCGAGTTCGAGCCCGACTTTTTCTTTGACGACCAAACCGGCCACGTCACCTCGGCGGCGCGCCATGTGCCCGCCGGGCACGTCAGCAGCGGCGTGAGCAATCCGAGCGCATCTGCGGCAAAACTGGGCAATTGAGCGGTTCATCCACGGCTTTCCCCACTGGGAAAATCTTCCAGACCGGCCTAGACTACGGCAGCCAGATGGTGCGGGAGGCGACCGCATCGGTCTACGGAGGAATCCATGTCGAATCCTGTATTTCCAACGTGCGCACCCGCGCCGTTTTGGTGGCCCGGCATTTGTGCTGCTGTGCCTTGCCCACCGTCAGGCCGTTGGCAGCCTCGGCTGCTGGCATGGTCGCTGGCGCTGGCGTTTTGCTGGAGCGCCAGCCCCGAAACCGCACAGGCGCAGCCGGTGGGCGGACAAGCCATCGTCGGGGCGATGCAGATCAGCACCCAGGGCAAGCAAACGCTGATCACCACCACCAACGGCGCGGGCACGCTGAACTCGGTGGTCAACTGGCAGAGCTTTTCTGTGCCTGCGGGCACATCGACTTACATCCAGCAGCAAAACGCGCTCAGCACGTCGGTGAACCGGGTGGTGGCACCCAACCCCAGCGCGATTTACGGCACTTTGGGGTCGAACGGACGGGTGATTTTGATCAACCCGGCGGGCATCACCGTGGGCGCAGGCGCGGTGGTTGACACCGCCGCCTTCACCGCCAGTACGCTGAGTTTGAGCGAGGCCAACGCCCGCAGCGGGCGGCTCAGTTTGGGCTCAGCCACCGAGGCGGCCACGGGCGTGATCGAGGTCAACGGCCAGATCGTGGCCCGCAGCGGCGATGTGCTGCTGCTGGCCCCGAAGGTGAATGTGGGCGCGCAAGCCTTGGTGCAAGCGCCTGATGGCTCGGTGATTTTGGCGGCGGGCCAGCAAGCTGAAATTGTCTCGCGCGGTTTGGACGGCTTGCGGCTGCTGGTGCAAGCGCCCACCGATCAGGCGGTGAACTTGGGCCGCTTGACGGGCAATGCCGTCGGCATGTTCGCCAGCCAACTGCGCCACAGCGGCGAGATTGCAGTGCAAGCCGTGACCCACGCGGGCGGCCAAGTCGAGCTGAAAGCGCTAGAGCACGCCGACATAGACGGCAGCGTGCGCGCCCAGCGACTGAACCAACTCGGCGGCCTGTTCCAAGCCACCGCCGCGCAAGTGAACGTGGGCGCGAATGCGCGCATCGACGTGAGCGGCGCACAAGGCGGCGGCGAAGCGCTGATCGGCGGCGGCTGGCAAGGCCACGACAGCCGCCTCAGCAATGCCCAGCAAACCAGCGTGGCCGCAGGCGCACGCATCAACGCCGATGCCAGCGTGCAAGGCGATGGCGGCACGGTGGTGGTGTGGAGCGATGGCCGCACCGACTTTGCCGGGGCCATCAGCGCACGCGGTGGCGCAGCGGGCGGTAACGGCGGGCGTGCCGAAGTCTCGGGCAAGCAAGACCTGCGCTTTCGCAGCGGGCAAGTCAACTTGAGCGCCCCCGCAGGCCGCACCGGCACGCTGCTGCTCGACCCGACCAACTTGCTGATCATGGGCGATGCCATCGGCACCTTGGCCGCCAGCACGACCACCGCCGACGCCACCGTCTATGAAAGCGATCTGGAAAAAATGCAGGCGAACGTGCTGCTGCAAGCCAGCGACAGCATCAGCGTGGCGGGCAACTTCAGTAATAACACCATCGCCCTGCAACCCGGCCTGAACTTGGCGCTAGAGACCACGGGAACCACCGGCACCGGCACGATCACCGGCATTGACTTGGTGGTAGCGGGCGATGTGCCCCAGCCCATCGGCTTGCAAACCAGCGGCGGCGGCAGCATCAGCCTGCACACCACGGGGGCGGGGCAGTTCATCAACGCGGGCCCGCTGCTGACCGATGGCGGCGGCATCACTGCCCAAGCGGGCGGCCAGTTGAACTTGAGCGGCGTGAACGTCAGCAGCCAAGGCGGCACCATCAAGCTGAGTGGCGGCAACCCGAGCTTGATGAACGGGCCGGGAGTACACATCACCAACGGCACCCAGATTGACGCAGCCAGCGGCGATGTCATCGTGATCGGCAGCAGCGCCAGCGGCCCCGGCGTGTCGGTAGACGGCGGCGAATTGGGCGCGGCCACGCCGTCGTCGGTCAGCGGCAAGCATGTGGTGATGCAGGGCAGCACCTTCAGCACCACGACAGGCGCGGCTGGCGTGCAAGTGCAAGACAGCGCCATTCATGCCAGCGACTGGCTGGCCTTGACCGCCAGCCGGGGCGATGTGGCCCTGCTCAACGCCACGGTAGACAACAGCGGCCCCGGCGCGCTGGACTTGCTGGCCAGCGGCGGCGGTGCCATCGCGGTGGATGCCAACTCGCGCGTGGGCAACACCACCAGCGGTACCGGCACCGTGCGCCTGACCGCCGACCGCATGCGCTTGGAAGGCACGATTGCCGCAGGCCCCAAAGCCCGCGTGGTGCTGGCCCCCGACAACAGCGCCCGCCCCATCACCTTGGGCGGCCGCGATGACACCAACAGTCTGAACCTGACCCAAGCCATGCTCAACCACGTTCAGGCGCAAACGCTGGTGATAGGCAGCAGCGCCAACATCGGCGGCTTGACGGTGCAAAGCCCCATTGCGCTGGCTGCCACCGCCACGCCCGCCCTCAGCCTGATCCAAAGCGCCAGCAGCCGCATCGGCCAAAGCGCAGGCGCAACGCTGGCGGTCAGCCAGCTCAACGCCGACGCGGGCAGCGTGCTCTTACCCGAAGCCAACACCATCAGCACCTTGAGTGGCCGCGCCTACCAAAGCGCAGGTTTGAGCGTGACCAGCAACGCGCCAGCGCTGGAGATCGGCGTGGTTGACGGCACCAGCGGCATCATCTCGGGAACCGCTGCGCAGGCCATGCCGGTGAGCCTGAAGCTGTCGGCCAGCGACGCGCAACTGACCCAAGCCGCAGACACAGGACTGCGCGGCTCCACTGTCAGCTTGACCGGCCCGAACGCGGGTAACTCCAGCGTCGTGCTGGGCGATGTGGCCGCGCAAACCAGCCTGGACTTCGCCGACTGGAGTACGGTGAAGCTGGCCGGTGTGACCGAGTTCAACACCATCAACTTCCCAACGGGCAGCCAAACCATACAACTCAGCCCTACGGGCGTGTTGGTGCCGGGCGGGGTGGGCACCATCAACAGCAAAGCGCAAATCAACGCGAATTTGCAAGTGGCTGCTGGGGGCTCGCTGGAAGCGGACATCTTGGACATCAACACCTTTGACGTGGTGACGGTGGTGGGCCTGCTGACGTTTGACACCGAAATCAACGTCGTGCTCAACCCCTTGGGCTCAGTGACTGCGGGCACTTTTGCGGTGATGCAGAGCAAAAAGCCCACCCCCGCGCCGACACCGTCACCAACGCCATCACCCACGCCATCGCCTACGCCATCTCCAACACCTTCGCCTACGCCTGGCCCCACTCCGGCACCGACGCCAGGGCCCACGCCTTCTCCGACGCCTGCGCCAACTCCAGCGCCGACACCGGCCCCTACGCCCACACCAACGCCAGGCCCAACACCTGCGCCAGCACCCGCCCCGACGCCAGCGCCGCAGCCGACACCCGCCATCACCGAAGCGCTGGACTTGCAGCCGCTAATCTTGGCGCTGAACAACGTGAGCGTCAGCACGCTGATCGACCCAGACTCCAGCAGCAACAGCGGCCCACCCGCCAAAAGCACCACAGCCACCGCTGACGAAGACGCAACCAGCACCGACGCCAGCCAGCCCCAAACTGCCCGACGCAACAATCGTCCGCCCATCTTTGCGGACGAGTCCCAAACCTGCCGCCGCTAGTGGAGATCCGCGCTCATGCCCCACACCGCTCTACCCTTGTCGTCCGCTGAGGCGCGCAGCCCGTGGTGGCTGGCCGCTTTGCTGACGGCGGCGCTGGCCGCTCCGGCCCTGTCCGTCGCGCAAACCGTGGCCCCGGCCCTGGGTGCGCCTGCGCCTGTTGGCGAAATCGAATCCGTGCGCGGCGTGGGCTTTGCCCAAACGCCGGGCCAAGCCCCGCGCATCTTGAGCAAAGGCACGCCGCTGCAAGAAGGTGACCGGCTGACCACCGCGCCCAACGCCGTCGCGGTGCTGCTGCTGAAAGACGGCACGCGCATGACGCTGCGCCCCGAAACCGACATGGTGATGACGCAGTTCCGCTACAGCCAAGGCGCGGCAGACAACTCCATGCTCCTGAACCTGATCAAAGGCGGGCTGCGGGCACTCACGGGCTTGATCTCTAAGAGCTCGCCCAATGCGGCGCGCATCCAGACCAGCACTGCCACCGTCGGCATACGCGGCACCGACTTTGATGCGCGCTTGTGTCAACGCGACTGCGCCACCGAATCCAAAGCCATAGGCGGCGAGGCACGTCCGACGGAAGCCGCCGTCAGCGCCCGCGTGATCTTGCTGCAAGGCGAGGCGCTGGCCATCAACCCCGCAGGTTTGCAGCGCAAGCTGAGCAACGGCGCACCGATTTTTGTGGGCGAAGTGGTAGAAACCGGCCCGGCTGCGCACGCCGTGCTGGCCTTCCGCGACGACAGCCGCCTGACACTGGGCGCCACCACGCGCTTTCGCATCGACCAATTTGCCTATGACGCGGAGCACCCGCAAGCCGGGCGCTTCTTGGTGTCGCTGCTGCGGGGCAGTTTGCGCGCCCTCACTGGCTTGATCGGCAAGGCCAACACGCGCAACGTGGCGTTCAGCACCGCCACGGCCACGGTCGGTATACGCGGCACGGGGCTGGATTTGGTCTGCACCGGCACGTGCGCCAACGAAACCGAGGGCGAAGGCCAGGGCTTCCAGGCCTACACCTGGCTGGGCAGCATTGAAGTCACGCCCGGCGGGCAAACGCTGGCGCAGGTGCTGCAATCGGGGCAAGGCGTGTTCATCAGCAACGCGGGCTTGCGGGCCACCACCGGCATCACGGGCCCAAGCGCCATCAACCCGCCGCCGCGCCCCGATGGCGTGACCCCGCCGCCCGGCACCTTCTCGACTACGCCGGTGGGCGACACGGAAGACGGCTTGTTCATCAACGTGCGCGAGGGGCACATCTCCGTCACCACCGCCAGCGGCGTGCTGCAACTGGGGCGCGATGAGGTCGGCGTGGCCCGACCCGATGGCAGCTTGGCCCGCGCCCAGCGGCTGCCGCGCTTCATCGAATTTGACCGCGTGCCGCTACCGTCTACCCAGCAATTCAACGTGCGCGGCCTGCTGAACAACGCAGGTTTTGGCGAGGCTCAGCAATGCAAGTAATGTCTTTCACGCCTACTTTTCGGGTCAGTGCGCTGGCGCTGGCACTGGCGGCGGTGGCGTCGCCCGGTCTGGCGCAGGTGAGCGCCGAGCCGCCGCTGATTCACAGCTTGGATGTGCGCGGCAACAACCCGCTGTCTGCCGCCGACACCAGCGCCGTCATGGCCCCGTACTTGCGCACGCCCGCCACGCTGGAATCGCTGGCCGCCATCACCGCCGCGCTGGAGGCCGCGCTGCAAGCACAGGGCTACAGCCTGTACAAAGTGACGCTGCCGCCCCAAACCTTGGGCAGCGACTTGCGGCTGGATGTGCTGCGCTTTGACCTGAGCCAGATTGAGCTGCGCGGCAACCAACACATCGACCGCGACAACGCGCTGGCCAGCTTGCCCGAACTGGTGCCCGGCCAGTCGCCCAACTTGCTGCGGCTGGCGCTGCAAACCCGGCTGGCCAACACCAGCGCGCACAAGCAATTGCGCGTGGGCCTGAGCGAATCTAAAACGCCCGACAGCGTCGATGCCGCCATCGCCGTGGAAGACCACAGCCCGTGGCTGTTTGGCGTGGATGTGAACAACACTGGCAGCGACGCCACCGGCAAAGACCGTGTCACCTTTCAAGTGGCGCACAGCAACTTGTTCAACCGCGACCACGCTTTGAGCGCCGTCTGGACGACCTCTGCCGAGCGCGCTGATGACGTGAAGCAATGGGGCTTGTCTTACCGCGTGCCGCTGTACGAGCTGGGCGGCGCGCTCAGCGCCAGCCTGAGCCAATCGAACGTGGTGGGCAACTTTGGCGCGTTCAGCAGCACCGGCGCGGGGCGCACCACCCAAGTCGGCTACACGCAGCTCATGCCCGCCGCAGGCAACTGGACGGGCGAGTGGTCGCTGATGTTCAACGACCGGCTGTTCAACGGCGCACAACTGCGCGATGCCAGCGGCAACCCCATCGCGGGCACCACCACGCCCGACACCCGCACGCGCTCGCTGAGCCTGGGCCACACCGGCACGATTGAAGGCGACAGCGTGGCGCTGAGCTACAGCCTGAGCTGGGCGCAGGCGCTGAACGGCGGCCACGGCAACAACTTGGCCGCCTACACCAACGGCGGCACCAACCCCGCCATCAAAACCACCGACTGGCACGCCCTGCGGGCCAGCGCCAACCTGCAAGCGCCGCTGCCCGCCAAATGGCTGCTGACCTGGCGCGGCGAAGCCCAATACACCACCGACGCGCTGCTGCCCGGCGAGCAGTTCGGCCTGGGTGGCAGCACCAGCGTGCGCGGCATGGCCGAGCGCACGCTGCAAGGCGACACCGGTTTACTCAGCACCCTGGAAGTGCGCAGCCCCGAACTGAGCCCCGGCTTGAACGCCATCGGCTTTGTCGATCTGGGCTTGCTGGGCAACAACAACCCCAACCACACCAACCGCTTGGACAACGACCACGTCGCCAGCGCAGGCGTGGGCTTGCGCTGGGCCAGCCCAGCGGGCCTGAGCCTGACGCTGGACTATGGCCGCATCATCTGGGGCAGCCGTCTGCCCGTGGCGACCAGCCCCGGAGCGCCGCGCGTGGGCGACGACCGGCTGCATCTGAACGCGGCACTGCGGTTCTGAAGGCGCAGAGCCTCTCCTCCTCGCTACCATGCGGCCTCTACACACGGAGCCGCAGACATGGGATTGATCCAGACAACGACGCAGTTCAAACAATTTGTCCGCCAAGCCTGGGCGCTGGCCGGGCCGTATTTTGGGTCGGAGCACAAATGGCAAGCGCGCGGTTTGCTGGCCGCCATCGTGGCGCTGAACTTGGGCGCGGTGTACATGCTGGTGCAAATCAACGACTGGAACCGCCTGTTCTATGACGCGCTGCAAGACAAAAACCAACCCGTGTTTTGGACGCAACTGGGGCGCTTTGGCTACTTGGCGCTGGGCTACATCGTGATTGCCGTCTACAAGTTCTACCTGACGCAGTTGCTGGAAATGCGCTGGCGCGCTTGGATGACAGCCAACACCACCGCCCGCTGGCTGGCCAATCACGCTTTTTACCGGCTAGAGCTGGCGCGCTTCACCGCCGCCAGCGCCGGACAAGCCCCGGACAACCCCGACCAGCGCATCCAAGAAGACCTGAATTTGTTCACCACCCAGTCGGTCAGCCTGTGCATGGGGTTGCTGAATTCGGTGGTCACGCTGGCCAGCTTTGTTGGCATTTTGTGGAGCTTGTCGGGCGCGTTCAGCTTCAGTGCGGCGGGCAGCAACTACACCATTCCCGGCTTCATGGTCTGGATGGCGCTGCTGTACTGCGGCGTGGGCAGCGTGTTGGCGCACCTGATAGGCCGACCGCTGATCGGCCTGAACTTCAAGCAGCAGCGGCTGGAAGCAGATTTCCGCCACCACATGACCCGCGTGCGCGAGTACAGCGAGTCCATCGCCCTCGATCGCGGCGAGGCGGTGGAGCGCCAGCAGCTTGACCTGCACTTGGGCCGCGTGCTGGGCAACTACTTTTCGCTGCTGAAGGCGCAGAAAAACCTGACGTGGTTCACCTCGGGCTTTGGGCAGGCGGCGGTGGTGTTTCCGTTCATCGTGGCGGCACCGCGCTTTTTCAGCGGTGCGATCCAGCTCGGCGAACTGATGCAAATCGCCACCGCTTTTGGCCGGGTGCAAGACTCGCTGGCCTGGCTGGTGGACAACTACGACAGTCTGGCCAGTTGGCGCGCCACCACTGATCGGCTCACCAGCTTTGAAGCCGCACTGGCCCGTGAAGCGTCCGCGCCCGCAGCCATCCTCCCACCCAGCGATGCGGCTCAACCCTTGAACGCCAGCGACTTGACGTTGACCTTGCCGGGCGGCGCGGTACTGCTGGCCGGGGCCGCGTTGCACGCCGAGCCGGGTGCGCGGGTGCTGCTGCAAGGGCCATCGGGCAGCGGGAAATCGACCTTGTTCCGCGCTCTGGCGGGGATTTGGCCGGGCGCGCAGGGGCGCATCGAGCTGCCCGCGCAAAGCATGTTCATTCCGCAGCGACCTTACTTTCCCAACGGGCCGCTGCGCGACGCGCTGGCCTACCCCGAAGCGCCCACGCGCTACAGCGACGCCGAACTGCGGCAAGCCCTGAACGATGCGTTGCTGCCCAATCTGGCCGAGCGCTTGGACGAGCCCCAAGCCTGGAGCCAGCAACTGAGCGGCGGCGAACAGCAGCGGCTGGCCATCGCCCGCGTGCTGCTCAAAGCCCCGCAATGGGTGCTGGCCGACGAGGCCACCAGCGCGCTAGACCCAGCGGCGGAACAGGTGCTGTACCAACGCCTGATCGAACGAGTGCAGCAGCGCGGCGGCGGTTTGGTGTCCATCGCCCACCGGCCCACGCTGGCGGCGCTGCACAACCAAAGCTGGACGTTGGTGCCCGCCGCCGAGGGCAGCGCGGCGCGTTACACCTTGCGCTCAGCCTGAGGCAGTGCGGCGCGCTGCGCCAGCCAGCGCACATAACCACGCGCGCGCAGCTCGCAAGCCGGGCAAGTGCCGCAGCCCCAGCCCCAATCATGGCGATGGGTGCGGTCGCCCAAGTAGCAGGTGTGGGTGTGTTCGACGATCAAGTCCACCAGCGCATCGCCGCCATCGGTCACGCCAGATTGCGCGCCCAAGTCGTGCGCCATTTGCCAGGTCGCGGCTTTGTCGATCCACATCAGCGGGGTGTCGATCAAAAAGCGTTTGTCCATGCCCAGCGACAGGGCCAGTTGCATGGCTTTCATGGTGTCGTCGCGGCAATCGGGGTAGCCGGAGAAGTCGGTTTCGCACACGCCGGTGACGATGACTTGCAGGTCGCGCCGATACGCCAGCGCGGCGGCCAGCGTCAAAAACAGCAGGTTGCGGCCCGGCACAAAGGTGTTGGGCAAGCCTGAGCTTTCCATCTTGAAGGCCACGTCGCGGGTCAGCGAGGTGTCGCTGACTTGGCCCAACACGGCCAAGTCCAGCACATGGTCTTCGCCCAAACGTGCCGACCATGCCGGGAAGCGCTGGCGCAGCTCGGTCAGCACGCTCAGGCGGGCTTGAAGCTCGACGCTGTGGCGCTGGCCGTAGTCAAAGGCGATGGTTTCGACGCGCTGGTATTTGGCGAGCGCTTGGGCCAAACAGGTGGTGGAATCTTGTCCACCAGAGAACAAAACAAGGGCAGATGTGTGCATCTGCCAATGTTAAATGGCAATGACCTCGGCCTCGCTGGTGGCGGCGGGTGCCACCTCGCCGCCACCGCCCAACAGGCAGCGCAGCAGGTCATGCACCGGGCGAATCTCGTTGCCAAACGGCAGCGTGCCCGCACCCCGGAAGAACAGCCCGCGCTGCGTGTCGCCATCAAAGGCGTGGCCGAGCTGCTGGTCGATGCAGAACTGGCCCACCGTGGCTTCGCCGTCGCGCAGGCCGCAGTGGGCCAAGCAGTCAAATTCCATTTTGCAGCGCTTGGGGTGCGCCACGGCTTGCAGTTTGGGTTCGATGCGGATGTACTTTTCCAGCCAAGGATTGCGCACGCCACGCGCAGGCAAACCGGCCACGCTGATGAACTCCACCAAGTCTTCCGGGCGGGCGTTGGCCAGCACCTGTTTGAAGGCCAAGTCAGCGTTAGATTCTTGCGTCACGGCAAACGCGGTGCCCATTTGCACAGCAGCTGCGCCCATGCTTTGCATGCGTTTGATGTCGTCGTGGCAACTGATGCCACCGGCCACGATCAGCGGAATGTCGGCTTCGATGCCCGCTGTTTTGAAGAAGGCCATCACCGCTGGCAACACCACGTCAAAGTCAAAACGCGGATCTTTCAGGTCGGCGACTTTGGCCGCGCCCAAGTGTCCACCGGCCAAGCGCGGGTGCTCAATGACCACGGCATTGGGCAAACGGCCTTTCTTTTCCCACTTGCGCACCATGAGCTGCACGCCGCGTGCGTCCGACAAGATCGGGATCAGCGCGGTTTTGGGGTGGTTGCGCGCCAAGTCGGGCAGGTCGAGCGGCAAGCCTGCGCCAACCACCAAGGCATCGACACCACAGTCCAGCGCGTGGCGCACAGAGGCTTCGTAGGAGCTGAGCGCCTTCATGATGTTGACGGCGATCAGCCCCCGGCCTTGCGAGATTTCACGGGCGCGGGCCACTTCGCGGCCTAAGGCATCGAGGTTGGCTGCGTTGATCAGCGCCTTGGCTTCCGGGGCGTGGCCGAGTTTGCCGGTGCGCTCCATCAAATCAGGGTGCAGGCGACGCAAGTCCACCGACGAGATCGTGCCCACGCCGCCAAAGCTGGCGACGGTGCCAGCCAAGCCGCCCGCCGACACGCCCACCCCCATGCCGCCCTGCACCACCGGGATCAGCGATGTGCCGCCAAGCTGCAAGGGCTTGAGGCCCGAGTCCAACGACAACTGCGCCAACTGCGCCGCCATAGCCGCCGTACCTGCGCCAGCAGGCAGAGTCGATTGAGGGGTAAGGGTGATGTCCATGATGCTCCACACAGGAAAAACGGGGCTCAAATTATCGGAGCGCCATCCGCCAAGGCTAACAGGGGATAGCGTCGCAAGTCTTGCCTCAAGTCAAGGAATTGATGGCTGCCACATCTGCCCCAGCGTCACAAATTCGCCATATCGACAACCAATACTTCCCGGCCAGCAACGCGGACGACCGCGCTGCACGACCTTTCCTTCTACTCCTTTTCTTTTTCAGGAGCTGTTCTGATGCGACATTTGACCCTTCTTCCTTTGGTGTTGACGCTGGCCTCCGTGTTGAGCGCCTGCGGTGGCGGCAACGACAACAACCCGGCGGCAACCCCGTCCAGCGTCGCCGTGATTGGCGACATGCCCTACGGCACCACCGCCACCGACGCCAGCCAGTTCGTCGCTAACCCGGCCTTCATCAGCGCGATCAATGCCGATGCTGACGCTTCGCTGGTGTTGCATGTGGGCGACATTCACTCCGGCAAGCAGTACTGCACCCAGGCTTACAACCAATCCGTGGCCAGCCAATGGACGGCCTTCAAGAACCCGGTGGTCTACACCCCCGGCGACAACGAATGGACCGACTGCCACAAGATCAAAGAAGGCGGCGGCACCTACAACGCCACCACCGGCGCGATTGACTACAAGCTGGACAGCAGCGGCAACCTCGTCGATTACGCAGGTGGCGACCCGGTGGCCAATTTGGATCTGGTGCGCGCCATCTTCTTTGCCAAACCGGGCAAAGCCTTTGGCGGCGATATGAGCGTCCACAGCCAAGCGCAAGAATTCGACAGCGCCCACCCCACCGACAGCAACTACGTCGAAAACGTCTGGTTTGAAAAATCTGGCGCACTGTTCGTGACCGTGAACGTGCCCGGCGGCTCCAACAACGACACCGACCCTTGGTACGGCGCGCCCAGCATGAGCCCCGCCGAACAGCAAGAAGTCGCCAACCGCAGCGCCGCCAACCTGCGCTGGCTCGACACCGCCTTTGCCCGCGCCAAGGCCAACGGCGACATCGCCGTGGTGATTCAGCTGCAAGCCGACATGTGGGACTTGGACGGCAGCGCCGCCAGCCACATCAGCCAATACAAACAGTTCATCGACAAGATCGCCAGCTTGAGCACCAGCTTTGGCAAGCCGGTGCTGCTGCTCAACGGTGACTCGCACGTCTACCGCTCAGACAACCCGCTGGTCTCGGGCGCAAGTTGCGTGATCGAACCCAGCTCAGGTGCCGCCGCCACCGCCTGCACCGACGACGCCTACGCCAACCAGCCCCACGGCTACAACGTGCCCAACTTCCACCGCATCGTGGTTCACGGCAGCACCGCCCCGATGGAATGGCTGAAGCTGAGCATCGACCCCAGCGCCAACGCCGCCGCCACAACCACCACCTTCGGCCCCTTCAGCTGGAAACGTGTGCAACCGGCGCTGTAAAACCACTCAGTACGGAGCCGATGCCTGGGTCTGCGGCGCTTGCGCCGGAGACACCGCAGGCTTGTCCATGCTGATGCGGTTGTAGCGCACGGCCTCGCCCGTCACCGGGTTGTAGTACGCCTCGATGTCAATGCCGTGCTCCGCACACTTTGGCGACTTTCGCGTCGTGCATACACGCCACTCGTGCCCGTCATTCCAGTCCAACCCATGGGCCTACTCATTGACTTGAGTACCACTTGCTACTGTTCCGGCGTCCCGCTCTCAACTCTGTCCAGATGCAGATGCCTGAGCGCATCAAAGAGCAATGCCTGCCGACACTTGAAGCTGGCCACTCCATTCGCTTGTGGCCAAGTACACCCGCGCGCTACGGTCATAGACCAGGTTGTTGGGAGCTAACTCCAAGTACTTGGCAATGTCTAGAGATGCCCGAGGAACGGAAATCCCGACGAATGCAACGAGGTCAGCTCAATTTCGTCGGCCATCCCACCTGAACCGGAAGTCGATGAATTCCAGCCTGCGTTCGGGTTCCCAACGAGAGGAGGTTTTTTGCGGTTCAGACACCGCTTTTTTGGTTATTATTCTCTCTATTGTGTATGAATATATAAATATAGTTTGTATATTTATTATCAGTGCAATTATTCAAAGTACAAGAATTTTCAAAATGCTGTCACACCAAACCAACTCTGACCCTCCGCAAGAAGTTGAGCCCCAGAACTTGGGTTTGCTTGACCTCTCCAGGCAACTGCGCAATCTTCTGTTGCTGCGCCCGCTCTTCCAACTGGAACTCAACAAGACCCGCATCGGGGAGGATGGCGCTTCGGACGACGGGCTCTTCCAGGGCGTAGACACCTTCTATCTGGCGCTGAGCGCGCTGGACTTCATGATGGAGGCCACCACCATCTCGATGGGCGCGCCACAGGGCGAGGTTCTGGAGCACTTGGCCAACGTCGCCTGTCGCATGAAGCCCGCTCTGTCCAAGGCACAAAGCTTTCGGGTGGCCGAGGTGCTGCTCAACATGCTAGACAACAAGAGCGGCGGGTACAAGGAATTCACCTTCGACCACTTCGATGCAGCCAAAGGCAGCAGCCGTACGGTGCGCTTTCGACTGGTTCGCTACGAGCCTGACATGGAAGACGTCTACCGATATCGGCCCACCTCCGAGGGCTACCTGGCTTACCTGGGCATGCTTGACCTTGCGCCTGAGGACTCCCAGGAACTCATGGAAAAGATGCTTGACCTGCTCGTGCAGCGAGGGAAGTTCGACACCGCGTTAGATATCGCCAAGCGGGCACGCACCCTGTCCATTGAGTACCGCCAGCGCATTCGGGATCGACTGCACCAAGCCCACCGCGCGCCCGGGTCAGTCAACTGGACCAAAGACCTGGGTCCATATCTGCAGGAAGCCCGCGACCATGTGTCCAAGCGGCAGCATGAAGACCAGCGCATGGAGGACGCCGTCAAGGAGGCCCTAGGCGAGGCAGTGGAACCCCGCAACCGTGCCAGCCTCGCCAAATTGCTGCGCGAGTTGCAGGACGCCAGTACCCTGCGGGGACGGCTCGTGGGCGAGGTTACGGGGGCAGGGGACACCTTCTTGGCGTCCCAGCGCTCGCTGTTCCGTGCTCGCCGTCCCACCGGTCTACCCGACCTGGAGCAGCAGCTATTCCCTCGCCTGTTGGACCTGACTACCCAGCGCTTGGCCGATGACGCTGACCAACTGCTCAGCGCCCTTTATCCCGCAAGCTGGCCCAAGGTCTATGACCTCAATACCGTCCTTTCTTTGTTGCTTGAGTCTCGTCCAGAGGATGGCCCTTTGTCTCAGGACCTCGGTGAACTTGTCCCGCTAGAAGTCGTCCCGGATGAATTCCCTGAGGAGCTCACCCGAAAAGCCGCTGCTTGGCTGGCACGCAAATTCGCAGAGGGCAAGACTTATCGCATCGACGAGCTGCTGATGCTTGCAGAGGTCGAGGGGCTGAGTCGCACCCTGCGGCGATGCTTGGTGCTCATGCTCTACCGCTCATTCTCCGACGATGAGACGGAGTTCCCGCACCTGACCTCCAGGCCAACTGGCCGCTTCGACAACGACGTTGTGACCGGCATCAACCTTCAATTCATCCCCAAAGGAGAGTCGGCATGAATGCGACCTCGTCCAACTACCGCAGCGCTGGCCGTCTGCTCTACAAGGCACTACAGACCACGCTGGTGCCAGCCAACGACCTGGAATACCGCGACCTTCTCGCGCAGTACCGGGCCGACCAGCTGTTTGCGCAGCAAGTCTCTGAATTTGCGCAAGGGTTGGAACTGGCAATTTTGGATGTGTCGGAGCGCGGGCTTATTGTGGTTCCCGCGTCTCGCGACAGCAAATTTGCGGTGCGCCTGACTGATATTCGCTCGGGCCTTGATATCCAGCAGAAGGCCGCCCTGGTGCTGGCTCACGTGGCCATTGCTGCTACGTTTTTCCCGACCACCGACGGGTTGGAGGATGACAACTACATCCCGCCACCCGGTTCGGTTGCCAACTTCCGGGACGCCCTGCACGCGCTGGCCAAGCAGCTCGAAACATTGGATGGCGAGCAACTTGCCGACATTCCCCCAGAACTCGCTCCAGGCTGGCGCTGCATCACTGCTTTGATGGTCAGCGTGCCCTCATCCCAGCGAGCGACCATCAACTCGGTTGTGGGTTTCATCCGACTGGTGCTCAAGAACATGCGCGAGGCGGGGCTGGTTCGTATCGATCGCGACTCCGGGGAAGACGATACCGAAACCTACACCCCGACCCAGCGCATGCGTGTGCAGCTGCGAGAGCTGGCGCTACGCCGCCTCTTCGACCTAGCCCAGACCGCCGTGTTCAACCGGAACGCCTGACATGCAGAAAATCTCCCGAATCTACTTGGCCAACTGTGGCTACGACACTGCCTGGTACGACGGTGTCATGATGGACTTGCGTGAACCAGACTTCCACGCGCCTACCGACACCATCATCAATCTCGAAAACGGGGGCGGAAAAACCTCGTTCTTGAGCTTGGTGCTCTCTTGTTTTGAGACCAATAAGGATCGCTTCCTCAAGACCCTCAACGACAAGAACCATCGTTTTGGAGACTATTTCGCCGCTGACGGGACGATGGGCCTTATCGTCGTGGAGTGGCTCATGCCTCCACGAAAGGCTGGCGAAGGCAGCTACCGACTCATCACGGGGCAGGCAGTGGCCATGCGCCCAGCCGCGAACCCGCCCGATGAACGTATGTTTTTCAGCTTTGAGGAAGATGCCAACCTGAGCCTGGATGACCTCCCTGGGCCTCGACTGTGCGACACGCCCATCTTGTCCCTGTCGAAATTCTCAGATTGGCTGCATGACAAACAGCGGCTGAGCCCAGGCAACTTGTTCATCAACCGCACACAGAGCGACTGGCATCGCCATCTTGAGACCCGCCTGATCGACCTGCCCATGCTGCGCATGCAAGTGGACTTTTCGGCCACGGAAGGCGGCTTCGACAAGGGCTTTCTGGGATTCCAGAGTGAGGAGCAGTTTCTTCGTCGCTTTCTCTACCTCACGATGGATGCTGGGCGAGCTGCATCCGTACGAGACGCGGTGGCCGTGGCCTGCGACAAGCTGCGCCGTCGTCCGCTTTACCTACAGCGCCTGACTCAGCTACAGACGTTCCAAACCTCCCTGCAGACTTTCTCGACTACGGCTACCGAACTGCGCGAGGAACGAGTTCACCGGCTCTCCTTGGTCTGGAAGGGCGCTCGTCTTGCTCAGGCGCTGGCTGACCAATCAGATGCTGCGCGGGCTTCAGCGGAGACAGAGACCCAATTTGCGGGAGTTCAGCGCGAGGTCCAGCAGTTGCAGACAAAACTAGCAGGGGATAAAGCTGTAGAGCATGCAACGCTCACCAACTGGCAGTTCCTGCGCAAGACCACCCAAGCGACCAGCGCCCTGAAGGCCCTGCGCGACGCACACGGCCAGGCCGAAAAAGACGTTTTCCATATCAACGCAGCCCGGCTACAGCACTCCATCAAAGCTGCCCAGCAAAACATTGACGAGCTGGCTCGTCTAGCTGAACTGCGTACCACCGAGCTGGCTCCGTTCCAGACCCGAGTGCAAGAGCTTGGCGCGCAATTGCGTCGTGCACTGTTTGACCAGGCGGGCTCGTTTCGCCAGCAAGCCAAGGACTTAGAGGAGCAGATTGCCAAGCGAAAACAGAAAGCCACGGACCTGCGCACGGAGGCGGGTGTTCGCGCCGCCACCCTCAAGACACTGTCCACCGAGAAAGCCCGGCTGGACGAACAGCAAGCCCAGATGAAAGCAGTTCTCGCGAAACTGGTTTCCGTGGCTACTCTGCGGTCGGACGCAGAACCCCTGCTGGAGGCTCTGGCTCGGTGGGATGCCGCGCTGGAGCAGGCCAGCGCAGAGCTGGCTGCGGTGCTTGAGCAGCAGGGTGCCCTTCAGAAAGAAGCGCAGGGCTGGCGTGCTCAGGCTGAAGAATCCACAGCGCGCGCCGCCAGCTATGACCTGTCCCTCGGCAAGGAGCAGAGCTTCATTCAAGAAGGACAACGCATTCAAAAGCGGCTCTCGAAAATGTCGGCACTGACCGCAGCGGCCGACGCCGAGCGAGTCGATGATGTGGAGTCCGCTGCCCTGCGTGAACGGATGGGGCGGCTCATCATCAGCTACGGCCAACAGGTCTCTAGCGCGGACGTACGTTTGGCGCAGTTGAGGGCTGACAAGCAAGCCATTGAGAACACAGGCGTGGCGGGCCATAGCGCCGACGTGGAACTGGTGGTTCGTCATCTGAGGGACGCGGGTGTGCAGTCCGCCCGAGCCTTCAACCAATATCTGGCCCATGCCGGACAAGACGCCGAGCGCACTCGCGCACTGGTGCAAAGCAATCCCGCCCGCTTCCTGGGTGTGTGCGTGGCCGATAGCGAGTGGGACGAGGCCAGCAAAGTGCAGTGGGGCACCACGCGACCCGACAAGCCCGTTGTGATTTCCAAGGCGTCGCTCACCCCTGACGTTGGGCTGCTCGGGGTGGTCGTCCCGGCGGCCACAGATGCTGCTCACAACAAAGACGCTGCTTTAGAGCTCAAACTGCGGTTGGACGCTACCTACAACAAAGAGCATGAAGCCCGCGAGAATCTGGCGACTTGCCGCGACCAGGCTGTGACGGCACGCAAAGAGCTGCAAGAGTATCTGGAACGATTCGGGCAAGGTAAGTTGACCAGCGCACAAGCCAACTTGCAACGACTGGAAAAGGACCAGGCGGAAGCTCGACGGGAGGCGTTAGCCGCATCTGCCAAGGAGGTTGAAGCCCGAAATTCCGCCAATGCGCTTGCTACGCGCCTCACCGATTGCAACCAGCGGGTCTTCGACTGCACCTCGCGTCGCCAGGCCCTGCACCAGTTCCAGGACGAGCACGAAGCTCGCCGCACTGCCAGGATGCAGCGGATGCCGGTGCTGGGGGAAGAGATCTCCGTGCTGGAGGCCCAACAAGGAGACGCGGCGGACACGCTAGACCACTATCAGCAGCAAGACTTGAGCGCCACAGAGCAAAAAAGCCAGTTGGAGGCGCAGGCCTCGGTGCTGGATGGCGAGCGCGCCAAGCTGGAGCACTACGACGCTAGATTCGATGCTCAAGAATGGCTCAAGTCCAATGCCTGGACTCTGGATAGCTTGCGCCAGTCCTACGAAATGCACGCAGGTATCTATCGCACCCATGCGGAGCAACGCTTGGGCGTGATTCAGGCCCAGCTTGATACCGCGAAAAAAGCCATCAACGCCCAGAAAGCAGAGTTCACTCGCGACTTTCCTGGCATCACCGGCGAAGAGCTTGCCCAGTACCGCCAAGCCAACTTCGACAAGGTGTTACCTGCCGCCGAGACTCAGGTAAAGGATTTGTTCAATCAGGTTGAGATGGCCATCACGGCGGAAGCCACGGCCAAGGGTGCATATACGCAGTGGAAGGTGTCCAACAAGGTCAAGCCGCAGACGCGCACCCCGGAGATTGAGGCTCTGGACGGAGAGCCCCTGGACCGAGCCATCCGCGCCGCAGACACCGAGCGCCAATTTGCCTTGGAAGCAGCTCGCCGTGCGGAGGAGGCGGCCAACCGCGCAGACCAAAACGCGAAGACTGCCAAGGCCAATGCCCAGCAAGCCGATGAGCGCAAAACCGTTCTTACGTCCTCACTGGGGCTGGAAGGCCTGAGCGGAAACGAGCTGCTGGAGGCGAACCTGACGGCGTTGGACGGCGATGTTGATGCCCTCAAGCGCTCATTTACGGTGGAAGCCAACACCCAACTGCAAGTTCAGACCTTGGTCAAGGGCTATGCGGCACGGAACAAAGACTGTGACCGCAGTGAAAAGCGTGCACGCGCGGCGTTCGATGCCCTGCGGCAGGCTGCCCAGACTCCGGGGTTTCTGAAGGCCGAACCCGAGTTGGCTGCCCAAATGCGCACCAACGAGTTCGACGCAGCGGTGGCTGACGTCGCTCGCTTGCTGGAGGGGTTGACCGAGCGAATTGCAGTCACTCAGGCCAACTTGGACAGCATGGCCCAGGACTTTTCGGCGGCCGCAGACGAGTTGCTTTCTCTCAGCCAAGTGGCGCAGTCCACGCTCAACTCGGCGATGCGAAAAACGATTCCTGCTGCGGCACCATCTGTAGGTGGCAAGCCGATTCTGAAGATGCGTTCTCACCTGAACGCTGTCAGCGCCGAAGAGCGTCGCAGGGTGTTGCAACACTACTTAGAACGCCTCATCGAAAGTTCGGTTATCCCGGCCAAAGGTACCGACATGGCGGCTGAGGCGCTGATGTCCCTCAGTGGCAAGCCCTTGGGGCTCCAGTTGCTGAAGATGTCCATCGATGATGCGCGGCAATACGAGCCCGTGGCCGAGCTCAAACTATCAGGCGGGGAAGCAGTCACCACGGCCATGTTCCTCTACTGCGTGGTGTCCCAGGTCCGCTCGGATATGCAGGCCAAGGAGCAGCGGCTGGGCGGAGGGCCCTTGCTGCTGGACAACCCGTTCGCCAAGGCAACGAAACCTGTGCTCTGGGAGGTGCAGCTCATGCTGGCCAACGCCATCGGTGTGCAGTTCATATTCGCTACCGCCATCCATGACTACAACGCGCTGGGCGAGTTCAAGCACTTCATACGACTTCGCCGTGGTTCCCAAAACCTCAAGACGGGGCGCAAGCACATCGAACTTGTCGACTACCACCTCAATGACGAGGCTGCCTGATGTCTGAATTCCTTCGTCAACTACAGGCGTCCCCGGTCAAGCGGGTGTCTCTCGATGAGGTCAAGCGTGCCTACTACGCTATTTATCCTGAGATGCTCAACAGTCCCGATCGACAGGCGAGGCTGTTGCAGGCATTGCAAGACCTGGAGGGGCGAGGGCATCTGAGTCTGCCAGCGGCTGGCAGCTGGGAGCGCATGGGCTCGCCACCGCTACCCCAATGGGTTGCCCTGGCTCGCGAGAAGCCGCGCGTCGATGCTCCCGACTACTCCGATGTGGCTTGGGCCCCGGAGCTGGGTTTCTGGCCTAAGCTAAAACCCATGCAACTGGCTGACGCCAAGGCCATCAACGACTTCCTTCTGCGCCGACGGGATAGTTTGACGCCGGTTCCCATCAAGGAGCGCTCCCTGGAAATCTTCGGAGACGAGAAACGGCTAGACGCACTTCGCAAAGGAACCAGCCTGTTCATCGGACGGCTTTCCCTTGCGGCTCTGGGTGCCTTCCTGGTGCCGTTACCCCTTCCATACCGTCAGGCATCCGCCCCTGGAAAACCCGTTCTTGTGGTTGAGAACCACAACAGCTTCTGGAGTTTCGGCGAGTGGAATCAGACAACCAAGTGCTACTCGGCAGTCGTGTACGGGGCCGGTGAAGCGTTCCGAAGCACTGGCCAGGCACTAGGCCAAGTGCTGCTGGAGGTGGGTAGCGAAGGAGCCGAGTACCTGGGAGACCTGGACCCCAAGGGGGTTGGTATTCCGTTGGACTTCAACAGAGAGAGCGCGGACTTGCAGGTACGCCCTGCTCTGAACCTGTACCGGTGGCTGCTGGCGCACGGACGCACTCGCGAAAAGCTCGACTGTCGAAGAGCTGCTGCTGAGTCGGCGACAGCCTGGCTGGGGCCGGAGTTGGGAGAAACGCTGGCTGAACTTTGGGCTCAGGGACTGTGGATTCCCCAAGAGGCGCTGGGTTTTGAGCAACTGAAGGCTTGGAGTTAGGGTGTGTTGTGCACTCAATTTTTCTCATCTTGGGTGGTCAAAAGCGCTGTTGGCGACAAGTTCATCACATGCTCTAACTCGACAACACCTCAAGATTGATGTTGTCGAGTTGAGTTAGCGGCGCTAAATCTGCACCCGCGTCCCCAGCTCGATCACGCTGTTGTGCGGGATGTGGAAGAACTCCGCTGCCCGCCCGGCGTTGCGTGACAGGGCGGCAAACAGCTTTTCACGCCACAAGCTCATGGCTGAGCCGGAGGAGGGCACTACCGTCTCGCGGCTCAAAAAGAAGGATGTGTTGAACAGGTCGATAGGCAAGCCCTGCTCGACGCACAGCCCCAGCGCCTCGGGGATGTCGGGCTGGTTCATGAAGCCGAAGTTCAGCGTGATTTGCCAAAACCCGTGATCCAGCGCGGTGATGTCCAGCCGGTGTTTTGGCGCAATCCACGGCTGCGGGTGGAAGCGCACCGTCAGCACGATGTTGCGTTCGTGCAGCACCAGGTTGTGCTTGAGGTTGTGCAGCAGCGCCTGCGGCACGATGCCCGGTTGCGCCGACAAATAAACCGCCGTGCGTGGCACACGCGGCAATTGCGTGTCGTAGGCCAGTTGTTCGGCAAACTCAGCCAGCGGCAGTGGGTTGCTTTGCAGCTCGGCCAGCATCAGGGCGCGGCCTCGCTTCCAAGTTGTCATCACCAGCAGCAGGCAGGACGCCAGCAGCAGCGGGAACCAGCCGCCCTCGGCAATCTTGATCGAGCACGAAGCCAGCAGCAGCGCATCCAGCAGCACAAAAAACGTGGTCGCGCCGATGGCGATCCAAGCCGGATAACCCCAGCCGTGGCGCACCACAAAGTAAGTCAACACCGTGGTGATGAGCATGGTGCCCGTCACCGCAATGCCGTAGGCCGAGGCCATTGCCGACGAACTGCCAAAGCCCAAACAGGCCAGCACCACCGCCACCAGCAGCAGCCAATTCACCGTGGGCACGTAGATTTGGCCCTGCTCCTGCGCCGAGGTGTGGATGATCTGCATCCGGGGTAAAAACCCGAGCTGAATCGCCTGCTGCGTCAGCGAAAACGCCCCCGAAATCACCGCCTGCGAGGCAATGATGGTCGCCGCCGTCGCCAGCACCACCGCAGGCAGCAGCAGCGCGGCGGGGAACATCTTGTAGAACGGGTTGTCCACAGCCTCGGGCGTGTGCAGCAGCAGCGCGCCTTGCCCGGCGTAATTCAGCGCCAGTGCGGGCAGCACCAAACCCATCCAAGCCAGACGGATCGGCTTGCGGCCAAAGTGGCCCATGTCGGCGTACAGCGCCTCGGCCCCGGTCAGCGCCAGCACCACCGCACCCACCGCCACAAACAAGCCCCAGCCGCGCTGCGCCAAAAACGCCCAAGCGTGGCGCGGGTCTAGCGCCTGCAAAATCTGCGGCGCTTGGCCGATCTGCCACAGCCCCACCGCCGCCAGCACGCCAAACCAAACCACAATCACCGGCCCAAACCAGCGCCCCACCAGCGCCGTGCCCTTGCGCTGCACCATGAACAGCCCCAGCAGCACGCCCAGCGACACCGGCATCACCCAGGACTTGAGCGCAGGCGTGGCCACCTCCACCCCCTCGACCGCGCTCAGCACCGACATGGCCGGGGTCAGCACGCTGTCGCCATAAAACAGACAAGCCCCAAACGTGCCCAGCGCCAGCAAACGCCGCTGCACCACCGGGCGGTGCGCCACCGTCTGACTGGCCAGCGCCAGCAACGCCATGATGCCGCCCTCGCCCCGGTTGTCGGCGCGCAGCACCAGCACCACGTACTTGAGCGTGACGATCAGCATCAGCGCCCAAAAAATCACCGACACGCTGCCCACGATGGTGTCGGGCGTCAGCGGCACCCCCGTCGATTTAGAAAAAATTTCCTTCACGGTGTACAGCGGACTGGTGCCAATGTCGCCATACACCACCCCCAGCGCCGCCAGCGCCAAAGCAGCCGTGCCCTGGCGCGGCGCGTGGCCGGAGTCGGAAACAGGGGCAGCCGATGCAGTCAGAGTGCTCATCAAGAGACCTCGGTAGTTGAGACCCCTTGATTGACGTACACGGCGCATAAAAACCGCATAAAAATGATGGGTGTCCCCATGCCTTGATTGATTTCTTTGGGGGAATTGATTAATAATTCATGTATTTATTTGGTGAAATTTATGTCAAAAATAACAGCACATGAGCAGCTTTCCTCTACCGCTATAGGTCTGTATACTAAAAATACTCTGTTCATTCGCATGAGTAGTGAGGCTGACTTGAACCCTGGGGATGGTATTGAGCCGTTTCCTGGTGCTCTTCCTGCGCATGTGCATGAGTTTGTGCACTATCTGCATAACATATCAACCACTTCTGGCATTCGCGTGATTATGCTTACTCATGTGATGGTTTTCATGGCTGCTCAATACCTGATTAAGGTTGGCGACGGTGTTGGACAGTCTGGTAAAAGCTCTATTCAGGGTGATGATTTTAAATTTTTCATTGATAATATAAGTTATCTTTATGGCGATCATAATGACATTCAGGATGATGGTCGGATTCGAAGTGATGGCTGGAGTTTTTCTGATTTGAAGTCTTATCGGGCGGATTGTTTTCCTGAATTTTTTTCTTATAAAATAAATATGTTCGGTAATTTCAGTGGGGTGCGAATAAATAAAAGTTTGCGCATTGGCTTTAATTTTATTACGGAAGGGGTCGCATATGAAGTGGAGCGAGAGATGTCGAGGGAGCTGGAGCAAGATCTTATACAAATAGAGCGTTTGACTCCGAAATTCCCATATCTGGCGTACGAACCATTGGTTAACTATCTGGTAGGACGTAAAACAACTCCTTTGGAGAGAATAAGGATCGGAAATGCGGCTTTAATGCATATTTCCCCTTCAATGGGGTTTGTTGATGCTTGTGTGGCCCTTAGGAAAAGTGAGTATTTATTTGATGGGCTGTTTAAAAAATACATTGATGGGTTTGCTGATTATATTAAAAAAGAGTTTCATCCTATGTTGGTTCATCTGATGGATTTTTATAAAAATACAGATAGGCTTTCGAAGTCGTATAAAAACTATATGTCGTTGATCGTAGAGACTTCGCGAAAGAGGTTGGCGAATCAGTTTTTAGAAGAGTCTTTCTTGGGGCAGGGGGTAAATTATAAAAATTTCACCAAGAAGGCTAGCTCTGTTGCTGAATTTTGCATAATGCAAGAAAAAAGTAATGGATCGGCTGGATTGGTTATGCATGGGCACTCTCAAGGCTTGGCGTCAGTCCCAGAAGAGGATACTACTTGGTTTTATGTCCTCTGTGCGGCAATACATTTTGTCCAATTGCATTTGACGATGAGTGGAGAGGTTATGAAGACGGCACAGCTTGAGCCAAAAATGTGTCTTTTTTCAGGGGCTTGTCAAGTTGAATTAAATGAGGGTAATCCTAGTGTTTGTAAAACACGTCCTTGGAATTTTGAGAGGAAAGTTGATGTTGATAAACAGGGTGTTTGTTGGTACATAGCAGGAATTAAGTCAATAACACCAGAGCCAATTGTTCGGTCATAGTCAGAGTGGCTTAGCGTAAAGGGGGTCGATTAGATTCGTGGTATCCAGTTTTTATCTAACTCCTCATCCGCCAGCCGATACCCCACGCCCAGTTCGGTCAGCAAGTAGCGCGGGGCGGTGGGGTCGGCTTCGATCTTGGCGCGCAGGTGGCCCATGTAGATGCGCAGGTAGTGCAGTTGATCGACTTGGGTTGCGCCCCACACGTCGGCCAGCAGTTGGCGGTGGGTCAGCACCTGGCCGGGGTTGCGGGCCAGGCGTTCCAGCAGCTTGTATTCGATGGGGCTCAGGTGCAGCAGGGTGCCGTCCAGCCGGACTTGGTGGGTGGCGCGGTGCAGTTCTAGCCCGGCGATGCGCTGCACTGGGCTGGGCGTGGCGGGGGCTAGTGCGCGGCGCAGCAGGGCGCGCACGCGGGCCAGCAGTTCGCCCACGCCAAAGGGCTTGCTCAGGTAGTCGTCGGCCCCGGCGTCCAGGGCGGCGATTTTGTCGGCTTCTTGGCTGCGGGCCGACAGCACCAGCACCGGGGTGGCCCAGCGTTGGCGCAGTTCGGCGATCAGGGCGACGCCGTCGCGGTCGGGCAGGCCCAGATCGACGATCAGCAGTTGCGCTGCGTCGTCGCCGTGCCATCCGGCCAATGTGTTCAGGGCTTGCGCGGCGCTGCCCACATGCACGGGCCGCCAGCCGCTGGCGCTGAGGCTGGCGGCGACGAACTGGGCGATGGAGCTGTCGTCTTCCACCACCAGGATGCGGGCGGGTGGGGGGCGGTGGGCTTCAGACATGGTCGCTTTCTGGCGGCGGCGGTGGGGCCGGCACACGCGTGGTGCGGACGACTTCGCCGGTGATCGGGTGCAGATAGCTCTCCACCACGGTGCCCTGGGCATCCACAGCGTAAAACTCGTGGCAATTGCCGCTGGAGATTTTGTGCTTCACCAGCACGT
>ERZ724524.273-NODE-273-length-33530-cov-10.411919_pt1 | contig 33530 bp, 24 predicted proteins | sample MGYA00376057_ERZ724524 | MGnify/ENA primary metagenome ERZ724524 (study PRJEB28724, sample SAMN07190888) | wastewater metagenome | isolation source: influent of sewage treatment plant in Hong Hong | place: USA: Christiansburg, Virginia | collected 2016-03-01 ...
CCTTGTCCAGCAACTCACCGCGCGCTTCGGCAAGCGCTTTTCCACCGCCGAGGCCGTGCGCACCCACCACGGCCACGATGAATCCCACTTCTCCGACGCGCTGCCCGACGCGGTGGTGTGGGCCCACTCCACCGCCGAGGTGGTCGAGATCGTGAACCTGTGCCGCGAGCACAAGGTGCCGCTGATCCCCTACGGCGCCGGCAGCTCGCTGGAGGGCCACATCCTGGCGGTCAATGGCGGGCTGTGCCTGGATCTCTCCGAGATGAACCAGATCGTCGCGATCCACGGCGAGGACATGGACGCCGTGGTCCAGCCCGGCGTGACGCGCAAGGCGCTCAACGCCGCGCTGCACGGCACGGGCCTGTTCTTCCCGATCGACCCGGGCGCCGACGCCTCGCTGGGCGGCATGGTGTCCACCCGCGCCTCCGGCACCAACGCGGTGCGCTACGGCACGATGCGCGAGAACACCCTCGGCCTCGAGGTGGTGATGGCCGACGGGCGGGTGATCCGCACCGGCGGGCGGGCCCGCAAGTCGTCGGCCGGCTACGACCTGACCCGCCTGTTCGTCGGCTCGGAGGGCACCCTGGGCGTCATCACCGAGGTCACCGTGCGCCTGCACCCGCTGCCCGAGGCCATGTCCAGCGCCACCTGCGCCTTCCCCGACGTGGCGAGCGCGGTGCAGACGGTGATCCAGACCATCCAGCTGGGCGTGCCGGTGGCGCGCATCGAGCTCCTCGACACCCTCACCGTGCAGGCCGTCAACCGCTACAGCAAGACCACCCTGCGCGAGGCGCCGATGCTGTTCTTCGAGTTCCACGGCTCGCCCACCGGCGTCGAGGAGCAGGCCCAGACCGTGCAGGAGATCGCCCGCGACAACGGCGGCGAGGGCTTCGAGTGGGCCACCCGCCAGGAAGACCGCAACCGCCTGTGGCAGGCCCGCCACCAGGTGCTGCACGCCAGCATCAACCTGGTGCCCGACTGCAAGGCCATCTCCACCGACGTGTGCGTGCCGATCTCGCGGCTCGCCGAGGCGATCACCGGCACCCAGGACGACATCGCCGCCAGCGGCCTGATCGCCCCCATCGTCGGCCACGTGGGCGACGGCAACTTCCACGTGGTGATCCTGACCCACCCGGACCAGCCCGAGCAGGTGGAAGCCGCCGAGGCCCTCGGCCGGCGCATCGTCGAGCGGGCCCTGGCCCTCGACGGCACCTGCACCGGCGAGCACGGCATCGGTATCGGCAAGCAGGACTTCCTGCTCGCCGAGCACGGCGAGGCGGTGGCGGTGATGGCCAGCCTCAAGGCCACCCTCGACCCGCTGAACCTCCTCAACCCCGGCAAGGTGCTGCCGCCGGGCGTAGTGCAGGCCGAGCGTGATAGAGACCAATCTCACCACACCCAAGAGCCATCATCTTTTGACGAATAATCGCAAAAAAGCATTCAGTAATCACCCTCCCGAGTGTGATGAATAGTGGTTTGCTCAAACTTACAGTCTTTACGCACTGCAATTTCCTCAAGAGCTTCTTTTTCTCCGAGAATAATTTCGAAGTCTTCTTTGGCCTTGCCGTTCCCCTCCATAAAAAGATAAGGAACGCCGTAAAACAACCACCCCCACGAGGCGAGAACTCTGTCTGACTTGGCGTTATCGTTCTGAACTCTCGCCACTCGCTGCGCTCTCTTTTCGAGAATAGAAATAGCGCCTTGAATTTGATTGCAGCTGTAATTATTAAAAACCTCTTCCTTTTGAGAAGAAATCGGTCGCGGGCTCAAATCGACCGTCTTGCTAGCACAGCTGGAAATTAGAAAAATGGAAATCACAGCAGCGACAGTCCGAAAATACAAATTTTTAGTCACTTCAAGGCCTGTATAAAATAAAAACAAACTCTCACATAGGAAAGCAACGGATTGTTGGTCAACTCTGACGCCTTGCTTATTTACAGAGGCAGATGAAAAATTCGGAATCGACACCAAACCCGCACAGCATTAACTTACAAAGAAAGAATATTAACAGCCCAATGCAAACCCCGCCAAAGGAACCTTCCTTACGTCCTAAAACGTGTCCAACTAATGCCATGAACGAGCTCGTCGCGGCTCACCGCGCAGCCAAGGAGCACATCGCACCATCGCCCAACCAGTCACCTGAGGCACCGGAGCTGACTGAGAACCTTGTAACCGGCTAGAAATGAACACACCAAGGGCTGCCCGACGCACGCAGCAGCGAGCGCAGCATCCAGGTGGGCTGGCAACTCTATTTCTGAAGGCCGGAACCCGCGCGCCGAAGCCGCCTCAAAGAAGTCAGGCAGCGTCGCGCGGAGTGCCTGCAAAGCCGGGGCCACGCGCGGATCGTCCCACCGATTTTTGCGAGGGCAACACCATGGCCGAGCAGGATCCCCCCCCCGTCCGCAGCGCAACCCTGGACGACAAATACACCACCGAGTCCGGCCGCGTGTACCTCACCGGCTACCAGGCCTTGGTGCGCCTCTTGATGATCCAGCGGGAGCGCGACCGGGCCGCCGGGCTCAACACCGCCGGCTTCGTGTCGGGCTACCGGGGCTCGCCGCTGGGCGGGCTCGACCTCAGCCTGTGGAAGGCCGCCGACCACCTGGCCGAGCACGACATCGTCTTCCAGCCCGGCATCAACGAAGACCTGGCCGCCACCGCGGTGTGGGGCACCCAGCAGCTGGCCCTGTCGCCCAAGGCGCGGGTGCAGGGGGTGTTTGCGATGTGGTACGGCAAGGGGCCGGGCGTCGACCGCTGCGGCGACGTATTCCGCCACGCCAACGCCGCCGGCAGCAGCAGGTTTGGCGGCGTGCTGGCGATCGCCGGCGACGACCACGCGGCCAAGTCGTCCACCCTGCCCCACCAGACCGACCACTTCTTCAAGTCGATGATGATGCCGGTGCTCGCCCCGGCCGGGGTGCAGGAGTACCTCGACTTCGGCGTGCATGGCTGGGCTTTGTCACGCTGGTCGGGCTGCTGGGTGGCCTTCAAGGCGCTGGCCGATACCGTCGAGACCTCGGCCTCGGTGGACGTGGACCCGATGCGCGTCGTCACCCGCGAGCCGGACGACTTCGTGCTGCCCGAGGGCGGCCTCAACCTGCGCTGGCCCGACCCGCCGCTGGTGCAGGAGAAACGCCTGCTCCACCACAAGCTCTACGCCGCGCTGGCCTACTGCCGCGCCAACGGGCTCAACCGGGTGGTGATCGACTCGCCGCAGCCGCGGCTGGGCATCATCACCGCCGGCAAGAGCTACCTCGACGTGCGCCAGGCCCTCGACGACCTGGGCATCGACGAGGCCCTGGCCGCCCAGATCGGGCTGCGCCTCTACAAGGTGGGCATGGTGTGGCCGCTGGAGGCCGAGGGCGTGCGGCGCTTCGCCGAGGGCCTCGACGAGATCCTGGTGGTGGAAGAAAAGCGCCAGCTCATCGAATATCAGCTGAAGGAAGAACTCTACAACTGGCGTGAAGACGTGCGCCCGCGCGTCGTCGGCAAGTTCGACGAAAAAGGCGAGTGGGCGATGCAGAGCACCCTCGGGCTGGACGGCCGCATCACCGTGGACCACGGCGAATGGCTGCTACCCGCCGCCGGCGAGCTGACCCCGGCGATGATCGCCCGGGTGATCGCCGCGCGCATCGACCGCTTCTTCACCTCCGAACACATCCAGACGCGCCTCGCCTTCCTCGAAGCCAAGGAGGCCACCCTCGGCCGCCGCGTCTTCGCCATCGACCGGGTGCCCACCTTCTGCCCCGGCTGCCCGCACAACACCTCCACCGTGGTGCCCGACGGCAGCCGCGCGATGGCCGGCATCGGCTGCCATTACATGGCCACCTTCATGCCCGACCGCAAGACCACCACCTTCACCCACATGGGCGGCGAAGGCGTGCCGTGGGTCGGCCAGGCGCCCTTCCTCGACGAACCGCACCTCTTCGCCAACCTTGGCGACGGCACCTATTTCCACTCGGGCCTGCTGGCCATCCGGCAAGCCGTGGCAGCGTTCAACAAGCCGGGCGCCAGCAGCGGCATCACCTACAAGATTCTCTTCAACGACGCCGTCGCGATGACCGGTGGCCAGCCGGTGGACGGCGATCTCACCGTGCCCAGGCTGCTGCGCCAGCTGCAGGGCGAAGGGGTGAACAACATCGTTCTCGTCACCGACGGCACCGACCGGGCCTGGCACGTGGCCGACATCCCCCACGGCATTCCGATCCGCCACCGGGACGAACTCGACGTGATCCAGCGCGAACTGCGCAAGGTGGCCGGCGTGTCGGCCCTCGTTTTCGACCAGACCTGTGCCGCCGAAAAGCGCCGCCGCCGCAAACGCGGCACCTACCCCGACCCGCAAACCCGCGTCTTCATCAACGAGGCGGTGTGCGAAGGCTGTGGCGACTGCGGGCGCGAGTCCAACTGCATGGCCATCCTGCCGGTCGAGACGGAATTCGGCCGCAAGCGCCAGATCGACCAGTCGGCCTGCAACAAGGACTACTCGTGCATGAACGGCTTCTGCCCGAGCTTCGTCACCATTCAGGGCGGCACGCTGCGCAAGGGCCGCGCCCAGCAAGCCGACGAATCCCGTTTCGGCACGCTGCCGCCGCCGGTGCTGCCCTCCACCGCACGGCCATGGGGCATCCTCGTCACCGGCGTGGGCGGCACCGGGGTGGTCACCATCGGCGCACTGATCGGCGTGGCCGCGCACCTGGACGGCAAGGGCGTCACCGTGCTCGACATGACCGGCCTGGCCCAGAAGGGCGGCTCGGTGTTCAGCCACATCCGCATCGCCGACCGACCCGACGACCTGCACGCCGTACGCATCGCCGCCGGCGAAGCCAACGCAGTGATCGGCGGCGACCTGATCGTCACCGCCAGCGTCGATGCCCTGGCCAAGATGAGCGTCGGGCGCACCCACGGCGTGGTGAACTGCGCCGAAACGCCAACGTCGGAATTCACCCGCAATCCCGACTGGCAATTCCCCCTCGACAAGATGGAAGCCGCCATCGTCGAAGCCGTCGGCCCAAGTGGCTGCGACTTCCTCGACGCCCAGAACCTGGCCACCAAGCTGATGGGCGACGCCATCGCCACCAACCTGTTCCTGCTCGGCTACGCCTGGCAGAAGGGCTGGGTGCCGATCAGCGAAGCCAGCCTCGACCGGGCCATCGAACTCAACGGCGCCGCCGTGGCAATGAACCGCCAGGCGTTTTTGTGGGGGCGCCGCGCCGCCGTCAACCTGACCGCGGTGGAGCGCGAAGTGACGCCGGCGCCGGTCATCCCGATCCGCCCCGAAGGCCTCGACGAACGCATCGCCCGCCGCGCCGTCATCCTCACCGACTACCAGGACGCCGCCTACGCCGAGCGCTACCGGGATCTGGTCACCCGCGTCCGCGCCGCCGAAGCGCCCCTCGGCAGCACACGCCTCGGCGAAGCGGTGGCCAGCTACTACTTCAAGCTCCTCGCCTACAAGGACGAATACGAAGTGGCCCGCCTGTACAGTGACCCGGCCTTCTGGAGCGCGCTGGATTCGCGCTTCGACGGCGACTTCACGGTGAACTTCCACCTCGCCCCGACCTTCCTGGCCCGCCCCGATCCGGCGTCCGGACGGATCAGGAAGCTCGTCTTCGGCCCGTGGATGAAAACCGCCTTCGGCTGGCTCAGCAAGCTCCGTCGCCTGCGTGCCACGCCCTTCGACATCTTCGGCTACCACCCGGAACGCAAGGCCGAGCGGGCACTGATCCGGCAATACGAAGACGATATTGCGCAGTTGCTGGACGGACTCACGGCCGACACACTTCCGCTGGCAGTGGAAATCGCCAGCCTGCCCGAGGAAATCCGCGGCTACGGGCACATCAAGGCGTGGTCGATGAACAAGGCGGCAGAGAAACGGAAGGCGCTGCTGGCACGCTGGAGCGGCTTGCCAAAAGGGACAGAGCGCGCGGCCTGAATGGCGAGCAGCTACACTGGCGCGAAATTCTTCATTGCGCCGAAGCCTGCCCATGCCCCCCGCCCTCAAAGCCCTCCTCGCCCAGCTCCTCGGCTGCACCGCGGCCTTCGCCGCAGCGCGCAGCGGCGTTTTGCCGGCAGGGCTGTGGCCGCTGGTGGCCGTGCAGGCCGCGGCCGCCACCGGCGCCGCCGTCGCCCTCAAAAGCGCCCACTGGTGGCGCTGGATTCACCTCGGTTTCTTGCCGCTGGTGGTCGGCGCACTGCAACTGGGCATTCCCCCCGGCTGGTATCTGGCGGCCTTCCTGGTCTTCGCGCTGATCTACTGGAGCAGCTTTCGCACCCAGGTGCCGCTGTTCCTGTCCAACCGGCTGACCGCTGAGACCGTTGCCGGCCTGCTGCCTGCAGAGCGGCCGGCCAAGCTGCTCGATCTGGGCAGCGGCACCGGCTCGCTGCTGCGCCCCCTGGCCCGGATGCGCCCCGACTGCCGCTTCGAGGGCATGGAGTCGGCCCCGGCACCGTATGCGCTGTCGTGCCTCCTGTCCCGCGCGCAACCCAACATCAGCCTGGCCCGCGGAGACTTCTGGCTCATTCCGTGGTCCGACTACGACGTGGTTTACGCCTTCCTGTCGCCGGTGCCGATGTCCCGGGTATGGAGCAAGGCCAGCGCCGAATTGCGCCCGGGCAGCCTGCTGGTCAGCAACAGCTTTCCGGTGGAAGGCGTGGAGCCGGAATCGGTGGTCGAGGTGGGCGACCGCCGCCGCACGCGCCTGTACTGCTATCTGCCCGCCGGACCGGCGCCTGTCCTCAAAACCGGAATTGCTGTCCCATAAGCCCTCAATTCCTTGCCCCGCCCGGCCGTTAAAGCGCCAATAATGGCGTCATTGCGCCTGGCATTCTGCGAGAGGTTTTCACCATGTCCCGGATCATCTGCATCATCGGCAACAAGGGCGGCACCGGCAAGACCACCCTGTCCCACATGCTCTGTCAGGGCCTCGGGCTCCTCGGCCAGCGTTCTGCCTGCGTGCTCACCGACACCTCCCGCGAGCCCCTGTCGCCCGACGGCCGCCGCTACATCACCGCCGACGCGCGCACCCCGGCGGCACTCCAGAAGGTCGTCGGCAAGCTGCGCACCATGGAAGGCTGGATCGGCGTCATCGACGGCGGCGGCAATCGGGCCGATGTCGATCGCAGCCTCAACGAACTCGCCGACATCGTGCTGCTGCCCTTCCGCGACTCCCACGAAGACCTGCGCACCGTCCTGCGCGACCTCGAAACCTTCCCCCACGCCTACGCCCTGCCCTCCCAGTGGCCCACCAACGCCTGGCAGCGCGACGCCGCCGACCGCAACGTGGCCCAGATCCTCGGCGCCCACAAGCACCGCATCCTGCACCCGGTTCCCAGCCTGTCAGCCTCCAAACTGCTGCTCCAGAAAACCGCCCCCGACGGTCTGCCTTCCAACCTGGGCAATGCCTGTCGCAGCTTCGCCCGCCAGGTGATGGACGTCCTCGAGATCGGCGCCGCCTACCCCACGCAGCCCCCGGAACGCAGCGACGAGCACGCCGAAGCCGCAGTTCCGCCGACGGTTCTGCCCGAGGGCTACGCCAGCACCGCCCGTCATTAAGTACACCTGCGCCGGCTCACCAACCTCCGTTTAGACCGGCTACACACGGTTTTCCTTGATATAGCCGGTTTACCCGCCGGGGTCCGTCGGGCAGAATGCGCCGACTCGTCTTTCCGGTTTCCCCCTGCCGATGCTTCGTGCCCACGGCCTTGCCTGCGTTCGCGGTGACCGCCGCCTGTTTTCCGATGTGGACTTTTCCGTCTCTGCGGGGGACTGGTTGCAGGTCGAAGGCGCCAATGGCGCCGGCAAGACCAGCCTGCTGCGCATCGTCGCCGGCCTCGCCCAGGCCGCCGACGGCCATCTCGAATGGGACGGCCAGCCGGTCGACACCGTACGCGACGAGTTCAACGCGCGCCTGCTCTACCTGGGTCACGCGCCGTCCATCAAGGACGATCTGTCCGCCCTCGAAAACCTGCAAACTGCCGCGGCAGTCGCCGGGCGCCCCCTCGACGAAGCCACCGCCCTCGCCGCCCTGCGCCGTATCGGCCTGAAAGGTCGCGAAGACCTGCCCACCCGGGTGCTCTCGCAGGGCCAGAAACGCCGCGTGGCGCTGGCCCGCCTGCTGTGCAGCCAGGCCCGCCTGTGGATTCTCGACGAACCCTTCGTGGCCCTCGACGTAGCCGCCGTGGCACTGCTGTGCAGCATTCTCGACGAGCACCTGGCGCGTGGCGGGATGCTCATGTTTACCAGCCACCAGGCGGTACAGCTCGCCGGCAACGGCGCCAGCCTGAGGCTGTCATGAACGCATTCGTCGCCATCGTCCGTCGTGACCTGCTCCTCGCCGCCCGGCGCAAGAGCGAGGTATTCACGGCCCTGTTCTTCTTCATGATCGTGGCCAGCCTGTTTCCGCTCGGAATCGGGGCCGAAACCAACCTGCTGCGGCGCATCGCCCCGGGCGTGCTGTGGGTGGCCGCCCTGCTGGCCGCCATGCTGTCCCTCAACCGCATGTTCGCCGCCGACCACCAGGACGGAACTCTCGAGCAGATGGCGCTGTCTCCTACTCCGCTGGCCCTGCTGGTGAGCGGCAAGGTGTTCGCCCACTGGCTGACCTCCGGCCTGCCCCTGGTGCTGCTGGCGCCGGTACTGGGACTGCAGTTCGACCTGAGCCCACGTTCCCTCGGAATCCTGATGATTTCCCTGCTGCTGGGCACGCCCCTGTTGTCGCTGATCGGGGCCATCGGCGCAGCCCTGACCCTCGGCGTACGTGGCGGCGGGGTGTTGCTGTCCCTGCTGGTGCTGCCCCTGTATATTCCGGCGCTGATCTTCGGGGCCGGTGCCGTCGAGGCCGACATGGCCGGGCTTGGCGCGGGTGGTCACCTGTCCCTGCTCGGCGCACTACTGGCGCTGGCCACGTTTTTTGCGCCCTGGGCCGCCACCGCCGCGCTGCGTATTGCCCTCGAATAGCGCTTGCAGTCTTCACCTACCTTTAACCGGATTCATCCATGAGTCAGCGTCTCGTCAACTGGTTCAAGTTCGCCGCCCCGGCGACCTTCTACCCCCTCGCCGGCAAGGCCTGGCCGTGGTTCGCCGCCCTCGGCACCGCCCTCGCCGCGGTCGGGCTGTGGATCAGCTTTTTCGTCGCCCCCACCGACTTCCAGCAGGGCGAGGGCTACCGCATCATCTTCATCCACGTACCGGCCTCGTGGATGTCCATGTTCATCTATTGCGTGATGGCCTTCTGGGCCGCCATTGGCATCACCTTCAACACCCGCCTGTCAGGCATGATGAGTTCGGCACTGGCCCCCACCGGCGCGCTGTTTGCCTTCATCTCGCTGTGGACCGGTGCCCTGTGGGGCAAGCCCATGTGGGGCGCCTGGTGGGTGTGGGACGCGCGCCTCACTTCCGAACTGATCCTGCTGTTCCTGTACCTGGGCTACATCGCCCTCACCGCCGCCATCGACGACCCGCGGCGGGCCGACAAGGCCGGCGCCATCGTGTCCCTGGTGGGTGTGGTGAACGTGCCGATCATTTATTTTTCGGTGAAATGGTGGAACACCCTGCATCAGGGCGCGTCTGTATCCATGACCAAGGCACCAACAATGGCCACCACGATGCTGTGGGGCATGCTGATCATGGCCCTGGCCTTCTGGATGTACAGCATCGCCATCGCCCTGTACCGGGTGCGGGCGATCATCCTCGAACGGGAACGTCACGCCACCTGGGTGGCCGAACTGCCGGAGATGCAGGCATGAACTGGGGAAGCACGAGCGAGTTTTTCGCGATGGGAGGCTACGGCCTCTATGTGTGGGGCAGTTTCGGCGTCACCGCCCTGACCCTGCTGATCGAAACCTTGCTGGTCCGGAAGCGTTTTTCCGATACCCGCCGGGCCCTGCGCCGGGAACTGGCGGCCGACAGAGAGAATCAGGAATAAATCATGAAGCCACGTCACAAGCGTTTTGCCATTATCGTCGGCGGACTCGCCGCCCTCGGCATTGCCGCCACTCTGGTGCTCAATGCCTTCCAGAGCAATCTGGTGTTCTTCTTCACACCGACCCAGGTGTCCAAGGGTGAGGCGCCCAAAGACCGCACCTTCCGCATCGGCGGGCTGGTGAAGGAAGGCAGCCTGCAACGCACCGACATCACTGCCCGCTTCGTCGTCACCGACACGGCCAAGGAAATCCCGGTTTCCTACACAGGCATCCTGCCCGACCTCTTCAGCGAGGGCAAAGGCGTCGTGGCCCAGGGCAACCTCGGGGCGGACGGCCAGTTCACCGCTACCGAAGTCCTCGCCAAGCACGACGAGAACTACATGCCGCCGGAGGCCCAGGCCGCCGTCGATCAGGCCCACGAAGCCTCGAAGACCCTCAAGCAGTAAGCCGGGAGGCGCCCCATGATTCCTGAAATCGGCAGTTTTGCCCTCATCCTCGCCCTGCTTGTCGCCCTGGTTCAGGGCACGCTGCCCCTGATCGGCGCCCAGCGCGGCATTCCCGCCTGGATCGCCCTTGCGCGGCCGGCCTCGGCAACCCTCTTCCTGCTGATCGCGGTGTCCTTCAGCTGCCTCACGGCGAGCTTCATCAACAACGACTTCTCGGTGCTCTACGTCGTCCAGCACTCCAACTCCAAGCTGCCCATCGAGTACCGCATTGCCGGCGTATGGGGCGGCCATGAAGGCTCCCTGCTGTTGTGGGTGCAGATGCTGGCCCTGTGGGCCCTGGCCGTGGCGGCCTTCTCGCGCAGCCTGCCGGACGACATGGTGGCCCGGGTGCAGGGCGTGCTCGGCCTGGTGGCCGCCGGCTTCATCCTGTTCATCCTGACCACCTCCAGCCCCTTCGAGCGCCTGCTCCCCGGCGCCGATGACGGTCGCGACCTGAACCCGCTGCTGCAGGACCCGGGCCTGATCTTCCACCCGCCAATGCTCTACATGGGCTATGTGGGCTTCTCGGTGGCCTTCGCCTTCGCCATTGCGGCCCTGCTGTCCGGCCGCCTCGATGCCGCCTGGGCGCGCTGGTCACGCCCGTGGACGACCGCTGCGTGGATCTTCCTGACCCTCGGCATCGGCCTCGGCTCCATCTGGGCCTATTACGAGCTGGGCTGGGGTGGCTGGTGGTTCTGGGATCCGGTCGAAAACGCCTCCTTCATGCCCTGGCTGGTCGGCACCGCACTGATCCACTCGCTGGCGGTCACCGAAAAGCGTGGCAGTTTCAAGAACTGGACCGTATTGCTGGCCATCGGCGCCTTCTCCCTGTCCTTGCTGGGTACCTTCCTGGTGCGCTCCGGCGTGCTGAGTTCGGTGCATGCCTTCGCCTCCGACCCCAAGCGCGGCGTGTTCATCCTGCTCTTCCTGGTTGTCGTCGTCGGTGCGTCCCTGACCCTGTTCGCCTGGCGGGCGCCCAAAGTCAGCCTCGGCGGCGCCTTCTCGCTGATCTCGCGGGAAACCTTCCTGCTGATCAACAACGTCCTGCTGCTGTCGGCTACCGGCGCCGTGTTCCTCGGCACGCTGTACCCGCTGGTGATCGACGCCCTCAACCTGGGCAAGCTGTCGGTCGGCCCCCCGTATTTCAACGCGGTCTTTGCGCCGCTGATGGTGCCGGTGCTGTTCCTGATGGCACTCGGCCCGGTGGCCCGCTGGAAGCAGACCAATCTGGCCGACATCGTACGGCCCCTGCGCTGGGCCTTCGGCATTGCCGTAGCGGTGGGTGTCAGCGTGCCCTTCATCGCCGGCGCCTGGTCGGCCGGCGTGGCGCTGGGCATCGGCCTGGCGGCGTGGATCGTCGGCTCATCGGTGGTACAAATCATCGCGCGGGTCAAGTCGAGCCTGCCGCCGCGGGCCTTCTGGGGCATGCATCTGGCCCACATCGGCATCGCGGTCACCGTGGTCGGCATCGTGATGGTCAAGTACTACGAGTCCGAACGCGACGTACGCATGGCGCCGGGCGACACGGTCAAGACCGGCGACTACCTGATCCGCTTCAAGGGCGTCGAAAGCGCACCCGGCCCCAACTACACGGCTGCGCGCGGCAACCTCGAACTGATCCGCGACGGACAGGTGGTGATGCAACTGCACCCGGAGAAGCGCAAGTATCTGTCTTCGGCCATGCCGATGACCGAAGCCTTCATCGACCCGGGCCTGACCCGCGACATCTACGTATCCCTCGGCGATCCGCTCGAAGGCGGCGACGGTGCATGGAGCGTGCGCGTGTATTACAAGCCCTTCGTCAGCTGGATCTGGGCCGGCGCCGTACTCATGGCCCTCGGCGGCATCCTCGCCGCCAGTGATCGTCGCTACCGCCTCAAATCCACTGCAGCCAAGGCCTCTGCTGGTCTGGCCGCCCACGGAGCCGCATCTTGAAACGCTTCCTGATTCCCCTCGGCCTGTTCCTGGTCCTGGTCGTCTTCCTCGCCGTCGGTCTCAACCGCGACCCCCACGAAGTGCCCTCCCCGCTGGTGGGCAAGCCGGCGCCGGAGTTCAAACTGGAAAAGCTCGGCGAGCCGGGCAAGACCTTCTCTCCGGCCGACATGCGCGGCCAGGTGTGGCTGCTCAACGTGTGGGCCTCCTGGTGCGTCTCGTGCCGTGCCGAACACCCGCTGCTGGTGGCCTTTGCCAAGCAGGGCGGCGTACCCATCGTCGGCCTCAACTACAAGGAAGTGCGCGGCGACGGCGAGACCGACGTGAAGAAGCTCGCCGCCGACCAGGAGATCGTCCTGACCCGCCAGCGTGCAGCTGGCTGGCTGAGTCGCCACGGCAATCCCTACACCCTGTCGGTGCTCGACATGGACGGCCGGGTCGGCATCGACTACGGCGTGTATGGCGTGCCGGAAACCTACCTGATCGACAAGAAAGGCGTGATCCGCTTCAAGCAGATCGGCCCGATCACCCCCGAGGCACTGCAGCAGAAGATTCTTCCGCTGGCCAAGAAGCTTGCCGAGGAATCCTGACATGAAACAACGCCTCATCACCGCAGCCGCAGCGCTGCTGCTTGCCCTGCCCCTCGCCCACGCCGGCGAGGCCACCCCGATGGCCGAAGATCCGGTCGTCGAGGCCCGCATGGTGGCCATTTCCGAAGAGCTGCGCTGCCTGGTGTGCCAGAACGAAAGCCTCGCCGCGTCCCACGCCGAACTGGCCGAAGACCTGCGCCGTGAAGTGCGCACGCTGGTCCGCGAGGGCAAGACCGATCCGGAGATCAAGGAATATCTGGTCAGCCGCTACGGTGACTTCGTGCTCTACCGTCCGCCAGTCAAGCCGACCACCTGGTTTCTGTGGTTCGGCCCCTTCGTGATTCTTGGCGGTGCCGTCATCGGTCTGATCGCCTACCTGCGCCGCCGCGCCGGCAAGGTCGTCGCCCCCGCCCTCTCCGCCACCGACAAGGCCGCCGCCAAGGCCCTCCTTACCGGTCAGGATTCCCCCAATTCCCCGAAAGACCAGGCATGACCGCCTTCTGGATCGCCGCCGGGCTGCTTACCGCCTTCGCCCTCGCCATCATCTGCTGGCCGCTGCTGCGCCAGCGCCACACTGCCAGCACCTCCCGCAAGGCCCTCAACACCGCCATTTACCGCGACCAGATGGCCGAGCTCGACCGGGATCTGGCCAGCGGCACCGTCTCCCGCGACGACCACGCCATCGCCCGGGAAGAACTCGAACGCCGGGTGCTCGAAGATGTAGCCGATGACGGTGCCACCCCGTCCGCCGCCCGCCGCCTGCCACGCACCGCACTGGCCCTCGGCATTACCCTGCCGGCCGCCGCCGTAGCCCTGTATTTCGTCCTCGGCAACCCGGCAGCCATGGACCCGACCGCCCAGAAAGGCGTCGCCCCAACGGCCGCCGAAGTCGAGAAAATGGTGGGTACGCTGGCTGAAAAGCTCGAACAAAACCCGGACAACCTGCAAGGCTGGGTCATGCTCGGCCGCAGCTACAAGGTCATGGGGCGCTTCGACGAAGCCGCCCGTGCCTTCGAGAAGGCCGGCTCCGCCATGGAAAGCGAGCCCGAACTGATGCTGGAAGTGGCCGAACTGTCCGCCGAGCAGAACCAGGGCAAGGTCGAAGGCAAGGGCCTGATCCTTCTCAAGCAGGTCCTCAAGGATCAGCCGGACAACCCGCAAGCCCTCGTGCTGGCCGGCACCGACGCCTACTTCCGCCAGAACTACCCCGACGCCGCCCGCTACTGGGAACGGGTGCTCGCCCAGGTGCCGCCGGATTCCGAGGATGCCCGCAACCTCACCGCCGGCCTCGAAAAAATCCGCAGCCTGATGGGCCAGGGCCAGCCCGCCGCCAAACCGGCACCGAAGGCCGACACCACCGCCCAGCCGGAAGCCAGGGCAACCGGCGCCACCTCGGTCAGCGGTCGGGTCAGCCTGGCACCGGCCCTGAAAGGCCAGGCCGGTCCGGATGACACGGTATACATCTTCGCCCGTCCCGCCGACGGCCCGCGCATGCCGCTGGCCGTGCTGCGTGTAAAGGTGTCCGACCTGCCGAAGGATTTCAGCCTGGATGACAGCATGGCCATGCGTCCGGACCTGAAGATTTCGTCTGCCGCCACGCTGCGCATCGAAGCCCGCGTCTCGAAGACCGGCGACGCCATCGCCAAGCCGGGTGACCTGAGCGGCGAGCTCACCCCGGTCAAGCCGGGTGCCACCAAGCTCCAGCTGGTCATCGACAAGGTCGTACAGTAAGGCCCGACGCACCCCCGGCAGACGCGTCAAGCGCGTTCAGCCGGGGCTCTCCGTGTAGAAGCAGATGGCGTTGCGCCCCGCCGCCTTGGCCTGATACATCGCAATATCGGCCCGCTTGATGAGTTCATCCCGCGTCTCCGCGTGCCCCAGAAACGGGCACACACCGATGCTCGCCGAGCACCGGTGGGTCACATCCGCGCCAATGCCAGGCACGCTCAGGCGATAGGGTTCGGCCAGCACCTGACGCAGCTTCTCGGCAACCCGCGCGGCGGCGTCGCAACCCACTTCATCAAGGTTTTCCAGGATCACCACGAACTCGTCGCCCCCCAGGCGCGCCACGGTGTCCGTCTCCCGCACCGAACGCGTCAGGCGGTGAGCCACCTCGACCAGCAGCTCGTCACCGATAACGTGACCATAGCTGTCGTTGAGCCCCTTGAAACCATCCAGATCGAGGAACATCAGCGCCCCGTGACTGCGGGTACGGGCGCTGGCGGCGAGGGCCTGATCCAGCCGGTCGTGGAACAGGCGACGATTGGGCAACTGGGTGAGCGGGTCGTAAAAGGCCAACTGGTGGATCTTCTCCTCGGCCTTGCGGCGTTCGGTGATATCGGAAAAAGCCGCCACGTAATGGGTGACCTGCCCACGCCCGTCGCGGACCGCCGAAATCGTCACCCACTCGACGAACACCTCGCCGCTCTTCCTCCGGTTCCAGATTTCCCCCTGCCAGAAACCATCCCGCACCAGCCCTTCGTACAGGTGCCGATAGAACTCCGTGCTGTGACGCCCCGAACGGAGCAGCCTCGGCGTCTGCCCGATGGCCTCGGCGGCCGAATAGCCGGTCATCGCGGTAAACGCCTGATTGACCCGCACGATGCGTTTGTTCACATCGGTGATGAAGATGCCCTCCTGGGTCTCGAAGGTCGCCGCGGCGATGCGCAGCTCGCTTTCGGTCTCCTTCGCCGCGGTGATGTCGGTCGCAAAACCCTGCCAGGTAACCACACCGCCCTCACCCGCCTCGGGCAGCGCATCGATCCGCATCCAGCGCACCCCACGGCGGGGATGATTGAGACGGCACTCCATGCGCCACGGCGCAAGGTGGGCGGCCGACTCCCGCAGGGCCGCCATGAAACCCGGCAGATCGTCCGGATGGATGAGGGCATGCAGGGCCGCCGCACAGCCGGTCAGGGCGGCCGGCTCGACACCGCACAGATCGCGGATCGCATCACTGGCAAAGGGCAGGCTGTGCGCCCCGTCGGGCCCGACGCGATACTGGAAAACCAGGCCGGGAATCTGCGCCACGATGCCCCGCAGACGCTGATTGAAGGTGTGCTCCGCAGCCCGCGACTCACCCTCCAGAGTCGCACTCAGCAATCCATTGAAAGCACCCGCCAGCTCGCCGATTTCATCATCCCGACGCACCGGCAACGGCTGTCGGGGGATCACCCCGTCACGCATGCGGCCAAGCAGTTCGGCAGCCTCGCCGAGGGGCTGCAGTTGCCGGCGCAACCACCACCAGGCAACGGTGCCAGCCAGAACGGTCAGCACCATCGACACTCCCAGAACCCGCCACTGCAGCCTGTAGATCGGCGCAAACGCCTCTTCGGCAGGCAGCACCGCCTGCATCAACCAGCCCGCCGAGGGCACCCGCCGGCTCGACGACAGCTCCACCACGCCGCGCGAACTGCGCGCCAGGCCGGAGCCCTCGTAACCCGCCAGATAGCGGTCGTAGACCGGATTGAGGCCCGGGGGCGGCCCTGGCTTCATGACCCGGCTCTTGTCGGTGGCCGCAATGAAAATGCGCTGGCGCGGATCGGTCAGCAGATAACCGCCCTCGCGCCCAAAGCGGTTGGCGCCGATCTCGTCGAGAAAGTTGGGAAGCGCCAGATTGGTCAGGCCGATCACACTACCGATGACTTCACCATTCGCACCACGAATCGGCACGATCATCGGCACCACCGGCTGATGGGTCGTCTTGCCGATCAGCGCCGCGCCCACCACGCTGCGCCCCCCTTCGAGCGTCTCCCGAACCGCCTCCACATCGAGGTAATTGACGCCGCGCCGGCCCAGCACATCGGGCAGACTGATCAGCGCCATCCCGCTCCGGTCGGTAACCAGCACCCCCCAGTTGAAGAGGGTATGCAGCACCTCCTGATGACGCAGCTCCGCATCGAGCAGCTCGACCCGGGTCAGCTTGGTCGCGTCGATACCCGCGGCGACCGCCTTCAGGGCCCGCATGCGCTCGGAAACCGACCGATCGACCTCATCGGCCAGCAGGGTCACCACCGAGAACTGCTGGGCCGAGAGCGTCGCCTGCATCTCCTCGCGCAAAAAATACCCCAGCACCAGCGTTGTCGCCCACAAGACAAGCAACACGCCGAACAAGGCTCCCACGGCAAGCCGCGTCCGCAAGGAGCGGAACCGGAGTCCAAGCCTTTTGCCGAACCTCACATTCATCTCCCGTGGATCATCGCAGCTGCTTTCACCGCGTTTTTGTTCTTCATGGGTCAAGCTTAATCCCTCTCAGGGCCTTCGAAAGCGCCGATGGGGCATCCGATTTGGCGCAGACACCATAGGCAAACCCTATCCTTGCAATGCGTATATTCAATTGGCCTGTAACCCGACACTCCCATAGCATCAATACCTCAACGGCGCGCCGGGGCATAAAAAGCCCCCAAATCCCAACAGAGACCTCATCCCGGCGCAGCCTTTTTTACACGCATCCGACCCGGTCCCCGCACCGGGTCGGACATCATCGGCCGACAACGGGTCGGGCATACTTGACGGCCCGAACCCGGAGCCCCCCGATGCCCTGTCGCAACCTCTTCGCCGCCCTGCCCGATCCCGGCCAGGACGAACACTTCGAAACCCTGTTCGCCACCCCGGGGCTGCGCATCGAACGCATTGCCTCGCACCTTCACGCCAGCCCGCCCGGCTTCTGGTACGACCAGCCCGCCGACGAATGGGTGATGCTGGCCCGAGGAAGCGCCGAACTGGAATTCGATGACGGTCGCCGGCAGATCCTCACGCCCGGCGACTGGCTCGTCATTCCCGCCGGCTGCCGGCACCGGGTTGCCGCCACCGGCCCCGATACCGTGTGGCTGGCTATACACACCGCCGGCTGACTTCCGTCCGTCAGCGCCGCAACGTATCCTCTTGTCCTTTTCTGACCCGGAGATTCATCCATGATCCGTCGCAGCCTCACCGCCATTGCCGTCGCCCTTGGCGTCAGCCTCATCCCTGCCGCCCCGGCCTGTGCCGAAGCCCCGCCGGTCAAGACACAGGTTCCCGGCTACTACCGCATGGCCCTGGGCGAACTGGAAGTCACTGCGCTCTACGATGGTTATATCGACCTCGACACGAAAATCCTCAGTAATGCCAGCCCCGCCGAAGTCCAGCGCCTGCTGACGCGCATGTTCCTGGCCGGGCAAAAAGTCCAGACCGCCGTCAATGCCTTCCTGATCAACACCGGCGGCAAGCTGATCCTGGTGGATACCGGCGCCGCCAAGGCCTTCGGCCCGACCCTCGGCTTCATCGGCGACAACCTCAAGGCTGCCGGCTACAGCCCCGAACAGGTGGACGTGGTGCTGCTGACCCACCTCCATGCCGACCACGCCGCCGGCCTCCTCAATGCCGAGGGCAAGCCGCTCTTCCCCAACGCCGAAGTCCGCGTCACCCAGGCCGACAGCGACTTCTGGCTGTCCGAAGAAATCGCCGCCAAGGCGCCCGAAGGCTTCCGCCCCTTCTTCCAGATGGCCCGCACGGCCGCCACGCCCTACCAGGCCGCCGGCAAGTGGAAGACCTTCAGCGGCACCGCCGAACTCGCCCCCGGCATCCGCGCCGTCGATGCCCACGGCCACACGCCCGGCCACACCGCCTACCTGATCGAATCGAAGGGCGAACGCCTGCTGATCGTCGGCGATGCCGTGCACAGCCACGCGGTACAGTTCGCCCGCCCGGAAGTCGCCATCGAATTCGACAGCGACAAGAAGCAGGCCGTGATGGCCCGCAAGAAGCTGTTCGCCTTCGCGGCGAAGGAAAAACTGGCGGTCGCCGGCATGCACCTGCCCTTCCCCGGCATTGGCCACGTGCGTACCGAAGGCAAGGGTTACGCCTGGGTGCCGGTCGAGTTCAGCCCGATCCGCAGCAAGTAAGCCGCAACGACGGCACAAAGAAAAGGGCGACCCGCACAGGTCGCCCTTTTTACTGCCCGTGAAAGGGGCAGCGGCCGGCGCTTAGAGCCCGGCGTCAGCGCGCAACGCAGCCGCCTTGTCGGTGTTCTCCCAGGTGAAATCTGCCTCGTCACGACCAAAGTGGCCGTAAGCCGCGGTGCGGGAGTAGATCGGACGCAGCAGGTCGAGGCTGGCGATGATGGCCTTCGGGCGCAGGTCGAAGTGGGCCTGGATCAGCGCGACGATCTTCTCGTCGGACACCTTGCCGGTACCAAAGGTCTCGACCATCAGGCTCACCGGCTTGGCAACGCCGATGGCGTAGGCCACCTGTACTTCGCACTTGTCGGCCAGGCCGGCGGCCACGATGTTCTTCGCCACATAACGGCCGGCGTAGGCCGCCGAGCGGTCCACCTTCGACGGATCCTTGCCCGAGAACGCGCCACCACCGTGGTGCGCCGCACCGCCGTAGGTGTCGACGATGATCTTGCGCCCGGTCAGGCCACAGTCGCCGTTCGGGCCGCCGATGACAAAACGGCCGGTCGGGTTGATCAGGAAGCGGGTGCTCGCCGTCAGCATGTCCTTCGGCAGCACCGGCTTGATGATCTCCTCGATCACCGCCTCGGACAGCTGGGCGTGGGAGACATCCGGGTGATGCTGGGTGGACACCACCACGGTGTCGATCGCCACCGGCTTGCCGTCCACGTACTTCACGGTCAGCTGGCTCTTGGCGTCCGGACGCAGCCACGGCAAACGGCCGTCCTTACGCACTTCGGCCTGGCGCTGCATGATGCGGTGGGCGTAGTAGATCGGGAAGGGCATCAGGCTCGGCGTCTCGTTGGTCGCGTAGCCGAACATCAAACCCTGGTCGCCGGCGCCCTGGTCGAGGTCGAGGCCTTCGCCTTCATTCACGCCCTGGGCGATGTCGGAAGACTGGCGGTTGATGGCGGTGAGCACCGCGCAGCTCTTGTAGTCGAAACCGATGTCGGAGTCGTCGTAACCGATGCGCTTCACGGTAGCGCGGGCGATATCCATGTAGTTGATATCGGCATTGGTGGTAATTTCACCGGAAATCACCACCAGGCCGGTGGACACCAGCGTCTCGCAAGCCACCCGGCCACGCGGGTCCTGGGCGAGAATGGCGTCCAGCACCGCATCGGAGATCTGGTCGGCGACCTTGTCGGGATGGCCTTCGGAGACGGACTCAGAGGTAAAAAGGAATTCACGGGCCATGAAACGCTCCTACAAAAAACAAAAATCCCCAGTTGTGGCGGCGTTGCCGTCTCTGGGGATCTTCGGAGCGGCGACGCTTTAGCAGTACTTTTTAGGCCCATCCGCAGCTAAGCTGCGAACCGCCCCCGCCCTGCAAGTTGTCGGATTAACTCGGCGGAATCACAATTATAGCTTCGCGCCCCCGGCCGTCAATTCGGCCTGCCCCAATTGTCGATGGTGTCATTCATTTTCTCCTTGCTGGCCCGCCTTCCGCTTGGCCTTCTGCAACGCTGCGGCTTTATCGCCGGCTGGCTCACCTACGCCCTGTCACCCACGTATCGACGGCGCCTGCGCGCCAACCTTGAGCAAGCCCTCGGTGCCGAAACCGCCAGCAAGGTGTGGCGACGGGCGGTCGGCGAGACCGGCAAGCAGGCACTCGAACTGCCGTGGGTGCTGCTGCGCCCGCAACAGGAACTCTTCGCCAAGGTGGTCAAGGTCAGCGGCTGGGAACACGTCGAAGCGGCCGAAGTGCGGGACGGCGGCATCGTCTTCATCACGCCCCACCTGGGCTGCTTCGAGATCAGCGCGCAGTTCTTTTCCAGCCACAAGCCGATCACCGTGCTCTATCGGGCGCCCAAGAAAGCCGTCCTGCAGCCGCTCATCAACGCCGGCCGCAGTCGCGGCAACATGCGCCTGGCGCCGGCCGACACCAGCGGCGTACGCCGGCTCATCAAGGCCCTGCGCGCCCACGAAGCCGTCGGCATGCTGCCCGACCAGGTTCCGGGCGGCGGCGAAGGTGCCTGGCTGCCCTTCTTCGGACGCCCCGCTTACACCATGACCCTCGGCGCACGCCTGACCGAGCTACCCGGCGTCACCACCCTTTTCGCGTGGGCCGAACGCCTGCCCGGCGGACAAGGTTTTCACCTCCATCTGCGTCCCCCGCAGCACCCGCTGGAAGGCGACACCGAAGCCCGCGCCGCCGCCATCAACCGCGAGATGGAAGCGCAGATCCGCGAGAACCCGGCCCAGTACCTGTGGGGCTACAACCGCTACAAACGCCCCTCCGGCGCACCTCCCGCGCCCACTACCCGAGAAAACCAGGAATGAGCCGAATCATTGTTGCCCTGCTGTGGCTGCTCCACTGGCTGCCGCTGTCCGTGCAAGCCTCCATCGGCCGCGGCCTGGGCCTGCTGTTGTACGGAATCATCTTTCCGCGCCGTCGGGTGGTGCTGACCAACCTGCGTCTGTGCTTCCCCGAACTCTCCGACGGCGAACGCCGCCAGCTGGCGAAAGAACACTTTGCCCTCGCCGGCCGCAGCCTCATCGAACGCGGCCTCGCCTGGTTTGCCCCCGAAGCACGCATCCGCCGCCTCGTGCGTGTCGAAGGCGAAGCCATGCTGCAAAAGCTCATCGACGACGGCCAGCCGGTCATCCTCCTCACCCCGCACTTCCTCGGCCTCGACCTCGGCGGCACGCGGCTGGCCGCCTCCTTCGACTGCGTCAGCATCTACGCCCGCCAGAAAGACCCGGTCATCGACCACTGGCTGCTCCACGGACGCAGCCGCTTCGGCAGCCAGATCCTGCTGCGCCGCGACGAAAGCATTCGCGCCTCGATCAAGGCCATGAAGGACTGCCGGCCCTTTTACTACCTGCCCGACATGGACAACGGCCCCAACGAATCGGTGTTCGTGCCTTTCTTTGGCGTGCAGGCCGCCACCCTCGCCGCCCTGCCGCGCTTCGCCAGGCTCGGCGGTGCGGTGGTGGTGCCGTGCATCACCCGCATGCTGCCGGGCGGGCAAGGTTACGTGGTGGAGCTGGGCCAACCGTGGACCGACTTCCCCGGTGACAGCGTCGAAGGCGACGCCCGCCGCATGAACGCCTTTCTCGAAGAACGCATCCGCACCATGCCGGCCCAGTACTACTGGGTGCACCGCCGCTTCAAGACCCGTCCGCCCGGCGAGCCGAAGATTTACTGAACATATAGCGGGGCTGTCGGACTGAAGTCCGACCCACAGGGGGCAGGAAATTCTCAAGAATCCCGGCCTCGATCCGATATAATCGCCGTCCTGCTTCGAGGAGCGCTGCAAGGCCGCCGGGTGCAATGCCCGCCGTGTCCCAGGCTCGATGTCAGTGCCACCGGAGGCAACTCCACCGGCACCAGCAACTGCGCTCACCCGTCCATGCTTTGTTTGCAAACCCGTGCCGGGCACGGGGAGACGTGGTGAGCCCACCCGTACTACCCCAGATCCCGGCCACAAGTTCGAGGAAATCTCATGAACGCTGTGGCTGAAAAGTTCACCGATTACGTCATCGCCGACCTGTCCCTGTCCGACTGGGGCCGCAAGGAAATCCGCATCGCCGAAACCGAGATGCCCGGCCTGATGGCCATTCGCGACGAGTTCGCTGCTGCCCAGCCCCTCAAGGGCGCGCGCATCACCGGCTCGCTGCACATGACCATCCAGACCGCCGTGCTGATCGAGACGCTCACTGCCCTCGGCGCCGAAGTCCGCTGGGCCTCGTGCAACATCTTCTCGACGCAAGACCACGCCGCGGCCGCCATTGCCGCGCAGAACATCCCGGTCTTCGCCGTCAAGGGTGAATCCCTCACCGACTACTGGGACTACACCCACCGCATCTTCGAATGGACCGATGGTGGCTACACCAACATGATCCTCGACGACGGCGGCGACGCAACCCTGCTGCTGCACCTGGGCGCCCGCGCCGAGAAGGACATCTCGGTCATCGCCAAGCCCGGCTCCGAAGAAGAGACCATCCTCTTCGCCGCCATCAAGGCCAAGCTGGCCATCGACCCGACCTGGTATTCCGTGCGTCTGGCCGCCGTCAAGGGCGTCACCGAAGAAACCACCACCGGCGTGCATCGCCTGTACCAGATGCACCAGCGCGGCGAACTCAAGTTCCCGGCCATCAACGTCAACGACTCGGTCACCAAGTCCAAGTTCGACAACCTGTACGGCTGCCGCGAATCGCTGGTCGATGGCATCAAGCGCGCCACCGACGTGATGATCGCCGGCAAGGTTGCCGTCATTGCCGGCTACGGCGACGTGGGCAAGGGTTCCGCCCAGGCCATGCGCGCCCTGTCGGCACAAGTCTGGGTTACCGAAATCGACCCGATCTGCGCCCTGCAGGCTGCCATGGAAGGCTACCGCGTGGTCACGATGGAGTACGCCGCCGACAAGGCCGACATCTTCGTCACCACCACCGGCAACTTCCACGTCATCACCCATGACCACATGGCCGCCATGAAGGACCAGGCCATCGTCTGCAACATCGGCCACTTCGACAACGAAATCGACGTCGCCTCGATCGAGCAGTACCAGTGGGAAGAGATCAAGCCCCAGGTCGACCACATCATCTTCCCGGACGGCAAGCGCATCATCCTGCTGGCCAAGGGTCGCCTGGTTAACCTCGGCTGCGGCACCGGTCATCCGTCCTACGTGATGTCGTCGTCCTTCGCCAACCAGACCATCGCCCAGATCGAGCTGTACACCCGCACCGCCGACTACCCGGTGGGCGTGTACACGCTGCCCAAGCATCTGGACGAGAAGGTGGCCCGCCTGCAGCTCAAGAAGCTCAACGCCCAGCTCTCCGAGCTGACCGACGAGCAGGCCGCCTACATCGGCGTGCCCAAGCAAGGCCCCTACAAGGCCGACCAATACCGCTACTAAGCGGCACGACCCCGCCTGCGCGCCAGTGCAGGCGGGGTCGCCAGCAAGGACATCCCGTGTCGAACAAGACCCCCTTCTCCATCGAATTCTTCCCGCCGCAAACCTCCGAGGGCGTCGAAAAGCTGCGCGCCACGCGGGCCAAACTGGCCGAACTGAAGCCCGAGTTCTTCTCGGTGACCTTCGGCGCCGGCGGCTCCACCCAGGCCCGCACCTTCGAGACCGTCTTCGAGATCCAGCGCGAAGGCCATCAGGCCGCGCCGCACCTGTCGTGCATCGGCTCGACCCGCGAACACGTGCGCGAGATCCTCACCCGCTACAAGGCCGAAGGCATCCGTCGCATCGTTGCCCTGCGCGGCGACCTGCCCTCCGGCGTCGGTGACCCCGGCGAGCTGCGCTACGCCAACGAACTGGTCGAATTCATCCGGGCCGAAACCGGCGATCACTTCCACATCGAAGTCGCCGCCTACCCCGAATACCATCCCCAGGCCCGTAGCCCGAAGGACGACCTGCTCGCCTTCAAGCGCAAGGTGGATGCCGGCGCCAACTCGGCGATCACCCAGTACTTCTACAACCTCGACGCCTACCTGCACTTCCGTGACGAATGCGCAGCCCTCGGCGTCAACGTGCCCATCGTGCCGGGCATCATGCCCATCGTGTCGTTCTCCAAGCTGGCGCGCTTCTCGGATGCCTGTGGCGCCGAAATCCCGCGCTGGATGCGTCGCAAGTTCGAAGCCTTCGGCGACGACAGCGATTCCATCAAGGCCTTCGGTCTCGACGTGGTCAGCGAACTGTGCGCCAAGCTGATTGCTGCCGGCGCCCCCGGCCTGCACTTCTACAGCATGAACCAGGCAGCCCCCACCATCGCCCTGTGCGAGCGCCTCGGCCTCGGCCGCTGATACCTCATTGGCCTGGAACGGAAAGCATCCCGTTCAAGTTTCAAAATCCCAAGCCGATAAACTGGGGGAAGCTTTTCCTCCCCCGGTCATGGATTCTCCGCCACACTCCGCTCCCGCCTCCGACGACACCTCGCAAGAACGGGAGGCCCTGCGTCGGCACGTCATCGCCAGCGCCACCCATGGCGTTCTCATCGTCGACAATGCGCACCGCGTCGTGGAAGTGAATGACGCCATGTGCCGCCTGCTCGGCTACACCGCCGACCAACTGATCGGGCGGCACACCCTGAATTTCATCACCGAGGCCAGCAAGGCCACCTCGCTCCAGCAGCAAGCCGAACTGCAGCTTGCCGCCACGGTGTTCAGCGACACCCTCGAAGCGATCATGATCACCGACGCCGACAACCGGATCATCTCGGTCAATCGCGCCTTCACCAGCGTCACCGGCTACAGCGCCGACGAAATCATCGGCACCAGCCCGCCCCTGGTCTCCGCCTCGCACCACAACGCCGAGTTTCGCGAACAACTGCGCGAAGAACTGTTCAACACCGGCCACTGGAGCGGCGAAGCCTGGAACCGCCGCAAGAACGGCGAGATTTTTCCCCAGTGGCTGTCCATCTCGGCCGTACGCAACCAGGCCGGCGAACCGCTCAAGTACGTCGCCATCTTCTCCGACCTGAGCGAACGCAAGGCCGCCGAAGAACGCATCGACTTCCTCGCCCGCCACGACATCCTCACCCGCCTGCCCAACCGCTTCCTGCTGCGCGACCGCGCCGAACAAGCCTTCGCCCACGCCGAGCGCGCCCACACCAAGGTCGCCCTGCTGCTGCTCGACCTGGACCACTTCAAGCACATCAACGACAGCCTCGGCCACCCCGTCGGCGACACCCTGCTGCAAACCGTTGCCGACCGCCTGCGCCTCACCACCCGCGACACCGACACCGTCAGCCGTCAGGGCGGCGATGAATTCCTCGTCCTCCTCACCGACATCCACGACAGCGACGACATCGCCCCCATCGTCGAAAAGATGATGCGAATCCTCGGCCAGCCCTGCTCCGTCGCCGGACAGGACATGACCATCTCCTGCTCCGTCGGCATCGCCGTGTACCCCGAAGACGGCATCGACTTCGACATCCTCGCCAAAAACGCCGACGCGGCCATGTACCACGCCAAGGAATCCGGCCGAAACACCTTCCGCTACTACTCCCAGCAGATGAACGAGGACGCCGTCGCCCGCCTCGACATCCAGAACCGCCTGCACCGCGCCCTCGACCGCAACGAATTCATCCTCCACTACCAGCCCCTCATCGACCTCGCCAACAACAGCATCGTCGGCGCCGAAGCCCTGGTACGCTGGAACTGCCCCGAACTCGGCATGCAGCCCCCCGGCCTCTTCATCCCCGTCGCCGAAGACACCGGCCTCATCGTTCAGCTCGGCGAATGGGTCCTCAACGAAGCCTGCCGCCAGGCCCGCGCCTGGCACGACGCCGGCCACGGCCACCTGATCATGGCCATCAACCTGTCGCCCATCCAGTTCACCCGCGGCGACCTCGTTGCCACCATCCGCAACGCCCTCGCCGCAAGCGGCGTCAACCCCGCCCACATCGAACTCGAAATCACCGAATCGGTGCTCATGAAAGACACCGAACACGTCCTTGCCACCGTGCGCCAACTGCACGGCATGGGCCTGCGCCTGGCCATTGACGACTTCGGCACCGGCTACTCCAGCCTCGCCTACCTGCGCCGCTTCGCCGTCGAAAAGCTCAAGATCGACCAATCCTTCATCCGCGACCTGCCCACCGACCCCGACGCCGGCGCCATCGTCCGCGCCGTCATCCAGATGGCCAAAAGCCTCAAGATCGCCGTCCTCGCCGAAGGCGTCGAAACCGCCGACATCGCCCACGACCTCGACCTGCTGGGCTGCGACTACGCCCAAGGCTACTACTTCGGCCGCCCCATGCCCGCCGAAGCCTTCGCCAAACTCCTGTAACCCCCCTCCTCCCCCCTGTGGGTCGGACTTCAGTCCGACAAACCCCCTTCAGCCCCATCGGAACTCAATTCCGATAGCCCCCAACACGATTCCGACGCCTCGCAACACACTTCACGACTATCGCAACACATATACGATAGTCATGAACTCATTTCCGACGCCCCACAATCGAGTTACAGACTATCGGAAGACACTTCCGACGCGTCAAAACCCTTATACGGCGCGCCAAAACAAACATACGGCAAGAAACAACACACTTCACGCTTGCCCTATATCAATAATCATAGGTAATATTTACGGCCATAGCACCCCGAAACGAAACGCACCCCGTCACGGAGAACTCATGGCCAACACACTCAAGAACCGCATGCCCGCACAAAACCTGCAGGCCGACATCGACACCTACCTCGCCCTCAAGGCCATCAACGGCTACAAGCCCTACGACAACGCCTACGCCCTTGAAGCCGTCGGCGCCCTGCACGAACAACTCCGCATCGCCCAGGAAGCCGAACTCCACGCCCAAAACGCCGCCGCCGCCGCCCGCGACGCCCTCGTCGCCATCCAGTGGAACTTCCACGACCTCATCCTCGGCGTGAAAAGCCAGGTCAAAGCGCTTTATGGATCAGACTCGGACGAAGTGGCCGCGCTGGGGCTGAAGAAGAAGTCGGAGCGCAAATCCCGGCCGCGGGTGACGAGGGCTGCGGAAGGGGTGTAGTCAGGTAGAGGGACTGGCCTCTGCGGAAGCGGGGGCTGGATGGGATTGAAGCAACGGCGACTGGGGGTTGGGTCGCCGTTGGTGCGTCTGGGGTTTGGAAATGGTTGAAGGATGAAGGAATCAGGGCGTTCGGGAATACACTGCGAGTACATTTTTTGCTGCAGGTGAACCATATTTGACGCCTGCAAGCGCCAGAGTTGCATTGAAAACCGCATACCTATCGTTCGATTTCACGACTAGAAACCGATAAAATGAAATCCTCGCATTGAATCGCTGAGAATTGTCGGATGCTCCCTGCTTGACGCAATGGTTCGATGCAGCAGAGGAGCTCCTGCTAGCAATGAAGGCTTGGGACACACAAAATTCGGTCGTCCACACAGAAAGCTAAAATAATAATGATTCCGTTCACTTGCCGAGAATTAGTACGCGCTTGGCGAAATGCTACTGCAGCGTCATGCCTTAACCCGAGAACGAACTCGCACCGCTTACTGCTTTTCTATGCTGTGGAATGTGGTTTAAAAGCTGCATATTTGAAGAGACAAAAAACAGATCCGCTCGATGGTCAAACAGCAGCGACATTGATGCACGACTTGAACCGCATACTAGATAAAGTCAACGCAGACAAGGCACTTCGGCTACCCGACCAGCTTACATTACAACCTATTAAAAACCCAGAAACTATTCGCCGTTGCCACATAGGCGAATTAAATCAGATCTGGCGATATGGTGGTGAACTGGAAAAACCTAAAGATCATGAAATCGAGCAGCATCTAGAAACCATTCAACTGTGGATTGCAAAGGAATTGCAATGACTTTTTTGACCATCCCTGAGCGCCTTTTGACTTGGCTGGACGTCGAACGCATTTTCAAGCAGAAAACCGAATTATGGTCACATCTTCCTAGCGGAGTGCACTCTATTCGTTGCTTTTCAGATGGCGCAGACATTTATCACTCTGCGATGCTTGCAGATATGCGCTCCTGGCTATCAGAGTTGTTTGGTAGAGCTTACGACTCATCGACAGATTCAATTCGCTTACGCATTGGCGAAACACCATACCCTTTAACCTTCCTGGAAGAAAAGGCCCAAGAAACCACTCCTTATGAATTGCCTACTTATCCATTATGGCGCGACGTAACCTATCTTAAGCAAAGGGATGAGAGCGAAGCAACGAATGAATCTCAAGGAGCAGGGATATTGCCTGCAGCGTGGCCGACTGAAGGGCCGCGCGTGGTTTCCTTCCATTCATTCAAGGGCGGCGTAGGGAGAACTACATCGCTGATGACATATGTAGCAGCGTGCCTGCAAGACGGCAGATCAGCACCTGTCAAGCTATTAGTAATTGATGCTGATCTTGAGGCTCCCGGCGTCAGTTTCTGGCTAGATGAAATGAATCGCCCTCAAGTGTCATTCGTACAATTCCTTGAAGCAATGCACTATCCGCCGGTCAGCGTGGCCAGTAGCTTAGATTTTTTTGCACAGGAGTTACGCAAAACATCACTCAATGTCGAAGGAGCGCAACGAGAGTTATTTGTGTTGCCTGCTGCACTAGAACTGACGGACATTCAGGATATGCAAGTAGAGCCGAAACACTTGGCGAGCAATCCGAAAAATCCGTGGGTACTGACAGATCATTTACACGCATTGGGGGCGCAGCTAGGGGTAGACGCGGTATTTGTCGACTTGCGCGCTGGCTTGAGCGAGCTAGCCAGTCCTTTACTTTTTGACTCTCGTGTCGAACACTTCTTCGTTACCACGATAGCCGCACAGTCCGTAGCTGGAATGTCAGAGGTATTGAAACGCCTTCATGCGTTCAACAGTCAACTACCCACAAACAAACGCATCGACGCAAAGCCATCAGTCATATTAAGCATGTTAACACCAACGTTGCGAGAGTTGCCTGAATACGCCAAAGCTCTTGATGCATTGGGGCAGGCCTACCCGGCACCTAGAGACGAAACCATGGCCAGTGGCTTTCAATGGCTAGAGGCAGACTTTAGCGAATCACTGATGTCAATTAGTTCGATCCGACAAGCTTTAGACGTACTAAAACAATCATCGCTACGTAAAGATGCTCAGGAGTGGGCGACTTCATTTAGCGTGTGCTCTAGTCATGTTCAACAAGAGGGTACTCCTCAAAGTAGCATCTCAAGTGCACGAGACACCGCTCAGGCAATTTATAGAATTTGTGAGCGAATCCAGTTCGCTGAGCGTGACACATCATCTGAAATGTTGATTACTGAACCGTTGCGCAACCTAGGGAAACATTACGCATCGGACTTGCCGAATACCGTAATTGTGGGGGCAAAGGGTGCTGGAAAAACGTTTACTTTTAGACAGGTAATTAACGCGGGGACTTGGCACGAATTCTTAAGGCGGGTCGACAGTTCACCACTGACGGTGGCTGACGCCGTTATCTTTCCAATCCTCTGGTCTCAGAGCTTGGACGACACTGCCCAAGAAAACGTCCGACAAATTCAGCAAAGCTGCCTAGACAAATTGGGGAACCGCGCGCACTCCCCTATTCCCGGATCACAAGTCAAAAGACTCATCGATAACGCATTAAGCAACCCTGCATCACACTGGGATGATTTCTGGAATGACTTGATATGTCAGCAGTTTGGACTATCCGGCGGTAATCTTGCAGAGCTGAACGAACAATTAACTGAAGCAAGAATCTCAATAATCCTAACTGTCGATGGTGTAGAAGACGCCTTTGACTCTCCAGATACAGACGTTGGGCGCAACGCCATTCAATCGCTACTGCGTTTGCCTAATCGTCTTGGAGAGATACCTAATCGTCACTTAGGCTCATTGCTTTTTGTGCGTGCCGATTACGTGCAAGCAGCTATCCGGCAAAATCTGGCGCAATTCCTGTCACGTTACGCCCCCTTCCAACTACACTGGAATCCGGAGAGTTTTTTGCGGCTTGCATACTGGCTTTGCGGACAGGCCGGAATCATTGACGCAACGGCAGCGCTGGCAGAATCGCTACCGATGCACGAACTACTGAACCGTTTGGAGCGTCTTTGGGGCAAGAAGCTAGGCGGAGAGGCGTCAAAGGAAGCTCACTCGACACGATGGGTATATGCGGCACTATGCGATCTACGTGGGCGCTTTCAGGCGCGCGACCTCGTACGTTTTCTTAGATTTGCGGCAGAAATAGAGAGTAGCCGACAGGGTGAAACCTGGACAGATCGTATTCTCGCGCCAGAATCTATGCGCAAGGCGATCCCTAGGTGCAGCCAAGAAAAGGTAGAGGAAGCTGCCACGGAAATTGCCCCACTTCGCTCATGGCGACAACGCATGCAAGACGAGAACATTACAGAACGGCGTGTTCCATTCAGTGCTGCAGCTATGCTATTAAACAACGAACAACAAGCCGCTTTACAAGAACTTGGAGTGATATACGAAGATACTACTGCCGGAGGATTGGGAGAGGCGCGCCTTTACTTACCAGAAATTTATCGCACAGGACTGGGGTTCGAGACATCCGTCGGTGGTCGCCCCAGAACTCAAGCATTACTCAAGAAGAATCTGGGCTCTATTCCTTTCTGATACTTGTGACCCACACACATCGCAAAAATATCTTGGGCATAAGAAACCAAAAAACTCATCCAGCCAGCTAAGCGACACAGGTGACCTGCCAACCATGCAGGTCACTTTGGCAGGCCTATTAGCCAGCTAGGTTGGTGCAGTCCTCGCTGCGCAGTGGAGGCACCAACAACACAAGCTTGAGCATCGAGATGATTCACCCAAATCCCCTTCAGGCAAACCAGTCTCACACACTTCCAGCGCCCCCCTACCCAATCGTCCCCGGCTTATTCCCCAGCATCGCCCGTAAATTCGCAATCCGCGCCTTCGCATCTTCCTTCGTCACCGGCTCGGCGGATTTGCGGTCGTTGCGTTTGATGCCGTCTTCGCCCATTTCATCGATGAAGCGGGAGGGGTCGCAGGTGCGTACGTCGCGGCCGGATTTGCGGCGGTCGCAGTAGGTGATGGTGAGGCTGCGCTGGGCGCGGGTGATGCCCACGTACATGAGGCGGCGTTCTTCTTCGAGCGTGCCTTCGTCGATGGCGGACTGGTGGGGCAGCAGGCCTTCTTCAACGCCCACCAGAAAGACGTGCTTGAATTCGAGGCCCTTGGAGGCGTGCAGGGTGGCGAGCTGCACCTGGTCGAGTTCTTCGTCGTCCTTGTCGAGCATGGTGATCAGGCTGATGGTCTGGATCATGTCGAGCAGGGTTTTGCCGTCGTCTTCGCCCTTGCGGGCCAGCCAGCCGGTGAAGTCGCCGACGTTGGCCCACTTGGTTTCGGCTTCGCGCGGTTCGCAGCTTTCGTACAGCCAGGCTTCGTAGTTGATGGCCTTGAGCATGTCGTTGATGACGGGGCCGGCGGGTTCGCGCGGGGCGCGGTGGGCCATGCGGTTGATGAAGTGGCAAAACTCGCGCACGGTGTCGAGCTGGCGGGCGTTCATGTGTTCGGTGACGCCTTCCTCGAAGGCGGCGGTGAACAGGCTGATGTTGCGCATGCTGGCGTAACGGCCGAGCGCTTCGATGGTGGCCGGGCCGACGCCACGGCGGGGGATGGTGATGGCGCGGATGAAGGACAGGTCGTCGTCTTCATTGGCGATCAGGCGCAGGTAGGAGCACAGGTCCTTGATCTCGGCGTTTTCGAAGAAGCTGCGCCCGCCGGAGATGGCGTAGGGGATCTTGTGGTTGCGCAGTTGTTGCTCGAAGAGGCGGGCCTGGTGGTTGCCGCGGTAGAGGATGGCGTAGTCCTTGAAGTGGGTGCGGTTCTCGAACTTGTGGGCGGAGATCTTCATCACCACCGATTCGGCTTCGTGCTCGGGGGTCTGGCAGGCCACCACGGTCACCATGTCGCCGGCGCCGTGCTCGGACCACAGCTTCTTGTCGAAGAGCTTTTCGTTGTTGGCGATAACCGAGTTGGCGGCCTGCAGGATGCGCGTGGTGGAGCGGTAGTTTTGCTCCAGCTTGATGACCTTGAGCTTGGGGTAGTCGACGGGCAGCTGGCGCAGGTTCTCGACGTCGGCACCGCGCCAGCCGTAGATGGCCTGGTCGTCGTCGCCCACGGCGGTAAAGGCGCCACGCACGCCGGTGAGCAGCTTGAGCAGGCGGTACTGGGCGCGGTTGGTGTCCTGGTATTCGTCCACCAGCAGGTAGCGCAGCTTGTTCTGCCAGCGCTCGCGCACTTCGGGGTGCTCGTCGAAAATCTTTACCGGCAGGCGGATCAGGTCGTCGAAGTCCACGCCCTGGTAGGCGCGCAGGGTCTTGTCGTATTCCTGGTAGAGCAGCGCGGCCGAGGAGGCCACTTCGTCATTGGCCAGTTGGGCGGCTTCGTTGGGCTCGATGAGGGCGTTCTTCCAGCTGGAGATCTGCCACTGGATGGCCTTGGCGCGGTTCTTGTCGGTGCTGCCGATCATTTCGGAGATGATCTGCGTGGTGTCGGATGAATCAAGAATGGAGAACTGCGGCTTGAGGCCGAGCAGTTGCGCTTCCTGCCGCACGATGCGCACGCCGAGGGCATGAAAGGTGCACACCACGAGGCCCTTGGTGGCGCGGCCGCCCATCAGTTTGTTGATGCGCTCCACCATTTCCTTCGCCGCCTTGTTGGTGAAGGTGATGGCCGCGATGTTGGCCGGGTTGAAGCCGCATTCGGTGATCAGGTAGGCGATTTTCTGGGTGATCACCCGCGTCTTGCCGCTGCCGGCGCCGGCCAGCACCAGGCTGGGGCCGTCCAGGTAATGGATGGCTTCACGTTGCGGGGCGCTTGGGCGACAGGATCGATGCGCGCCTGCTGCTGGGCGCGGGCGTGCTGATGTTTGCCGGGTCGATGTGGCTGCTGTCGGATGTCGCGGGGTTCACCTCGTTCTCCGCGATGGCGTTTGCCGTTGCGCTGAGCCGCACGGGGATCGCGACGGTGATGCCTGCCGCCAATGCGAGCGCGATGCGGCAGGCGCCGGACATGCTCGCTTCGGCTGCGCCGGCGGCGACGTTTCTCACGCAGACCGGAGGCGCGCTGGGCGTCGCGATACTGTCGGCGCTGTTGCAGGACCGCGCCGCGTTTCATGCGGGGATGTTGCAACCCCTCATTAACGAGTCGAACGGGCAGGCTGTGGAGGCGATGGCGCTTCTCCGGCAGGGGCTTGAGGAGCGCGGGCTGGCGCCGGCGGCGGCAACCGCGATGGCGGGGC
>ERZ724524.274-NODE-274-length-33512-cov-5.007203_pt1 | contig 33512 bp, 24 predicted proteins | sample MGYA00376057_ERZ724524 | MGnify/ENA primary metagenome ERZ724524 (study PRJEB28724, sample SAMN07190888) | wastewater metagenome | isolation source: influent of sewage treatment plant in Hong Hong | place: USA: Christiansburg, Virginia | collected 2016-03-01 ...
CACCATGCGCGATGTGATGCTGGAAACCGAAGCTTACGGTTTCGCCAAGGTGTGCGCCGAGCAAAATGAACTTGGCCGCCAGGTTCGTGAACTCCTCGTTTCCCGTGGCTATCCGAGTGTAGCCGCCGAAGGTTTTCAGGCGCCCGGCGTGGTGGTCAGCTACACGACCGACCCGGATATTCAGTCGTGCAAAAAATTCCTTGCCGCCGGTATGCAATCGGCTTCTGGCGTACCTTTACAGTGCGACGAACCGGCTGATTTCCGTACTTTCCGCCTCGGTCTGTTCGGGCTGGAAAAGCTGCACAATCCGCAACGTACAGTCGAAACTCTGGCCAAGGCACTGGATGCAATTGCTTAAACCCTCCTATCGCCCGGCGGCGCTTGCCGCCCTTCTCCTTGCCTTGATCAGCTCGCCAGCCCAGGCACAGTCGCAGGCAGAATTTCAGAGTTGTCTGGCGCGCCTGCAACCTGCGGCCCGGCAAGCCGGCGTTGATTCAGCCAATTTCATTCGCTTTACACAAGGCGTGCAGGCTGATTTCTCGCTGCTCGAAAAACTCAACTACCAGCCGGAATTCAAGCTGCCGATCTGGGATTACCTCTCCGGCCTGGTTGATGAAGAACGCGTGGCGGATGGCCTGGCCGGCCTCAGTCGCCATGCCGAGGTGTTGCAAAAAGTTCAGGCTCAATATGGCGTTGATCCGGCAACCGTTGTTGCGGTATGGGGCGTTGAAAGTAATTACGGGCGGATAACCGGCAAATACCCGCTGGTTCAGGCCTTGGGCACGCTCTCCTGCTTCGGTCGGCGGCAAAGCTATTTTCAAGGCGAGTTTTATGCCGCATTGCGCATTCTGCAGCGTGGCGATATTGCGCCAGAGCGCTTGAATGGTTCCTGGGCTGGCGCTTTCGGCCACACCCAATTCATGCCAGCTACTTACGAAAGGCTGGCTGTCGATTTTGATGGTGATGGTCGTCGTGACCTGGTTGATAACAGCGCTGATGCACTGGCATCAACTGCCAACTTCCTGCGCAAAGGTGGCTGGAAAAGTGATCTGCCCTGGGGTTTTGAAATCAAGCTGCCCAACAACTTTGACACCAGCCTCGCCGGGCGCAAGAACAAACGCAGTCTGGCCGATTGGGAAGGTTTGGGTCTGACACTGGTTGATGGCCGACCGCTAAGCAACAGCGGGTTGGCGGCTGGCGAGAAAGTCGGGCTACTGATGCTGGCCGGGGCCAATGGGCCAACCTTTGTGACTACCAAAAATTTTGATGTGATCTACGGCTACAACGCCGCCGAAAGCTATGGCTTGGCCATCGCCCATTTGTCCGACCGTTTGCGTGGTGGCCAGCCATTTGTCACGCCCTGGCCGACTGACGACCCTGGCATCGCGCGTGCAGAACGGCGCGAACTGCAAACCTTGCTTGCCGCCCGCGGTCACGACATCGGCGACATTGATGGCATGCTGGGCGAAAAAAGCCGGGTTGCAATCAAGCATGAACAAAGCCGGCTTGGTCAGGTGGCAAATGGTCGTGGTGGGCTTAAAATTCTTCAGGCTTTGCGCGCCGGACAGTAATCGACAAGTCGCCGTTCACCAAGTCAATTGCCGATTAGCAATTGACGCAACAGCCATGCGCAGGACATACTGCATGGCAAATGTTGCGCCGCAACATCACACCTTACCTGCAAGGTATCGGGATAACCGGACTATTGTTGGCGAATGCACGGATTTCACTCATGAAGATCGATTTTCGCCTGGCTTTTCATTACGGCCTGACCATATTTCTCAGCGCCTTTCTGCTGTTTCAAGTTCAGCCGATGATCGGCAAGATGATCCTGCCCTGGTTCGGTGGCTCGGCCTCGGTCTGGACAACCTGCATGTTGTTCTTCCAGACCATCCTGCTGCTTGGTTATCTGTATTCGCATTGGGTTGTACGTTTTTTGACACCACGCCAGCAAAGCCTCCTGCATATGACTTTGCTGGCGACCAGCCTGCTCCTGATTCCGATTGAACCCAGCGAAGCCTGGAAACCCACCGGCGCTGAAAACCCCACCCTGCGCATCCTCGGCCTGCTTACTGTCTCCATCGGGCTACCCTACTTTGTCTTGTCCACCACCGGGCCATTGATTCAAGCCTGGTTTGCCCGCGAACGCTCCGGACAGGTACCTTATCGGCTGTTTGCGCTGTCCAACCTTGGTTCGATGCTCGCCCTGCTGGCCTACCCGTTAGCCGTTGAACCGTTGTTGCCGACGCGCTGGCAATCCTGGGCATGGTCCGGCCTTTTTGCCACCTTTGCCCTGGCCTGTGGTCTGCTTGCCTGGCGCGGCCGCAATGGGAAACCGATTGTCGTTGGTCACCACGAAAAGGCCGAGCCATTGCGCCTGCCGCAAATGCTGCTCTGGATCGCCCTGGCCGCCTGCCCTTCCATCCTAATGGTGGCTGATACCAGCTTTCTCACTGAAAACATCGCACCGATTCCGCTACTCTGGGTCGCACCGCTGGCCCTCTACCTGCTCTCCTTCATCCTGAGCTTTGAAGGCCACGGCTGGTATCAGCGACGCATTTACTTGCCGTTACTGGTCATCAGCCTGTTTTTGCTTGCCTGGTTACCGACGTTGGGCGTCAGCGAAATGCCGATCAAGCTTGCCATGGGGCTTAACCTTGCTGCCTTCTTCGTTGCCTGCATGGTCTGCCACGGCGAACTCGCCCGCCAACAGCCACACCCCAGCCAGCTAACCGGCTATTACCTGACGCTTTCCATCGGCGGCGCGCTGGGCGGTTTCTTTGTTGGCGTCGTGGCACCTTACTTTTTCAATAGCCACTATGAATTATCGATTGGTATCCTGCTAACCGGCCTTGTTGCCGCAATCGCCATCATCCCGCGCATCGCTTTCCCCAAACCGGCACTGCGCACCGCCACCATTGCCCTATGCGCCCTGCTGCTGGCCGGCATCGGCTGGCTGCGCGTTGCCGACCATCAGGAAGAGATCGGCGGCGCAGATGCCCTGCTACGCAATTTCTATGGCACGTTGACAGTCAGCAGCAATGCCGAAGCAGGCTGGCGCACCATGCTGCACGGCCAGATTATCCACGGCCGACAATACACGTCGCCGGAAAAATCCCAACTTCCTACCACCTACTACAGCCCGGCCGGCGGCGCTGGCAAGACATTGCTAGCCAAAACCGGCCAGGGACCGCTGCGCGTTGGCGTGGTTGGCATTGGCGTCGGCACACTGGCCACCTACGGCAAACCCGGCGACTATTACCGGCTCTACGACATCGACCCGCTAGTCATCGACGTTGCGCAAAAGCACTTCACCTTCCTGTCCGACACCAAGGCCAAAACCGACATCATCCTCGGCGATGCCCGCCTGCAGCTTGAAAAAGAAAACCCGCAGCAATTTGATGTGCTGATCGTCGATGCCTTCTCCGGCGACTCGGTACCGGTACACCTGCTGACCCGCCAGGCTTTTGAACTCTATTTTCGCCATCTCAAACCGGACGGGGTGCTGGCCATCCACATCACCAACCGCTACCTGGATTTGCGCCCGGTGATCAAAACCGCTGCCGATTTCCTCAAGCGCCCTGTCCGCATCGTCGACGATGCGGGCGACAGTGATCAAGGAACATTCCGTTCACGCTGGGCGGTCATCGCTCAGGACGATACTTTCTTCTGCCACGACGGTTTCGCCGACGCCAAACTGCTTGCTGACAAACCCGGATTCAAGCCTTGGCAGGATGATTACAGCAGTTTGTTTGCAGTGCTGCAGTAATCAGGGCTTCTTCTCTCCCGCTGTAACGGCAAAGGGTAACCAGTTTTCTGGCGGGGGCAGCGGACAAGTGGCAAACGGGGTAAAGGCGCAGGGTGGACTGTAGGCAAAATTAAAATCCAGGCTGATTTTGCCGTCGACCGATACAGGTACTTTGAGAAAACGTCCCGCCCCATAAGTTTCCTTGCCGCTGCTGCGATCACGAAAAACGAAGAAAACCTCAGTCGCACTCACTGACATCGGCAGCAATTCAACTTGCTGCCCGGCTATTTCAAACACCGCCCGCTGTTCAACGAGCACTGTTTTCAGTTCGCCAGCGACATTCGGCACCTCCATCGAAACGGGCGGCGACAATGTCTGCCATTCAGCATCAATACGCCATGCTGGGTCGTAAGCGAAGTATTCCAGGCCGTTAAAGGGCTTTACTAAGGCCCAGTCCCGATCACGCAAACGTGCTGCCAACCGATTGTTACGGTCAACGACAAAAAATGACCAGTTTTTATAGTCGACCGTAGAAGGTTGACCGTTAAGGTCAGTTTGCAACTCGATTTCCGCTCCCTCTTCCGGCAACCAGAACAACTTGTCACCCTGCCAGCACAAATAGCCGAGATGCGGCGGTCCAGCAGGCAGCAGAACCGTAGAACCTTCGGCACTGCCAACCGGGTTCAACCCCGGTTCCAGCCAGAACAGGCCAATCAAACCGAGCCAGCTATTCGGGCTGGCCAATTCATCACGGCGTGCAAGCCGCCAGCGCTGATGCACTTGATCGCTATCCATACGTTTCCTTGAATTATGCCTTCGACCTATTCAGCCACTTCAGGAGCACTTCATACATGACTTCGGGAATGACCGGTTTGCCAATATGGTCGTTCATGCCCGCATTGAGACAGGCTTGGCGATCCTCCTGAAAAGCATTGGCCGTCATTGCCAGAATGGGGGTATCGATGTTCAAGGAGGTTGCACGGATCGCTCGAGTTGCCTCGAGGCCATTCATTTTCGGCATCTGCATATCCATCAGGATCAAGTCATAGTCGCAGACAAGTGCCAAAGACAAGGCCATCTCGCCATCCTCAGCCAGGTCCACGATCAAACCGACATCCTCCAGCAACCCACGTGAAACCTCCTGGCTGATCGGTTCATCTTCGGCCAAAAGGACACGGGCGCCCGGATATAGGCGAATCAATTGAGCTTCCGCCGTTTCCTGCTGAGAAACAGGCGTGGGTGCAGCCTTTGCAACTTTACCCAGACGGACGGTAAACCAGAAGGCGCTGCCCCGCCCCGGCACACTATTGACGCCAATGTCGCCACCCATCATCTGGGCAAGCCGCTTGCTGATCGCAAGCCCGAGGCCGGTGCCACCATATTTTCGGGTCATCGAACTATCCGCTTGCTCGAAGGCAGTGAACAGACGTTTCTGCTCCTCCGCAGAGATACCAATACCGCTGTCCTGCACTTCAAAATGGAGCAGAACACTGTCAGGTGTATTTTCTGTCTGACTGATGCGTACCTTGATTTCACCTGACTCGGTAAATTTAATGGCATTGCCGATCAGGTTGAGCAGAATCTGTCCAAGACGCAGTGAATCCCCCCTGAATGACGCATCAGCGATTTCTGGCGAGGTATCAAGCAGCAGTTTCAGTCCTTTTTGTTCGGCCTTGAAGCCAACAAGGCTGAGCGTGTTGGACAGCACTTTATCGAGTTTGAATTCAATACTTTCCAAAGCAAGGTGCTCTGCCTCAATTTTCGATATATCAAGAATGTCATTGATAATCAGCAGCAAACGGTTTGCCGCATCCTGCGCCAGATCAAGCTGACGCCGTGACTTCTCATCGCTAACCCGACCACGCACCAGCGCAACCATGCCCATGATCCCATGCATGGGCGTGCGCAATTCGTGACTCATGTTGGCAAGGAAGGCTGATTTGGCCTTGTTGGCTGATTCAGCAGCCTCCTTGGCAAGGGTCAAGGTTTGATTGGCAATTTCCAGATCAACATTCAGTGCCTGGATGCGGTCTTCCGACTTTACTCGTTCAACAATTTCGACTTGCAACCGTTCGTTGCCTGTCCGCAAATCATCTGCCTGTTGTTCGAGGCTCTGCGCATGCCGGTGCAATTGCTGGGACATGTCGTTGATTGCGTCAAACAAGGAAGCAACTTCGCGGATGGGGCTCGTCTTGTCGTCGGCGATTTGCCAATTACCCGCAGCCAGTCTGGCTGATGCGCGCGATAGTTGAATTAGCGGTCGCGACACCCAATCGCTCACCAGCAAACCGACAAACAGGCTGAAAACCGTCACCATGAGCGCCAGATAGGCAACATTTCGCAACATGCTGTTGGCTACCGAGTCGAAGTTGGCTTTCGGCATGATCACACCAATGCACAACTGCGGCCCCTGTTCCAGTTGAAGGGTACGCCAGTCAATTAAAAAGCGCTCCCCATCAACCTCGATATGCGCATTGCCTTCAGGCCGCCCAGCAGCCTGCAAAGAGGCGCCGGCAGCTCTAATAAGCGGGTTGTCACTGTTAGAAAAATCAATTCGCTCGGTTTTCTCGCCATTGATCCGGTATACCGCATCCAAAGTTGAAGTCGCCAGCAACTTGCCGTCAGTTTCAGCAATAAAAGCTACGCTACTGGCGTTTCCGCCAAGTTCCCGGAGAAGGTTGCTGACCTGCGACAAGGCTACGTCAGCCGCCGTTACACCAATCAGATCCCCATTCGGGCCATACAAAGGGGACGACATGCCAATGCCCAATGTGTCATAAGCACCCTCGATATCATTGATGGCATAACGGTAAGCCGGGTACCAAGACATACGTCCAGCACTGACTGCCGACTTGAACCAGGGCCGAGTACGCGCATCGAAATCACTGTTTGCTTTTGAAACAAGCGTGGTCGGCCGTGCTGCATCGTCAACCCGATAAATGTGCATGACGCGGTCGTTAACAAGGCGGGCATGGATCATCCGCAAGCCTTTGTCCGTACCCAGCGGTGGTCTGCTCCCGGCATAGTATTCGCCATCAGCCATGCCTACCGAAATGAAAGTCAGTAAAGGTTGCTGGCGAATCTGCAGCAGGAAACTTTGCATTATCTGCTCGCGTTTATTGCTGTCGAGCAAGCCGGCGCGTGCCTGTTCAACATTGAACGTAACGATGCGTCGTGGTACCTCGAAGAAGGCAGTCACACGATCATGAATACGCTCCCCCAGCCCGGCAGCAGTCGATTGCACATACTGATCTGATGATTGTTGCGCAGCGTGATAAGAAAACCAGCCGTAAATGGCAACAATGGGCAGGAGCACCAGAATGACAGCAGCAAGCAAAAATGCGCGCAATCCGATTTTTAGCTTTGCACGTGAATGATTGGCTGGCTGATCTGCACCATCATGCTTCCTGGTCTGAACAAGATTCAAGCGACGGTTTCTGGCGAACAATAAAAGCACCAGCCCAAGTGTAAAAAACGCGCCGGTGCCACGAATCAACCAGGGACGAAGACCATCAGCCGTACTCCCGGGTTTTGGGATAGCCGCCAGACGCCACTGACCACCCGGCAAATTCATGTCTACAACAATATGTGCTTGTTTGAACAGCGCAGCATCACCAAAAAAGGGTTCGCCTTGAGCGCCGGTACCGTCACGACCACGTATGGCTAAAACAAATGGCAGATCGGGCACCAACAATCCAGCATCGGCCAAAACACCTTCAAAATCGATGGCAGTCGACAGCACGCCTTTTAGCGCACCTACTTTTCCATTAGCTGACGATTCAAAAACAGGTGTCCGGCCAACCAACCCCTGGCGTCCACTCTGTACCAGCTTTATCGGTCCGGTCACCACCGTGTCACGCAACTCGATTGCCCGCTGAACACCCGTCATGATGTATGGGCGATTCGCGTAGTTCATGCCAAGAACAGCCTCGTTTCCCTTGAATGGATAGACGAAGATAACCTCGAAATTACGTGACAAGGTAACGTTGATAATATGCCGATGGCGGGAAATCAGGTTTTCGGCAATCTGCTGCATTCGTGCATCGCTAACAGCCAAATCTGGCGGCAACGCCGCTGCAAAGTCGTAATTTACCTGCAGAATATTGTTCAGATTTCGTTCAAGGCGAAGCGCAGCGGCACGAAGTTGCACTTCAGTCAGGCTCATATTCGCCTGATCGCTTAGCCGACGGTCGTAATACTCGATTGATACAGTCAGCAGCCAGCCAAGTACAACGATAGCTAACACTTGTAGCCAGGCATTTACTCCAAAGCGCTTAACTGCTGCCACTGGACAATTCTTGGGTTAGATTTTGAAGTTTCAAGAATAGCAGCTTGAATCCATATTCGAATACAAACAGGCCTCCCGTACACGCCGAAAGACATAAAAATATCGGCACCCACCATGGGTGCCGATTTTCAGGGATTACAAAGACTCAAGCCTTGTTGAAGCGCATGATCCCGTTCTCACAAACAACACGAATCGTGTCCTTGGCGGCAAATTTTCCTTCCAGAATGGCCTTGGCCAGCGGATTTTCAAGTTGCTGCTGAATAGCACGCTTGAGTGGCCGCGCACCAAACACCGGGTCGAATCCGGCCTGGGCCAGTTCGGCCAACGCACTGTCTTCGACGACAATCGCCATATCGAGCTGAGCCAGGCGTTTTTCCAGATAGCCGAGTTGAATCTTGGCAATGCCGGCAATGTGCTTTTCGTCCAGAGCATGGAAGACGACTACTTCGTCGATCCGGTTGATAAATTCCGGGCGGAAATAGTTCTTCACCTCGGACATCACGGCCACCTTGATCACACCATAGTCGTCGCCCGACATCTGCTGGATCATCTGGCTACCCAGATTGGAGGTCATGACAATCACTGTATTTTTGAAGTCGACCGTACGACCCTGGCCATCAGTCATGCGGCCATCATCCAGCACCTGGAGCAGCACATTGAAGACATCCGGGTGTGCCTTCTCGACTTCGTCGAGCAGAATCACACTGTATGGCTTGCGGCGCACAGCTTCGGTCAGGTAACCACCCTCTTCGTAACCGACGTAACCCGGTGGCGCGCCGATCAGGCGGGCGACCGAATGCTTCTCCATGAATTCACTCATATCGATGCGAATCAAATGATCCTCGGCATCAAACATGAATTCGGCCAGCGCCTTGCACAGTTCAGTTTTACCGACACCTGTCGGGCCAAGGAAAAGGAAGGAGCCGTAAGGGCGGTTCGGATCGGACAGGCCGGCGCGCGAACGGCGAATTGCATCAGCGACCAGACGAACGGCTTCATCCTGACCAACAACGCGCTTATGCAGACGCTCTTCCATCTTCAACAACTTCTCGCGTTCGCCCTGCATCATTTTGCTGACCGGGATACCCGTCGCCCGGCTGACGACTTCGGCAATTTCCTCGGCGCCAACCTGGGTGCGCAACAAGACGTTCTTTTTGCCTTCGCCCTCACCTGCTTTTTCAGCCGCCTTTAGCTGGGCTTCAAGCTGCGGCAATTTGCCGTATTGCAGTTCGGCCACCTTATCCAGCTTGCCTTCACGTTGCAGGCGAGCAATATCGGCCTTCATGTGGTCGATTTCTTCCTTGATCTGGGCGGAACCGAGCACGGCAGATTTCTCGGCCTTCCAGATTTCCTCAAGGTCGGAATACTCCTTCTGTAGCTTGACCAGCTCTTCCTCGATCAGCGACAAGCGCTTTTTCGACGCTTCATCCTTTTCACGTTTGACTGCCTCACGCTCAATCTTGAGCTGGATCATGCGGCGCTCAAGCTTGTCCATGACTTCCGGCTTGGAATCAATTTCCATCTTGATTTTGGCCGCCGCTTCGTCGATCAGATCGATTGCCTTGTCCGGCAGGAAACGATCGGTAATGTAGCGATGGCTCAATTCGGCGGCAGCAACAATTGCCGGGTCGGTAATATCGACGCCGTGGTGCAGTTCGTACTTCTCTTGCAAACCGCGCAGGATAGCGATGGTCGATTCAACCGAAGGCTCTTCGACCAGCACCTTCTGGAAACGCCGCTCCAGCGCGGCATCCTTCTCAATGTACTTGCGGTATTCGTTGAGCGTCGTTGCGCCGATGCAATGCAGCTCGCCACGCGCCAGCGCCGGCTTGAGCATATTGCCGGCATCGATGGCGCCCTCGGCCTTGCCTGCGCCGACCATGGTGTGCAGTTCGTCAATGAACAGGATGATCTGCCCGGCTTCCTGAGCCACCTCCTTGAGTACCGCTTTCAGGCGCTCCTCGAATTCACCGCGATACTTGGCACCGGCCAGCAAGCCAGCCATATCAAGCACCAGCACCCGTTTGCCCTTGAGCGTTTCCGGCACTTCACCATTGATAATGCGCTGCGCCAGGCCTTCAACAATAGCTGTTTTGCCGACACCCGGTTCGCCGATCAGCACCGGGTTGTTCTTGGTGCGGCGTTGCAGAATCTGGATGGCACGGCGTATTTCATCGTCACGGCCAATCACCGGGTCAAGCTTGCCCTGCGCGGCCCGCTCGGTCAGATCGATACAATATTTTTTCAGCGTCTCGCGCTGGCCTTCTGCCTCTTGCGAATCAACGCCCTGCCCGCCACGCACAGCCATGATGGCTGCTTCGAGGGACTTGCGGCTGATACCGTGTTGTTTAGCCAGGCGGCCAGTTTCGTTTTTGTCGTCACACAGTGCCAACAGAAACATTTCGCTAGCGATGAACTGGTCACCGCGCTTCTGCGCTTCCTTGTCGGTCAGATTGAGCAGATTGGTCAGGTCACGACCAATTGAAACGTCGCCGCCATGCCCGGAAACCTGCGGCAGATTTTTACTGGCCAGCTCAAGATCCTTGCGCAGTGCCGGCACGTTGACACCCGCACGCGCCAGCAAGGAAGTCGTGCCCCCTTCGTCCTGATTGATCAAAGCCAGCAATAGGTGCTGCGGTTCAATGAATTGCTGATCGCCGCCAACCGCCAGGCTTTGCGCGTCGGAGAGGGCTTCCTGAAATTTGGTGGTGAATTTATCGATGCGCATGACTTTTCTCCTGTGTCCAGTATTTTCTAATATTCCCAAGATGCGGACGAGAGTGTGGATTTCAATACTAATTATTGCGAAATGATTAAAATCTACTGAATACTTGAGGCCAAACAAGAGTATCTTTTTGGCACTTGTGTTAAATTAAAAATATAACCTTAGTAATACAACTAAAAGGAGGGTTTATTCATGTCCCGCCAAGGAATGACACTACGCGGCAAGCTGGTCGCAATGACACTAGGGACCATTGCAGCACTGATCGTCCTCTTCACCGTGCTCCTGATCAATGGCAAAAGCCAGATGCTGGGCGACCGTCAGGACAAGGTACGAAATCTTGTCGAGGTTGCCCACGCCACAGTCGCCCACTACGAGCAGGAAGCACGTGCTGGAAGGCTTTCAGTTGAGGATGCCAAAAAGGCGGCAATGAATGCAGTCAAAGCCATGCGCTATGACAAGGTCGAATACTTCTGGATCAACGATCTGACTGATCTGATGGTCATGCACCCGATCAAGCCGTAACTGGATGGCAAGAAACTAGACCAACTCAAGGACAAAAACGGAAAATTCCTGTTTTCCGAATTCAACAAGGTAGTCAAGGCGCAAGGCGCCGGATTTGTCGATTACCTTTGGCCAAAACCGGGTTCTGAAGAAGGCGTTCCCAAAATCTCCTACGTCATGGGCTTTGAACCGTGGGGTTGGGTGATAGGCTCCGGCATTTATATTGACGATGTCGATGCCAAGTTCCGCACTGATGCAATCAAGTTGCTGCTCTGGGGCATCGGTATCGGCGGTTTTGTTGCCATCTCGCTGTTACTGCTTTCACGCAACATTATCAAAACACTGGGCGGCGATCCAAGCCTGGCCTCTGAAGTGACTCGCCGCATCGCCGCCGGTGATCTGGCAACACCTGTACATTGCGAAGCCGGCGACAAGGACAGCCTGCTGGCCAACATCGGTACCATGCAGGAAACTCTGCGCAACATGATTTCCAGCATTATCGGCAATGCCGAACGCGTTTCCACGGCAGCCGATCAATTACTGCATGCCTCGGAAGAAGTTGCCGACCGCGCCCGCCAGCAGAGCGATGCCGCGTCATCAATGGCCGCCTCGGTTGAAGAAATGGCGGTCAGCATTGATCAAGTCAAGGAAAACGCCGGCGAAGCACATGGCATTTCTCAGGAAGCCGGTGCCATTTCGGAAGAAGGTGCGGCGGTTATCCATAACGCAGCTACTGAAATGCGCAAAATTTCGGATGCGGTGCAATCCTCGTCAGCGATTGTTGAAGACCTGGGCAAGCAGTCTGACCAGATCACCTCCATCGTCAACACCATCAAGGAAATTGCCGATCAGACCAACCTGCTCGCTCTGAATGCCGCCATTGAAGCAGCCCGTGCCGGCGAACAAGGCCGTGGTTTTGCCGTGGTGGCTGACGAAGTCCGCAAACTGGCCGAACGCACCAGCCTCTCGACCACTGAAATTGGCGGCATGGTGTCAAAGATTCAGAATGGAACTCGCAGCGCCGTCAGCAGCATGCAGGCTGGCGTTTCTCAGGTCAGCAACGGTGTACAACTAGCCAATCAGGCCGCTGAGTCGATCAACCGTATTCGTGATGGCGCGGCGCGGGTAACAGTTGTTGTAAATGGCATTTCTGATTCGATTGCCGAGCAAAGTGCTGCCGGCAACCAGATTGCGCATCAACTTGAAACCATTGCCCAGATGTCGGAAGAAAGTGCGATTGCTGTACGCCATACGGCCGATGCAGCACGCACGCTGCACACGCTCTCAGCCTCGCTGCATGAAACGGTGGCGCGTTTCAAAACCTGAGTCGGCATCTAGTTAGCTAATCAATGGGAGGCTTTTGCGCCTCCCATTTTTATTTCTGCCAGCGCGTCGCCGCTGAGTCGTCGCTATCACGGGCATCGACCCAGCGTGCGCCTTCCGGCGTCGCTTCACGCTTCCAGAAGGGAGCGCGGGTTTTCAAGTAATCCATGATGAATTCGCAGGCGGCAAAAGCTTCGCCACGGTGCGCACTGGTCACTGCAACCAGCACGATCTGGTCGCAAGGCCGGAGCGGGCCGACGCGATGGATGACCAAGGAGTCGTAGATTTCCCAGCGGCTCTTGGCCTCACAGACAATTTCTTCCAGCGCCTTTTCGGTCATGCCCGGATAGTGCTCCAAGGTCATTTCCGAAACACTGCTCCCATCGTTGATGTCGCGTACCAGGCCGACAAAACTGGCCAGCGCGCCGACGCGGGCATCACCAGCACGCAGGGCGGCGAGTTCACTGCCGAGATCGAAATCAGCTTCCTGAATGCGAACTGTCACGGTCAACCTCCAGTTACCGGCGGAAAAAATGCCACTTCGTCGCCATCCTTGATCGCGACTTCCGGCCCGGCCATTTCCTGATTGACGGCGCAACGCAGGTTCTTGGCACTGGCCAGTTTCACCCTGCCCTGCCCGACCAGCAGATCGCGCAAGGCAGCAACTGTCGCAACTTCGGCTGGCAGATTGATTGTTTCACCGGCGCAGCCGAAAGCCTCGCGCAGACCGGCAAAGTAAAGGACTCGCACGCTCATGACAGCAGTTCCGAATACGGTACAAAGCGCACGCTATCGCCCTTGTTAATCGCCAAGCTTGGCCGGTTCATGACCAGACCATCGCCCCAGCACAGGGAAGTCACCACGCCAGCCCCCTGATTCGGGTGGAGATCAACGCCACCACTTTCGTTCATCCGGGCGCGCAGGAATTCAGCACGAACATCCGGGCGCAGCCAGTCAAAATCGGCGCGCAGATTGAAAGTGCGTGGCGTGACATTGGCGACACCTTGCAGGCGCAAAACGAAGGGACGAACCATGATCAGGAAGGTCACAATCGCCGACACCGGATTGCCCGGCAGGCCGATGAACCAGGCCTTGCCACCTTCACGGCGCACCTCGCCAAAAGCCAGCGGCTTGCCCGGTTTGATGGCGATTTTCCACATATCGAGCTGCCCTTCGGCTTCGACCGCCGGCTTAACGTGATCTTCCTCGCCGACGGAAACACCGCCGCTGGTAATGATCAGATCGTTATCGCTGGCCGCGCGGCGCAAGGCATCGCGAGTTGATTCCAGATTGTCCGGCACGGTACCAAGATCGCGCACTTCGCAGCCCAGGCCCTCGAGCAAGGCACGCAAGGCGTAGCGGTTGGAGTTGTAGATGGCGCCCGGCGGTAATGGCTCGCCCGGTTGCACCAGTTCGTCGCCGGTAAAGAAAACACCAACGCGCAGGCGGCGATAGACCGGCAGTTCCGGCAAACCGGCAGAAGCAGCCAGCGCTATATCCTGCGGGCGGAGTTTGATGCCGGCTTCGAGAATTTGATCGCCAACTGCGATGTCTTCACCGGCGCGGCGGATGTTTTCGTTGGCGCGCGGCACATGGTTGATCACCACGCCATTTTCGCCATGTTCACAGCGTTCCTGCATCACCACGGCATCAGCACCGACCGGCACCGGGGCGCCGGTGAAAATTCGGGCGGCTGTACCGGGCTGCAAGGGCTTGCCGACTGTGCCGGCGGGAATACGCTGGCTGACTGGCAGGCAAATGCCGGCAGCGCTTACATCGGCAAGACGCACGGCGTAACCATCCATCGCCGAGTTGTCGAGCGGCGGCGAGGCGACGGTGGATTGCTGCGGCACGGCCAAAACTCGTCCGGCGGCAGCCGTCAGCGGCAAAGAGCGGATTTCCTCCACCGCTTGGGCGGCGGAAAGCAATTTTTCAAGGGCTTGTTCAAAACTCAGCATGGGCGCTCCTGCAATTGGAGGTAATTCATTACAAAATCGGCCATCGCACCGACATCATTCAAGGGCAATTTGGGCAACGTGGTTTCGATCCCATCATCGGTGGCCAGCGCGACAATGTCACTACGTTCGGGGAAGAGCGGCGGCTTGCCGTTTTCCGGGCGATAGACTTCCAGCTTGGGCACCGGTTCCTGTTTGAAGCCTTCGATCAGGACGAGATCGCAAGGGGCAAGCCGTGAAATCAGCTCATCGAGCGAGATTTCGCCTTCGTCACGACGCTCGTGCATCAAGGCCCAGCGGTCGTTGCACGAAAGTAGCACTTCAGTTGCCCCGGCTTCGCGGTGGCGGTAGGAATCCTTGCCTGGCCGGTCGATATCAAAACCGTGGTGGGCGTGCTTGATGACTGACACTTTGAGGCCACGAGCAGTGAATTGCGGAATCAGTTTTTCCAGCAGGGTAGTCTTGCCGGAGCCGGAATAGCCGGCAATGCCAAATACTTTCATCGTTAAACTTTACGTAATCAATCGACAAAAACCGGGGCAAATCCGCCGCCGGGGGTACGGAAATTGGTGGTTTGGCCTTGGTAAAGACGGGCGGCCAACAGTTGAACATGGGCCCGGTAGACGTAGGCGCGAAGGTCAGCTTTCATCAGCTGCTCTTGCGTTTCGACCACAACTTTGTGCTCCGAGGGCGGCACGATTTCCTGAGCGATGTAGCCGCCGTGCAGGATTTCTTCAAAGACCCGTTTGGTCAGTTTGTCGCCCCGGTAGGCGGCGCGGCTGCCAAAACCAGCGGGTGGCTTGAAAAACCAGCGTTTGCGCTCGGCCCAGAAACGCTCGCCATCTTCGGGTTGAACCATCACCGTGCGCGGAATGCCCTTGAGCAGAATTTGGCGTGTCGCATCCGGCACCCCCATTTCCAACAATGCAGCTTCGTCAGAAAGTTGCATCAGGTTGCGCTTGTCGGCGAACAGCGCGTGGGCGCGGGGATGCGGCGTCAACACCACACCACCGGCTTCAAAAACCGAGCGAATTTCGGCGTTGACCGTAACATCCAGTGAAAAATCAGTCAGCCGGTTGTAGATCATGTCGACTGGCTTCCCCTCATGCATCAGTTGATTGCCGAGGCGAGTGAAATCAGATGGATCAGCGACCACGGCATCAATCCCGTTGGCGCCAAAGAGTTGGCGGAAGAGTTCAAACTCCGGCGCCAAAAACTGCTCTTCCGGTTTTTCATCAACGATGGCGATCCGCTTGAGCGGTGCATCACCGCGTTCCAGTCGCCACTCTTCACGGAACATGGCAACAAATGCTTGGCGCAGACACTCGCCTTCTTCTGCTCTGCCACGCCCTGCCAGCAGATAAACGTTGAGCAGGCCACCACCGGCGTTAGTGTTGATTTCGATCAGGCGCGGGCCATTTTCGGTCAGATGAAAGTCATAGCCGTAAAACACGCCCTGCGCTTTAGCAGGACAACGCGCGATTTCCGGCGCACGGGCCAGCGCCCAGCTTTGAAAAGCCGGCAGGGCAATGACCGACTCGATGGCACTAATCAGCTCGTCGATCTGGTTGCGCATACCCGCACTGATCCGCAGCTCGGCATTGGAGAAAAACTGCGGCTGCGCCTGGCGCATTTGCTCGAAAATTTGATTCATCGGCTGGCGAAGAAATTGATTACGTCGGAAAGTTCTTTGGTGCGCTTCATGGGAGGCAGACTTTGCCACACGCGACGGCCATATGGCTTTGATAGAAGTCGTGGATCGCAAATCATCAGCACACCGCGATCCGTTTCGTCGCGAATCAAGCGCCCGGCTCCCTGCTTGACGTTGATCACGGCGCGCGGCAACTGATATTCCATAAAGGCATTACGCCCCTGTTGCTTCATTTGTTCGATACGCGCCGAGAGCACCGGATCATCGGGCGGCGCAAAGGGTATCTTGTCGATGACGACCAGCGACAGCGCCTCACCGCGCACATCGACGCCTTCCCAGAAGCTCTGGCTGCCGACCAATACAGCATTTCCCAGGTGACGGAAGCGTTCCAGCAATTCGTTTTTGCTACCCTCGCCCTGCATCAGCAGCGGTAAGTCATGGCCTTCGTCTTCCAGCCGTGCCTTGATCAGTTCGTGCGTGCGGCGCATGGCGCGTAGGCTGGTGCACAGAAAAAACGTCCCTCCCCCCGCTGCGATCACTGCCGGAAAAGCCGCCTCAACCACGGCATCGGTATAGCCGTAGGAATTCGGTTCCGGCATGCCGAGCGGTGCGTAAAGCATGGCCTGCGTGCCATAGTCGAATGGGCTTTCCCAACAGGCTGAATCCGGCTCGCCAAGGCCGAGTTCGCTGCAGTAATGGTGAAACTTGCCCTGTACCGCCAAGGTGGCAGAGGTAAAGATCCAGGCGCGCGGGTGGCCGCCCATCTGTTTTTTGAAAATTTCGGCAACATCGAGCGGCGTCGAATTGAGTTGCAGGGAATGGGTGAAGGCTTCCGCCCAACGCACGTAGCCGTCGGCGCCGGTCTTTTGCCAGGCCGCCAAACACTGCACCAACTCAAGCGCGCGCTGCCAGCATTTCTCCAGCCCTTCGGCGCGTTCAGCCTGGGTTTCGAGCAGCGCGGCAAAGCTGGTGATCTCATCGGCTAGCAGCTTCAGGGCCGGCAAAAATTCAGGCTTTTCCAGCAGTTGACCGTAACTGAAGCGCCCGGCATCCAGGCCAACCGCCAAACGCAAATCCTTGGCGATTTTTTCCAGTTGCTTACTGGCAACCGGCAAATCTAGGCAATCGCGGGCATTGGTCATGCCTTCGGTACGCGCATCACGCGCCAGATCGAGCACTTGTGCCGTTGAAATGCTGTCACCGAAAAACAGGGTGGCCACTTCCGGCAACTGGTGGGCTTCGTCAAAGATCACGGTGTTGCAGGCCGGCAGCAATTCGGCCATGCCTTCGTCGCGCAGCATCACATCGGCAAAGAACAGATGGTGATTGACGACGACCAGATCCGCCGCCATCGCCTCACGCCGGGCCAGCATGACGAAGCATTCCTTATAATTCGGGCAATCCTGGCCGAGACAATTTTCGCGTGTTGAAGTGGCGTGATTCCACACCGGCGAAGTTTCAGAAACCTCGATGCATTCGGCCTTGTCGCCGCTTTGCGTTACTTTGGCAAAGGTTGAAATCCGCCGCGCATCGGCCGCATCTTCGCGCGTCAGGAAACGCCCTTCGGCCAGTGCATTTTGCAGGTGATAAGGACAAACGTAATTGGCCCGGCCTTTTAGCAAAGCAATTTTGACTGGTGCTTTCAGCGCATCGCGCACCATCGGCAAGTCTTTGTTGAACAACTGATCCTGCAAGGTTTTAGTGCCGGTGGAAACAATCACTTTGCCGCCGGATTTCAACGCCGGCACCAGATAAGCGAAGGTCTTGCCCGTCCCGGTGCCGGCTTCGGCGATGAATACTGACTGGCTGTTGATGGCGGCGGCAATGCGCTCCGCCATCTCGACCTGCTGCTCACGCACGCGATAACCGCCAATAGCCTGAGCCAGCGGCCCGTCAGGAGAAAATATTTCGGGAAGGGAAGACAAGGGGAAAGGCCTGAAAAGTGAGGGCGAATCTTAGCAGATGGCCCAAGCCGAAACGACTGCTCAGGGTACTGTTTTACCGGGTACGCCAAGCCATTTGAGCAAAGTAGCAAAAAGCAGATCGGGGTCCACTGGCTTGGTCAAAAAATCATTCATGCCGGCATCAATACACCTGGCACGATCTTCGGCAAAAGCGTTGGCTGTCATCGCGATAATCGGCACAAAAGCATAGCCAGTTAATTGTCGGATGCAGGCAGTCGCTTCCACACCATCCATTTCCGGCATTTGCATATCCATCAGGATCAAGGCGTAATCATGCACTTCGGCCAGCGCCAATGCTCGCTCACCATCAGCGGCAATGTCCACATGGAAACCAATGACTTCACGCAGCAGTTCGAGAATCACCTCCTGATTGATCCAGTCATCCTCGGCCACCAGAATCCGCGTCCCGCGATAATCGGCACGGAGGCGCTGTTCTGCTTGCGCACCAAGGCTTGCAGAGTCCAAGGTTGCGTCGAACTGCTCGAAAGACTTGCTCAAAGCAATCGTAAAGGCGAAGCAACTTCCTTCGCCTGGCGTGCTGGTCAGCGTAATATCGCCACCCATCAAACGCACAAAACGCTGGCTAATGGTCAATCCGAGGCCAGAACCACCATATTGCCGGGTCGTTGAGCCATCTGCCTGCTCAAAGGGATTGAAAATTCTTTGTGCCGCCTCTGAGGAAATACCGATACCGCTATCGCTGACTTCGAAACGCAGCAGCATGCTGGCTTCCCTGTCTTCCAGCAAGTGGATCGCCACAGTGACACTCCCCTGCTCGGTAAACTTGATGGCATTGCCCACCAGATTTAGTAGCACTTGCTGCAGGCGCAACGCGTCGCCAAGCAAGGTCTGTTGCAGCATGTTGCGGTCAACCGCAAAAAACAGCTTTAAATTTTTACCCTCCGCCTTGCCGCTGACCAGGCTTTCCAAATGGCGCATCAGCGCACCCAAGGTAAATTGGGTCGACTCAAGCGTCATCTGCTCAGCATCCATCTTGGAAAGATCAAGAATATCGTTCAACAGTTGCAAGAGATGATTGGCGGCATGGCTGATTTTGCCCAACTTGTCCTGCTGACCAGGGTCGTTGTTGTTGCGCCCCAGCATGTGAGTCAAGCCGATGATGGCATTCATCGGCGTGCGCAGTTCGTGACTCATATTGGCAATAAACTGACTCTTGCTACGATTCGCTATCTCCGCCAGATTTCCAGCCTTGCTTAATTCGGCATTGCGTATCGTCAGTCGTTCGGTCAAACCATCCAGCACATTCACCACGGAACCAATTTCGCTGGACGACTCAATAGGGATTTCGCTGCCTGTGAGTTCAAACGCAGTTTTTTCGGCTCGTGCGCGCAATTTGGCCAACGGGCGCAAAATCCAGCGCAAGAAAAGCACGCCTATCAAGATGCTCAGCACCGCTATCCCCAGCGCAATCAGTGTTGCACGTTGATTGGCCTGCGCCAACTGCAAAAAAGCCAGTTCGCTACTACTATCGACCACCAGCACATAGGCGTTATCAATCACCATGATCGGGAAATACACCCGGGTTTTGTGATGAATTTCATCATGCTGATAAACCGGAATTTTTTGGGCAAATGTCTCATTGATTGCCCGCATATCAACCACCCCAGCCGACGATGTACTTGCCGCCAATACTTTGCCTTCCCGGGAAAACAAAGCGAGTTCTGCCCCAAGATTCTTACTGATTAGCTTGAGCAGTTCGGGCGTAATTCGCAGGCCTGCGGTCAGCACGCCAACCACTTTATCTTGATGGTATACCGGCTCAATGGCGCGCAGGGTCAATTGGCCCATTTCAACAGAACTCGAAATCGAACTGGCACCAGAAAGCGCTTCGAATGCACCCCAGTTGGATGCAACTTGTATGGGTTCATCCTTTTCGTTGGTGCGATAAGCCATATTCTCATGCTTATCAATCGCCTCAAGAAAGGTCACGCTTGAATCCAACAACGCCCCATCGAGAATCTCACGAATGGCCGAAAAATTGTCTGGCGTACTCAATTGGGACAGATTGCGGCCCAAACTATGGCGATGCACAGTGAGTCGTGCGGTAATTTGCGCCTGTGTATTCTGTGCTGCAATCAGATTTTCCAGCGCCAAACTGATCGCATGTGCCTTTTCTTCCTCACGCTTGATCAAGGCTTGATGCAAGGAATCATTTGTCACCCAACTTGTCGCCCAATAGGACAAGACAGCCAACAGCGCAATCAGTAAAACCAGCGCGACAGTGATCGGGTTTTTAAGCTTCATGGCATGGATTAGCCGTTATTTTTAACCAGCACGCCATGCGAGCGAAAGATCCTTGCGCCTTCAGGCGAACGGATAAAGTCGATAAAGGCCTTACCAGCCGGCGAGAGACCACCCGACTTATAAATAAGGCCAAACTCCATCACCAAGGGATAACTGCCATTAGCGATATTTTCAATCGATGGCTGAATACCATCCAATGCCAGAACCCCAACTTTGGTTTTGCACGCTCCCAGCGCCGAAAGATTCATCACCGCAAAACTGGTTGGATATCGATCAAGCAATTCAATCAGATAGGTATCGAGATGGACAACTTTGACCGAATCAGCGAAAACCAGATCCTTGAATTGCTTTGAAAGCTGACGACGAATTGCATCTGTACTTTCCTTGCCTATCACCCTGATTGGCGCCTGTTTGCCGCCCAGGCTGCTCCAGTTGGTGATCTTTCCGGAAAAAATACCAATGAGTTGTTCCGAAGAGATCGCTGGCACCTCAACACCCGCACCAGCCACAGCAACAACAGCTTCGCGCCCGAGCGGGGTATAAATCAAGCCCTTCGCCAATTCTGCTTCGGTCAATGGGCGCCCAGCTCTGCCAAGCGTTGTCCGACCTTCATCAACATCACGAATGCCACCTGCCATCCCCGTTGAGGGTGGTATCACCACACGATGGATTGATTGGCGAGCGTTAAAAGCATTGGCAAGCACCCCCAGAACGTACTCCGGATTACCGCTGCCCGGAACGACCAGTTCTTCGGAAAATGCTGGCTGGACAAAAAAAGGGAGGAGCACAAATAGTGCAAAAAATTTCAGTGTCGGCATTTTTGTAGTTTTGTATATGGCATCGTTTCTGTCTTTATGCAGATTATCGCTTTAGTTATATCAATACAAACGGATATTGATCAAATTTCACGTTTTTCACGGTGGCGTTCGAAGAGCAAGGGCAGGATGTTATCGGCAAGCAGCAAGCCTACTGCGAGTACGGCACCGGTCATCACCATGTCGGTCATCAGACTGATGCCAGCGGTGCTTTCCTGTTGAATCAGCGCATGAACACCCCGCAAGCCCATGCTGCCGGGAACCAGGGTGATCAAACCGGGAATCTGCATCAGGGCAGCCGGGCGCTTGGTTAAAAATTGGTAAAGGTGCCCGGCACTCGATACCGCCAAGGCACCGGCAAAGGCGCCGACAACGTTGCCCATCCGTGCATTGACCAGGGAATAAACAGCCCAGGCAAGCAAACAGGCACCGACGGAAACATTGACCGAAGAAATCGGCGCCTGCAGCACCGCAAGTAATGAAATACCGAGGCCGGCAATCGCCATCCAGATCGCCCAGGCCGGCAAAGTAGCAAGCTCTCCATGCAAAGGAATCGCCGGCAGTACTGCGAGGCATATTTGAGTACCGATGGCGAGCCCTGCCCCCATCAGGAAAAGCAGCACGAAAGCGCCAGTTAGCCGGCCAGTGCCGGCAAGAAAATTCTGCGTCGCCAATTCGGACATCGCAACGGTAATCATGAAACCCGGCAGCAGAAAGACGATGCCGGCGACAGCGGAAATAAATGGCACCTGTTGAGGCAGCAAGTAGGCCAGGATCTGCGCCAGCATCGCCGCCAGCGCACAGAGAATGACAGGCACAGCCGGCCCTAGACGAGGAGTGCGTGAAAACAGCAGGCAGCCAGCAACAAAGCACATGCCGATCAGCCCACCGCAGAGCATCTCTATCCATCCGCCACCCAACAGCAAGGCGACTGAAGCGGAGAGCAGGAAACCCATCGCCACAAAGCGCCAGCCAGACCACGGCGCCGGCTGACCCATGATCCCCGCAAGCCGCTCGCTGTAATGCGCCAGATCATCAACCGAATTAATTTCACGACACAACACATTCAGTTCGATCAGCCGCGCCATGTTGTAGTCGTAAGTTGGCAGACGCAGTAACTCAACCCGCCGCATGTGTTCGCCGGCCACCACAGTGAGCGCAAGAAAGGTGAGCACCGCAAGACCTTCGACTCGTGCCCCGAGGCGCTGGCCAATTGCATTCATCGCTGTTTCCAGATCATGCGCCGGCGCACCGCTGACGTGCAGCGCCCGGCCAAGATCACGCAGAAAATTGGCTAACTGCGCCAGTGTTTGTTCATTCATTAAGAGAAACCTGTTCCTTGCTTGGCTAGCGGATACTCTACACTAGGGTGCTCCGCGCTCGCTGTGAGCGAGCGGAAAACCTTTCATTCCCGGCGGAACTTGAAAGCATGAAACGAATCCACATCAAGGCGCTTCGATTCGCGATGCCAAACCAACCATGGACGCTTACATGAAATCCCTGCTCCACCTCCTCCATCTTGCCGGCGTCATCATCTGGGTTGGCGGCATGTTTTTTGCCCATTTTTGCCTAAGGCCGGTCGCTGCCGCCCAGCTCCAGCCACCACAACGACTACCGCTGCTGGCCGCCATTCTGGGCCGTTTCTTTGCCATCGTTGCAGTCTGCATCATCGTCATCCTGCTTTCCGGTCTGGCCATCATGCTGTCGACCGGCATGGGCAATGCACCGCTCCACTGGCACCTGATGCTGACCCTGGGTCTCATCATGACCGGGATATTCGGCATCATCTATTTCCGCCACTTTCCCAAACTCAAGGCGGCTGTAGCAATTCAGGACTGGCCAGCAGCGGGTGCCGCAATGAATAGCATTCGCGTACTGGTTGCGGGCAATCTGGCGCTCGGTGCAACAACGATTTTGGTGGCTATTCTGGGTGCCATTCTTTAGTTCGTCAAAATCAAGTGTATTAATACAAAAGGCCGGGATCGCTCCCGGCCTTTTCATTTCAGCCTGCTTGTTACGGTCAACCGTAAAAATCAGCCTTTTTTATGGCTACCCAAACGTGTCCAGGTATCGACCACCGTATCCGGGTTCAGGGAGATACTGCTGATCCCCTGATCCATCAACCACTCGGCCAGATCCGGGTGATCGGACGGGCCCTGGCCGCAGATGCCGATGTACTTGCCCATCTTGTTGGCAGCGGAGATCGCCATGGACAGCAGCATCTTGACGGCCGGGTCGCGTTCGTCAAAGAGGTTGGCAACAAGGCCGGAGTCACGGTCGAGGCCGAGGGTGAGCTGGGTCAGGTCGTTCGAACCGATCGAGAAGCCGTCGAAGTGCTCAAGGAACTGTTCGGCCAACAAGGCATTGGACGGAATTTCGCACATCATGATCAGCTTCAGTTCGTTCTCGCCACGGACCAGACCGTGCTCGGCCAGCAAATCGACGACAGCCTTGCCTTCGCCAACGGTACGCACAAACGGCACCATCAGTTGCACGTTGGTCAGGCCCATTTCTTCACGGACACGCTTCATGGCGCGGCATTCCATCTCGAAACAGTCGCGGAAGGATTGAGCGACGTAACGCGAAGCGCCACGGAAGCCGAGCATCGGGTTTTCTTCTTCCGGCTCGTACAACTCGCCGCCGAGCAGCTTGCGGTATTCGTTGGACTTGAAGTCGGAGAGGCGGACGATGACCGGGTTCGGCCAGAAAGCGGCGGCGATGGTCGAAACACCTTCAACCAGCTTTTCAACGAAGAATTCCTTCGGCGAAGCATAGCCACGGGCGCGACGCTTGATTTCTTCGCGCTTGGAGGACGGCAGACGATCCACATCAAGAATGGCTTTCGGGTGAATACCGATCACGTTATTGATGATGAATTCAACGCGGGCCAGACCAACACCGGCATTCGGCAACTGGGCGAAATCGAAGGCAAGTTCCGGATTGCCAACGTTCATCATGACCTTGAGCGGAATATTCGGCATGGCCGTGATATCACGCGAAGTCACTTCGAAATCGAGGCTGCCACGATAGACGTGGCCGGTATCGCCTTCCGTGCAGCTAGCCGTGACGATATCCCCTTCAGTCAGCGTTTCGGTGGCATCACCGCAACCAACGATGGCCGGTATACCCAGTTCGCGAGCAATAATCGCCGCGTGGCAGGTACGACCGCCCCGGTTGGTGACAATAGCGGAAGCGCGCTTCATGACCGGTTCCCAGTTCGGGTCGGTCATGTCGGCAACGAGCACGTCACCCGGCTTGACCTGATCCATTTCCTTCGGGTCCTTGACGATGCGGACCGGGCCGACACCAATCTTCTGGCCGATGGCGCGGCCGGAAGCCAACACCTTGGAAAAGGACTTGAGCTTGAATTTTTCAACCTTGCCGGCATGCGCCTGCGACTGCACGGTTTCCGGACGGGCTTGCAGAATGTAGAGCTTGCCGTCGATCCCGTCCTTGCCCCATTCGATGTCCATCGGACGACCGTAGTGCTTTTCAATAATCATCGCGTAACGGGCCAGCTCCATGACTTCTTCATCATTGAGCGAAAACTGGTGGCGCAGAGACTCTTCGACATCTTCAGTAATCACTGACTTGCCAGCCATTTTTTCGGCCGAGAAAGTCATCTTGATCATCTTCGAACCGAGATTACGACGCACGACAGCCTTTTTACCGGCAGCCAGCATGGGTTTGTGTACGTAGAACTCGTCCGGATTGACGGCGCCCTGCACCACCGTTTCGCCCAGACCATAGCTGGAGGTGACGAAAACGGCATCGCGGAAGCCGGATTCGGTGTCGAGAGTAAACATCACACCAGCGGCGCCCTTGTCGGAACGCACCATGCGCTGGATACCGGCGGACAGTGCGACATCGGCGTGGATAAAGCCTTTATGCACACGGTAGGAAATGGCGCGGTCGTTATACAGCGAGGCAAAGACTTCCTTGATGGCGTGCAGGATGTTTTCCAGGCCAACGATGTTGAGAAAGGTTTCCTGCTGGCCAGCGAAGGAGGCATCCGGCAAGTCTTCAGCGGTGGCTGAGGAACGCACGGCGAAGGACATATCGGCGGTGGAATCGGCAACCAGACGCTGATACTGCTCGGTGATGGCGATGGTCAGGTCCATCGGGAACGGCACTTCCATGATCCATTTGCGGATCTCGGCGCCGCAAACGGCCAGTGCGTTGACATCTTCAACATCCAGCGCATCGAGGGCGGCGTTGATTTTGACATCAAGGCCGCTTTGCGCCAGGAAATCACGGTAAGCCTGTGCGGTGGTGGCAAAACCACCCGGCACGCGAACGCCGGTGCCAGCCAGTTGGCTGATCATTTCGCCAAGCGACGAATTCTTGCCGCCGACTTGCTCGACGTCAGTCATACGTAGCTGTTCAAAGGGGATGACTAGGGGCTCCATGAGGATTCCTTTCAGTGAGGTTCAAATTAAAAATCAGGAAGAAGTGGATTCGGATACAGAGAAATCGGTATTCAGGCGTCGGGCCGAGGTTTCCCGCCGCGCTACGGTGCGCAGCGTCTGGGCCAGGGTTTCGCGGACGAAATCGATATGCGTCTCGGCGGCCGCGCGGGCGGCCTGCGGTTTGCGCTCGCGAATGGCGGCGTGGATGGCGGCGTGCTGGTTTTTGAGCAGCGTACTGGCGGCCGGAATGCTTTTCAGCTCGCCGAGATTGAGGTGAATGTTGTCGTGCATCAGACGCAGCAGCGCGGCTGAAAGATGGCCGAGCAAGGCATTGTGTGCCGCTTCACCAACCGCCTGATGAAAGGCGATATCCGCAGTTGATCGGCGATCAAGATCATCAGCACCGAAGGCATCATTCAGTGCATCAAAACTTTGCGCCAGACGGGTTAAATCACTTTCAGTAGCACGCTCGGCAGCCCATTCGGCAGCCTGACCTTCGAGCATGCGGCGAAATTCGAGCATGTCTTCGCGCAAATTGGGGTGCGCACCCATCATTTCCTGCCAAGGATCAAAGAAGGAGGATTCAAGACGGTCGGTGACATAGGTGCCACCACCCTGCCGACTCTGCACCATACCTTTGGATGCCAGTTTCTGGATTGCTTCACGCAAGGAAGGACGTGAAACACCGAACTCAAGCGCCAGTTCACGTTCCGGCGGCAAGCGGTCACCCGGCTTCAACGAGCCCTCCAGAATGCGGCGCTCCAATGCGGAAGCAACAGCATCGGAAATACGCGGAACCTGAACCTTGTTTTGTGGCATGGTTGAAATCAGTCGCTTTATTGGTATGACCAGCTCATTCTAATCAGCAATTCCGTAAACTGCAAGCTAGGGATTTACCCTTGGTTTATTGACTAAGTCACGGTTATACCTTACATTTTCACCTCACCGAATATTGGTTTGACCAATTTACCAACGGAGACATGATGCAAACACAAGGCAATGCCGGGCAACGCCCTTCAGACATCTATTTTTTCGCCACCTGCGTCGTGGATCAATTCTTTCCCGGTGCCGGCCTCGACGCCATCACACTGCTCGAACGCGAAGGCATCCGGGTTCATTTCCCTGAAGAACAAACCTGTTGCGGTCAACCTGCATATACGAGTGGATTTCCTGATGAGGCGCGCAAAGTTGCCGCCCATCAATTGACCCTCTTTCCGGAAAACTGGCCGGTGGTCGTGCCGTCTGGTTCCTGCGCAGGGATGATGAAGCATCACTACCCCACGCTATTTGCAGATGATCCAGTACGCAATGCACAAGCCGAAGCACTGTCAGCGCGTATTTACGAATTCACCGATTTCCTGGTCAATGTGCTGGGATTTCAACCGGAAGACAAAGGCGCTGACTGCACCGTGGTCTTGCACACCTCCTGCTCAGCGCGCCGTGAGATGGGTGTTCATCTCACCGGTCGCCAGTTGCTCAGCAATTTAAAAGGCGTCAAGGTCGCCCAGCAGGACCACGAATCCGAGTGCTGCGGTTTTGGCGGCACTTTTTCCATCAAGCAACCTGAAATATCCGGGGCAATGGTTGAGGACAAAGTTAAATCGCTCAAGGCCACCGGTGCCGAGCGCGTCGTCAGCGCCGACTGCGGCTGCCTGATGAACATTCTCGGCCACGCGGCATGGAAAGATAAACAGGAAGGCCGCCAGACACCCAGCCTGCCCGGCGAACATATTGCCAGCTTCCTGCTGCGGAGGACTTCAAAATGAGCGCCCGTGATCGCATCCTCGCCAAACTCAATGCTGCGCCGGTACTACCCAAGGCGGCGCCCGAGATTGCCGCCTGGTATCAAACCCATCGTGGTACTGAAAGCACTGCCGAAAAGGCTGCGCGTTTCCGTGCCTGCATCGAATTCGCGCACGCCGAGGTTTACGCCGTTTCTCACGCCAGCTGGCCGCAGAAACTTTGGGAAGTCCTGACCGCCAAGAAAGTTGAAAAATTGCTGGTTGCGCCAGGAACAACGCACGGCCAACGCGCCATCAGCGTCTTGTCGGAAAGTGGGATCACCTGTCGCGGCTACGAACAGTCGATTGAAGACTGGAAAGAAGAGATGTTTCACGACATCCCGGCCAGCCTGACTGCCGCCCGTGGTGCCATTGCTGAAACCGGCACGCTGGTCTTATGGCCGGACGCGCACGAGCCGCGCCTGATGTCGCTGGTGCCACCGATTCACATCGTCTTGCTCGACGCCAATACCATCCACAACACCTTTTACGAAGTGATGTCGAATGAAGGTTGGGGAATCGAGTCACAGTCTGCAATGCCGACCAATGCCCTGCTCATCTCCGGCCCCTCAAAAACGGCTGACATTCAGGTCACACTGGCCTATGGCGCGCACGGCCCGAAAGAACTGGTTGTCCTGCTTATCGGAGAAGAAGCATGAGCGAACACGCAATGAACTTCATGCCTTCCGAGGGCTTCCGCGCACGCTCCAAGGAAGTCGTCGAAAACCCATTCCTGCGTCAAAGTTTCCGTGGCGCCATGGATTTCCTGATCAACAAGCGCATCACCCAGTTTCCCGATGCTGAAGAACTGGAAACCCTGCGCACGCTGGGTGAGCAAATTCGCCAGTACAACCTCGGCAAGCTGCCAACACTGCTGGTGCAACTTGAAGAGAGCCTGACGCGCAACGGCATTCAGGTGCATTGGGCGGAAACGCCGGATGAAGCCAACGCCATCATCCTCGGCATCTGTCAGAAGCACTCTGCCAAGCTGATGGTCAAGGGCAAGTCGATGGTCAGCGAGGAGATCGAGCTGAATCACGCCTGCGAAGCAGTCGGCATTGAGGCGATGGAATCAGACATGGGCGAATACATCGTCCAGTTGGCCGGCGAAAAGCCATCGCACATCATCATGCCGGCGATCCACAAGACCAAAGAAGAAATCGCCCGCCTGTTCCATGAAAAGGTCGAAGGCGTTGATTACACCGATAACGTCGATGAGCTGATCCAGATCGGCCGCAAGGTACTGCGTGAGAAATTTCTGGTCGCCGACATTGGCCTTTCCGGCGTCAATTTTGCTGTCGCCGAAAGCGGCACGCTGTGTCTGGTCGAAAACGAGGGCAACGGCCGCCTGAGTACGACGGCACCGCCGGTGCATATCGCCATCACCGGCATCGAGAAAATCGTTAAAAAGCTCGACCATGTGCCGCCCCTGCTCTCTCTGCTGACACGCTCGGCCACCGGCCAGAACATTTCGACCTACTTCAACATGATCTCAGGGCCGCGCAAGGCTGACGAGAAGGACGGCCCGACCGAAGTCCATCTGGTACTGCTCGACAACGGTCGCACTCAGGCTTACGCCGACGAACAGTTGCGCAAAACCCTGCAATGCATCCGTTGCGGCGCCTGCATGAATCACTGTCCGGTTTATACGCGCATCGGTGGCCACGCTTACGGCACAACCTATCCCGGCCCGATCGGGAAGATCATCTCGCCGCACATGTTAGGGCTAGAAGCGACCAAGACGATGGCGACCGCCTCTTCGCTGTGCGGTGCCTGCGGCGAAGTATGCCCGGTAAAGATTCCAATTCCCGACCTGCTGATGCGCCTGCGCGAAGAATCATTCAGCGAACCGCACGCCAACCCGGCCATGCGCGGCCAGGGTGCAGGTTACAGCCGCCTGATTACTGGAGTTTGGCAAGCTTGGGCAATGGTCTATCGCTCGCCATCCTTGTACAAACTGGCCACCTGGCTGGGTAGCCGCTTTAACTGGCTGACGCCTTCCAATCAAGGTCCATGGACGTCGGTACGTACTCCCTTAAAACCCGCGCCCAAGCGTTTGCGCGATCTTCTCAAGGAAAGAGCATGAGCGCTGTCAGCGATGCCCTGCGTAAAAAACTCCCAACCGAACAGGTCATCACCGATGAACTGCGTCGTCTGGCCTACGGCACCGACGCCAGCTTTTACCGGCTGATCCCGGAAGTTATCGCCGTTGTCGAGTCAGAAAATGACCTGAAAACGGTGTTGACCGCAGCCAAGGCCAACCAGCGTCCTGTCACCTTCCGCGCTGCCGGCACCAGCCTTTCCGGGCAAGCGATCACCGATGGCGTACTAGCACTGATCGGCGAAGGTTTTGCGACCTATGAGCTGAATGCCGACGCAAGCAAAGTGAAGTTAGGCCCCGGCATCATTGGTGGTGAAGTGAATCGCCGCCTGGCACCCTTCGGTAAAAAAATCGGCCCGGATCCGGCCTCGATCAATGCCTGCAAGATCGGCGGGATTGCCGCCAACAACGCCTCCGGCATGTGCTGCGGCACGGCTCAAAACAGCTATCGCACAGTCGCCGGCATGCGCGTCATGCTCGCCGACGGCACGCTGCTTGATACGGAAGACCCAATCAGCATTGCCGCCTTTTCACAAAGCCATGCGGTTTTGCTCGGCGAACTGGAACGACTCGGCAGCGATACACGCAATAACGCCAATCTAGCCGAGCGCATCCGCCACAAGTTCAAGATCAAGAATACGACCGGCTACAGCCTCAATGCGCTGGTTGATTACGTTGATCCCATCGACATCCTGTCGCACCTGATGATCGGTTCCGAAGGCACACTGGGCTTTATTTCACGCATCACCTACAACACCGTGGTCGAAGACCCGTACAAGGCCAGCGCCCTGGTATTCTTCCCGGATATCCGCACCGCCTGCGAAGCGGTCATTCGCCTCAAGCCACAGCCGGTTTCCGCCGTTGAACTACTCGACCGCCCAGCCCTGCACTCGGTCGAAAACAAGCCCGGCCTGCCGACCATCATGCGCGATCTCGGCGAAGAAGCGGCGGCGCTGCTGATCGAGGTTCGATCTGCTACGGTCGACGGCCTAAATGAGCGGATTTCTGCAGTCCATGCCGCGATGAAAGGTGTTGCAACGGTTGAGCCGATGGTCTTTTCGACCGACCCAGCCACCTGCGACATGTACTGGAAGGTACGCAAAGGCACTTTCCCGGCGGTAGGCGCCATGCGCCGCACCGGCACCACGGTTTTGATCGAGGACGTTGCCTTCCACATCGACCGCCTGGCCGATGCGGTACTCGACCTGCAAGCCCTGCTCCGCCACCACGGCTACCACGAAGCGATCATTTTTGGTCATGCCCTGGAAGGCAATGTGCACTTTGTCATCACCCAGGATTTTGGTGACAAGAGCGAAGTTGACCGTTACGCCCGCTTCATGGACGACCTTTGCCACATGGTGGTCGACAAATACGATGGCTCACTGAAGGCCGAACACGGCACGGGCCGCAACATGGCGCCGTTCGTCGAACTGGAATGGGGCAAGGAAGCGGCAGACCTGATGCGCAAGATCAAGCGCCTGTTCGACCCGGAAAACCTGCTCAACCCCGGCGTCATTCTCAACGACAACCCGCACGCCCACCTCGAAAACCTCAAGCCGATGCCGGCCGCCGAGGACATCGTCGACCGCTGCATCGAATGTGGTTTCTGCGAACCGCTTTGCCCGTCACACCGCCTGACACTCTCACCGCGCCAGCGTATCGTCAGTGTTCGCGAATTGTCACGCCGCGCTGCCAATGGCGAACCCGCCGGCCAAGTCGGCGACGACTACGCCTACATGGGTCTCGACACCTGTGCCGGTTGCGGCCTCTGCTCAACCGCCTGCCCGGTCGGCATCGATACCGGTGACATGACCCGCCGTTTGCGCGGTCGCAAACTGGGCGATACGACACGTGCGGTCAACGCGTGGACTGGCAATAATTTTGGCACCCTGGCCAATGCCTCGCGCCTGGGGCTGAGTGTCGGCCATGCTGTTTCGAGCGTGCTCGGCGACAACTTCCTTGGCCGGATTTCCGGCGGCGCCTGGAAGAAAAACATGCCGCATGCCGGTAAAGCACCGCTGGCCCGCATCGCAGAAGGCGATCCCGTTGTCTATTTCCCGACCTGTGGCGGCCGTATTTTTGGCCCGTCAAAATCCGGTGAAATGCAGCTTGGCGATGTCATTCTCGAACTGCTTACCCGCGCCGGCTATGCGCCGCGCCTACCTGAAGAATTTGACAAGCTGTGCTGCGGCCAAATGCTCTCGAGCAAGGGGATGGCCGAAGAAGCCGAAGCCATGTCGAACACGCTGGAAGCAGCCCTGATGAAAGCCAGTGACAATGGTCGCTACCCGGTCATCATGGATGCCAGCACCTGCACGGTACGCATGCAGAAACATCTCGCTGGCCGCATCGAACTCTACGATTTCCACGAATTCGCTCACGATGCGCTGTTGCCACGCCTGATGATCAACAAGGAAGCCGGCCCGATTGCCCTGCACGTCAATTGCAGTGTGCGCAAGAATGGATCGGATGCCAAATTGAAGAAGCTGCTCGCCGCCTGCGTCGATCAAATCATCGAACCAGCCGGTGTCACCTGCTGCGGCTTTGCCGGTGATCGCGGTTTTGTCGTGCCAGAACTCAATATTCATGCCCTGCGCAAAATCCACGACGAACTGCCCTCAAGCTGTGCCTGCGGTGTTTCGACCAATCGCACTTGCGAAATCGGGTTGACCGCAGAAACCGGGCTGACCTACCAATCCATCGCTTATTTGCTCGAAAAATGCAGTCGACCGCAACAGACCTGTTGAGGTTTTCCCTAACAGTCGAAAACCCGGTGAATTGCTAAGCTACGCCCCACTCAAGAATTTCTAGGAGAACACCCATGTACAAAAATATTCTCGTCGCCATCGACGATAGTGAAACTTCGCAGTGCGCCCTCAAGGAAGCCCTGCACATTGCCCGCACCAGCAATGCCAAGCTTTACATTGCCCACGTCACCGATGAATCCCTCCTGAACATGCATGGCCACGTCTTTGCCCATATGGCAGAACAAGAGGCTGCTGGCGCAGTCACGACGCTAGCTCAAGCGGGTCAAAAGTTGCTGGTTGAGGCCATGCTGTTGGCTGACGGTATTGAAGCAGAAGCGCTGCTACTGCAAGCCAACAATCGCCGCGTCTCGGAAACCGTAGTGGACAAATCGAAAGAACTGAATGTCGATCTGATCATCATCGGCCGTCATGGTCGTCGTGGCCTGGCCACCTTCATTCTTGGCTCGGCTGCCGAACAAATCGCCCGCATCGCCGACGCCTCCGTACTTCTGGTCAGAAAGCACTAAACAATGCAGCAGGACGCACTCGACAACAAGGACGAACCCCTCCGCAACGACATCCGCCTGCTGGGCCGCATTCTTGGCGACACAGTTCGTGAGCAGGAAGGTGATTCAGTTTTTGAACTCGTCGAGCGCGTCCGCCAGACCGCCGTGCGTTTCGCCCGCGACGGCGATCCGGCGGCCCGCAACGAACTTGCCGCCCTGCTTGACCCGCTACCGCGCGACACCACCCAGGCCGTCGTCCGCGCCTTCAGCTATTTCCTGCAACTGGCCAACATCGCCGAGGACGAGCACCACATCCGCCGGCGTCGCGCCCACGACCTGGCCGGCTCGCCGCCGCGCGAAGGCAGTTTGATTTTTGCCCTGGATTCCCTGTCGACCGCAGCAGTGTCGCCGGAAACCATCGCTGACTTCTTCGCCCACGCTGTCGTTGCCCCGGTACTCACCGCCCATCCGACGGAAGTCCAGCGGCAAAGCCTGATCCGCAATCACCGCGACCTGGCCCACCTGCTCGATCAGCGCGAACGCCTGCAAATGACGCCGGAAGAAGCCGCCGAGAATGACCTCGCGCTGGCCAATTCCATTCTCACCCTGTGGCAGTCGCGCATGCTGCGTCCGGTGCGCCTCAAGGTTCTCGACGAGGTCAAGAACGGCATCACCTACTTCAAGGAAACCTTCTTCACCGAACTGCCGCGCCTCTACATCCAGGCGACGCAGC
>ERZ724524.277-NODE-277-length-33094-cov-5.048064_pt1 | contig 33094 bp, 23 predicted proteins | sample MGYA00376057_ERZ724524 | MGnify/ENA primary metagenome ERZ724524 (study PRJEB28724, sample SAMN07190888) | wastewater metagenome | isolation source: influent of sewage treatment plant in Hong Hong | place: USA: Christiansburg, Virginia | collected 2016-03-01 ...
GTTCAGTTTTTGCAGGCTATCGTTGCGTATCGCAATCAGACGATAGAGTGACTTCATGGCATCGAGCAGGCTCGATGTGCTTGGATCATCGGCACGCTTTTTTTCTTCGAGATAAGCTGTTTCAGCCAACTCTCCGGCGCGAATTTTCCCGATCTGGCGTGCCATTGCCTGATCGATACCCAAAATATGGTGGGCAAGCCAATTGGTCAAAAAACGCAACAAATCTTCGGTGCCTGAACCTGCACCCGAAAATTCACGCATTTTGACTACCTGGCTGGCAAACTCACGATGAATTGCCGTGTGAGCAGCAATAAAACGCGAATCGCAGCCCATTTCCGCCATCAATTCCTCTTCATGCTGAAAGTGAACAACGGCGTAGTTAACCAGTTGCGAAAGAATTTCGCTTATTTCGGATTCCGGTGTTTCGTTCGATACCTGCTCGACCACCCGATTGATGATACTCACCAACTGCTGATGCTCGCTATCGACGATGCTCTCGCCGGTCATGTAGCGTTCGTCCCAGACAAATGCATCCATGATCAGTCCTCTTTGGTTAAAGGCATGAAATAACTATGATTTAGGTTGAAATTCAGGGTCGATCACCACTGAGCCATCCGGCCCCCAGTTCACTTCGGTAATGCCTGGTTCAATCAACTCAAGACGTTCCGCTTCAATTTGTTCGGGCGAAATATCGCCCATTTCAAGGCGAACCAAATTCGCCAGCTGGCGGTTTTCCAGCAACAACTCGCGGTGGGCCAGCGCCTGGCCGATGGCTGACATCAAATCGTAGTCATTCCACGGCTTACCAATAAAACGCTCGATTCCGACTTCATTGACAGCCCGTACCAGCGCGTTCAAGTCAGCATAGCCCGAGAGAATCAAGCGTGCCGCATCAGGCTGGATTTCCTTGGCGGCTTTGAGAAACTCGATCCCGTCCATCGCTGGCATCCGGTAGTCACTCATAAAGAGATCGAATTCCTGACTACGCGCCGCTTCCAGCGCAGCTTGCGGCGTATTGAAGGCGCTGACTTCGAGCGTAAATGACTGGTTGCCATAAACACAAGGTGCCAGACGCAACACGCGTTGCAGGGACTTAAGGATGGATTCCTCATCATCAACAATCAGGATGCGGCTCATTTTTCCTCCTGGCGGATGTAAAGCGTCAGCGTTTGCTGCTCGCTGTGTTCCATTTTGATCAGTTGCGCAATGATTTCAGCGGTCAATACGCTGCCTTTGGCGAGCAGCATATATCCGTCACCGTGGCTCAAATCGCGCATCAACACCATGCCCGGCTTGAGGTGCATGCTGCGCAGTGGCAATTCAACCGGACCGGTTTTTTGCGTTTCAGAAATCAGCTTGAAAAATGTGTCGACCGCAACAGGATCGTAGCGCTTGCCGCGATTCTCGACCAAAAAACTCATCGCTTCGGCCGGCTTCAACGGGCGCTGGACCAGTGTGCCGATTTGAAGGGAATCATATTCGTTAACCACTTGCAGAATACGGCTGCCCTGTGGGATAGCGATGCCCGACAAATGATCCGGATAACCGCTACCGTCATAACATTCGTGATGATGGCGAACCAGCACGGCGGCTTCCTTGAATTTGTCGATTCCCATCAAAATATTCTGGCCAATCAACGGGTGCTTCATCACTAGCGCGCGATGCTCGGCGCTCAAGGTGTTGAACGCCTTGCCAAGCAATTCATCGGGCAGGCCAAGTTTGCCGATGTCGTGCAGAAGGCCGGCCAACATGATGTTCTGCACTTCGCTATCGGAAAGCCCCATCCGTTGCGCGACGGTGCGAGCATGTTCAGCAACGCGGCGGCCGTGGCCGGCGATTTGCGTACCTACCGAGCCGCTACGCAGTTCGATCAGGCCGGCAAATACCTGAACGCTGGTCAGGAATGATTTTTTTAATTCGCCATGCGATTGCTCAACAAAGGTCAATGCCTGGCGCAGCTCGGCGGTGCGGTCAGCCACCTTTTGCTCAAGGCTGGTGTTAAGCACCTTCAGCTCATTGTTTTGCGCCTGAGTCAGTGCGGTCAGGCGTTGGTTCTCCAATTGGAGGTTCTGGCGTTCAATCGCTTCACGAACAATGGTGACGATCTCATCGTCATCCCACGGCTTGGAAATGTAACGGTAGATTTCACCCTGATTGATTGCCGCAACGGTCGAGGTGATGTCGGCGTAACCAGTGAGCAAAATGCGCATCACCTTGGGCCAGCGGCTACGAACCTCCTTGAGAAAAGCAGCACCATCCATTTCCGGCATGCGCATGTCGGAGATCACCAGATCAATCTGTTCCTGCGCAAGAATCTCCAGCCCGGCGGCACCACCTTCGGCAATAAAAATCCGGTAACCATGCGGGCGAAACAGTCGGCGCAGGGAGGAAAGAATACCCGGCTCATCATCGACGAAAAGCAGGGTAGGGGAGGCAATGGCCTCGCTCATGATGAAATCTCCGAATCTTGTTTTATGTGATCAGCGGGCGGTCGAATCGGCAATAGCAAACGGAAGTTGCTGCCGATGCCGATCTGGCTATCAACTTCAATCCGGCCACCGTGGCGTTGAACGATGCCGTAAGAAAGTGACAATCCCAAGCCTGTCCCCATGCCAACCGGCTTGGTGGTGAAGAAAGGCTCGAAAATACGGGTGATGTGTTCCGGCGCAATACCTTTGCCGGTGTCGCCGACCTCAACGCAGACCCAGTTTTCATCGGTCTGGCGGGTGCGTATGGTGATCGTGCCCTGAGTCTCAATGGCATGGCTGGCATTGACCAGAAGGTTCATGAAGACTTGGTTGATTTGCGAAATCAGGCAATAGACATGCGGAATGTCGCCGTACTCCTTGACCACCTTGCATTTGTATTTGAGTTCGTTCCAGACAATATTCAAGGTTGAATCGAGTCCCTGATGCAGGTCCGCTTCCTGCCATTCCTGTTCTCCAACGCGCGAGAAGCTCTTGAGATCCTGAACGATCTTGCGTACACGGCCAAGACCGTCTTTCGATTCACCAAGCAGACTGAAAATGTCTTCCTTCAAAAAAGCGTAATCACATTCTTCCATGATGCGATGGACGGCTTCGACCGTCTTGCCGGTGATTTCAGCCTCTTTTTCGTAGGCGGTGATGATCGCCATAAGGTCATGCAGATAGCCATCCAGCGTACCGAGGTTGGAGTGAACGAAACCAATCGGATTATTCAACTCATGGGCGACGCCGGCAGCCAACTGACCGATGGAGGCCATTTTTTCTGATTGCAGCAACTGGTTATTGGCATCTTCCAGACGTTTATTGAGCGTTCGCTGTTGGGCGAGGGTCTCGGCCAACTTGGCTTGCTCCAGCCTGCGCTCCGTAATGTCAGACAATACGCCATCGAAAAACTCCGGCTTACCCTCCGGGTCATACTTGATCGCTGTACGACCAAGCACCCAGATGACCCGGTTTTCGCTGGTCAATAAACGGTATTCCTGCTCGTAGTTTGAGATGCCGGCAGCGAAGTTATGTTCAGCATCTGCAATCAATCGTGGCAAGTCATCGGGATGAATGATTTCATGCACAGGTGGCTGACCGGCAAGGATTTTCTCCGGGGTATAACCCCATTGCCGCACATTGTCTGAAACAAAAACGATTGGCCAGCCATCAATGGTTCGCGCGCGGTAGCAAATTACCGGGCTCGCATTGACTACCTGTGTGGCTTGTTTCAATGCCAATTCGGCACGGTTACGGCGGACGATGCGCCAGGCCTCATTGCCGATCAGTTGTACCGTTTCAACATCGTAATCGGAGTATTCATTAGCCTTGTTGCCCACCCCGGTCATCATTACTACTTTGCCACTTTCCATTACCGGAATACTAAGCAAGCGGATCAGGGCGGAATGGCCGGCCGGCAGGCCGTGTTTATTGGGGGCGGTGGCGTAATCGTTAATCACGACAGGCCGCTTCTCACGTGCTGCATCGGCCCAGATACCGGCTTCGGTAATTGGATAATGGCAATCAAAGGCCGCCGTGCAATATTTTTTCAGCGTACTCGACGACCAGGCGACCAGTTCGATCGTCGCCTCGTCGTCATTTACAAAATGCATGAAACCGATCTCGCTATTGGTCAGCTCCTCGGCACGCTCCAAGGCGTATTGCATGAAAGCTTTTTCGGGCAAGGATTCGGCTTTATTCGGCAATTCCAGCATCACGGCTGAACGGAGCATTTGTTGCGCAAGCTTAAGCTGTACGCGATGGCGATCCGTCACATCAAGTGTAATGCAGCCCAGATCAGTCGTTCCATCAATACGCGGGATGGGGAAATTGGTGCTTTCGTAGAAACTACCGTCGACTTCACTTTCCACCACTTCAGCAACACCTGTTTTTAAAACGCGCTGTTCAGCAGCGTTGTTTGCCGCGCCAAAGCTTTCAATAATTTTGTTATGGCGCGACGCAATCAAAACATTGGCTTCCGCATCCTTGACGAAAGCCACGCCAGGCAGGTGATCAATAAAACGTTGCAAGGTATCAACGGAGGCAGCCCACTGGTTTTCCGCCAAAATCCAGTTGCTGAGGTCTTCAACGATCAATACAAAATAATCAACGGAGCCATCTGCTGCCCGGATGGCTCGAGCGGAGATATATGAATGGAGGACAGAACCATCTTTCCGAAAAAAACGTTTTTCCATTGAGTAACCGTCAGATTCACCACGCAATACACCCTCGAATTTTTTCAGGTTGTTATCGATGTCATCAGGATGCGTCAGTTCTGCCCAAGTCTTCTCCTTTAACTCCTCAGCTGCGTAGCCAAAAATTCGGCATAAAGCGGGGTTGACCGTAATCCATCCTTTGTTCGGCGAGGTGGTGGCAATTCCAACCATGGCATAGTCAAAAATTGCCCGAAACCGCTTTTCTGACTCTGCCTCAAGCGATTTGCTGCGCTGAATATAGAAAATCACGCCACCCAATAGCAGAAGCAACAGCCCGGTAACAATAAAACGTTCTGTTTCACTATGGTTTAATGCAGCACTCAATTGTTTGTTGTTCAAGTGAGAAACTACCAGCCAGTGATATTCGTTAGCGCTGCCAAGGGGATAAACCCTGGCATATGTCCATAAGCCGTTTTCGTCGTCAAACTGACCGCTGCTGCCTTGCATTTTTGCCCAGCTACCCGGTAAGCGACTAGGCAGGCTTCGGCTGGCGTCTTTGAACATGAATCCCCACGCATCGGCTTCATTGGCTGAATGCAACCAGTAGCCGGTACTGTCCAGCAGTGAAATGGATGCATTTCCTTTGGTGCTATCGGCGACAAAGCGCTGAATCATTTCATCAGCCAGATAATTGATGATAAGAATGCCTTGCTTAACACCCTGCTGATCGGCGACTGGCATGGCCAAGCGGAGCATGGGCTTGTAGGGCTCCTCAATCTTTCCGTTTTCAACGTTCAAGTCGAGTGGCGAAATATAGGGTTGGCGATCATTTTTCCGCATTGCTTCGGTGAAGTAATAACGGTCACCCTTGTTCTGAAGCTTGTTCGCTGGCACCAGGCTGGGTTCTCCGTTCACCAGATCGACACGGACTTTTTCCTGGCCTGATCGATCCAGCCAGCGGACCTGGTCATAAACCTGCCTAATTTTGACGAGGCTTTGCAGATTGATTTCAAGGCGGAATATTTCAGGAGAGTCAGGTACGTTGACTATCCTCTGCAAGGCGTAATGCTCTGCCAGAAAAGTCAAGTCACCGACAATCATCTGAATTGGTCGCAACAAGGAGGCACTACCCAAGCCAACATTGAGCGCCTCCTGACTTTTGACCTGATTCAGCAGGCGTGCCTCTAAATTTTGGTGATAGTAAAAGCTGCCAAGCAGAATAATCAGCGCTACGGGCAAAAAGCGCTTAAGGAAGGATCGAAGCTGCTTATTGGCCATTATTCGTGCGCTGAGTTTCTTTAGCCATGCGGAAGGCGTCGCGGATTTGTTCGCGCAACTGATCGTCATCCCACGGCTTGGTCAAAAATTTGTAGATGGCACCGCGATTAATCGCGCCGGTCACCGAGTCGAGATCGGTATACCCGGTCAGCACAATACGGATGGTATTCGGGTAAAGCTGGCGGACGCGGGCAAAAAACTCGGTGCCTGACATTTCCGGCATGCGCTGGTCGGAAAGAATGACCTGCACCGGTTGTTTGGCGAGATGCTCGAAAGCCTCACTAGGGGAAAGTGCAGTCAGAATCTGGAAGCCTTCGCGGCGCAACAGACGCGACAATGAAGCAAGAATGTTGGGTTCGTCATCAACAAGAAGCAGGGTTTGTTTGTATTCATTTGGCTGTTCGCCAATAGGCAGACGTTTGTTGCCGACCATTAGCAACTCGAACTCGGCAGCGGGCAGGGCTCGGCTGAATAAGTAGCCCTGCATAGCATCGCAGCGCCGTCCGCGCAGGAAATTGGCTTGCGCTTCAGTTTCAACCCCTTCGGCCAGTACCGACAGGTTCATGCTACGTGCCATGACGATGGCGGCGGTGGCAATCGCTGCATTGACCGGGTTACCGATAATGTCGCGGACGAAGCTCTGGTCAATCTTGATTTTGTCGAAAGGAAAGCGCGAAACATAGGCAAGTGAGGAATAACCAGTGCCAAAATCGTCTAGCGATAACTTGGTGCCGATCGCCTTAAGGGCGCGACATTGGGCAATGGCTTCTTCGACATCGTCAATGAAGGCGCTTTCGGTAATCTCCAACTCTAACGCGCCAGCTGGCAGGCCGCTTTCGGCCAAAACTTCTCCGACCAGACCGGGCAGATTGGACTGACGAAACTGGCGGGTGGACAGGTTGACCGCAACGCGCAAATTAACCAGCCCGAGATCAAGCCAGAGGCGGGTTTGTTTACAGGCTGTGCGTAACACCCACTCACCAATCGGCAAAATAAGGCCAGTTTCCTCGGCAATCGGAATGAATTCAACCGGGGAAACCGAGCCGAATTGCGGATTATTCCAGCGTAGCAAGGCCTCCATGCCGATCAGGTTGCCACTTTCGAGACTGATTTGTGGTTGATAAAAAACGGTCAATTCGTTGTGCTGTATCGCGTCACGTAACGCAGTTTCCAGCCCCAAGCGGCGCTCGGCATCGGCATCCATTTCCGGCGAATAAAAGCGGAATGTATTGCGCCCAGCCTTTTTTGCACGCAGCAGGGCGGCATCTGCGCTCTTCAACAAAGCATCGGTTTCGCAGCCATTGCGTGGCGAGACACTGATGCCAATGCTGGCGGTGATAACAATCGATTGCCCCGAAATATTGAAGGGAACGGTAATCGCATCGAGCATGCGCTGGGCGAGGGCGATGACATCGCGTTCATGGCTGAGATTGGCCATCACGAAACCAAATTCATTGCCTGAGCGGCGGCCAATGGTGTCGCCATCACGCACTTGCAAATTGAGGCGGCGGGCAATTTCGACCAGTATCTCGTCCCCAACTGGCGGGCCAAGGGTGTCGTTGATGATGCGAAATCATGACCGGTTGATTCGTCCAGATCGAGCAGGATGACAGCCGTTTCGCGATTAAATCGGTGCGCGTTGATCAGCGCTTGATTGAGACGGTCAGCAAACAGATTGCGATTGGGCAGGTTGGTCAACGGGTCAAAGCTGGAAAGGTATTGAATACGTTCAGCAGCGGCTTCACGTTCAGAAAGATCGCTGAAAATTCCGACGTAATTTGTCAGTCGACCGCTACGTTCCTTAACCGCTGAAATACTCAGCCATTCCCTGACCAATTCACCATCCTTGCGCCGATTGGAGATTTCGCCCTGCCAGTTGCCGTGGTGCAAGATGGTCTCCCACATATCGCGATAAAACTCGGCACCATGCACGCCAGAACGCAGAATTCGGGGATTTTTACCTAAAACCTCATTGGCGCTGTAACCGGTAACTTTGGAGAAGGCCTCATTGATCAGCAAGATCTCGCCGCGCGGATCGGTAATACAAACACCGTCACTGATACCGGTGAATACTATCGAGGAAAGCCGATGCTCGTCTTCGGCTGCTTTGCGCTGGCTGATGTCGGCCATTGTGCCCAAAACATGAGTTGGCTTGCCGTTTTTGTCCCGTTGCAGCACCCTTCCGCGCACCTCAGACCATACCCAGTGGCCATTGAGATGCTGCTGCTGCATACGCATTTCTTCGAAATGGAACTCATCGCTGAGTGAAACCATCGCTTCTTCGCCTATATGGCGATCTTCCGGATGAATCAAGGCCAATGCTTCGGCAACCGTTGCCGGCCCACAGCTGCGGCCAAGAATTTGCGCCAGACTTGCGCTCCAATCGTTGCGCCCGCTTTCGTAGTTGTGCTCCCAAACTCCAAAACCCGACGTGTTGAGAGCGACTTGCAGGCGTGATTCGAGCTGCTTGTTTTCCGCCATGCGACGCGAAACTTCCTGCTCCAGCCAGGCTCTTTGCCCGTTCAGCAGATCGCGGGCTTTTTTCAGTTCAAGTTGAGCCAAAACGCGAGAGCGCAACACGCCTGGCTTGATCGGTTTAGTGATGTAATCGACGGCGCCTTCGTGCAGGCCGACTTCTTCGTCGTGAGTGCTGTCGAGTGCGGTGACGAAAATTACTGGAATATCGCGGGTATTAGCCTGAGAGCGCAGTTTTTGCAGTACTTGATGGCCATCCATACCGGGCATCATGACATCAAGCAGGATCAGGTCAGGGCGAGGTTCCAGACTGGCGAAGCGGAGCGCGGTCGGGCCGTTGGCCGCAACTCTGACATCGACGCCGAGGCTGCTGACCATTTCAGAAATGGTGCTCAAGTTGTCAGGTAAGTCATCCACCACCAGCACAATCGGCCTGGCGGTTGCTTCATTTCCCTGGTCCGTATGCGACATCGCCTGACTCCCCCGTGTATTTATTCTATTAGTAGTAGTTTCCCCCGTCGTTACCTCTCAAACAAGGGATGGAGGACGTTTGGAAAAAATATTTCAGCGCAACTCCACCTGTATGTTGGCAACGATAGCCAAGGCCGATTCAAAGTCGAAGCGGCTGATGTACCGATGCAATTGCGTGAATTCTGTGGGGAAACCGAGCTTTAATGCGGTTTGCAACTGTTCAAAGTGATGGCTGGCCTGACTACTGCCAGTGCGCAGTAATTCAGCCAGCTCGTCGAGCTGTTCTGACAATGCTTGCGGGCTAAGTGGGGGGGTGGCTATTTCCGGTTGGCGCTGCGCCGGCGTTTTGGACACAAGGTCTGAGATTGGTAAATACTTGCCGAGCAGTGCGTAGAGAGATTCTGGGTCTACCGGTTTAGGCAAAAAATCATTCATGCCGGCAGTCCGATATTTCACTTGGTCAGCGACAAACACGTTGGCCGTCATGGCGACAATCGGCACTGCCGCGCCGTTGGGCAAGGCGCGAATCTGACGGCTTGCTTCAAGACCATCAAGCACCGGCATCTGGATATCCATCAGCACGAGATCAAAATTTGAGGCTTTAAAGCAGTTGACCGCAACAAGTCCGTTTTCGGCAGTCAACACCTCGGCGCCGGTGATTTCGACCATTTCCTTGGCAATTTCACGGTTAATTTCTTCATCCTCAACCAGCAGGACGCGGCCTTTAAGTTGTGAGGTGTCCCGGTTAGACTGTAATGAAGTTGGAGACTCTTCATTATCCGTAACGCCAAGGCGGGCCGTAATCCAGAAACGGCTGCCAACGCCCGGCGTGCTCTCGACGCCGACTTTGCCGCCCATCAGTTCGGCCAGATGGCGGGCAATGGCCAGCCCCAGACCGGTTCCGCCAAACTGCCGGGTGGTTGATCCATCAAGTTGCTCAAAGGCATTGAACAAGCGAGTGGTATCTTCCGGCGGAATGCCGATGCCGGTATCGGCCACCGTAAAGCGGCAGAGAATTTCCTGGCCATCGGTAGTCAGATGTTCACCAGAAAGTGCAATCGAACCCTGCTCAGTAAATTTAACGGCGTTGCTGGCAAAGTTGAGTAGTACTTGGCGCAGCCGTGTTTCATCGCCAAAGACACGCAGCGGTAAGCCATCCGGATCAATCGTCAGACACAAACCTTTTCCTGCTGCCTGATCTCGGACCAACATGCCAATACTTTGCAGCACCTCCGCGGGCGAGAAGGGGTGACGTTCGAGCTCCAGCTTGCCGGCCTCGATTTTCGAGAGATCAAGTATGTCGTTAATGATTTGCAGCAAATGCTCGGTTGCGGCCGAGACTTTTTTCAATTTATCAACCTGGTCAGGCTGTAACGGACTTTGCATGAGCAGGTAATTGAGGCCGATAATGGCGTTCATTGGCGTGCGAATCTCGTGGCTCATATTGGCCAAGAACTCCGATTTCGCTCGATTGGCGGTGTCCGCCTTTTCCTTGGCGACAGCCAGTTCGTAAGTACGCAGATCAACCAGTTCTTCGAGGTGTTGACGGTGATTGATCAACTCAAGCTCATTACGCCGCCGTTCGGTAATATCTTCCTTGACTGCGACGTAATGCGTGACTTGCCCGCCGCTGTCGCGCACCGGCGAAATGGTGGCTAGTTCGAGATAGCGGGAGCCATCCTTGCGCTGATTGATGAATTCGCCACGCCAGACATGGCCTGAGGTGAGGGCAGGCCACAGCGTGCGATAGGTATCTGGTGCCGTCTCGCCAGATTGCAGAATGCGCGGATTTTTTCCAAGCGCTTCCTCCAGGGTATAACCGCTGGCATCAGTAAAGGACTGATTGACGAAAATAATGTTGGCATCCAGATCGGTAATCACAATACTGGCCGGGCTTTGCTCAACTGCGGTCGATAAGCGGCGCAAACCTTCTTCAGCGTTAGCAAGTTTGTGGTTAAGCTCAAGCACCTCATTTAGTTGTGCCGCCAGATCACGCTCAGCCTGTTTGCGTGGCGTGATATCCATCGTCATGCCGCCCAACTGGCGCTGGCCGCTACCATCGTCGATGGTGAACTTGGTTGACTCATAGTCGCGACCGTTAAAGCTTTCTTCAATCACTACCGTTGAGCCGCTTTCCAGCACCTTGCGGTCATCTTCAACGATTTTTTGCCCGAACTCGCCGGGGAATAATTCATCGCTGGTTTTGCCGATCATGCTCGCCGGATCAATGCCGAGCATCGTCTGAAAGCCCCGGTTGGCCATCAGCGTTCGCGAATCGGCATCCTTGACGTAGGCCGTGCCCGGCAGGTGATCGATGAAGCGTTGCAAGACGAGCAGGGAGCGTTGCCGTTCGACTTCCTTTTGCTGAATCTGGCGGTCAAATGCGTATTGCCGCCGCTGGTAGAAAGACAAGGCCAACGCGGCAAGCGAAGCGACGAGCAGGAATAACACAGCTCGGGTCTGCGTCTGTTCTTGCCACGCCCCGAAAACTTCATCCAGATTACGGGCAGCGCCGACAATCAGCGGTTTGGTCATGTGCAGGGCGGCTGGCTGCACCGTACGCATCGACATCAGGCGCTCGGCGCCAACGGTGCTAGACATGCCCGTCATCAGGCTGGCCATTTGGCGGCTATTGACGTGGCGCTGGAAAAATGACTCAGGGCTGCTGATCAAAAATCCCGGCGGCGCGGATTTTCGTTCTGGGACTAGAACCAATAATTTACCGATGCCATGCGTAATGGAAAGAGAAGTTTCCTTTCCGGCGTGAATGGATTTAAGCAATTGGCCCAGGCTTTCGCTATCAACGGTAGCGGTCACCATTCCGGCAAATTCGCCCAATGGTCCAAGGACCATGCGCCCTGCCGTCATGGTGTATACACCGAGCACGGTGATGAAAGGCTCGCTGAGGTAAAGCACATCGGCGTTTGGGTTATTCAATACCGTTTGAAAATACTCGCGCTGGGCAAAGTTTTTGCCGACCAGTTCACTTCGATTACTGACAATCATGGTGCCGCTGACATCAAATACGGACAGGGTGCGGACCCCTTCCAGCGCCTGAGTCAGCGTCGTCAGTTCGCGGGTAACAATGGCCTTTCCGCTGCTATGCGTCAGTTGCACAGCCACCGTTTCGCGCAGTTGTTCAAGTACCACATTGATCGAATTCAAGCGGCGTTCAATTTCTTCGACCACAACCAGGCTGTGATTCTCCAGCCGACTGATGGCCTCTTTTTCAATTCGCTGACGAGTTTGGTATTGGTCATAGATAAGTTGCGCACCAAGCAGCAAGAGCGCAACGGCCAGCACCAGCCACTGCACAAGGTAAGCCCGTTTTGGTGCTGCAAGCAGCGGCATTTCAGTGATGGCTGGTGGTTTAGCCTTCATTGGCTATAGCGTATTAGTTGCCGGTAAATATTTGGCGAGCAATGCGTAGAGCGCATCAGGATCGACAGGCTTTGGCAAAAAATCACTCATGCCGGCATCGATACATTGTTGGCGGTCGGCGGCAAAGACATTGGCGGTCAGCGCGATTATCGGCACACTTGCCCCGTTGGGTAGGGCGCGAATCTGGCGGGTTGCGCCGAGACCATCGAGAATCGGCATCTGGACATCCATCAATACCAGATCAAAATTTGACTGTTTATAGCAGTTGACCGCAACAAGTCCATTTTCGGCCACGACAACGTCAAGTCCGGTCGAAGCTAGCAGATCCTCGCCAATTTCACGATTGATCGGCTCATCTTCAACGAAGAGGACACGACCTTTGAGCAGTCTTTCATCCCAAACAGGCGGCGCGCTTGAGAGATTCGAGTCGTCTTCGGCCACACCCAGGCGAGCGGTAATCCAGAAGCGGCTGCCAACGCCGGGGGTGCTGTCAACGCCCACTTCGCCACCCATCAACTCTGCCAATTGGCGAGCAATGGCCAGGCCGAGGCCAGTACCGCCATACTTTCGGGTTGTCGAACCATCGAGCTGTTCGAAGGCACGGAACAGGCGAGCCGTGTCAACCTGGCTGATGCCAACGCCGGTATCAGTCACGGTAAAGCGACAGAGAACCTGCTTGCCATCGCTGGATAGCGTCTCTCCGGATATGGAAATCAAACCATGTTCGGTAAATTTGATGGCATTGCCGGCAAAGTTGAGCAGCACTTGACGCAGGCGGGTGCTGTCGCCATAAACTCGCCTTGGCAAAGCGTTCGGTTTGATCTCCAGTTTCAAGCCTTTGCGGGCAGCCTGATCGCGAATCAGCACTGCGATGCTTTGCATTACATCAGCCGGAGAGAAAATGGTGTTTTCAAGCACCAGTTTGCCGGACTCGATTTTTGCAAGATCGAGAATGTCGTTGATGATTTGCAGCAAATGCTCAGCTGCTGTCGAAGATTTGTTCAACTTATCGACTTGATTTGGCTGTAGCGGAGTTTGCTTGAGCAGGTAATTAAGGCCGATGATGGCGTTCATCGGCGTGCGGATTTCGTGGCTCATATTAGCCAGGAACTCGGATTTTGCACGATTGGCGGCATCGGCCTTTTCCTTGGCAACGGCCAGTTCAAAGGTGCGCAATTCGACCAGTTTTTCCAGATGCTCGCGGTGTTCAAGAAGCTCGGCCTCGTCGCGTCGCCGGTCGGTAATATCTTCCTTGACCGCAACGTAATGCGTGATTTCTCCGTTGCTATCGCGGACAGGGGAAATGCTTGCCAGCTCAAGATAGAGAGAGCCGTCTTTGCGCTGATTGGTAAATTCGCCGCGCCAGACTTGCCCGGCACTCAAGGTTGACCAGAGATCCTCATACGTTTCCGGATTGGTTAGACCAGAATGAAGAATGCGCGGATTCTTGCCGATGACTTCTGCCTGTGTATAGCCGCTGCCTAGCGAAAAGGCTTCGTTAACAAAAACGATGTTGCCTTTGAGGTCAGTAATCACAATGCTGGCCGGACTTTGTTCGACGGCTGTTGAAAGCCGGCGCAAGCCTGCCTCCGCCATTTTGAGTGCGGCAACCTGTTCCGAGAGCTGTTGATTTAGGGTTTCAATGGCTAGTCGATCGGTTTTGGATTGATCGTCGCGTACTTGAAGCGAGGTGGTCATTTCATTGAAACGGGCATTGAGCAGTCCGAGTTCTCGCGGTACGTTCGTCGTTACAACGCGTCGCGACAAATCGCCTTGTGCGACGGCTGCCGTTACCTGCTCCAGATTGCCAACCCAGCTTTCAATCAGTTTGTAGAGGTAGAACCTTGCAACAAGTATCGAAAACAGGGCGAGGGCGGCCAGGGTAAAAAAACGCATCCAGAAAGCTTTTTCAATGGGGGTCAGCGTTTTATCGACAGGTGCAGCAATGGCAACAAACAATTTGTCGTCGGCAATCTTGAGCGGAGCAATGTGAAGTATCCGATTGACGCCATCCAGTCCAATCATGACGACTTTGTCCTTGCCATCCTTCAAGGCGGCAAGCAGCTTGCGCCGACTTTCCTCCGAAAATTGAACACCCCGCCATTGCACAGGGTTGGGATGGCGCGACAAGACTTGCCCTTGGTCAGTAAATAGGACAGACGCCCAGCCTTCCGGAAGTTGATAGTTGTGTGCCAGTCGATCAAACCAGTCTATGTTGCTGGCAGCAAACAACACTGCGCGCAGATTACCGGACTTGTCGCGTAACGGCATGCCAAAGGTGATGCCTGGATTGCCCGATATTTTCCCGAACAGAAATTGTCCCTTGCTTATTTCATTGCCAATGAGTGCATTCTGGAAATAAAGACGGTCCTTGATGTTGACTGGTTCGGGGTGCTTGATGGCGGAACAAATTACATCACCATTGGGCAGGGTCGCCCCGACATTGGAAAAACTGGTGAAGGTGGTAAGAAGACGTTGAGATAGTCCGCTGCAGGAAGCGGGGTCAAGGTTTTCCAGATCATTGGACCGACTCATGATGTTGAGGATATAACCAACATCGCGCAGGGCCGATTCTTCCTCTATGCGTGCACCGTAAAGCAGGGAACGAGCATTTTGCTCAATGTTGGCCAGCGCATTGTTACGCTCATCAAAGTAGTCCTTGATGGTCAAACCAAGCAAGGGCAGCATGGCCAAAGCTAAAACCAGCCACAAACGACTACTTAAGGAAAAGCGGGTGAGCGGCATTTTTGACCGATTATCGTGAGCGCCTGAATGCGCTCAATATTCAACCGATTGCCGGCGCCTGTAAAGACAAACTGGTTCTCTCGCCCCGCTTGTTGCGAAGTGAGAGTCATCTTCAAGGTGCTGAGTGGGCTGGCTCTGTCATCGTCAGCCACAGGCAAGCACCTTTTGATTCCTTGTTGATCGCAGCCAGTGCCTGATTGTGCTGGGCGATTTCTTCTTCGCTAGCGTGTTTAACTATCAGTGGTTTGCGTGCCTTGCGTGTTTCTCCATTGGGCAATATTGAACGCGACTGATGATCATCCGGTTCGATCATCAAGGCATTCTGACCACGGGTCATGGCGAGGTACACTTCAGCCAGTAATTCGGTATCAAGCAGGGCGCCGTGCAGTGTGCGCTGGGAATTGTTGATTTCGTAGCGGTCGCATAGCGCGTCCAAACTATTCCGTTTGCCGGGGTGCAGGTCCTTGGCCATCCGTAACGTATCGGTGACTTTGCATAGAGTCTCTACCGGAACGCGGTCAAGCCGGCTGAGTTCGGCATTGAGAAAACCAATGTCGAAGGGGGCGTTGTGGATGATCAGCTCGGCGCCATTGATGAATTCGAGAAATTCATCGGCAATATCGGCAAACTTTGGCTTATCGGCGAGGAAGTCGAGGGTAATGCCATGCACAGCAGCTGCGCCGGCATCAATCTCGCGCTCCGGGTTGATGTATTTGTGCAAATGGTGACCGGTCGGACGGCGATTTTCCATTTCAATGCAGGCAACTTCGATGATGCGGTGGCCCTGACGTGGATCGAGACCGGTGGTTTCGGTGTCGAGAAAAATTTGTCGCATGTTCAGTCTTTCAATTCTTCAATGCCGCGATTGGCCAGCGCATCGGCGCGTTCGTTTTCCGGGTGGCCGCTATGGCCTTTGACCCAAACCCAGACAAGTTTGTGTTGTTTGACTTGCGCATCCAGCAATTGCCAGAGGTCGGCATTTTTAACCGGCTTTTTGTCCGATGTTTTCCAGCCATTACGCTTCCAGCCGTGTATCCACTCGTTGATGCCTTTCAGGACATATTGCGAGTCAGTGTAAATTTTTCCACCAATCGGGCGTTTCAAGGCTTCGATGGCGCGGATTGCTGCGGTCAGTTCCATTCGGTTGTTGGTGGTTTCCTTTTCACCACCCCACAATTCTTTCTCGTGCTGACCAAGTCGCAAAATAGCGCCCCAGCCGCCGGGTCCGGGGTTGCCCTTGCAGGCGCCATCAGTAAATATTTCTACGCTTTCTTCAACGGTCATTACTTTCCTTTTGCGCTGCAGGGCGCAACGTTTTAGCGCGCATCGAGGCTGATTTCCAGGGCGAAGTAATCAAGCGCATGCTGTGCACCCGCTTGATAGCCCGCAACATATAAACCCCGCCGGGCAGCCCCCACCAGCGATTGCCGGCGGCTTCCATAAAGTGCCAGCGGCGTAGCCAGGCTGCCTGTTCGCAGGGCGGAGCAAAGCAGCCGAACGTGTTGCGGTCAACTTCAAAACTGAGCAATTTTAGCCAGTCCTTGAGGCGGAGTGGTGAGATGTAATTACCGTTCCAAGGGAATTCGCCACCAGGTTTTGTGCGATTTTTAATTCCCCAGAGTGAGAGCGGGTTGAAGCCGAGGATGACCAGTTGGCCTTCGGGAATCAAAATGCGCTCAATTTCGCGCAGGATCTGATGCGGGTTGTGGTGGAACTCCAGTACATGTGGCAATACGACAAGATCAGTGCTGTGTGCGGCAAAGGGAAGTGCGTTGAGATCGCAAAGTGCATCAACCGGGCCGGATTCGCTGGCGCGTTGACGTAAGGGAATGCGATTGGCGTGCAGAAAATCAATTTGCGGCATGCCTAGCTGTAAGGCATTGAAGCCAAATACATCAGAAACCGTTTCGTCAATTCGCATCCGTTCCCAGTCGAGCACGTAGCGACCTTGCGCGGAGCCTAACCAGGTTTCCAGTCCCGGAATTGACATCCGGCGACCTTCGCTTGATAGTTCGGGGATGTTCGAAAAAATCTTGCTCATTCCTGCATTCAAGGATAACTACATCTGGTTACTGGTTCGTGATGGCCGCGCCGCCGTCGTCGACCCTGGCGATCCGCTACCGGTCATGGAACGGCTTGAGGCCCTCGGCTTGCAGCTGGAAACCATCCTCATCACCCACCATCATGCCGATCATCAAGGCGGTATTGCCGCATTGCTGGAACACTGGCAAGCCGACGTGTTCGGGCCGGGAATCGAGTCTATCACAGGCTGTAATCGGCCATTGTGCGGCGGTGAAACGATCACGGTGCTTGGCCAGCCGGTCAGTGTGATGGCGGTGCCGGGCCATACACTGGGGCATCTCGCCTTTTACGTTCCGGGCGCACTCTTTTGTGGTGACACCTTGTTTGGCGCGGGTTGTGGCCGTCTGTTTGAAGGTACACCAGCGCAAATGAGTCATTCGTTGGCACAAATTGCTGCGTTGCCTGACGATACCCTGGTCTATTGTGCCCATGAATATACCGAAGCCAACCTGCGCTTTGCCATCGCGGTCGAGCCTTTGAATGCGGCGCTGCGAGATCGGGTCAAACGGGTTGCCGAATTGCGGGTAGCAGGGGCGTCGAGCGTGCCATCAACGCTGGCTGAAGAGATGGCGACTAATCCGTTCTTGCGCAGTGGTGAGCCAGCGGTGATTGCTGCTGCACTGGAACATGCTGCGGTCGACCGCTCAAAAGTCGCTGTTTTTACAGCGATACGTCAGTGGCGAAACAGCTTTTAATCAGCTGATTTTGGGCCTAATTTGGCACTGACGTGGGCCAGTGTATCAAGCACTTTTGCTGCATTGAAGGGTTTGACAATATAACCACTGGCACCGTTTTGAATGGCGGTTTGTACGGTTTCCGGTTCGGAGCTGCTGGTTATCATCACCACTGCAATTTCCGGTCGTGCCGCCTTGATTTCGCGTAGTGCTTCGAGTCCGCTTTTCTCCGGCATCATGATATCGAGGCAGATGATGTCAGGTTTCAGACGATTGGCGATGTCTACCGCAGCAATGCCGTTACGGGCTTCGCCGATGACCTCGTAAGTTTCTCCCCGCAGCATACTGCGCAGAATGCTGCGCATCATGTCATTGTCGTCGACGATAATTACAGAGCTACGTTTGGCCAAGATTCAGTGTTCCAGTTCGGGTTCGTGATAGCAGACAATATTACGTCCGGCGGACTTGGCCCGATAGAGGGCGCGGTCTGCCGCTTCGATCAATATTTGTGGTTCGCCAGCGCAATCTGCCGGATTTAATGCAGCAACACCAATGCTGAGCGTAATGCGCGAATAGGGCGAACCGGAATGCGCCAGATTGAGGTTGTGAACCGCCATTCGAATTTTTTCGGCAACGATACGAGCGCCAGCTAGCGGTGTATCTGGAAGGATGACGGCAAACTCCTCACCACCGTAACGGGCGGCGATATCCGAGGCACGCTCCATACTTCGCGATAAGTTTTGCGCAATCTGGCGCAGGCAATCATCACCGGGTTGGTGGCCATAGGTGTCGTTAAATGCCTTGAAATGATCGACATCACACATGAGCAGGGCAATTTCACCCGAGCCACGTCGGGCACGACGCCATTCTCGCGCGAGATGATCATCAAAGAAACGCCGATTGGCGATGCCGGTTAGCCCGTCACTGGCCGATAAGCGCTTGAGTTCCTGATTGGCAGTATCGAGCTCACGTGCCAGAACAACCAGCGAGGTGCGCATTTGAATGATGCGTTGCATGGCGCGGATTTTTGCGCTGAGTACGGCTTCGCTGACTGGTTTGTACAGATAATCATCGCCACCCGCCGCTATGCCTTTTTCAAGGTCTTTGTCGGATGTCATGCCAGAAAGAAAAATGATCGGTGTCCAGGCACCTGGCTTTTCCAGCGCCCGCATCTGTCGGGCAACAGCAAATCCATCTATATCGGGCAATACGACATCAAGCAGGACCATATCGGGCTGTTCACGGTGAAATGCGGTAATCGCCTGTTCACCATATTCAGTACAAATGGGTTGTGAACCGAAACGTTCGACAAATTTGCTGACGATCAGAAGCGTGGCACGGGAATCTTCAACAATAAGTATCTTCATTACTGCAAATGACTCAGGTGCAATTCATGCTGAAAAATACAAGACCACAAACCGCGATGGTGATTGCAAAACTCCCCCAGCCGATGCCGTGTTTCATGGCCTGGCGCATTTCATGTTTGCTGCCTATCCTGCGGAAATGGTAATAGCGCTGAATTTCACCCAGAGTCACGGCGGCAGAAAACAGAAAAAACATCATGCCGCAAAAGAGAAAAATGATCGGGCCGTTGGTCATTTCACGGCAAGCTGCCATCGTGTATTTCAAATTGCGTAAGACCGAGTCGGTTCGAATTGCATATTGAAAGATTGCGTAGGCAAGCAGAGTGAACAAGGCAATCATGCCGATTACCAACCAAGTGCTGCTTTCTTTTAATGCAGCGAATGCACTACGAATGTCGTCCAGTATCCATTTCATGATTTTTTGCCGTGTTTCGCGAGTAACGGTATGTTAAATTCCGCCCCAGTCCTGAAATTACAGTAGGTTATCATGGCCGAACAAGAACAGCACAATACTCCGGCAAGCAACAAAATCACATCGACGATTAAATTCCCACGGTTTTTCCGTTTTGTATGGTGGTTTATCGGGATTGTTACTGCGATTGGCATCCTCGGTTTTTTCGCTGCGCCCCCCTTGCTAAAATCGGTACTGGTCAAGCAACTCTCAGCACAATTGCATCGTAATGTCAGTGTCGATGGCATCGATATCAATCCCTTCGCGCTAACTGCAAAAATCACCGGTGTTGCCGTCAAGGAAACCAGCGGCAAGGAAGTTTTTGGTTTTGACGAACTGTTCGTCAACCTGTCGGTGCTTTCGTTTGCCCAGGCTGCTCCAGTGGTTGATGAAATACGCCTGCAAGGTTTGCGTATTGCTGTCGCTCGCGTCGCTGATGGCAAATACGATATTTCCGATCTGCTCGAAGAGTGGATGAAGCCGTCCGAACCGTCGCCAACGCCACGCTTTTCGATCAATAACATCCTGTTGCTCGATGCCAAACTAGTTTTTGATGATCAGCCTGTCGGCAAATTGCATACCGTCAGCGACATCAATTTGCGCCTGCCGTTTGTTTCAAGCATGGCTTACAAAGCGGACGTTCATGTCACCCCGCATTTTTCGGCCAAGTTCGGTGATTCGCCCATTCTGCTTGAGGGGCGAACCAAGCCATTTGCCGAAGGCCGCGAAAGCGAAATCAGTCTGGATGTGGATCGTTTCAATCTGGCGACGCTGCAGCCTTACTTGCCCGCCTCAATTCCCCTGGTTTTTGCAAATGGTACGGTCGACAGCGAATTGAAGCTGGTTTTTAAGGAGCTTTCAAACCAGTTGTTCTCGCTGTCCATGGTGGGAGCGGTTCATCTTTCAGAACTCAAGGTGAATGAATCGAGTGGTTCGCCACTGATCGCCTGGAAGAAACTGGATATCGAGATCGACAATGCCGATCTGGTCAATCAACAGTTCCATATCAAGGGCGTTACGCTTGATGGTCTGGATGCCAATCTGGCTGTCAATCGTGAAGGGATGCTAAATGTAATTGCCCTCGGCGAAAAAATGGCTGGCACGCCACACAAGGGCAAGAAACTGGAAGCAAATCCCGCTGCCAAATCATTGGCATGGACGCTAGGAGAGTTTCGTTTGACCAATGGTCTGTTGCACTGGAAAGACGAATCGAATATTTCGCTAGTGCAGGGCAAGGTGCGAGATCTTAATGTGCAGGTTGGCAAGATCGATGGCAAGTTACTTGAGCCGATTGAAGTTGTTGAAGCCTCATATCAAATCGACCTTGGCGAACGGATGCGGGTTGAACGCATGGTGGCCAAGAGCATTAAGGTAGATTTGCATGGCCACCGTGTCGATGTTGGCGAAGTGAGCAACACGGGTACCCGGGCCCGACTTTTACGTAACAAGGAAGGCAAGATCGAATGGGTCAGCTCGCCCTTGTTGAAAACGGTGCGGAAAGCTGGCCAGGAGCTTTCTGACGAACGCCCCTGGGTCGGCAGCGTAGGAAAACTTGCGATCAATGACTTGAGCTTGCGCATTGATGATCAAGCAACCACGCCGGCTGCGGTGCAGCTTCTTGATGGGTTCAATCTGACAGGCGAAAACTTGTCGAGTGAGCCAAACAAGAAAGGCACAATTTCTCTCAAAACCAAGGTTAACCAGAAGGGCAGCCTGAAAGTTGATGGCAGCCTTCAGATTTTTCCGCTGCTAGCCAATCTCAAGGTTGAAACATTGGCGATACCTTTATTGCCGCTGCAGCCCTATTTAGGTGAGCAACTCAACATTGCGCTGACTCGTGGCCAGGTTTCCAGCAAGGGCGACGTCACCGTTGAAATCGGTAAGCAGGGTTTCAATGCCGGTTATAAAGGCTCTGTGACGCTGGGTGATTTGCTTACGGTCGACAAGGCTAACAACACTGATTTTCTCAAGTGGCGCTCGCTATTCCTGGGCGGCATCGATTTTCGTCTGCAGCCCATGGCGATCAATGTGGGCGAAATCGCGCTGACCGATTTTTTCTCTCGCCTGGTGATCGATTCGAGCGGCAAGTTGAACGTCGCAAGCATTGTCAAAAAACCTAAAGACGAAGCCACAGTCAAACCGGTTGCAGACAAATCGACCGATGCGCCTGCAACTGCAACGGCAACTGCCACCGTACCGGCGACAAATGATAAGCCGGTGGTGCCCATCAAGATTGCCAAGATTACGCTGCAAAATGGCACCGTTAATTTCTCCGACTTCTTCGTCAAACCCAATTACTCGGTCAATGTTGCCAAACTGGGTGGCCGGATTACCGGGCTTTCTTCTGCTGCTGATACGGTTGCCGACATGGAATTGCGCGGCACCTATGCCAATACCGCCCCGGTGCAGATTCTGGCCAAGCTGAATCCTTTGGCGGCAAAATCCTATCTTGATCTCAAGGCTGACATTACCGGGGTTGATCTGGTTGGCTTCTCGCCATATTCCGGTAAGTACGCCGGTTACAACATCGAAAAAGGCAAGCTTTCGTTGAATGTGGCCTATAAGCTGGAAAACAATCAGTTATCAGCTGAGAACCATCTTTTCCTCGATCAATTTACCTTTGGCAACAAGGTTGAAAGCCCGGATGCAACGAGTTTGCCGGTTAATCTGGCGATTTCCCTGCTTAAGAATAACCGGGGTGAAATTGATTTGAATTTGCCTATTTCCGGCTCGTTGGATGACCCGCAGTTTTCCATTGGCGGGCTGGTAATTAAGGTGATCGTCAATCTGTTCGTCAAGGCAGTGACATCACCGTTTGCCCTGCTGGGTTCGATGTTTGGTGGTGGTGAAGAACTATCCAACGTTGAATTTGCCGCCGGTCGCGCCAGCCTGAATGCAGCGGCTATCAAAAAACTTGAATCTCTTTCCAAAGCACTCAATGAGCGCTCGGCCTTGAAACTTGAAATTACCGGAAGGGCTGATCCGGAAGGGGACAAGGAGGGCATCAAGCGAGTCGCCATTGAACGTGCTGCCAAGGGCGAAAAACTCAAGGATGTAATGAAAAAGGGTGGCGAAGGGGATTCTCTGGATAGCATCGAGATCACCCCGGAGGAATACCCTGTCTATCTGCAACGTGCCTACAAGGAAGCAAAATTCCCGAAACCGCGCAACGTCGTTGGTATGCAAAAGGATTTGCCTGTTGAGGAAATGGAAAAATTGATGCTGACTAATCTGCAGGCCTCGCCAGAGGATATGCGCGCTCTGGCTGTCAGTCGTGCTGAAGTGGTTCAGGGCTGGCTGTTGGAACAAGGCAAGGTGTCGCCGGAGCGTGTATTCCTGCTACCACCGAAAACCGAAGCGGATGATAAAGGCAAGACGAGTCGTGCTGATTTCTCCCTGCGCTAATCTTTCATGAGTGAAACGATGAACCTGGCCATGTTGGCCGGGATAATCGTCATCATCCTGCTGCAAGTTTCCTTGCTGTTGCGTAGCAATCGCAGCCAGGAAGACGATTTACGCTGGCGTGAGTTGCGGGAAGCGCAGGATAAGGGTTTTACCCGGCTTGAGCGCGAACTCCGTGAAGAGTTGGCACGCAATCGCCGCGAGGATGCCGAGGAATCATTCCATGACCGCGAGGAACGCGCCCAGTCTTCCAATTTGCTGGCACAAGCGCTGACGACACAAGTGGGCCAGTTCGGCACCTTGCAAGCCGAGCGTCTTGAATCCTTTGCCCGTGAATTGAATCGCTTTTCGCTAGGACTAGATGAACGATTTGAGCGTTTAAAAATTGCCGTTGAAGGGCGGTTGACCGCAATGCAAGCCGACAACGCGGCAAAGCTCGAAGAAATGCGCCAGACCGTCGATGAAAAATTGCATGCAACGCTGGAACAACGGCTCGGCGAATCATTCAAACTAGTCAGTGACCGGCTTGAGCTAGTTCATCGTGGTCTCGGAGAAATGCAGGCACTGGCCGCTGGCGTCGGTGATCTCAAACGTGTGCTGACCAATGTCAAGACACGCGGCACCTGGGGCGAGGTTCAACTGGCGGCATTGCTTGAGCAATTATTGACTGCTGATCAGTTTGCCGCCAATGTAGCGACCGTTCCGGGCAGCAATGAACGGGTTGATTTCGCCATTCGTTTACCGGGCAAGGGGGACGGCGCGGTAGTTTGGTTGCCAATAGATGCCAAATTCCCGATTGAAGATTATCAACGTTTGCTGGATGCGCAGGATCGCTGTGATCCATTGGCAGTGGAAGAAGCTGCACGTGCCATTGAAATGCGGCTGAAAGCCGAAGCTAAAAGCATTCACGAAAAATATATTTCACCGCCGCACACGACGGACTTTGCATTACTCTACTTGCCGATTGAAGGCTTGTACGCCGAGGCCTTGCGTCGCCCCGGTCTGGCAGAAATCCTGCAGCGTGACTGGCGGATCAGCCTGGCTGGGCCAACGACTCTGGCGGCGATGCTCAATAGTCTGCAAATGGGATTCCGGACATTGGCCATAGAACAACGCTCGGCTGAAGTCTGGGCAGTTCTGGGAGCGGTAAAAACTGAATTCGGCAAATTTGGTGAAGCCCTGGCGCACACGAAGAAAAAGCTGGATGAAGCAAGTAACAGTATTAGCCGGGCTGAAACGAGAACGCGCCAATTGACGCGCAAGTTAAAGCAAGTGGAGGCGCTGCCGGTCGGCGAATCCGAGCAATTAATAGGGATAACGGATTTCGATGGCGAAAACGACTGAACTGGAAGCAGCCTACCAAGCAACAACTTACCGGGTTTTTCTACCGGGTGGCATGTGTGATTTACGCCTCGACCAACCATCCGAGACCTTGCGCGATTGGTTGGAAACGGCTGGCGCCAATGAGTTTGCCGTACTTAGCGCCCATAATCCTGGTGCCAAGCAGCTTGATCAAGCGACCAATATGTCGCGTCAGTCACTGATGGAAATCGAATTGCTGGAAAAGGGTTTCGAACCTTATGCCGGTGAAAATGAGGCAGATACGGAAGATTGGCCGGCAGAGGAAACTTGTTTTGTCACCGATATTGGCTTGCCTGTTGCCCGTGAAATCGGTGCAAAGTATGGACAGAATGCCATCGTTTATGGGCTTGCGGATGGGGTTCCGCGCCTGGTCTGGATTGAAGAATGAATATGGGCAAAAAAATTGGACGTTTTGAGGTTCGTAGCGAGTTGGGACGTGGCGCGCAAAGCGTGGTTTATCTCGGATTCGATCCGCAATTACAGCGCGAAATTGCGATTAAGACAGTTCGCTTCACACAGCCTGATGCTACCAAAAACAAAATCCTGCTTGACGAAGCGCGCACCGTCAGCAAGTTGCGCAATCCGAATATCGTGCCAATTTTTGAGGCAGGAGAAGAGGGGGGTGATATTTATCTGGTTTTTGAGTATGTGCCGGGTAAAAATCTTGCCGAGTTTCTGTCCAGTAGTGGCCCTTTATCACCAGTCAAGGCAGCGACATTGCTCAGGCCAATTCTCGATGCCGTAGCCTATGCACACGCACAAGGCATCATTCATCGTGATCTGAAACCATCAAACATCCTGCTTGATGAAAATGCTGCTCCACGCGTCATGGATTTCGGAATTGCCAGCCGTATCGGCAGCGCGGGCGGAGAAATAGAGGAGTACAGCGGAACCCCCGCTTACATGGCTCCGGAATATGTTGCAAAACGCGATGTTTCCGAGCGTTCAGACATCTTTGCGGCTGGACTTATCTTGTTTGAGATGCTGACTGGCCACCGGGCGATTGTGGGCGACAATATTTTCCAAATCATGCATCGCATATCGAATGAGGATGTTCAACTGCCGGCAAACCTTGCGGTCGACGAGCGTTTGAGCCGTATTTTATATAAGGCTGTCGCGCGCGATCCGCTTCTCCGCTACCAGAGTGCCATGCAATTTGGCGAGGCAATCGACAACTATCTTGACCCGGAAGAGGAACAAAAACGGGATGGTGACGGACGTCAGTCTACGCTTGATTTTCTCTTGCGTCGCATGCGGCACAAGAGCGATTTCCCGGCACTTTCGGAATCAGTTACAGCAATCAACAAGATCGCCAATAGCGAAACTGAAAGCATCAACAAGCTTTCCAACTCAATTCTTAAAGACTTTGCGCTGACCAACAAGCTGCTTCGCCTGGTCAATTCTGCCTATTTCAGACCCGCCGGCGGTGGCTGTATCAGCACCGTATCGCGCGCGGTCATCGTCCTCGGCTTCGAGGCGGTGCGTAATATTGCAATTACAGTTCTGCTCTTTGAACATATGCAAAACAAAGGCAATGCAAACCAGCTCAAGGAAGAGTTTTTGCGGGCAACACTGGCTGGTATTCTTGCCAAGGATATTTGTGCTACGGCCCAGATGCGTGATTTGGAGCAGAGTTTTATCTGCGCGCTGTTTCATAGTCTTGGTCGCTTGCTTTCGCAGTATTACTTTCCAGAAGAAAGCGATGAGATTCGCCGTATTGTCGCCCAGAAAAACTGTAGCGAAGATCAGGCGGCTTTGCAGGTGCTGGCCATATCTTTTGAGGATTTAGGTACGGCAATTGCCAAACAATGGGGTTTTCCCGCGCTGATTATTGGCACCATGCGCAAAATGCCTGCAGGACAGGTCAAAAAATCGAATAGCCAGGAAGATCGCTTGCGTATCTTGTCCAGCATGGCCAATGAGTTGTGCGCTGTGATATCCCAGGCCTCGCCAGAAGCCCGCGATAAGGAAATGCGCAAACTGATGGCGCGCTTTACCGATGCAATCTCGCTTGATCAAAAGGAAATTCAACAAACGGTTCAGCGGGCGGTTGAAGAGGTTGGTGAATTTGCCCGTGTAATCCATTTGAACCTTAGCCAAACCACTTTTGGCAAGCAAATGCGGCAGTTTGCACAAGGTGCAGATGGTTCGGAAACGTTAGCAGAGCCAGATACAACGGATACAGTGAACGGTACCCAGCTGCATGAGACCAGCCCTTTTTCTACAGGTTACGGGGCTAGCGAAGATGGAGAAGATGAACCTGTCGATGCTCAATCGGTTCTGACAGCTGGCATTCAGGATATCAGTAACACGCTGGTGGATGGTTTCAAGCTTAATGATATCCTGCGCATCATTCTCGAAACCATGTACCGGGCTATGGGCTTCAAGCGCGTAGTATTGTGTATTCGAGACGCCAAGGCTGGTGTCATGCAGGGGCGTTTTGGCTTTGGGCCAAATGCCAACGAAGTCGCCAAGGTTTTCCGCTTCCCTTTGACCTTTTCGCCTGATGTTTTCCACGCCTCAACCTCAAAAGGCGTTGATATTCTGATCAGTGACATCGACGACCCAAAGATTGCAGCCCGCATCCCGGACTGGTACCGCAAGGCAGTACCCGCGCACTCTTTTGTGCTTTTCCCGCTCAATATGAAGGGAAATTCAATAGCTTTGATTTATGCTGACCACGACGCAGCAGGTGGTATCGATATTCCGGAAAAGGAATTGTCCTTGTTGCGTACCTTGCGCAATCAGGCCATTCTGGCAATCAAGCAGGGAAGCTGATTACCAGAGTTTCCACCAAGCCGTTTTGCGATCAAGGCCGACTTTATAAAAGCGGCTTTGCGGGTAATTCTTGCGCATGATGCGATCAGCGTCATCACGCAAATCAGTCATGCCCAACTTGTCATACGCAACGACCATAACGTACATGGCCTCCTCGACTGCCGGCGCATTCGGGTAAGTCTTGATAGCGGTCTGCGCGCGATTAACAGCTGCAATGTAAGCACCACGGTTAACGTAGTAACGTGCAACATGGATTTCCTGAGCGGCCATTGAGTTGACCAGGAAGTTCATTCGCAGGATGGCATCCGGCGTGTATTTGCTGTTCGGGAAACGCGTTACGAGGTCACGAAAGGCGTTGAAAGATTCCTTGGCAGCTTTTGGGTCACGTTCACTTGGGTCCTGCGAGCTGATATAGCCAGCAAAGCCAAGGTCTTCGTTAAAATTGACCAGGCCTTTCAGGTAATAAACGTAATCAACTGCCGGGTGGTTGGGGTGCAGTTTGATGAAACGATCACAGGCGGCTATGGCTGATCCAATTTCACCGGCTTTCCAATACACGTAACCGAGTTCGAGTTGTGCCTGCTGCGCAAAGCGACCATAAGGGAAGCGTGCTTCAAGTTTTTCGAGGTATTTGGCCGCTTTATCCCAGGTAGCATCGGACTGTGCTTCCTTGGATTCTGAGTAGAGTTTGCTGGCTGACCAACCTATTGTTTCATCCTTCGATTCCGGCAACAAACCACATGCAGAAACCATAGCGGCAAGGAAAAGCGCCAGCAACAGGCGAAAGCAAGCGGAAAAAGGCTGGAATGCGGGTAAACTTCGCATCATGAACGATCCTATTGAAAACTGCGAAGATTATAGCCGAAGTGAGCCGCTGCGCCTGACGGTTCCTGATAGTTGTGGCGGTCGCCGCCTTGACCAGATTCTTGCTGAACTGCTTCCCCAACATTCCCGCAACCGTTTGCAAGCCTGGGTCAGAGATGGCCTGGTCACGGTTGACGGTGTGCTAGACATCGAACCCAAGCACAAATTGATGGGTGGCGAAAAACTGCTTATCTCTGAACCTGTCGATGCAAGCGTCCTGGCCGAAAAACCGGAAGATATTCCGCTGAACATTGTTTTTGAAGATGAAACCCTGATTGTCATCAACAAGCCGGCAGGTCTGGTGGTGCATCCGGGTAGCGGTAACTGGAGCGGCACCTTGCTAAATGCCTTGCTCCATCATTTGCCAAGCAACAACGAAATTCCACGTGCTGGCATTGTGCATCGTCTCGACAAGGAAACCAGCGGGCTTCTGGTTGTTGCCAAAACACTGGAGGCGCAGACTGATCTGGTGCGTCAGCTGCAGGCGCGAACAGTCCGCCGCCAGTATCTGGCGCTGGCCGCTGGCACGATGAAAAAGGACGGTGGTGTAGATTCACCGATTGGTCGCCATCCTGTACAACGCATCAAAATGGCCGTCGTGCCGGAAAGTCGTGGCGGCAAGCCAGCATTGACTTGGTATCGCATTCTTGAAAAATTCACCTATTGCACTTTTCTTGAATGCTCGCTTGAGACCGGCCGCACGCATCAAATCCGAGTGCACATGAACTCAATTGGGCACCCGCTGGTGGGGGATCAAGTGTATGGCAAGGCAAATCCCCGTTTGCCGCAATTTGCAAGACAGGCGCTGCACGCAACGCGGCTTGGTTTGGTTCACCCGCTGACCGGGCTCAAAATGCAGTGGGAAGTACCGATGCCGGAAGACATGCGCGAGTTACTCGACAGTCTTCGTTATGGTTGAAACACTTATCCCGGCGTGGCCTGCGCCACTTGGGGTTCGTGCCCTGCAAACACTGCGTCGTGGCGGTTGTAGCAAAGCCCCTTGGGATAGTTTTAACCTCGGTGATCATGTTGGCGATGTGCCCGAACACGTGAATACGAATCGGGCTGCATTGCGTCAGCTGTTACCTGCTGACCCCCTGTGGTTAAAGCAGGTCCACGGAACTGTTGCGGTCGACGCTGGAAATTGCCCCAATTTTTCGACGGGAGATGCATCCTTCACTCGCCAAACCAATCAGGTTTGTGCCGTTATGACAGCAGACTGCCTTCCTGTTCTGTTTTGCGATCGCGCAGGTAGTGTTGTGGCTGCAGCGCATGCTGGTTGGCGGGGGCTGCTTGATGGCGTGCTTGAGGAAACCGTGAACAGCATGAGTGTATCGCCAGAAGAAATCATCGTCTGGCTCGGCCCGGCAATCGGTCCAGCAAGTTTTGAAGTCGGCGACGAAGTAAGAGCTGCGTTTTTAGCCAAATTCGATGAAGCTGGGAAGGCATTTGTTGCCCATGCGCCAGGAAAATGGCTGGCCGATATTTATCAGTTGGCTCGTCAGCGCCTGAATCGTGCCGGTGTCTTTGAAATCAGCGGCGGTGATGCATGTACCTTGCGTGACCCCGAAAATTATTTTTCTTATCGGCGCGATGGTGTTACTGGCCGTATGGCCAGCCTGATCTGGCTGGCTGATAAGGCATAGCGCGTATAATCCGCGCCTTTTCACCCGTTTGAAAACCCCGTGAGCACTCTTTCCTGGATTATTGCCGTTTCACTTGCCGGCGGCCTGCTGAGCATTTGCGCGGCGGCTGCGCTGAGCATTGCCGTGGGAACGCAGCGGGTCAATATGTTGATTTCCTACGCCATTGGTGCGCTGCTCGGCGCCGCCTTTCTGGAAATCATTCCGCATGCACTGGAACATGGCGACCCGCATAGTCTGGCTGCTACCTTGTTATTCGGCATTCTGGCTTTCTTTGTACTCGAGAAACTTGTTCTCTGGCGCCACTGTCACCATGACCACTGCGAAGCGCATGATGCGCAGGCACCGGCTCACGATCATGGCCGGTCCGGCCTGCTGATTCTGGTCGGCGATACCTTTCATAACTTTGTCGATGGCATCCTCATTGCTGCAGCCTTCTTGCAAAGTACGGAACTCGGCATCGTCACTGCTCTGGCAATCATTGCCCATGAAATTCCGCAGGAAGTCGGCGATTACCTCATCCTGCTGCATTCCGGCTACAGCAAAGTGCGCGCGCTGGTCTTCAATTTATTGTCCAGCCTGGCAACACTGGTCGGCGCCATGTTGGCCTATTTTGCGCTCTCGCAACTCACCGAATGGATTCCAACGCTACTCGGATTGGGTGCAGCCAGCATGATTTATGTGGCGGTTGCCGATTTGATCCCTGGGCTTCATAAACGCACCGAATTGCGCTCAACGATCCAGCAGGTTTTACTGATCGGTCTGGGTGTCGCCTCGATTGTTCTCGTTCGTGCGCTGGCTGGCGAGTAATTCGCGATAGGCTTGACGCTCGCGGCGAACTCGGGTTCCGCTAAACCAAAGCATCAGGCCGCAGGGGAGCAATCCCCACAAAAACAAGGTTATGAGCCCGGCAGTGACGCTGCTCTCGGTGATGGCCATCAGCAGCGCAACCCAGAGCCATCCAATGGCTATGATGTACATGGCCTAATTATGCATGTAAATCGATTGACAGCGTTTAGGCGCGTATGCAGAATCTACAAGTTCCAGCCTTACACTTCCAAGTGAGATACCAATGACGCAGCAGGGATCGAATAATAACGATGCTTTTTTTGGTGCAGGCTCGCCATTTATGCAAGCCGGCCAGAATATGACCCAGCAGTTTATGGATTTTTTGAGCAAGGCTGGCAATCCACATACAGTTTCGCCGCCACCCGTCGATCCGCAAGCTTTGACTAACATGCAGCGAGAATTTATGGACCAGCAGATGCGCCTCTGGCAATCTGTCTTGGCCAAGCAGCAGGGCAAGGAAGAGGATTTCAAAGTTGCACCGGAATCAGGTGATCGCCGCTTCTCAGCTCCCGAGTGGCGCGAAAGCCCAGTGTATGACTACATGCACCAAGCGTATTTGCTGAACACCAAGTTCGTCAAGCAGCTAGTTGAAATCATGCCGGCGGAAGATGAAAAGGCTAAAAATCGCATGCGTTTTCTGGCCCGTCAGGTTTCAGATGCCATGGCGCCGACCAATTTTGCAGCAACCAATCCCGAATTCATCAAGACGGCTTTGGAAACCAAAGGCCAAAGCATTACCGATGGCGTCAATAATCTGATCAAAGATTTTGAAAAGGGACGCATTTCGATGACCGATGAATCGGTTTTCGAGGTGGGGAAGAATATTGCAACTACCGAAGGTGCCGTCGTTTTCGAAAACGACATGATGCAGCTGATCCAGTACACGCCGCTGACACCGAAAGTTGGTTCGGTACCCATGCTGGTTGTGCCACCGTGCATCAACAAGTTTTACATCATGGATTTACAGCCGGACAATTCGTTGATCCGCTTCATGATTGAACAAGGAAATACGGTATTTCTTGTTTCCTGGCGCAATCCAAAGGAAGAGCAGGGCCATCTAACCTGGGAAGATTATCTCGAACAGGGACCGATTACGGCTCTACATGTCGTTCAGGATCTCTGCAAGGTTAAGAAAGTTAATGCGCTTGGTTTCTGCGTGGGTGGCACGGTATTGACTTCCGCGCTAGCCGTATTGAAAGCGCGCGGTGAAGATGGTGTTGCCTCACTAACCTTGCTCACCACCTTGCTCGATTTTTCGGATACCGGCGAAATCGGTTTGTTCATTGATGAAAATGGCCTGATGTCGCGTGAGGCAAGTATTGGCAAAGGCGGCTTGCTGCCGGCCCGTGATCTCTCCAGCACTTTTTCTTTGCTACGCGCTAACGATCTGGTCTGGAACTACGTAACCAACAATTACCTGAAGGGCGAAAAGCCAAAGGCATTTGACCTGCTTTACTGGAACTCTGATTCTACCAATCTGCCCGGACCATTTGCCTGCTGGTACATGCGCAATCTTTACCACGACAACAACCTGCGTGTGCCAGGCAAGCTTGAAATGTGCGGCCAAAAGGTTGATCTTGGACGTCTCGATATGCCGGTCTATCTGTTGGCAACCCGCGAAGATCATATTGTTCCTTGGCAATCTGCCTATCAAAGCACGCGCCTGTTGGGCGGCAATGTTAGGTTCGTGCTTGGTGCTTCAGGCCACATCGCTGGCGTAATCAATCCGGCAAGCAAGAACAAGCGTAGCTACTGGGTTAACGACGACGTAAAAATCGACGCCGAAGGCTGGTTGACCGCAGCAAGTGAACAAAAAGGCAGTTGGTGGAACGATTGGGCAGCCTGGCTCAAACCACTTGCTGGTGAGCTGCGCACACCGCGCAAACCGGGAAATTCAAAATACAAGCCAATCGAACCGGCACCTGGTCGCTACGTCAAGGAACGCGCATCCTGATCAATTTCCGGAGGAGGGAATTCGATGTCTAGAGTGGCACTGGTTACAGGTGGAATGGGCGGGCTGGGTGAAGCTGTCTGTATCAAATTGGCGGCACTTGGCTTCAAGGTAGTTACCACTTATTCGCCAGGCAACGAAAAGGTCAAGGACTGGCTGCAGGGCATGCACAATATGGGTTATGGTTTCAAGGCATATCCCTGCGATGTCACTGATTTTGATTCGGCGCGAGATTGTATCGAAGTCGTAACCAAGGATGTTGGACCGGTTGATGTACTGGTCAATAATGCCGGCATTACTCGTGACATGACGTTCAAAAAAATGACCAAGGCCGATTGGGATACCGTTATTCACACTAATCTAGATTCGGTCTTCAATATGACCAAGCAAGTGCTTGATGGCATGACTGAGCGGCGCTGGGGCCGTGTCATCAATGTCGGTTCGGTTAATGGGCAGAAGGGTGCCTTCGGGCAGACTAACTACTCGGCAGCCAAAGCTGGCATGCATGGCTTTACCAAGGCACTGGCTCTGGAAGTCGCCAAGCAGGGTGTTACGGTCAACACGATTTCGCCGGGATATATTGGCACCAAAATGGTGACAGCAATCCCGCAGGAAATTCTGGATTCTAAAATTCTGCCGCAGATACCGGTCAATCGACTGGGCAAACCGGAAGAAATCGCCGGCCTCGTGGCTTACCTTG
>ERZ724524.279-NODE-279-length-33073-cov-4.142710_pt1 | contig 33073 bp, 27 predicted proteins | sample MGYA00376057_ERZ724524 | MGnify/ENA primary metagenome ERZ724524 (study PRJEB28724, sample SAMN07190888) | wastewater metagenome | isolation source: influent of sewage treatment plant in Hong Hong | place: USA: Christiansburg, Virginia | collected 2016-03-01 ...
TCTTGCGTGGCTCGCCAACGTGGGTCAGGGCCTCTGCGAGCTTGCGGTCGGCCTCTGCGAGCAAAAGGACTGCATCAGGAGTCGGCGCAGAGTCGATTGGTTCGCACTCCTCATTGGGCTCCTCAAGCAGTTTCTGAGATTCCCGTTTTGAACGGCAGTGCTCTAGGAACACGTTGCGGGCGATGCCAAACAGCCAGGAAGACAATCGGGACGGCTCGCGCAGAGAGGCCATCGCGTCATAGGCCCGAACAAACGTCTCTTGCGTCGCATCATCTGCGGCAGCATCGTCTCGCAGTAGATCACCTAGGTATCGCCGTACGCCGGGACTGTGACGTACAAACAGACCGCGAAAGGCTTCGCGCTCACCCTGCTGGGCGCGAACGACCAGCGGAGTATCAATGTTGGCAATCGCGGACGAGGTCTTCACAAGAGCGACCGGTGCTGCTGCTGCTGACTCCGCGAGCGAATCCGGAACTGGCGGTGCTGGAATCGACAGCTCCGCATCCGAAGGCGCTGCCAGCGGATGCGAAGTGTGGAGCAGCGTAAGCGCTCGTTTGGAGTTCATCACATCCGTGAGTGAATCTCACAAGGATCTGGTTTCAACTTTTTTTGCCGAAAGTACAAAAGGGGACGTAGCGCGCAGTCGATTCTATCCACGACCGACGAGGAAGGGCTCAAGGACGCGCAGCGCTTCGCGGTGTAGGTGGCTGTTGCTGGCGACCAGACCGTTGTGATGGCCGAGCTCGCGATCGGAGTAGCGGAGCGCACTTCCTCGCATATCGGTGAGCTGACCACCGGCCTCGCTCAGGATGATTTCCGGAGCTGCCGTGTCCCACAGCTTGCAACGTCCCGCCGGGTTCATATAGAGGTCTCGGGCCGCTGCTGCGATCAGGCACAGCTTGACCCCGACCGAGCCGACTTGCAGCTCATCCCGGATGCCGGCGCGGTCGCGGACCTTGCGGACCAGCTCCTCGCGTGTCGATGCAGAGGACACCAGGCGCGCTTCGGCCAAGGTGGCAATGCTGGACACCGACATCCGGCGCGGTGGCTCGTGTTCGATGAATTCGAATGCGCCCCGGCCCCGCTCCGCCAGCCACAGTCGCTCGGCAGCGGGCTGATAGACCAGACCGAGGATGGGCTGGCCTGCTTCAACGAGGCCAATCATGACGGCGTAGCCGGCGCGACCCGCGATGAAGTCCTTGGTGCCATCGATTGGATCGATAAGCCAAAAGCGTGGTGCGGAGAGTCGAGCCCCATCGTCGGGACGTTCTTCCGACAGCACCACATCATGTGGGAATAACTCACCGAGTCGAGCGATGCATAGCTCGCTGACGGCGCGGTCGGCCTCGGTGACTGGTTCTTCGGCGTCCTTCCATTCGACGGGCAGCGCCGATGCATCTTCCGCACCGTGCGGCTGGTGCCAGGCCCGGAAGTAGCGATGCGCAAGCTGGCCCGCTTCCAGCACCATCGGTAGAACCAGACGGGCCTCGGCCGAGAATCCATCCGGTAGCATGTTGGCTGTAAGATTCACCGCCGCAGGTTAGCAGGCTTGGTGGCGTGTTGAAAAAGTGTCTGCTGGGTGGCTAGGAACCACGCGGCGTCTCGTCGTCCTCTTCGAGTTCCGCGCCATCGCTCACCTCGCGGTCGAGCTTGCGGTAAATGGTGCGGGTTGCGATGCCCAGGAGCTGCGCCGCCAGCTTCTTGTCGCCCTTTGTGTACAGCAGCGTTTCACGGATGACCGTGCGCTCGATCTCATCGAGGGGTGTGCCGAGTGGAAATGCCAGGCTGGGCAGCGTGCCGTGGCTCGCCGTCGTGGTCATCGTGAGCCCGCCGCAGCGAATCTCTTGTGGCAGATCATCGACGTCAATGACCGGCTGACGAGACAGCACCACCGCTCGCTCCAGCGCATTTTCCAGCTCGCGGACGTTGCCCGGGTAGCCGTAGCGACAGAGCAAGTCGAGCGCCGGGCGACTGATTCCGGTCACGTTCTTGTGGTTTTTGTCGCGGAACCGATTCAGGAAGTGATCCACGAGCAGTGGCACATCTTCAAGTCGCTCGCGCAGCGGCGGCACGGTGACGGCAATGACGTTGAGGCGATAGAACAGATCCTCACGGAAGCGGCCCTCGCTGACCATCTTGCGCAGGTCACGGTTGGTGGCAACGATCAGGCGAATGTCGACGCGGCGCAGCTTGCCACCGAGCGGCTCGATCTCGCCCTCTTGCAGCACGCGGAGCAGCTTCACTTGCAGGTGGAGCGGAATCTCGCCGATCTCATCGAGGAAGAGCGTTCCGCCATCGGCTTGGGCAAAGCGACCATCGCGCCGGGCCACTGCACCGGTGAAGGCGCCCTTTTCGTAACCGAACAGCTCGGCTTCCAAGATCGTTTCGGGCAGCGCCGCACAGTTGACCGGCACCAGGGGCCGACCGGCACGTGGCGACAGATCGTGCAGGTGACGCGCCAACAGCTCTTTGCCAGTCCCCGATTCCCCAAGCAGCAGCACCGTTGCTTGCGAAGGCGCGGCCTGCGCGATGATGTCGAGCGTGCGCCGCATCGCCAGCGAGCCCCCAACAATTGGCCGTCGCTCGGCCGCCGCCAGCTTTTGCCGCAGCGAGCGGTTTTCCAGCACCAGTGTCTGCCGCTCGAGCGCTTTGCCCACCACTCGGAGCACATGCGCTCGCTTGAGCGGCTTGGTGATGAAGTCGTATGCGCCGTCTTTCATCGCCTCGACGGCGGTTTCAATGGTGCCGTAGGCCGTCATCAGGATGACTTCCGTCTCGGGCGACAGCTTGCGACCGGCCTTTAGTAGATCCAGCCCTGAAATGCCGGGCATCAGCAGGTCGGTGAGGACGACGTCGATGCGCTGCTTGCGAAGGAGTTCGAGTGCTTCTTTGCCATCGCTACAAGTCAGCACTTGCAGCTCACTGCCACTCGCTTCAGCGTCGGTGTGCGGTGGCACAAAGCGCGCAAAGGTGCGCTCCAGCGAGTCCAGATTCGAGGTCTCATCATCGACGATCAGTAGCGTCTTCATCGGTAGATGCGATTCTGCTGCTTTCTGCGCGGTCGAGCAAACGGCGATCGCAAATCTGCGGCCAAAGTCTGTTAGCCTGAGGCCGTGATACCGCAAGAGATTTCTGTCGAGCGCAGCGACGAGCGTTCGGCACCAAATCGGACCCATGTGCTGACCTGTCCGCGCTGTCGGGCCCCCGTGGCGCTCGGCTTTTCGGATTCAACGGAGTGCCTCAAGTGCCAGGAGCAGGTTCCGATCCCCGAGCCGCTCCGTCATCGTCGTGACAATTTTCGCAAGGTCGAGGCCGAGCGTCGCCAGCGCGATCGGTTGTGGATGTTGGCCTTGCGAGCGCGTCCGCATTTCTATTTGAAGCCGGTGCTGCTCGCCTCGCTCAGCTACATCGCACCGTTTGCCGGGATCATCATCGGCTACCTGTTCGCGTATCGCCAGGGCAACTACCCGCTGGCGGCGCTGCTGTGGCTGTGGGTGATCGGCGTTGTGCACCTGATTTCGTCGTGGCTGCTGGTTCAGCGTAAGCCGCTCCATGTTCGTCAGCTCATGATGGCGCAGCCGGCCACCGAGCCCGGTCATCCGCCAAGCTGCCGCGTCTGTGCCTCGCCGCTGTCGGTGCCGCAGCACACTCCCGAGGTCGCTGATTCAATCGACTGTAGCTGCGATCACTGCGGTGCCGACAACATGGTGGGAGACGCGCCCCAGGTGACGCCGCGACCGGACCTGTACAGCATCCAAGCGGCTCATCAAGAGGTCTTCGGAGGTCTGGTACAGCAGCGGATGGATCGCGCCTATCCGTTTATCCTGCTGTTCGGTTTTGTGGTCTTGGGTGGGCTGGCGTTTTTGGCCGCCAAAGCACCGCAGACCCCGCTGAGCTAGCCAATCCGGTTGATCATCAGGAGTCGTCCGCATCCCATTTTCCCATCTACTTGTGGGAGTTGCTGCGCTCGCCGGTGACCGCGACCCCACCGAATACCCGACTATCCCGCAGTGTCGCTCCCAAGGAACAGACAAAAAGCGACTCGCAGAGTAGCCATTACTTCTGACTCTCCAGCGGTACGCAGTATGCTGGTACGGTCCAAGGAGGTGCGTGTTGACGCAACAAGTCAATCCCAAGATCACGATTTCGGGCTTGACTTGTTGCGTGTTGACGCAACAAGTCAATACCAAGATCACGATTTCGGGCTTTGACATCGAGTGGGATCTGGAAAAAGGAATCAACCTTTGGGCCGGGTTCCCAACGCTCAGCATGTGGATCGGAACCACCACGGCGGGCATGATGGCAGGCTTTCAGCGCATGGTCGGAGAGGACCGATTCAACCTATGTATGCAGATCGGCGGATTGAATAGCGTTGAAGGGGACTGGTCAGTGATTGCGAGTCGGCCCACCTTCGAAGAAGGGCTCCAGCTCCTCTCGGACATCGCCTGGCCAGCAGGTTGGGGACGGTGGCAGCTTGTCTCTCTCGATCGAGACAAGAAGGAAGCGCGCTACCGTGCCACCAACAGTTGGGAAGGTCTGTATCAGCGTGCTCTTGGCGTTTGCTGGGGCAGCGGAATGATCGCAGGGAAGTTCGCCGGGTTCACGAGTCGAGTCTTCGGAACGCCCTGCTGGTCTGAGCAGGTTCGGTTTATGGCGCGTGGCGATGAGTATGACGAGTTCGTCGTGACGGAGTCTGCATGGACTCCGCAGCAGCGACTTGATCGACTCCTCCATGAGGGAAAAGCCAGCAACGTGGACCTGGTGGTGGCTCTGCAGAAGCTACAGCACGAGGTACAGGAGCGCGAGCGCACCGAACGCGAACTACGTGACAAGCTCGATTTGATTCGTCGGCAAGAAGAGGCGCTGCGGACACTGGCTGTGCCGATCGTGCAGGTCTGGGACGGAGTGCTGATGGTTCCGCTCATGGGCTCGTTGGACTCCGAGCGAGCGGGTGACGTGATGGAGCGGCTGCTGCAAGAGATTGTCAGCGCCCGCGCCCGATTCGCCATCCTCGACCTGACTGCGGTGGATCACGTGGATACCAGTACAGCCAACCATCTGGTGCGAATTGTGCGTGCGGTCGATCTGCTGGGGGCACGGGTGGTCGTTACAGGAATCCGGTCCGCCGTTGCGCAAGCCATGGTGGGCTTGGGTATGGATTTGTCGTCGATGACCACCTTGCGCAACTTGCAGGAAGGTCTGCGAGCTTGCATGCGATGGCGCGCAGAAGAAGAGGCCACTTCGCACACCAGCAAGTTCGGTAGGTAGTGTGACTTTCACCACGCCAGAATCCTGGCCGCTTGGGTATCCCAACCACGAGCACTGTTTCCAGCACTACGCGCTCCTGCCATCCGCGAGCCGCGACTACTTCTTTGCGCCAGCGTAGTACCGCATCAGCCGCTTTTCACCAACCGTATGGATCTTCCCATCGGCCACCAGCTCGACGAGTGGCTGCCGGAGCTTGTCGGCCAGCTCTTCACGATCCACACCCACGTTCCCGAGCAGATCCTCATTGGAGTACTTCGCAATCTGGGCGCGGGTGAGTCCGTCTTTGATTCCAGCCAGAACGTTTACGATCACACCCTTGAGCGCGTTCTTCTGCGCTTCACTTAGCCGAGTCCGTCTGCCCGGGTTGCCGGTCGCTCTGTTCGGAGTCGGTGGCGCTGCTCCGCTTCGCCCCGTTAGGCTCGAAGCAAAGTCAAGGACTCCCATCGTCGAAACCACTGCCCAGACCTCTTTGTGCTGCCGGAGACCTTCTAGGAACTGCTCCACCGTGACCCGGTTGTTCGGATGCAACTTGGCAAACATCTGTGACGCCGCTTGTCGTCTCAGGTCTTCATGACTTGCTCGCAACTCCTGTTCAAACAGCGAGGTTACATCAAGCAGGGTTTCATCGGTTCTCTTGGCAGCCATCCGTTCATTCTCCGTATGCGGTCGGTTCTTGAAAGTGCGGCGATGTCCGTGTGGTAAACAGAATCTCCAAGCCGCCTCCGTAAGACGACAAGCGCGATGGATTTGCGTGACCAACCAGGTGGATTCAGAGGTGCAAATGGACAAGCCGACACGACGAATCGAGAAGGCCTTTTGTGCGACTTGTCAAGAATTCGCATCACAGCTCACGCCTTGAGCTCGCGTTGCACCCAGCGCACCAAAGCGTCTCGGCAACGTCCAAGCAGATATTGACGAAAGGGATGCAGATGATGCGAACGTTTCTGTGGCTTCTGTGCGGGGTGGTTTGCGTCACCATGGGCTGTAGCACGCCAGCACAGCCGGAGTCGTACGCAGTAGGAACCAGGCTTGGCGGCGGCTCGCTGTTATTCGGCGCAGATTCATGCACGTACACCGCTGCGCCTTCCGTTCCGTGTGCATCGTTGCCCATGGGCGCCCATGGGCAGTTCCTTGGCCACTCCACGCTTCCTCATCACAGACAACCTGGCAAGAGACTTGCACTGGCAGGGCGAGTCCGTTCAGATTTCCGCCACGAAAGGCATTCCCGATGCAGACCTCGCCCCGCGAAACGGTTACCTTCAAGGAACTAGCCCGTGTTCTTCAGCACTGGCTCGATCGGCAAGCCCAGACGCTCGATGTTCGTGAGCGCGAACAACTCTTCGCCCATCTGGCGGCTCGGCTAGCGGTGATCGATGCGCGGCTGCAACAGGGGGATTCGCTTGAATCGGAGCGGCTCCTGCGGGCGCTGCTCATCGACCTGAAGCTGCTCGGAGAGACTCGTTCGGCGTCACCGGGTGATGGCACGGACCCGTCGCGTGGAGAGCCGATGGGAAACACCCGCATACCGCTGCAAACCGGTGGCAGACTCTCCTCTCTGCTCGACAAGTTCAGACCGCGCAAACAGGCGACACCCCTTTGTACGTATCCGACCGTTTTGGCCCCGAGATCGGTGCGCCCACAAACTGTCTTTTCGGTGGAGGTTGCGGCACAGGCGCAGACGAGCGTCGATGGGTCACAGAAAGTCTCGTTTGAGAGGGTGCATGAGGACTCTCCGGTGGATGTGGAGCTGTCTCTACAACTGCCTACCGGTTCGGCCCTGCAAGCGCGTGGGCCGCTGTCCGCTGTCCTCCGCATCTGTCCGGATGGTCGCGCCGCAAAAGTCGTGTTCGAGCTGTATGCGAGCGAAGTTGGTTCACATTCCCTTGCCGTGGTGTTCCGTTACGATGGGGTGGAGCGCTTCCGAATGAAGCACGTCATCCATGTGACAGAGGTGCTGTGGCCACAGCCTCTGCCAGCACCGCAGATTGCGCTTTCGTTGGGAATCGATTCCTCGCGTTCATTCGTTGGCTTGATCTTGAGTCTGACGGAGCAGGATCGCAGCAGCGACCAGCGACACTTCGATGTTGTACTGAGCGGACCAGCCTGGGGTGGGCGGGCGCTGCGCGAACGCATGAGTCTTCCGGCGGACGCAAACGAGCTTGTGACCAAGCTGTGCCGGGACATGGAACGTGCGTTGCGTGTCGGTGAATGGACATCGCGTGAGAACTCGATGCAAGGCATTGGGTCCGACCTGGCCAATCGAATCCTGCCGAGGAGCCTTCAAGATGCGCTGCTCGCGGAGAGGTGGCTGGCAGGCACTCCTCTTCATATTGAGAGTGAAGATGTCTGGATTCCGTGGGAAGCGCTGTTTCTGGGTTCGCCAATCGGAACACGAGGAGGTCGAAGCGGCTTCTTTATGGGCGAGCACTTCGCGGTGACACGTTGGCTGCGGACCGGGAGTGCGCGAGAACAAGTGGGTGGGGCTTCGGCGGTGATGGTCGCACCGACAAACTCAGGTCTTTCGGTCGGTATGGAACGTGCGGTCCTCGCGGAAGTCACGGGTCAAGCACCGCTTGATTTGGCGGACCTATCCGAGGTGCAGGGATGTCTGCGCGGGAATCCACGGGCCCAGGTGCTGCACTTCGCTTGCCACGGCCAGAGCAAAGCCGATGCCGCAATCGGCGAGGCGCTCATTCTCCAAGATGGAGAGCTACATGCGACCGACATTCCGCTCGCAAATCCCGGTGAACTTGGGAGCTTGGAGGGAACCCTGGTATTCCTGAATGCTTGCCAGGCAGGGATTGAGCAGCGTGGTCTGTGGCGTCACGGTGGCTGGGCATCCAAGCTGCTCGATGCTGGTGCCGGTGCGGTGGTGGCTCCTTCCTGGACAGTGACAGATGCGGGCGCGATGGGATTTGCTGAGCATTTCTATCGCAACGCCAAGAGAGGGATGAGCCTAAGCGAAGCGGCTCGGCAGGCCCGGCGGGCCATTGCGCATACTGGCAATCTCGATCGGATTGGCTATGCGCTCTATGCCGCACCGACGGCCATCGCGTGCTTTGAAACAGAGTCGGTGCACAGTGGCGACGCGACCGGCTCTCAGGTTTGAGCGTTCTGAAACGGTAGCGCAAACAACATTGCGATAGACTCTCCCCAGGAGCCCAAGGAGTAGCGATGAGCGACACAGAGCAGATCGTCCAAGACGAAACCGAGGAAGAAGAGCCGCTGCGTGCCGAGCTACGATTGGTCTTTGTGGGCCCGAACAAGATCCAAGAGGCACCGCCGTATCGCCTTGCGGATCAGAAGAAGCTCACGATTGGTCGCAAGGACAGCAGTGATATCTGGCTACAGGATGCCACTGCATCGGAACAACATGCGAGCATCTGGCCGACGCTGACATCGCAAGGCTGGCAGGTCGAACTACGAGACAGTGCCAGCAGCAACGGAACCACTGTCAACGGTCAGAAGATCAAGTCTATCCATCTGCAAGACGGCGATGTGATTCGCATCGGGAGTTCCTTTCTGATCTATCGCGTTCACCGCATTCCCAACGAAGATGCAAAGATTCCCGAGCTGATCGGTTGCTCGCCGCCGATTCGACTGCTGCGCAAGCAGATCGAGGTGTTCGCACCGACTTCGGCTGTGATTTTGCTTCAGGGCGAAAGCGGTGTCGGCAAGGAAGTCGCCGCACAAGCGATTCACACCTTGAGCAAGCGGCGCGGTCCGCTGGTGCCAATCAACTGCGCCACGATCGAGAAATCACTCGCAGACAGCACTCTGTTTGGACACGTCAAGGGGGCCTTCACTGGCGCAGTCGATGATCACGTAGGACTCTTCCAGCGCTCGGCCCAAGGAACCCTGTTTCTCGATGAAGTGGGTGAGCTAGAGAAGCCTGTGCAGTCGAAGTTTCTCCGTGCCGTGGATACGCTGAGGTTTGTGCGCCTCGGATCCTCTACCGAAGTCAAAACCGATGCGCGGGTTCTTGCGGCAACCAAGGTCGATCTCCAGCAAGCCGTGCATCAGGATCGCTTCCGCGATGACCTGTTCTATCGACTGTCGGGCGTGCGATTGCACATTCCGCCTTTGCGGGAACGAAAGGAAGACATCCTGCTGCTCGTGCAGCACTTTATCCAAAGGAAAAGCCCGGCAATGGTCATCACCACTGCGTTGGCAGAGGCACTGCTGGACTACTCGTTCCCAGGCAACATCCGCGAGCTGAAGAGCTTGATCGACAAAGGGCTCGCTGTCGCTGCTAGCCGGAATTCGGGTGAGATCAAGCTCTCCTATTGTCGAGATCAGCTCGAAGAGAAAGACACCTCACTGCGCGGAGTTCGCGATACGTCCATGCTTCACGACGTGGTGCCAAAGCCCGCAGAAGATCGTGCAGCAGAACCGGTTCGAGGTCGTCCCACCCGCGAAGAGCTAGGGTCGATTCTGACACGCTGCGATTGGAAGATTCTGAGAGTATCCAAGCTCACGCAGTGGGATCGTCATACGATTCGACGCTGGATGAAGTATTACGAGCTGACGCCGCCGAGCCCCACATCTGCCCCTTGACAGTAGCGACGGTTTTGAGGTGCTCTAGTCTGAGCCGAGATGAGCAAGACCAAGCCACCTGACGACGAGAAAGAGGACGAGGCGGATGGTCATTCCTCCACCGATGGGAAGTCCGTTTCGGCAAACGACAAGAAATCGGATGATGCGCTGGACGAGGATGATGGCCCTGGACGGGCGGGCCAACAGGTCGACAAGTACCGTTTGGAGCGCCGGCTTGGGGCTGGCGGAATGGCGGAAGTCTATGTCGCGGTCCGCACCGATCATATTCAAAATCGCGTCGCGCTGAAGCTGTTGCACTCTTACTTCGCGAGTCGCCAGGATTACCGTCGTCGCTTCGAGCAAGAAGCACTCATCTTGTCTACGCTCAACCATCCTGGAATCGTCAAGATCGTAGACTACGGTGTATTGCCAAGCGGAGAGTCCTTTTTGGCAATGGAATACCTCGAAGGAACGTCACTGGCCGAGCGGCTGGCTCAAAGTCCGGGTCATCGACTTCCCATCGATGCCGCAGTACACCTCGGTTATCAGGTCGCTTGCGCGTTGGCCAGCGCGCATACGCGGGGCGTGGTTCATCGCGATCTCAAACCCAGCAACCTGATGATCGTTCCCGACTCTGCGGCGTGGGCGGGGGAGCGTGTCAAAATTGTCGATTTTGGCATCGCTCGGACCATCGAAGCGAGTGGTGAAGCGCTGACCGAGGTCGGCAAGATCATCGGCACCATGCGCTACATGTCACCGGAGCAGTTGCGCGGTGAAAAGGTGGATGGCTCTACCGATGTCTTTGCGCTCGGTCTGGTCCTGTTTGAAATGATTGCCGGTCGGCCCGCGTTCACTGGCAATGGCTCGGTCCTCAAAGATCAAATCTTGCGGGAAGAGGCACCCAATCTGCGCACGGTGCAACACGAAGTGCCAAGACCGCTGAGCGATCTGGTGCGGCGCATGCTTGCCAAGGTGGCGACCGACCGACCGACCATGACCCAGCTTGAGCAGGAGTTGTCGCAACTGTCGCTGACTGGTTCACGTAGCGCGATTCGCACCGTCAGTCCATCGCGTCTCTTTCCGCTTTCCCGCACGACGCGCACGGTGATCGCCGTCCTCCTTGGATGCGTCGTGTCCGTTGGGATTGGCGTGGCGGTAGTTCGATCACTGAAGCGGCCCGTTGAGCCTGCGACCTCCGTGGCCATCCCGGAGGCGGTCGTCCATTCAGCGAAGCCGCCCGTTGTGTCGGCGACCACCGTCCGTATCCCAGAGGGCGACATGCTGATGGGGAGCACTCCGGAGCAAGTGCAGGACGCTTATAGCCGCTGCCGGATCGAAATGAAGGACGCTCCAAAATGGTGTCGCCCAGACATGTTTGAGAACGAACAGCCCCAGCGCGCGGTTCACATCAGAGCCTTCCAAATGGATCGCTCCATCGCGAATACCGCAGACTTTGTGCGATTCCTTCACAGCGTTCGATCGCGACTACAGATTCGCCCAGATAGTCAGAGTGGCAAGCCGCGCTTTGTCGAACTGGAGGGTCAGATCCTGTACGACCTCCACAGTGTACGGGCAACGATTGTTTACAATGCTGAAAAATGGGAGTTCTCCGCTCTCCAGCGCACCGAGGAGCAGCCGGTCGAACAGGCGACCTGGTTTGGCGCTGAGCAGTATTGCCGGTCGAACGGCAAGCGTCTCATTACCGAAGTGGAGTGGGAGTACGTCGCCAAGCTGCTTGAGACCCCAGAAGGACGAGCCAAGCTACCGGGGCGGATTGATCTTCCGGCCGACATTCAGGAATGGGTTTGGGATGAGTACAAAGCCCTCTATCCGGATTGCCATCGGTGCACAAATCCGGTTGTAGGCAAGCCGCCCGATCAACGCAAAACAGAAGACGCCAGCGTCGTCCGGGGCTGTGACCGCGCCCTAGAACCAGCCGTATGTTGCCGGAGTGCGGCGCGAACCAAGCGAGAGAATTCCGCTGCCGCAACCAAGCTCGGCTTCCGTTGCGTCAGCGATGGATGAACCCAGTTCGTCCACCCTCGCTGCGCTTTGGTGATTGCTTGGACAGGAAGCTAGCCACGGACCACGCCACTTGGTGGCGCTTCCTCTGTGTCTCCGCCACGAACAACACCGCTGGGCGGAGCCTCATCACCACCTGAGTGGAGCAGGGTGCGGCCCGTCTTGTCGCCACCACGCTGCACGGGGCTCGGGGGCGGTTCCGGAATCGCTCGGCTCAGGTTGCGGGACGGAAGGGACGGGCTGTTCTGGGTCTGATTGTGCATTGGAGCACCTCCTGACCCAATCGGTTTTGCAATCGTTGTGCCAACTTAGGGGGCGCTGCGAGCTTCCTTGTTTCTTCCTTCGGGATCACGGCAAGTGGTGGGGCCAGTTCTCTGAATCTCCGTCGATCGCCGTGCTCATGGGCCGGCAAGGATGGCCCATGGGCAAACGGGTCTAGGCCCATGGGCGTCAGCCGCTTCCCTTCCTTTACCGACAGTTGTTCGCGCCGTTCTGCAAGTGCTGCACCCAAAAGCTGCCTTCCTTTTCATTTTCAATTGAAAGGCAGGCGCGCCATGGGTGCCCATGGGCACGGCAGCTAGCACCACCTGTGTGGGGTTGTCTCTCAACCATCGGTAGGCAGGCCCATCGAATCAGTCTTGCCGTCGAGGTGAACCCACCCAGGGCGATCCGACGCACTGGTTTTTCGTCGCCTAGCTCCAACTGGCACATCGGTTGCTTCTGGTGCTGGTTGAACAGGAATTCCCCGACAAAGGAGCATGCCTTGCCTACCAAACGAACTTTCTTTGTTTCGCTTCTGTTGCTGGGCCTTACCGAGCAGTCTGGCTTCGCACGAACCACGGTTCTTTTGACGGGCGTGCAGAGCAATGGTGTTGCAAGCGACCGCGTCGAACAAGCCATTGTGATGAGACTCAAGCGTTTGGGCGATACCGTGATCGTGACGCCGCGCTATCCCATCGGCAGCGAGTATGTCGGCTGCGATGAGTCGCGCTGCTTTGAACCGATCGCGTCCCGCGAAACGGCGGACTACTTCATCAGTGGAAGAGTCACCAGCTCCGAGCATGCTCGCCTTGCGCGCATTGCCATCTATTCCACGGCCCGCAAGGAAGTGATCGCCGAAGAAGTGGGCTGCGAAGACTGTCATGAAAAGGCGATTGTCGATCAGGCTGCAAGTCTGGCTACATCGCTGCTCGACAAAGCGGTGTCTCTGCCCGCACCGACACCAACGACAAGAGCGATTCCTGCTGCTACTGCACTGGTTGCTTCACCGTCAAATGGTGGGCTCTGTCCCGCGTGTCCGGTCTGTGCAAGCTGTCCTGTCGCGTTGGGAAAGGAAGGCTTCCTCCCCCTTCCCACCTGGCGTCGGGCGCTCGCTGGTGTTCTGGGAGTCGTAGCCGGAGGTGCATTCTCTGTCGCCGTCACCGCAACCTGGGCACATGGGAAAGTCTCCTCTGATTTCAGTGGCCATTACAACGGCAAGGCAGTGATGGGAGCCTTCTATCCCATCACCGCAGCGGCTCTCATCGGCCTGACCCTCACTCTGAAGCTTCCGTAATCCGGAGTAGGAACCATGAAAACCAACCTCTCTGTCAGTCTCCTTTTTACCAGTCTGTTGGGTGTCTCGGGCTGTCTTGAACCCTTCCCAGAAATGGAAGGTGCTGAGGATCTGGCGATGCCCACGGATCTGGCCAAGGCCCAAGAGATCCCCTTGTCTGAGTTTAAGAGTGTCGGCGGGACCAATTGCGATCAAGCTGACGTTGCATGGAAGTGGATAGATGCGACCAAGTCGCTCACTGGGAACCTCACAGGCAAAGCTGTGTGCAGTACTCCAACGACGCAAGGCGCTAGCACTGAATCCAGTGCTTCGTGTATTACACAGTGGGCACCCTTGCCAGCGGCGCTCAAAGGAGCAACGGCCTGGCTGTTGAGCTTTGAACCGACTTGGAAACCGGCGTCCTGGGCAACGGGCTTCCGGTTTGATGCCGTAGTGGTTTCTGTATATGGGGCCAATCAGCAGCTCATCGGTAGTTTTTCGAGCACCATTGCGAGCGGAAGTGCCTCGCTGAGTTGGGCTCAACAGCAACAGACCAAGGCCATCCCAGCGCCACCGAGTGTGGTCACGATTCCTATCTTGGGGCGAGAGACTTTGCCAGGTGTAAACCTAGACAAGAGCTTCATTCGAGTAACCCTCACGAGCGCCTGTTCCGCATCACTGGACAATCCTGCACCTGCCCCAGCGACCCTGGAGCTGAAGAACCTACGCCTGATCCCGATGACCCCGTAGAGAACAACTACGCGCTGTCTTCGCGAGGAGGTTTGTTGTGAAGCCGCCCCCCCTTCCTAGCCCTGGAAAAGCGTCGCTCCCTGCTGTTGGAAACGCTGTCAACCGGCGCGTGGGGGCATTGCTTGCCGAAGGGTCGCTGTCTTGCGTGTATGAATTGCTGGAGTATCAATGCGCACCGATCACTCGTCCCTTGGTGCTCAAGCAGATCAAGTCTGCATTTGTTCATGATCCGCAGATTCGTGAGCAGCTCACGCTGCTGCGCGAGCGCCGGAGCGAGCTAATACATCCCAACCTATGTGAGCGAATCGAAGTCCACATCGGTGAGCAAGACCTGTGGATCATCGAGCAGCGCGTTGAAGGACAGAGTCTGGCGACGATCCTCGAAGAGCGTGGACGGATGTCGTTGTCGGAGGCGCAGCAGGTCTGGCAGCAGATTGCAAAGGCGCTCCATTTTCTGCATCAGCAGGGACTTCGTCATACTGATTTGAAGCCGGGTCACGTGCTGCTTGCCAAGGTTGGAGAGGCGTACCAGGTCACCGTCATCGATGCGGGTCTTGCGCGACCTCTTGCAGACGGCCTCATCGGAACACCATCGTACCTATCTCCCGAGCTTGTGCGTTCCGCGACACCGCGACCGACGGCCCGATCGGATATTTTCGCGTTTGGCTGTGTGGTGTACGAAATGCTGTTTCGCCAGCGTGCGTTTCCCGCGCAGACAGTCGCGGAACGGCGTGGCAACTTGAGCGCAGATCCTGGCCATCACTTTCTGACCGGAGAAGATCAGCCCAAGACTGAAGCCGTGCGTAGTGCGCTGTTCTCTGCGCTCGAAGAGAGTCCGGAAAGACGTCCTGCAAAAATTTGTGAGCTCATCGCAAGATTGGATGCAGTCTTCGCCCCACCGGAATCAAATGCCGGTTCTGCGGCACCCACACCATCGCCACTGCCGGCAAGCTCGGGCGGGCATCGTGTGCTTCCTGCGGTTCGGGATGGAATCAGTCCTCCGCCAAGTGAATCGGGACAGCTTAGACCCCCCAATCCAAACATCCATCGGACCCCTGGTCCACGACCTACGATTCGGTCACGCGTGCCCTATGTGATGGCCTCGTTGGCACTCATTGTTGGCCTCAGCCTGGGCGTAAAGGCTTGGCTTCCCGACAGTGAATCGCATTCCGGAGTCATCACTGATTTTGCCGCTGCATCCGACCTTGTCGATTTGGGTGCGTCCCCGAGCGTGCTCGATCTGCCTGCGCCCCTCATCGAACGGATCGCGGATTCTGGTCTCGATGGATCTGCCGTGGGGAATCTCGAATCTCGTAGACCGCATGGTCACAAAGAAGAGCCACGTCCCGAACCACATCCGAACAGACCCAAACTGCACTGCGCCCTGCGCGGCACGTCAGGAATTGAAAAAAAGGATCTCGAGGCGATCCGGCGCTGCTGTGAAAAGCTCCCATCATCGCCGTCAAGTCGCTATTGCGTGGTTCTCAAACAGTTGCTCAAGGAGCTGGTGCCCCAAGAGTTTCCGAACGCCTTCTTGGAAAGTCACAAGTCTTTCTTTGAGTGCGTCCGTACGGTGGAGCTGTTCGGAAGCATCCCCAAAAAAGGAGTGAGCTATGTCTGTGAGTAGTCTGTTTGCCCACCTAAAGGCTGCATCAAAACGCAGCGTTCGGAGGTCTGCTTGGCGAGCTGCGGCCTATGCTGTGCTCGCGCTGCCTAGTCTTAGCGGCTGTGTCTCACTCGACGAGTATCTGGCGATTCAGAACGATGTAAGAAGGCTGGAAAGACGCCTTGATGCGGTGGAAAAAAGGGCCGAAGACAGCAGTACCAACATTCGCTCGATCGTCTTGCGAGCGTTTTGTCCATCCGTGATTGGGGAGCTCATTCGCAAGGTCAAAAAAGTCTGCCAAAAAGAGGGGATCTGCATCGGAGAGTCGGTGAGCCTTGCGTTACTCAGCGTCGATCCAAGCAGCCGGGGGCACTTCCTGACACTGACCAAGACGCAGCCGCATGCGGTGATCTTTCTGCGCACCGATCAGGAAACGCTGTCTGATCTTCAGCGCAAGGAACTACGACATCTGCTCAAGCCGCCGTGGTTTGAACAGACACACTTCTTGATCGTGGCGAGTCCTGATCCACAAGAAAACGGCGATATGAACAACGGTGTTGCTCGACTCAAAAAGGTCGCGGCTGAGATCACGACGATGAAGTTCATCAACGAGGACAACGTTGAAAACTATGTCTCGCCCCCGGTGCCTCAAGAGAAAATTCTCAAGTGGGTATTTCCGTTTGTGAATCGCACCGAGCGCATTGACCCCAAAGATGCGCCCAAAAACTCTAACGAGACGCTCTATCGAAGCGTCTGGGTGTTCCGTGTGGACTGCGACACTTAACTTCATTCTGTCTATGTCTCTGCTGGCTCCGTGTCTCGATGTCGGAGTGACACTGGAAAATCTCAAGACGGAGAGGACGGTTCTGAATCGTCCACTGCCGATTCGGAAGTTGTCGAGATTCGATCCCCATGATCAGTCGTGGAGAGAGCAGTCCTTCGAGATCCGTCCCGGGCAGATTGTACTTCTGCACCTGTGGGCGGTGGAGTGCAAGCCATGCCTCGATGAGCTGAAGACGCTGACGCCTCTGCTCAATGGACTACGTGATGATCGACGTCTGCAAATTCTCTTTGTCACAGAGACCCAGGACCGACAGGTGCTGACGAACTTCCTGCAAAACAATCAACAGGCACTTCCTGCGGTCCCGCACTATCAGATCAATCCGACCGAGTTACGGCGTAGCTTGGGTATCAGCGCGATGCCAATTACGTTGCTACTGGACTCGGACCTGACGGTTCGGCAGGCATTCCTGGGCCCACTGCACGGACGCCGCGAAGAGCTTCTTCATGCGATTGACCGGCTTGAAGCTCTGCGGTCTATGGCTCACCGCGATCGACAGCGCGAGTCTCACTGAAATAGAAACCGTGGTGTTCATTGTGTGCGCGGATGGATGAGCACGCCCATGGGCACTGCTCAAGCAGACACCTTGCGCAGCGTCGAGACCAGCGCTTGGACTGCAACTTGCTTGGGGGATATTCATGGGGACAACGGCCGCACCAATTCTTGGCCTTCAGGTTGTGATTCATGTTGAAACCGGCGCACTCGAGGGGATGGCGCGGACTTTCTGCGGACCTCGCGATGTTTTGCTGGGTCGGCATCGCGATGCAGACATCCGGTTTCCCGAACAAGATGGATTCGTATCCCAGCGACATCTGGGAATCAAGATTGCCCGCAACGAGTGTGTGGTCACCGATGTCGGGAGCACCAACGGAACCTGGGGCCTTCCCAGTCGGGAGCAGATTCGCTCACTGCGACTCATTCCCTCTGCGACGCCTTATCGGATCACCCTTGGCGCGGGTGGACCCACAATTCGCATCCAGGTCAGCAATACCATTCCGTTCGGCTCGTATCGAGTGATCGGTCAGCTTGGGAATGGCGGAATGGCGACTGTCTTTGTTGCGACAGAGTCCTCCGATCTCAATCGCCTGGTGGTTCTCAAGTTGATCCATCCCAATCTGCTGTACTCATTTGACAAGAAGTCAGCAGGAGAGATGCTGATTGAAGAAGCTCGGATTGTTTCGCAGATTAGTCATCCCAACGTCGTCGGGATTCATGATGTTGGGGTCATCGGCGGCGTTCATTACATCGCGATGGAATATCTACGAGGCGTCAATCTTGCTCACATTGTTGAGTCACTCCGTAAGCACGAACTTAGGCTTCCGTTCGAGCTAGCGGCGGCTCTGATCGCGCAAGCGTGCTGGGGGCTTCATGCTGCACATGAAGCGCAAGATGCAAGCGGACGCCCTCTGTCGATCGTGCATCGAGACTTTACGCCTTCCAACTTGGTGGTGTCCCCAGAGGGAGACGTGAAGCTCATCGACTTCGGTGTTGCACGTGCGGTAGGCAGACAGCACCTCAACGAAGCCGGTCAGTTTGTGGGTAAACCAGCGTACGCCTCACCGGAACAGATACAAGCCACCACTGAGATCTCGCGCCCTTCCGATTTGTTCTCTGCGGCCATCGTTCTGTACGAGCTCTGCGCGATGCAGCCACTGTTTCTTCGTAACAACGATGCCGCAACGATGTTTTCGGTTCTGCACGATCCCGTTCCCTCGATCAAAGGTCTTCCCTCGGAGCTTGCAGAAGTGCTTGCCCGGGGACTTGCGAAAGACCCCGCGCAGCGCATCCAGACCGCAGCAGAGTTGGCGACACTGCTCGAGAAGTTTGTCATGAATCAGGGAGGTCGCTATCTCACGCACCGTGCGATTTCTGAGATGCTTACCCAAAGTGGAGTCTCGCTGCGTGCGGCACCCCCGCAACCGCTTTTGGGCTGGCCAGATATTTTTCCGATTCCGTCTGTTGAGTCGCCGATGGTGAAGGGTGGGAGAGCCAAGGTATCACTGCTGGCCCCGCCGAGCATCGAGCCTCCTTGTCAGTTGGTGGTCGCAGGTCAGGAGTATCAAGTCGAGAGTCTGCTTTCGGAGCACAGTGCAGTTCCGGGCGAAGGACTGGTCACCCGAACACTGCTGGCGCAGCCGATTGTTTCTCGGGAAAGCTCGTCTGTTCCTCAGCGCCACGCGCTTCGTCTATTCGGAACGGAACGGGCGCTCGCCGCCCCCCCTCCCGCCATCGAAAGACGGCTCGCAAGCTTCGCGGCCAAGTGGCAAGTCTTGAGCAAGGGAAGCGGCGGTGCACTGGGGGCTCTCATCGGTTATGGACAGGCATGGTCCGGCGGCCCCTGGTTCACGGCAACGCCCTACTACAGTCATACACTACAGAGCCTGAAGTCGGGTAAGTATCTCCGTGAGGAAGAGCGTAGGCTGCTGGCTCAACGGCTGTGTGGTGCTCTGGTGGCGCTGAATCAGCAGTGGCCCGGATTTGTGCATGGACAGCTATCTCCATCGAGAATTGCGCTTCCCTACTTTGACTCTGCGGTCCGTCCAGCCGGCTGCGATCGACTGACCGTGGCGCTGCTCGGAATCCACCCCTCATGGCTCTGCGGTGGCGGGCAGCCAGAGGATGTTTGTCTTGTTCCGGCTCAACAAGACAAATACACACCGCCGGAGCGCGTCGCGGCAATGCCGCCCAGTCAGGCTGGTGACGTCTATTCCGCTGCGGCGATCCTCTATGAACTCTACGGTGGGGACATTCAACAGGCAGTAAAGGCGCTTGCGCGTGGACTTCCGATGGTCACAACCGATGGTGTGATGGTGATTCCTGCTCTCGTTGGGGAAGCGCTCGCCGCCGCACTATCACCGAATCCCAACTGGCGACCAAGTGCAGTGGAGCTTTTGCGTCGACTGACGCGTGAACAGAGTGCGGATGCAGGTGCCGTTCCCATCGAAGTTCCGCGCCAAGGGCAGACTGTCACGGTCGGAGACAAGAGCGGGATCACACTATATGGAATGGTGCTTAGCCGTCGAGATTGTCGATCTCCAGTGACAATCCCACTGAGCGCCGTACCAGGACTGCTTCCGGTCGGAATCGACGTTTCGATTTTTGAGTCTGGTGTGGCCGTTGATATCCGTGAGTCTGTCGATTCTCACGGTCAGCGCGTCCGACTATATGAGGGTGACGATCACATCGGTCGCTCACGCGTGTTCCTGTCCGGTGACCGTGGTCGCTTCGAGATAGGAAACCGCAAGCAGAGCTGGCTACAGAGCATTGACTACCAGCGGCTACCCAACCAAGAACTTCAACTCAGCGACGGACCATCGCTTCACTTGGTCCGCCAACCGGAGCACAAAGAGGCAGAACATCTTGTGCTCCACACCCGGGATACCCGTAGCGGAGTCACACACCTGGTTTCGATCAGCATCAACAAATGAACGCAGGGTGGCCCAGTGAACTCCCAACAGAGTGAGCCAAGAGAGTGACATGGACAACGTAAAAGCTCTGCCCGTGATGAATGCCAATCTGGCGATCCGCTTCGAGTCCAACATTACCTACGAATTGGAACAGGCGCAGGATCCCCACCAGGGATACATTGTGCCGAATCTCCTTGGACAGGGACGTTTTGCCAAGGTCTTTGGTGCCTGGCAGCGCAGTTCGGATCGCAACGTGCGTCGCGTTGCCATCAAGATTCTGCACGAGCATGTCGACTTGCGAGCAGAGGAACTCTCCCTTCAGGAAATCAAGCTGCTGAAGGATTTAAGTGCCACGGGCAATGAGAGCGTGATCTCTACCGTCGATATCATTCGGCTCGGACCGAGCGTGATGTGTGGCGGCTGTGGAAAACTCTACCATCCACTGTGCCCGTCGTGCGGAAACGGCAAGTTGATTCGACATCAGCTTCGCAATCACGCCTATCCTGCGCTCAAATGTGAAAGTGAGCGTTGTAGCTTTACGCTGTCTGCGGAGCACATTGCTACACGCTACACCGAACTGCTGCGCGCTCCATCGAAGACCTGCTGCGCCAAGGGTCCGCATGCGCAACACGGAACACTGGTCAACTTCGTAGATCGTGAAGCCGTGGTGATGGAACTGCTCAACACCAAGCTCACCCAGTTTCACAGCCAGCGCAAGCGGGTCTTTGCTCGGTTGTGTGAACGGCACGGTCTGGTCGACCCCAGGATGTCATCGTTCCAGCCGGCGGTCTCGATTACGCCTGGCGACTCTCGTTCTGATCCAAAGGCCAGCAATCCACAACTCGACCTACTGCACCGCGTGGTACTTCTTGAAAAGATACGGGTGATCTGTCAGCTCTCGGAAGCAATTGCCTGGCTGCACGGTGAGAAGGGAATTGTTCACAAAGACCTCGCTCCTGACAACATCATGGTGTCCTCACGTACCGCAGAAATCGACGAACATAAGGTCGGAGAGGAGGCCCATCATGAGCCGCTGATGGATTCCCTGAACAACTATGCCACCCAGACGTCGTTTACGACCAAGGTGATCGATTTTGGCTTGGCAGATCAACATCAACTTTCGCGCAACTGGTACGAGGAACCGGCATCGTTTCTGTTTGCGGCGAATGAGAAGCTTCCGTATCTGTCCAGCGAGTCGCGCAATCGCAAGATCAAGCTCAACCAGCGGATCGAATTTGAGCCCAATGGATCGCGATTCCGCGTTCCGGATAACCTAATTCCGTCGAAAGCCGGCGAGCTGGCAATGATGAAGGGAGATATCCTTGCCGACGAACGCGATCCCCATCATCACTACTATGTGATGGTGCAGGAAATCATGGAAGAACCTGTGGGCAGCGGACAGTTCTGGGCCAAGTTCGAAGACAGCCCACCACCGCACGCACATACCCGTCAGTATGATCTGACCCGGCCACTTGGGGAAGCGCACGACATCTATGCGCTCGGCGCGATTTTCTATTTCATCCTGACCGGCGAACATACCGAGGTCGAGAAAATCGGCCACCTCGCTGGATCGCTTCAGTACACCCCCCAGCGACTCGATGCGCAATCGTTGCTGGTGAGTCAACCTCTTTACAAGATTTGTCGCGACAGAATGCCCGAACCATTCTACCGCGATGAGCTCTTGATCCTCATTCTGCGGACCATGGTGCGTGGGCTCGACGATTCTTTTGTGAGCAGCCGGATCGAGCGCGGGCCCGAACCCTCCAAACGACTCCTTCAAGAAGCACGGCGGATCTATAATCAACTGCTCGCCGATATCCTGTCGGACCCGGTCTTGACCAGAGAGCGCGAGACAAGGAACCAGCTCGTTCAGCTACAGGACGTGCTTCGCCGCTCCAGTGACTACCAGCGCATCGCCTGGGGCGTTATCTGCGCGGGGATTCCCTTCTCTGCGGCAGCGGGCTGGATCCTCTCTCACTTCGGTCACTGATCTGTTTGTCAACTTCCCTATCTGTTTGTCAACCTCCCTATCTGTTTCGCAAGCTCTCTACGATTCGCAGTTCCTCCCAGGCGGACTCCCTTTTCGACAATTGGCACGATGAAGCCCATGGGCAGCCCGGTGCAGAGGCCGATTCCTTCCCGATTCCGGCTCATGAATCCGATCTGCGATCCGCTGTCTTTTCAAGCACTTGGTCGGTTTCTGGAATCTGGCGCAGCACTTGCAATGACCCCTCTCTAAAAGGCGAACAGAGGCTCAGGTGACCGAGTGGTCTCTTGGGTGGTTCGCTTCTATGTGCAATGGGGGGATCTACATGTTTCGCCGCTTTCATCTGTTTGACGCGTCAGGAATGCACCGTGCGGGCGCGTTTTGGGCTGTGCTGATGGGGGTATCGTTCTGTACTGGCTCGCTCGATGCGAAGCCGCACCGCAGGCTGACTTCGTTCCCAACCGGTAGTGCTTACAAAAAGGTGAGCGCAGCCCGGGGACGCTCAAAGCTGCATCTGCGACGCTTCGTCAAAACAGCGGACCCACAGTCATCCACAGCCGCACCAAATGTCGCGACAGCTTCACCACCTTCACCACCTCCGCCACCTGCTGACAGTCTGCAAGATTCCGTGCTGAGCAGACAGCTCCAGCAGCACGCGATGGGTCATGGTGGATCCGGTGACGCGGTGGGAACGCCAATGACGGGCTTCGCCCAGGAAGCAGAAGGACACGCTTCCTCTGTACGTCTGCGAGCGGGAGAATGCTACCTGGTCGTCGCGATTGGTGAGTCATCGATGCGCTCTTTGACCACTTCGCTGTGGAGCCCGTTTGCCGAACGTCAAATCACCATCATTGGGCAACAAGCGCCATGGACCGCAATACGTGCCCGCTTTAGCGGCGAACACAAGCTGATTGTGCGTCCGGCCGGTGGTCCTGGGCAGTACGCTGCTGGTCTGTACCCCTATCCATGTCCGGCAGAGTAAATGCGCGGTGCGGACCTTTGATGGGAGTCTGCAACCGATGACGATAATACTAGGGAGAACTGGCCGCAGAGTTCGGGCCCGGCAGATGACGGTAGGAATCTGCGGAGAGTTTGTGTAGCGCCAGGTAGCGTCGAACCGAGCGGCGATCGCAGCCCAGGATCTGCGCGACCCGCGAGATGTTCCCCTGGTGCGTAGTCATGTGGTTGTGAAGCTGTTCCTTCGATGGGACGACATGCGGACGCGACTCACTGCTGGCGGGCCGTTCGGAGGAAGAGGACTTCGACTTTGCCACATCGCGCATCATCGCCTCCTCCTCTGCGTCAAAGTCCATGTCAGTCTCTAGCTGCTTGAGGAGCTGAATGACGTTGGCCGTGGACCGATCGATCCGAAGTTGCTGCGAGACGTTGAATAGCTGTCGGACGTTGAGCGGCCAGTCATGCCGCAACAGCACATGCACGAAGTCCGCATCCAGAAGATTCGCAGCCTCTGGATAGAAATGGAGTAGCAGAGGAACGATGTCTTCTCGGCGGTCCCGTAGCGGAGGAATGTGGATTTGAAACTGCGCGATGCGACCAAACAGTTCCTTCCGAAACGTACCGTTTGGGCTGTCATTCCAGAGCGCCTGGTTCGTCGCAGCGATCAAGCGAAAATCGCAAGCGACCGGAGAATCGGAGCCGAGCGGTGTCACTTCTCGCTCAGATAGCACGCGAAACAGTCTGGGCTGGAGGCTCACGGCCATGTCGCCGATCTCATCCAAAAAGAGGGATCCAGCATCGGCGGCCCGGAAGCATCCCTTGCGCGCAGCAGCACCGGTAAAGGCGGACTTGGTGTTTCCGAAAAACTCAGACTCGGCGAGCGTTTCAGGCACAGCGGCACAGTTTACGGCCACAAACGGTCCGTCTTTCCGCTTGCTCAGTGCATGGATCGCACGTGCTACCACTTCCTTGCCTGTTCCTGTTTCGCCGAGTAGCAGGATGCTGACGGAATCTTGTGACGCAGCGCGAACAATTTTCGCCCGAAGATCCTTCATTACAAGGGAAATGCCCACAAGACTCTTGATGTCGGCATCATCGGGTTTGACTGGTTCGTAACGCACCATCGCCAGCGTGTCTCCGATTCGGATCACATCGCCGTCTTCCACCCGGTGAGGGTGCTCATTTTTGTGAAGATGGGTTTCACGGACAGTCGTACCGTTCTTGCTGTGATCCCGCAGGAAAACGATCCCATCTGTTTCGCTTACCTTGATGCTGGCGTGCGATTTCGATAGCCCACTGTCGTGTGGGATCGAGATCATTTGGTCCCCCTCCGCACGACCGATCTCTGTTGTCCCCTTAAGCAACGAGAAGATCGTGCGTCCCCGATACGAAGGCGAGTAGAGGATGCGAAGCTGCGGAGCACCACGTCGCGAACTCTTTTGCTGTCCGCTTTTGGGCAGCGTTTTGGTCTCTGTGTCCTTCATAAAGCCAGTATCGCCAACGTGCTAAGGCCGAAACAAGTGGGCACTTCGGCCTGTCTGCTGCCCATGGGTGCCCATGGGCGCGTTCGACACTCGCCCACCACCGATTCGCGGTCAGCGACGAAGAACCCTTGCTAAACATTGGCATAAGGCGTGCAGCGCAACGAGTCAAAGAAGGATCCATGCCGATGCCAGTGCCAACCCCAAGTCTACCCAGCTTGCCAACACCGCGATTGATTGGAGCGATGATTGTGTTTTGGGTGGTGTTCATCTCGTGGGTGGGTGGGCCATCGCGTACCGCCGAACCAATCGAGCGATGGCGATGGCTTTTGGCGGGTCGTCCCATGCTTCATGTGCGGCTTGGCGAACATGCTCCCAACCCTAAGATTAGAAAGTACGAAGTGAGCGTTCGTTTTCCCGATAACGAACCGGTGCTGATGGAGTTTGGTACAAGTGACCCGCTCATCGGTGCCCTTCCGATGGCAGTTCCCGCTGGGCTTCTTGAGGGCGCACGCCAGGTCGAGGTGCAAATTGCTGGTCTCGACGACAAGGGATGTATTCTCGAAGGGGGTGAGCAGCACATCGGAAGGAGCGCTCAATCGCCGTTCGCTGCCGCGGAGCCGGTGATTCAAGTGAACATGAAGACACTTCCCCGCGCTCTGTGCGTGCTATAGAAAGACCCTATGGAAGTATCGTCGAAGTCCGCCGAAATGACAGACGCTACTGCTCATCTTGCGCAGGATCCGCGTGTAGGCGTCATGGTTGGGAACTACCGACTGGTTCGCCGCATCGGCGAAGGCGGAATGGGAACCGTCTACGAAGCTGTTCATCGCGAAAACGAAAATCGAATTGCGGTGAAGTTCCTCCGCCCAGATGCGGATGTGGACCCAGACAGCGAGGCCATTCGTCGCAAGCGATTCCACGATGAGGCCAGCGCGCTCGCTGAGGCCCGACACCCAAACCTCGTAACCTTCTTTGATGCGGGGGATCTTCCTGATGGCCAGCTCTACATCATGATGGAGCTTGTGGATGGCACGACCTTGCGAGAGTTCGTCTCACAGCAAGGCGGAAGGCTGTCGGTCCCACTGGCCAGTGGGTTGATACGGCAGACCGCGTCAGCGCTTGCGTACATTCACAGCCGGGGCATCGTCCACCGTGATCTGAATCTGCGTAACTTGATGGTCGTGAAAGACGAGGCCGTGCGGGAAGGCTGGCGGATCAAGATATTAGACTTTGGAATTGCCAAATTCCTCAATCATCAAGAACAAAGAACGCTCAGTCAGTCCCAGCTCGGCACGGTTCGCTATATGTCTCCAGAGCAGTGCGAGTCGGCCAAATCCGTCGATGCAAGCACCGACATCTATTCGCTGGGGTTGATTCTGTTTGAGCTGTTGACTGGTCAACCACCGTATCAAGTCGCGGAAGATAGCGCCGCCAAATGGATTGACGCACACATCAACAGGCCACCCAGATCACTCAAAAAGTTATGGACGGATGCACCGTCCCAGCTCGCCAAACTGGTGGCCGAGATGCTCGACAAACATCCGGACTTTCGACCCAAAGCCGATGAGATTGTGGCTCACCTCGAATCGGGTATCAAGCTGCCGGGTCGACGAGGATTTTTCGGACCAGACCAGACCCTGGCTTTTTTGCTGGCCAGTGTGCTGATTCCCAATGCGGGTGCCGTGAGCTATGAGCTGCTATCGCGATACCGAAAGCCCATGGATGAGCTCAGCGCGGCGCAGCTTGCGGTGCTGGCGAGAAATGCACCGGACGGCACGGTTTTGATTCCTCCCACCTCTCTGTTCATGGGTTCCTATCCTGAGGAACTGGCGGCTGCCCAGAAGGACTGCGAACAACGAAACACCAGAGACCAATGCGACCCTACGCTGATCCAGCGAGAAGCCCAACCGCAGTTGGTATCGGCGGGCGCTTTTTACCTCGACAAGACAGAGGTTACCAACGAGCTGTTTCTGCGTACCCTACTCAGCATGCAGGAAGCCGTCGACCTTCGACCGGTGAACGGAAAGCCGCCGCGCCAGATTCGCCTGATTGAAGTCGATGGGAAACGGACCTTGATGTTTGATCTGTGGCACGATCAAGGGAAGGGCAGCGGTCTCGAATTGGTGGATGGCCAGCTACGCGTTCGACCCGGATTTGAGTCGCTGCCAATGGTTCAGGTCACGCACATGGCTGCGCAGCGGATCTGTGAGAAACGGGGAGGCACACTTCCCTCGGAAATTCAGTGGGAGGCGGCAGCACGTGGACGCGAACGACGCGAATATCCTTGGGGGGCCAAGCTTCCGGACTGCGCTGGGGTGGTCTTTGATCGCGGATCCGGGGGATTATGCAACGGGTTTCCGCCGCAGCCAGTGGCAGTCGGAACAGCAGCTCAGGATCTGACCCCAGAGGGCGTGTATGACCTGGGTGGCAATGTGATGGAGTGGGTGCGAGATTCGTTTATGAATCCATTTCCGCGCTGTGGCGGGTGCAAAGGATTCTTTGCAGAGGTGGCCCCCATCGCCATCTCTCCAACCACCGGCTATTCGATCAAAGGGGGGAGCTACGTCATGAGCCGCGAGGTGGCACGGGGAGCAAGTCGCTCGACGGCAGTGGCGCAACAAATGACACCGAACCTCGGGTTCCGATGTGCATTCCCAGTCGCATCGAAATAGAGGATGAATCAACGGAGCACGGAGATTTCCTTTGCTGAACAAAAAGCGTTACACACCAGAACCCACCCGCGATGAACCGATCGGTCGTGATCACGTTCCTCCCAACTTCTCGACCCGTGGAGAGGAGGGCGAGAGCAACGACTCTCCGAGCGAATCAGACAGTGAGGAGCCGCCACCGCCACCGCCGACCCCAACTCCCATAGTGGGAACCAAGCGCGGGGGTGTTGCTGAATCGATCGATGACGAAGAGCCACCTCCTCCGCGAGAGATCACCGGTCCCAAGCGCGGCGGCTAGCGATCCTCGCCTACGTTCTGTGGTGCATTCCTTTCCCGCCAAGTGTCCCTCCTGACTTGTGCGGGTTCCTGCCTGCGTTGGTCATACCGACCGCCAAGTCATCCTGCCCAGCCAAAGAGTCCAAGATCGCCAACACCGCCCATGGGCATGTCCGGTCCTTGCGGCCTCTGCGCGCTTTGCATCGAAACTGATCACTTTCACTTAACCCTGTCTTTTCAGCGACTTACGCACGGATGGCGTTCTAGTGCAGCCCATGGCACAGGACTTGGAATGGGAACCGGTCAACGCTGACAGCGTAAGGAGTCCGACCCATGATGAGTTCGTTTCCCTCGATCGCTCCAACATCCAATGTGCGCCGTGACCGCTCGGAGAGCGAGCGAGCGACACTGAGTCTGGATTGCAGCAAGCTTGCAGAGCAGTGTCGTCGCGAACATGAAGAGGAAAAGGACGAAGATACTTCGAGTCCGGTTCCGACGCCGGTTGTCAACGAGCCAACGACCCAGCCCTACCCAAGTGAGATCTACGTTCGGATGATGATGCAGGCCACCCAGAGCAGTCCGCCGCCAAGGCCCGCCGCCCAGCCGCTCCCACCGAGGCCGCTGAGCCTTCCTGGTGTTCGAGGCTCGCGCAGCAGCAAGCTAGAGGCAGTTCTGGTGCTGCTTGGCGCAGTGGGACTGCCAGCCGCCACCATTGGCAGTCTCCAGGCCATTGGGAATCCTACGCAGTCGTCCGTGATCGTCGGGAAGGAGCACAACACCGTGCCAGATGTGGTGAGCCACCAAAACCGCTCGTTGATTCCGCGTATTCGCGAGGAGCCGGAAGCGTTGACAGAGAAAGGCCCAGTACGTGGCCTACCAAATGAGACACCACCGTCTGTCTCTAAGCCGGCGACAGATGTTGGCACCATGAGCACACGCAGCGCCCAGCCCAAGAGTCGGCCTCGCATCACGCCAGCCAAGCCGCACCTGCCGACGATCGAGATCGAAGATTAGATCGGCTGACACGCGAAAGGGAGGATGCACGGAACTCCAGATTTGGTATCTTCGCTCCCACCAGAGTGTCCCATGGACGACAATCAGATCCGCATCCTCTTTCTGTCGGCAAATCCGCGCAAAGACAAGCCGCTCGATCTCCAAGGCGAGTATAGTGAGATCGACACTGCGATCAGCGAAACCAAGCTGGGTGAACAGATCCAGCTCTATCCGCGATGGAAGGTCAGCAATGAACAGTTGCTGGATCACTTTCTTCGCTATCAGCCTCACATCATCCACTTCAGTGGACATGGAACCGATGGCAGTCTCATTCTCGATGACGGTGAGGGCCACGAATGGCAGCTCGATCGAGCAACGGCCCGCGCTGCCTTTAAGACGACGGCAGGGAAGACGCGCTTGGTTGTACTCAACGCCTGTCTGTCCGCCGATGTTGCCCAGGTCTTATCAGAGGTGATCGACTGTGTGATCGGCATGTCGCAAGAGATGTTTGATGACACCTCGATCGTGTTTTCAGGAGCACTGTACCGAGGATTGAGCGAAGGTCTCAGCATCCGCCAGTCCTTCGATCGGGCACGTACGCAGATCAATCTGGCAGGCAAGGTTGGCTCGCGAACGCCCATCATCTTGACGAAGCCTGGGATGGACGCACGCCGCATGTATCTGAGCGATTGGGTTGGGCCCACAGGTGGGAGTTCTGGGCCTCCGCTGCCAAGCGAGCTGCGGAACACTCCGGCTGACCGCCCGTCGGTGCGTGCCCGCATTCAGGTACAGCTACGGCTAGACGCGGACTTCGATGGGTTCGTGTTAGACCATTTTCCGGATGTACACCGGCGATTCGCGGGCGGAATGGATCGCACCCAGAAGACCAATCTCCTGTTGACGCTGAAGGAGCCTGCCGAGATCCTCGCAGCCCTTCATCGCATACCGTCCCAGTAGGTCCGCCACTTACCCTCTGTCTACGCCTCGTTCTGAATCCGCGCTCCCGCCCATCGATCCTACGGCTCGCCCATGGGCAGCGCTGCTGTAAAGAGGCTCCCAAGCAAGACCCACCGTCGGACCGGCCTTGGTCCTGTTTTTGCTTTCGACAGAGGCGGAGGAGTGTGCAATATGTCCATTGAGCGCAAGCGGATTGGTTCCTATCGGGTGATTCGAGTGCTCGGCGTGGGAGGCATGGGGACAGTCTACGAGGCCGAGCACTTGCAGATTGCGCGGAGAGTGGCGATCAAGGTTCTTCATGGTGAATTCTCTCATAATCCGGAACTTGTCGAACGCTTCCTCAATGAAGCGCGCGCCGTCAATGAGATCAATCACGCGGGTGTGATCAAGATTGTAGATGCAGACAAGCTCGCCGAAGGAACGCCCTTTTTGGTCATGGAGCTTCTGGCCGGTCACTCGCTCGCCGAGTATCTGCTTCACAAACGGACGATGCCGATGAAGGTCATGCTGGATGTTGCCCAGCAACTTGCAGAATCACTTCGCGCAGCGCACGCACGGCTGATTGTGCATCGCGACCTGAAGCCGGACAACATCATGTTGATTCCCGATCTTGGCCGAAGCTCACTTTTGCGTACCAAGATTGTTGATTTTGGGATCGCCAAACTGACGCTCGCGCTGGGCGGAGGGAAGACGGTCGCAGACTACCTGGGAACGCCGACCTATTCTGCCCCGGAACAGATTCGGAATCCAGCTACAGTCGATGAAAAGGCCGACGTCTATTCGCTCGGGTGTATCTTGTATGAATGTGCGGCTGGCGTAACTCCGTTTGTGGCGGAGTCTCCTCTCGAGATGATGGCGAAGCAGCTCTATGCCACACCCCGCCGCTTAAACTCCATCACGGTTCACATCGGGGTTGAACTTTCAGACCTGATTGAAAGCATGCTTCACAAGGATCGAGCGCAGCGACCGAATATGGATCAAGTGCTGGCCGTGCTGCGTGAAGTGCGTGAGCGCTGCGCTGATGAAACAGTGGTCACACTAGACCCTCGTAATTTCTTTCCGCCGCCGCGCAACACCGTTCCGGGGAGCCTGGAGCCGATCCTCCCAGAGGATCCGTCGATCGGCTTCGATCGAGCAGAGAAGCCGGATTTTCGCCGTACCTCTAGAGAATTGTTTGCGGTGGTGATTCGCCGCATTGGTCAGCGGTGGCGATGGATGTGGGCCGGTACAGCGGCGCTGTCATTGCTTGTGACGGCTGGTGCCGCTCGCAGTATTGTTGCCAAGTCAACCCAGACCGCTCCGGCCCAGGTTGTCTCTGCTGCATCGCTGCGGCCTTGTCGAATCGAGTCATCACCGGACAATGCCCAAATCCTGCTGCCCAGCGGCGACAAGATCAACGCGGCCGGTGCGGTCTTGTTGTGGACGGAAGGAACTCCACCACTTCGCGTTGAAGTCAGTGCACCAGGGCACCGTTCCCGCTCTGTGATGATTGATGGGAGCTGTTCCAGTACGTTGAGGATATCGCTGACGCCCCTCCCTCAACCATTGGCAAAAGGCATCAAGAATTGAAGACGCGGCCAGCGGATCTGCACTTTCTGCAATCAAGGACTCGCTTCCGCCGCCGACTTGGCGATAATCCGGCCTGCCTATGGACTCCGTACCTGCTACACGCGCTGCCGTCTCTCATTCAGTCCGCACCGATCGGAGCGTAAGACCCTCTGTCGTGTTGTGGCTGATTGGGAATCGACTGACTCTGTTTCTGCTGGTGTTTCTTGCGCTGTCGCTGTTTCCCCATCTGCTCGTGCCGGGGGCCTGTGTAACGAATCCGCAACATCCTATCTTCGACGGATGGATTCGTTGGGACGCTGGCTGGTATCACCAGATTGCGAGCACCGGCTACGACAACCTTCCAAACGGGGAAGGGCAGCGCGACACGGCCTTTTTTCCTCTGTTTCCGCTGCTGACCCATGTGCTGGGGAGAGTCATCGGCCACTTCGGAATCGCTGGACTCCTGGTCGCGAACTTGAGCGGTTTGTGGGCCTGTGTGTTGCTGTTTCGACTGACCGGTCGTCGCTTCGGTACCGCCGTGGCGGAGAGAACGCTACTGCTGCTGCTGTTCTTTCCGTATTCGTTCTATCTTAGCTCGATGCACACCGAGCCGCTGTTTTTGTGCTGGGTGGTCTTGGCGTTCTATTGTGCCGACAAGCGGCAGTGGCTTCGTGCGGCCTTGTCTGCGGCCTGTGCCAGTGCGACTCGCAGCGTCGGAGTGTTGGTTACCTTGGGACTCCTTGTCGCCTATCTGGAGTCGATCGAATACGATCTGCGAAGGATGCGCGCAGACGTATTATATCTGCTGCTCTGTCCACTTGGTCTCATGGGCTACATGCTGTTCCTGTGGAAGCGGTTTGGGACTCCGCTCCAGTTTGTCTATAGCCAGGTTGCGCATGGCTGGGCAGGTAGCGCGTTTGTGAAACACCCCGGTACGGAATCCACCTGGACGCACTCTCTGTTGTCGTGGTTTCTACGCCTACAGTTCGGTCATCTGTTGGCGCTGGGAACGATCACCTTGCTCGTAACGATGCGACGGCGGCTGCCGCTTTCCTTCGTTCTTTGGGCTGTCGTTACGCTCTGTGTATCGATGAGCAGTCCGGGCTCGCTTGGGAGATTCCTGATCGTTGTATTTCCGGCGTTTATCGCACTGGCACTCCTGCCTTGGCCGCGCAAGGTATGGATCGCGGTGCTTACGCTATCGGGGGCTCTGCTGGCGATGAATGCGGTCAAACAATCGCTGGGGCAATGGGTCGCCGGTTAGGCGTGGTCTTTGGGCTTGGTGAAGCGATGCCAGCCGAGCGCTCCGGAACTGCCCTCTGTCCCTTTTGCGCAGATGGTTTCAATGAGTGCTTGCAGGAACAGTTGAGAGCGGCGCGGTTTACGCTTCGCCGACGGTAACTCCGCATACAGTGTGACCTGTTTCCATATCCAGCCGGGGCAAAGTCGAACCAGCGCCCCGCGTCGTAAGTCCTCGACCAGCATGTACTCCGGGAGGACTCCGATTCCGACTCCTGCCAGCAGCAGAGCGCGCACTCCTTCGCCGGTATTGCTCTGGGCGCGTAACGTCAGCGGCACGGTGTCGGTCTCTCCCTTCGGACCGAGGAATGTCAGGCTATCGCTCCGAGATACCAGCGAGTGGCGTGCCCAGGGCGCACCCGCTAGCTCTCGCGGGCGACTGGCGGTGGCATAAGACGACGCCAGCGCGGGTGTCGCGACAATCGGTTCGGGAATGTGCGCGAGCGTCCGCACCACGTTTCCCGATTCTCGCGGCACGCCGAGTCGGACCGCGACATCAATGCGGCTCGCGATCAGGTTTTGGGACAGGTCATCACTGACGATGTCGACGGTCATCTGCGGATGCTGGAGCAAAAGTCGTGCTGCCACTGGTGCTACCAGTATCGAGCCCAAGTCATGAGTGGTGGCGATGCGGAGCGTTCCCACCGGAGCGTTGCGGTGCTCCTCCAAGATCGCGTCCAGGCTGCGGGCCGCTTCGGAGATCGCGGTGGCAGTCACCAGCACTTGTTCGCCGACTTGGGTCAGGCGCAGCTTGCGCGTTGAGCGTTCAATCAGACGGACCCCGCAGCGTTCCTCCAGCATGCGGACATTGTCGCTGACCAAGCTCTTCGACAAACCCAGCGCGTTGGCGGCAGCGGTAAATGAGCCGTGGGGGATCACCGCAGAGAAGACCGCTAGCAGGGGGAGATCACGAGCGTGCATGATTGTTCGATGTTACCG
>ERZ724524.285-NODE-285-length-32672-cov-11.616856_pt1 | contig 32672 bp, 43 predicted proteins | sample MGYA00376057_ERZ724524 | MGnify/ENA primary metagenome ERZ724524 (study PRJEB28724, sample SAMN07190888) | wastewater metagenome | isolation source: influent of sewage treatment plant in Hong Hong | place: USA: Christiansburg, Virginia | collected 2016-03-01 ...
TCGTGGTCGTGGTCGATATGGTAACTCTCGTCAATTCAATCCTCGACATTATAACGCTCATCGTGATGAGGGTTCAGGATTTGGAGGTGATCGTGGTGGATACCAAGGTCGTCCTCAATCAGGAAATGGCGGATACCAAGGTCGTTCTGATCGCTCTCAATCAAGTGGTGGGTATCAAGGTGGTGGACAATTTGCGCCACGAAATGATGACAATGGTGGATATGCAGAGCGCCCAAGATTCAATAATGGACCTCGCCCACAAGGTGGACGATCACAATTCTCTGATCGAGATTCTCGTGGAGGGGAAAGTGGTGGGTCTGCTGGTCGCCGACCGCCTCGCCGAAATTATGATGTATAATTTTCAGAGATACCTGAAATTTTGACAAAATTGAAAAGAAAGATTATGCTATAACCACAGTCGCCTTTTTCAATTCGTATAATTTTCCATGATGCAACTTCCAGAAAAATCATCGTCCTCTTTTGTAGATACACTCAAGCTCTGGATTGCCTTGATTCTAAGTAAGGATCCAAAGAAAATGCATGATATTGTTATGCATGCGAGAAAATGAGTGCAGAATAATCTGAAATAAAGTTGAAAAAACAGTGTAGCTTGCTACACTGTTTTCTTTTTATTGATTCTATGGCACTTCAGACAACTGATTTTTGTCTCATTCGCAAAACACAACTCACTCATGATGTGTTTGAACTTATATTCTCTGGTCCAGTGTGGGATGCTCCGAAGGCTGGTCAATACATCATGTTTGTGCTGCCAGAGACCAAATTACGACGCTCATATTCTCTTGCCAGCTATGAGAATGGTGAATATACCTGTATCATCAAGAGGCTCGAAGATGGACAAGGTGGAAGCAAAGAGATATGTGATCTTCCCTTAGGGTCTTGTGTCCCTGTCATCTGACCTATTGGACATTTTACCCTCAGTGAAGGCGATAAGACACGTGCCTATATCGGTACCGGGACTGGTTTTGCACCCGTATATTTTCAGGCACGATCGAGTGTTGAGCGTGGCGACCGATCGAAGCAGATATTTGTCTATGGTGTACGAAGTGAACAAGATCAGTTCTACCTGGATCAAATCGCTCATCTTTCCGCTCTCTCTCCTGAATTTTCATCTTGCTTCTATCTATCGCGCCCCAAGAGTGAATCATCTTCGATGAATATTGGACATGTGACCACTTGGATTACATCAACGAATATTGCTGGTATTGAAGAGTTCTATCTCTGCGGAAGTCCTGCTATGGTGAAGGATGCTCGTACAAGACTCGAAGAATTGGGAGTGCCGAAGGAATGTGTAAAATTCGAACAGTTCTAAAAAACATATCCACTGGATATGTTTTTTAGTCGTTTACTTGAGTTTTACAAAAAAATGTTTTTGTTTTTGATGTAGTTTCAAGGTAAATTTCAGAGTATTTATCTCTCATTAATAATAGTTTCAAGTAATGAAGTAAAAGTCATTAGGGTTGGTTGATTGTACGGATCTTACACGTGCTCATTTTAGATCACTATGAGTAAGATTATTCCAGAGTGAGCCATTAAAATTTGCTATCGTACGATCTTGTATACGAGTTGCTATTACAAAACCCATTTCACCGTTTTGTTTTTGAAAGGTTTTATACGCATAGCCAGATGCACATTTTCAAATATTCCTATCTTCTGAATTATTTGGTAATACCCTATTTGCAATAGATTCTTTTAAGGCTTCTATGTCAGATATACACTCTGAAGCTGGGGTTTCTGGATACTTGGATTCAATCATATAATAGGAAGTTACCAGAATTCCTAAATAAGTTATATCATCTATTCGTTTTGCATCTTGATTTCAACTGTTATGCACAGGTGAATTTGATTGATAAAGATCGAGCGTTCTCAACGATAATCATTTAGATGTCTGAATGAATATTAGACTTAGAACTACTGCTATTACAAACCACATATACCCCATATAAATGAAAAACCTCAGATCACGACTGAATGTATCTTCATTCCCATTTTGCAGAATTCAGGTACCATCTACTGGTTTTTTGTAACTTAGAGCTACTATTGGGAAAAAAATGAATGGGAGAATGATAAGTCAAAGCATTCACATTAAATCACGATCTGTTCTTTGAGCGATTCAAAACCAAAAATAGCGAACTATCCAATATATATTAACAAAAGGTACGAAGAGAATAAAAATTTCTTTCCAGTTCCCACCCGATATCTTAATAAGATTCACGAGATTCAGAATCGGTACAAACGCCATCCAAGAATAAGTAACCCCAAACTTCTTTGAAAGTACATATTGACAGTAGGCATAGAAAAAAAAGAAAACAAGCGACAGAAAAAAAGGGAAGATTCCTATACTGTTGAGAATAGTAGTATCTGGATACATATGTGAAAAAGAGAAAAGAACAGAGAAAGTATATTTTTTAAAAATTAAAAGTAAAATACACAAAAAATATGAACCAAGAACTTTTTCAACAAGAATATGATCGTCTCAATGATGCTCAGAAACAAGCAGTAGATACTATCTATGGTCCTGTTATGGTTATTGCCTGACCATGATCTGGTAAAACTCAACTCCTTTCCCTGCGCATTGCAAATATCCTCAGAATTGCTGACAGTCGACCAGAATCGATCTTATGTCTGACATTCACCCATTCTGCCGCAGAGACCATGCGAAAGCGTCTCATGAAGATGATCGGAGCTCTCGCTTACCGAGTTGAGATTCATACATTCCATAGCTTTTGAGCTGAGCTTTTGGCGCGCATTCGAGGTGTATTGATTGAGAATGATCTTGATAGTGAATCACTCGTTGATGCTCAAATTGTAGGTGATCTCCGTGTAGTGGCACTCCTTGATGATCTCCTCTCGGGTCTCTCATCGACGAGTCCTCTGTATGGAATACTCAATCCTCCTGGTGATGATCGCCTCAATTCGATTCGCAAGCTCAAGTCGACCTTCGGTGACCTGAAGAAATCAAATATTTCTTCAGAAACCCTTGAAGCAATTATCGAAGATATGTCTTCTGGGATTGATATGGTTCGAGATGTGAGTCATGATTTTGTTCGATCGTTAGATCAATATGGCGTACGATCACAATCAGATAAAGATGCACGATTTCATCTCTTTGAGTCATATGTTCGTGACCTTCAGACAATACTTTGAGATGCATCAAAATTGGTTGAGGGACATGAATCGTTTGCAACTGCTTGGATGAAGATCGTCAAAGGTACTATCGAAGCAATGACGGAGAATGATAAGCTCACTATCAGTCCTCTCTCAGACTTTATTAAAAAATATCTTTTTGATGGGAAGAGTGATATGTTTCTCTGGGATAAGGAATTACGAAAAACACAGGAATTCCTCGCACTCTATCGTCACTATAGTGATATGATGAACGAGCGAGGGTATCATGATTTTGACGATCTTCTCTTACAGGCACATAGGGAAATCCTCACATCTCCTCTCCTCAGACAAGAGCTTGCTGAGCGATATGAATGGATTCTGATTGATGAATTTCAAGACACCAATGATATCCAACTTTCTCTCGCGACATCATTCCTGGAAGATATAGATTCTCCAAATATTCTCGTCGTTGGTGATGATGATCAGGCGATCTACAAATTCCAGGGTGCAAGTAGTGTGAATTTTGAGCGATTTGCTCAGAAATACAGTGATACTCAGGTAATTGTACTTGAGTATAATTACCGTAGTCTCGCACCAATCATAGAGCATTCTCGATCACTCATGAGCGATCTTATCTCTCCGATTGAGAAGCTTTTTCAAGATATTTCTAAATCATTTCTATCGCATCGATCGGGTATAGAGAGTGAGGAGGGATGACGTGTCGAATATATTCTTGCAGAGAATCCGATCGATCAAGCTATCTTTGTCGTAGAGTCCATCCAAGAATATATCAAGAATGGTGGACAATACTGCGATATTGCCATTCTCTCACGCAAGAATCGATCACTCCAGCAGTATCTTGGCATTCTTACCTATGCAAATATCCCCGTACAAACAACGGCAGATGAATACATATCGAAGAATGATAGTGTTCTTCTCTTGGTCGATATCCTCACTGTTATCGCAGGTCTTGCATGATATATCAGTCAAGATATCACGAGGTCTGCGTGTATCAATGTTCTTGTGAGCAATCTTTGGTGATTGGATCGTCGACAAATATGGGAAATCCTCTCCGACAAATCAATTCATTTTTTAGTGCCGACCGAATTCCTTCTCAAGGTTACTGATCGTTCTCTCGGCACACCATCAGCAGAATTTGCTCAATTTTTACTCGACATAGCTTCGCTCCATCAGTCGGTTCGTCTCGATGATATACTCGATATGGTGACAGGGGCTGCACCGATTCTCTTTCCCCTGGAACAAGATAGTATCACGGTAGATGGGCAGATAGTGTTGTTTTGATGAGCTCACAAGCAAGAGCGTATTTCTCCATTCTACCAGCGCATGATCCTTGATATTATGTCATCTTCGCCAGCGCTTGCAGCAGATCGACTCTCAAATATTGATGTCTTTCTCAAGGATCTGAAGAACTTTGTTCGACAGGAGAATGTATATTCCCTCTCCGCAGTTGCTGACTATTTGATCCTCGGGAAGAAATATTGATGGGCTGCAAAGAGTTCCAAACTCTTTCTTGGTGGACAAGAGAGTGTGACATTGTCCACGATTCATAAGGCAAAATGACAAGAATACAAGAAGGTCTTTATGATCGACACGACAGCAGATGAGTATCGCGATCGGAGCCAGTCAAGTCTCTTGCCAAAGTACATACTCCCACCGAGAGAACCACAAGATATTGATGATGAACGAAGACTTGTCTATACAGCATTTACTCGCGCGGAAAATGAGCTTACGATCCTCTCGCTTTGACAAGGTCTCGATGAGCGATCAAAGAACCAGATTACTTCTTTGGCGAATATCAAATTCGACACACTTCCATCTTATGATATAGCTCGCCGTGCACTCTATCTCCCACTTCTTCGTAAATCACCAGATTCACTCTTGGTCGATATAAGCAGCGATGAGAAAGAATTTTTGCGTTCTCGGATCGCAAATCTCTCTATGAATGCAACACTCTTCTCAGCATTTTTTCATATTGCTGAAGACGGTCCAGCGGAATTTATATCACGCCACATTCTCAAACTCCCATGAGCGCAGAGCGAAGCACAAATCTATGGGAATGCTTTCCATGCTGGACTGGAAGCATTTGTTCAAGAGTATGAAGCTCGAAAAATATATGATGAGAAGAGATTTTTTGCCTCAGCATTTGAATTACTCGATAAGAGCGATTTGCTCGAACCAAGGCGAATATATTACAAGAATGAGCTCACAATGCATTTTCCCATGGTATTTGAGAAGATACAGGCGACCAATCGTGATCAAAGTTTTGTCGAATATGGATTTGGTCTTGGAAGTGGACAAGAGAAAGTCTTTCTCGGTGATATTGCTCTCAAGGGAAAGCTTGATCGCATCGATCTCTCGAATGACGGCACGCTCGTTGTGCATGATTACAAGAGTTCGAAGCTGTCGAAGATGTCACTCTCATACGAACTCCAGCTTCGATTCTATAGCGTCATTCTCTCACTCTCATCACGATTTGCATCTTATCCGATCAAATCATTTGCTCTCGATGCACTCCATAGTCATAATTGAGCACCTTTGATTTCCTACATACTCTTTCCACAATCGAGTGAAATAGAACGAGATAAGGCGATCATTACCTACGTCTATGAGCGGATTATGAATCTTGATTGGGGTATTCCAGACGGTATTAAATCAGCAAAAGAATGGTGTGAATATATTGCAACAGAACTCGGCTATGGAAAAAGTGAATAATGCGACCAATCGTCGAACGAGTGGTGAGCGATATGAACTCCTCGCCGTAGAATACCTCCAAAAAAAAGGTTGGATAATACTTGCCACGAATCTCCATCTCTCGAGTGAAGAGATCGATATTGTCGCACAAGATAGTTCCGGCATTATTCATCTCGTGGAGGTGCGTTCCAAGCGAGGTACATGATATGGCTCCGCAGCAGAGTCCTTGACACGTACCAAGAAACGATCACTCTGGAAGAGTGCTATGCTCTATATGAGTCGCTATCATATTATTGAGTCTCAGTTGAGCGTTGATCTCGTAGCGATCGATGATATCCATGGAGATATCTCGGTGCAGTTGTTTGAGAGGATTGATTTAAACTAATTATCTATCTATCCGATCAGAACATTCATTTTCTGAATATTTATTGAATTTTGACAAGAGAAAATAAGTTCAATTAATTGCATTTAATATAATAATATTCTATTATATGTGGGATATTATTATATTTTGAATTATGAAATTCTTTCAGAGAGATCCTTGGTACCGAAGGTTGGTACAGAGATCTATTCAGACATTCCTTCTAAGAAGGAAGACAAGTTCACTTCGACCTCGGTTGCTTGTTATTGCTGGAATAGGCGCACTCCTCGTGAGTGGGCTGACTTTTGCTATTGCTAGCGTTGGTGCAATAGTTTGGCCAAATGCTCCTGCGGGAGAGGCAACAGGTGGAACAATAATGACCTATTTTCACAATGCCTTTGGAGATCCAGCAACCGGTACAGGAAAAAGTTGTAGCGGGAGCGGTCTTATTACAGGATTTAAAACGGACGGTACTCCAAGATGTATATCGATTCCTGATCTGACAACATTGCTTGGTGGATCTGTGGCTTCTACAACACCAACACTGACCTTTACGGCTCCTGCTGTAGTGATGAGTGGTAGTGCTGCAACTCTCAACTGGAATACGACCAATGTATCAAATTGTACAAAATGATGAGATTGGTCAGGAAATCTGCCAGGAAATCAGGTAAATCAATCCTTCACAACTCCTGCACTCACGAGTACTAAGACGTATAGTATTGATTGTGTGGGTACGAATCCTTCCAATCATGCAACTGGAGCTGTGACGATCAACACATCAACACTCTCACTTACTACGAGTAGCACATCTATTACAAGTGGACAGTCTCCTACACTCACTTGGTCAGCGACGAATATGGCAAGTTGTATCAAATCATGGCGAGTTTCTACAGATACGAGTACAAGCGGAACAGGTATGGTATCACCTACGGTCACTACGAACTATACGCTCACATGTGCCAATGCTGCTTGATGAACTGGATCTCAGTCGGTCAATATTTCGGTAGCTGGCTCTCCGACACTGACCTTTTCGGCAACGAATACTTCCATTGTGTCCAACAATCCCGCAACTCTCAACTGGAACACTACCAATGTATCAACTTGTACAAAATCATGAGATTGGTCAGGAGACCTGATAGGAAATCAGGTAAATCAATCCTTTACGACTCCTGCTCTCACGAGTAACAAGTCATATAAACTCACGTGTTCAAATACCGCAGGGACATCTGTTGAACAGACAGTGAATATCACAGTGACTGCACCAACAACACCAACAATATTGATGCCAACCCCATCACCAAGTACGGTTAATGCAGGATCACCCGTAACAATCTCATGGAATGCAACTCCTGCAACGAGCTGTACCACCACCGGTCCTTCAAGTGATACCAGTACCTGGGCAGCTACAGGTCTCTCATGAAGTGGCAGTCGTACATTCACACCAACCGTCAGCGGAAACTATACGGTGACTTGTTACAATGGATCGGTGAGTAGTAGTCAGTCGGTGAATATAACAGTGAATGCTGCAAGTACGAGTACAACTAGTACTGCTACTCCTGAAAATTGTTTTACATTCAATGCACCAACTGGAACAATTACAGCGTATAGTTCCACATGTCCAAAAAATGTTGTTATTCCAAGTACGATTATGGGTAACACTGTTGAGCGTATTGAATGAGATGCATTTAGTAATAAACAACTTACTTCAGTAATAATACCAAACACGGTTTTAGATATTGGCTATGGTGCCTTTGAGAATAACCAACTCACTTCCGTTACGATACTATCACAAGATGTACGCATAGGGACACGAGCATTCAACAATAATCAACTTCCGTCAAATCAAGCATTTATATATCAAAGAGAGCAGGGTTTTGAAGATAAAACTGATCTTGTAAGTTATGGTGGAGCAGAACGCACAAATGTTATTATTCCCGATGGTGTTAAGACTATTAGATGGTTAGCATTTTATAACACTAATCTTACTGAAGTTCATCTACCAAACACTGTAACGAACATTGAAGCATCTGCATTTTCATCGGCTGGTATCCATAAAATCAATATACCAAATTGAGTAAACGTTATTGGATATCAGGCATTTCAGAGAAATAACCTCACTTCCGTCACCATACCAAATAGTGTTACGAAAATTGAACATAACGCATTTTATCAGAATAAACTCACTTCCGTCACAATACCAAACACTGTTACGACCATTGAGGAATATGCGTTCTGGGATCAGGACAGTTCCAATGGAACTGTCTACGGACCATCTTTTGGATATGTGAAGGATATTTATGATTCGAATCCAGATGATCGAGTATTCGATAAATCGTCTCTTTCAAGCTATTCTGTAGTCCCGTAGTTAATAATATCTATTCTTCTCCCCATTCTCTATTTTCTATGAAATCATCTCTCATTTTAACTCTCCCCCCCATCCTCTTTATCTCGTGTACACTCTCTTCTTGTAGTATGCCATGATATCAAAATAAAGATAATATGACACCTGAACAACCACCAGCACATATCATCACTATGAACGATACAGTCGTTGTAGACTATCGACTCACTCAATCAGGGAATATTCTCGAGTCACAAGACAACTTTACTCTCAAGATGGGAAGTCACGAGCCATTCCCTGGTCTGGAGAACGCAGTACTTGGTATGATTATCGGCGATAAGAAGTCTCTACCCCTCAGTCCTGAGTATCTCTATGGAAGTGAACGAACTGAGCAGATAGCACGTCGATCTCAACTCGTCAAAGGCGAGGAATCAGACAGCCTTGCACCATTCCCTCCTCATAAATTCAAAACAGGAGCAATGGCTTCATGGAATGGATGAGAGATGCGTATCGAGAAGATACAAGGAGAATATGTCACCATCTCCTATCCACGACCACATCCCCTCGCAGGCAAATCTCTCACGCTTGAGGTAGAGGTGAAATCGATACAGTAGATTTATACATGAAGATAAGAAAAACACACTCCGTCAGAGTGTGTTTTTCTTATCTAAGTGGAGCATTGTATATAAATCTTATATTCCCTCTTCGAAGGAAAAAAAGAGGGAATAATTCTTTCGTATATTTTCTCAAAAATTCTCTTGCAATTTTCAAGATTGTCTCTATACTCCCTCTCGCTTTTGGTGCTGTAGCTCAGTTGGTTAGAGCGCCGCCCTGTCACGGCGGAGGTCGCGAGTTCGAGCCTCGTCAGCACCGCCATTAGCGATTTATGTCATTTAGTACATAGTCTCTTCGGAGAATCCACGTTTGTGGGGACTTAGCTCAGTTGGCTAGAGCGCCTGTTTTGCACGCAGGAGGTCAAGGGTTCGATTCCCTTAGTCTCCACCATTTTTTATATTCTCTGGCTACTTTCCTGAGAGTCGAACTTAATATCTCTTTCTATGTGATTGAATAATAAACGTCCTCGCCGTAACAATTACAGCGTCAACGTAAAAGGCCCTCGATCCGGAAAAAAAGTTGAGAATGCAATTAAGCACTTCAAGAACCTCCAAAATCGCATCGTGCGAGAAGGAGAAACTCTTTGGATCCGCAATGCTCTTGTCTTTGTCAAGGCAAAGCTCAAGAAGTACAGCATTCCTCTTTCTAAGATTTCCTAACATCTTGTGTATGGCACGACTCACGACACATGCTCGCCGAAAACTCGGACGAACTATTGCTCGCATCGAGAAGAAGACTCGCAAGACTCTCGCTCGATAGCACAAAAATTTGATTTTTCAAGATTTTTCATAAAATCTTAGTGTTTTATTTTTCAATAATTTGCATTATATGGCATTCGATCGATCCAAGCCACATATGAATGTAGGTACTATTGGTCACGTTGATCATGGTAAAACTACAACAACAGCGGCTATCTCTAAGGTTCTCGGTATGAAGTTCGGTGGTGATATCACTGACTTCGACAAGATTGACTCTGCTCCAGAGGAAAAGGCACGTGGTATTACTATCAATACTGCTCATATCGAGTACTCAACAGAGGCTCGTCACTATGCTCACGTTGACTGTCCAGGACATGCGGATTATGTTAAGAACATGATTACTGGTGCTGCTCAGATGGATGCTGCGATTCTCGTAGTTGCTGCAACTGACGGTCCAATGAGTCAAACTCGAGAACATATTCTTCTTGCTCGTCAGGTTGGTGTTCCTTACATTGTTGTATGGATGAACAAGTGTGATATGGTAGATGACAGCGAAATGCTTGATCTCGTTGAGATGGAGATTCGTGATCTTCTTACAAAGTACAACTTTCCTGGTGATGATCTTCCAGTGATTCGTGGTTCTGGTCTCGTTGCTCTTGAGAACCCTACGGATATGGATAAGCCATATGGTGCAAAATGTATTATTGAGCTCTTTGCTGCTCTTGAGGCATATGTTCCAGTTCCTGAGCGCGCTCTTGATAAGCCATTCATCATGTCAGTTGAGGATGTATTCTCTATTAAGGGTCGTGGTACAGTAGTTACTGGTAAGATTGAAGAAGGTGTTATTAAGGTTGGTGAAGAAATTGAAATCGTTGGTCTTCGTGACACTCGAAAATCAGTTGTTACTGGAGTTGAGATGTTCCACAAATCTCTTGATCAAGGTCAAGCAGGTGATAATGCTGGTCTTCTTCTTCGTGGTATTGAGCGTACTGATGTTGAGCGTGGACAAGTTCTCGCAAAACCAGGATCAATCAAGCCTCATACAAAGTTTACTGCTGAAGTATACGTACTTACAAAAGAGGAAGGTGGACGTCATACTCCATTCTTCAAGGGATACAAGCCTCAGTTCTATTTCCGAACAACTGATGTGACTGGTTCTATTGAACTTCCAGAAGGTGTTGAGATGGTTATGCCTGGTGATAACATCTCTGTTACGGTTGAACTCGGTGCTCCAATTGCGATGACTCAGGGTCTTCGATTCGCGATCCGTGAAGGTGGACGAACTGTTGGTTCAGGTGTTGTTGCTCAAGTTATTGCGTAGTTTCACTTTTGTGAATTCCTATTCTCCTCTTCATTACGAAGGGGAGGCAGGAGTTTAGAATATTTCTCTCTTGCACATGTCTAATAAAACTGAAAAAAAATCGGGTGCCATCCGAATTATCGTAAAGGCTTTCGAACACAAACTTATTGATGAAGCTGTTCGTAAAATCGTTTCGACAGCTCGTGATTCTGGAGCATCAGTTGCTGGTCCAATCCCACTTCCTACAAAGATTGAGAAGGTTACTCTCAATCGTTCCACATTCGTAAATAAGAATGCTCGTGAGCAATTTGAGATCCGTCGTCACAAGCGACTCATCGAGATTACTCAATCAAATAGCCAAACACTTGAGCTTCTTCAGAATATCCATATACCATCAGGTGTTGGAGTTGATATCAAATTACCTTAATCAACTATGTCACGAGTTTGTATGCTCACTGGCAAGCACACTGCTGTCGGTAATAAAGTTTCGCACTCATTAAGACGTACGAAACGTAAATTCTACCCAAATCTCTTTTGGCGTAATATTAAAGATCCTGTTACTGGAATGACTGTCCGTATTCGTCTTTCTGCAAAAGCAATAAAGACTCTTAAAAAGGAAGGTCTTCTCTAGAAGGGTTGACCATCCATCACGTGCCTCGATGGTGGAATGGTAGACACGGAGGACTTAAAATCCTCTTCCGTTCGGAGTGCGGGTTCAATTCCCGCTCGAGGCACCAATTTCTACTCGTCTTCAAAAATATGTTAAAAATTCGTCTTTCTCGAGCTGGGCGCAAGCATCTTCCATTCTATCGTATAGTTCTTACTGAGCATACAAAAGCTGCAAAGCACGGATACAATGAAGTACTCGGATTTTACAATCCTATTTCTAAGGAGTTTTCTCTTGATGCAGAAAAAGCAAAGAAATATATTAGTAATGGTGCTCAGTATTCTGACACAGTTGCTAAACTCGTTGCAAAATTTGCTGCATAGTCTATGGATCTCCCTTCGTTGGAGGAGTATATGGGTTCTCTCATAGCTCCTCTTTTGCGTTCTTGAGTTACTCATGATATTGTGCGAACACAAGATTCTCTAGGTATTCTCCTTGTGATTCATGTAGATAAAGCTGACTTGGCCTATCTTATCGGATCACAGGGAAAGACTATTGCAGCACTGCGCGTACTCGCTCGGGCTTATGGTTCGCGAAATCGCCTACCAGTAAGCTTGAAAATTTTGGAAAAGCGTGTATAAATCTTAAAAACTATTTATGTTTGAAATATTTACTCTCATTGTTGCATCGCCTGCATTCTTGCTTGCAACTTCTCAAAATAGCGTACTTGCCGCGAACAATGTATATGGACTCCCTGAAATCATTCGAGTTGGAGTTTCATTGGTGGTTCTTGTTGCTTGATTTCTAGCTGCAGCATTCATTGTATGGGGTGCAGTACTAATGATACTCTCAGGTGGAAAAGAGGATAAGATGAAAAGTGCAGTAAATATGATTCGTTATGCGGTCATAGGACTCTTTCTTATTATTGTTCTTCTCTTTGTTCTACCAAAAGCATGAGATGTGCTTGGTTTTCCGATTTCGCAATATATCAATCCAAGAATGGTTTTTGATACCATGCAGGATATATCTGGAAAAATTTTGAGTGATTCCCCATCGAGTTATTCAAGTTCATCATCTTCCCTTGATAATCTCTCGAATGACTATTCAACGAGTCTTGAATAGAAAAAGTTTTGTAAAAAAATCGCCTTTCTAAAAGGCGATTTTTTTTTATAATAAGACTCTCTCATTCTCATTGTTCAAACATGGAAACTAATTCTCCTGATATTTCTTCTGCAGATCTTCGCCCAATTGTTTATCAAGGTGATGAATCACGCTCGATCGTTGATGAGATGCAGAAATGCTACCTCGAATATGCTATGTCCGTTATCGTTTCACGTGCACTTCCAGATGTTCGTGATGGGCTCAAGCCGGTACATCGCCGTATTCTTTATGCTATGCATGATACAGGGTTGCGAGCAAATGGAAAATTTCGTAAATCCGCTACAGTTGTCGGTGAGGTGCTGGGTAAGTACCATCCACACGGAGATACAGCCGTATATGATGCCATGGTTCGAATGGCACAAGATTTCTCTATGCGTTATCTTCTGGTTGATGGTCAATGAAATTTTGGTTCAATTGATGGAGATAATGCTGCAGCAATGCGTTACACGGAGGCAAAGATGTCACCTCTTGCAGAGATGTTGCTCGCAGATATTGACAAAGATACGGTAGATTGGCGTCCAAACTATGATGCATCTAAGGAAGAACCAATGGTATTGCCCGCTCGAGTTCCATCACTCTTGCTAAATGGAGTTGTTGGTATTGCAGTTGGTATGGCAACTAATATTGCCCCACATAACCTTGCTGAAGTTATCAATGCATTGATTTATCTGCTTGACAGTGGTGATACTCAGACCGTTACTATAGATGATCTGATGCAATATATTAAGGGTCCTGATTTCCCTACCGGTGGCATCGTATATAATCGAAAGGATATTGCACAAGCATTTGCAACAGGTCGGGGTTCGATTGTGTTGCGTGGACGAGCGGTATTTGAAGAGGATTCAAAAGGGCGAGTATCGATTATTATTACCGAAATTCCATACCAACTCAATAAATCTACATTTGTTGCGAAGATTGCTGAGCTTGTCACTGAAAAAATTATTGTTGGTATTTCAGATCTTCGGGATGAATCAAATAAGGATGGTATTCGTATCGTGATCGAATTGAAGCGTGATGCATTCCCAAAGAAGATTCTCAATCAGCTCTACAAGCTCACACCTCTTCAGACATCGTTTAGCTACAATATGATCGCTCTCGATGATCGAGGAACGCAGCCAAAACTCTTTAATCTCAAAGAAATTCTTGAGAGTTTTCTCAAGCATCGTCGTGAAGTAGTTACTCGTCGTGTGAGTTATGAACTTCGAATAGCAGAGGCACGAGCACATATTCTCCAAGGACTCAAGATAGCACTTGATCATATTGATGAAGTGATTGAGACGATTCGATCGAGTCAGAGTCGGGAAGAAGCGAATGTGCTTCTCTGTGAGCGATTTGGACTCACAACGATCCAAGCTCAGGCAATTCTTGAGATGCAATTACAACGTCTCTCTGGATTAGAACGACAAAAGATTGAAGATGAGCTTGCAGAGAAGCTTGCATTCATTGCAGACTGTCTTGATATCCTTTCAAAACCTGAGCGTGTAACGGCTATTATGCGAGAGGAGTTACTTCTTATTCGAGAGAAATTCTCTGATCCAAGACGTACTGAGGTTGTCTCAGGTATGATTGGCGAGTTTAACCCACGCGATACTATTCCGAATGAAGAGGTTGTCATTACTCTTTCGAAGAACTCTTATATTAAGCGAATTAAATCTTCAGCATTTCGTACTCAAAAGCGAGGTGGTAAATGAGTAACGGTCGGTCTTAAGGATGAGGATGAAGTATCTATTATCCTCTCAACGACAAACCACAATGACCTCTATTACTTTACGAATACTGGTCGAGTATTTCGCCTACCAGCTTATGAAATACCAGAGGCATCGAGAACAACAAAGGGGCAGCCACTTATTAATTTTCTCGCCCTTCTCAAAGATGAAAAAATTACCGCTATTCTCGATCCATCAACCCAACAGATCAAACATCTTGCACTCATATCGCGAAATGCACTCATCAAAAGAATTGATTTTAGTGAAATAACCAATATCCGTTCCAATGGACTCATCGTCATGAAACCAAAAGAAAACGATGAGCTTGCTTGGGTGAAGGTAACGACTGGTGATGAGAATATTCTTGTCGTATCAAAGAAAGGTAAGGCAATTCAATTTCATGAAACAGACGTTCGAGTAATGTGAAGAGCTGCAGCAGGAGTTCGTGCCATGCGTATGTCAGCAGGAGATGAAATAGTTGAAGCTGATATTGTTTCACATGATGGCAAATTCGTCTTCATTGTCACCGAGAAATGAATGTGAAAAATATCTGAATGCAGTGAGTATCGTGAACAGGGGAGAGGTTGATCAGGTGTGAAGGCTGGGGCAGTGACACCAAAGACAGGGGATATCATCTATGTATCACTATTGACGGAAGAACTCAAAAAAGAAGCTTCGGTTATTCTCATGAGCCGAGATGGTCAAACCGTTCGTGTGCCACTCTCAACTGTGAGAACGACCTCTCGAGTGACACAGTGAGTGATTCTTGCAAAGTTGAAAAATCCAAAGGACTCCTTCATCTCGGTTGTGGTAGTGACTACGGCTGATCAAGAGGATGAAGAAGGAAATGAGAGTGAATCAGTAAATGTTGAATAGACGTAAGTACCCAGTAGCCGATAAATCACATAATGAAAATTATGTGATTTTATTCTTTCTAATTTTGAAGAAATTGTGAATTCTTTGGATTCTCTTTATTTTGTATATACTTGCAATATTCGCATCTCTCTCATTATGAATCAAGATATCATCCTTTTTCTCCAGAAACTCTTAATTGTTGTTGTAGCAATAGTTCTCTTTCTTTTCTTTGAGTCGTTTGGAACACTCTTTGCGCCAGTTGTTATCGCATTTATTTTGAGTCTCTTTTTTGTGCCGCTTTTAGATAAGCTCAATAAATATCGCATCGGCGATTGAGTGGGTATTTTTATTTCCCTCTTTGTATTTATCGTATTTTTATCGACGATTATTTTCTTGGTCGTGCCAATTTTCGTGAGAGAACTCATTAAATTCTTTGATGTTATTAATAATTATATTATCAAAGTACAAACGGCTGTTTTTCGGTGAGATTTTTCTACTTTAGGACTTCCGGATTGGACGATAGGATATATCCATAATTATGTATCCACACAAGATATTAATAATCTTTTAACGACACTTTCAGCAAACACGAGTCAAATTGTCTCTTTTATTTCTGGAAGCGCAACGAATGTATTGCAGGCATGAAAGGGAATATTTGTTTCTGTAGCAAGTACAACATTTCTCATTGCAACAACTACTATTCTCACAGTATTTTTTCTCATTGAGCGAAAAAGAGTAGCGCGTGTGGTACGATCATTAGTTCCACAGAATTGGGCATCGGAATATGATACGATCATACATGAATCGTATGCGATTATTGGAAAATGGGCAAAAGGACAGATGATCCTCTCATTCTCTATATTTTTACTTACTTTCGTCCTCTTACATCTTGCAAATGCAATGTTTGGACTTTGATTGACAAATATCGGTACACTTGCATTTCTTGCAGGACTTCTGGAAAATATCCCGTATCTCGGCCCAATACTCTCACTTATACCTGCGTTAGCTATTGCTCTCGGCATTTCGACGAAGACGACCATTATAGTGGTAATGATCTACATTCTCATTCAGCAAGTTGAGAATAATCTTCTGGTGCCTCAGGTTATGTCTAAGGCGCTCTCCATATCACCACTTCTCACTATTATTGTGATGTTTATAGCCACTGGGGTGTTGGGGCTTCTCGGTACTCTCTTTGCAGTGCCACTGACGGCACTCATAGAACTCCTCTATCATCGATGGCAAATAAAGCGAACAAATGGAGTATGAGTATTACATGATGTACTTTCTGTGAGAGAATCGCGTGCGTATAACTCACTTATAGCGCGTTTCTATCGATCGACGAAAAAAATCGTGCTTCGAAAAAAATAATCTATTTGCTATGTCTCTCCAAAATAAAGATTACGAAAGTGTACTCGTGGTGGAAGATGATGCAACAATCCTCTCCATGATTGGAACCTATCTTTCCCGTGAGGGTTTTCTTCCCCTTCTTTGTGATAATGGGAGAAAGGCAAAAGATATATTTCTTCACAATCCGCCAGATATAATCATTCTTGATATTGGTCTTCCAGAAGTTGATGGTATGACGTTGACGAAGTTGTTTCGATCGAAATCACAAGCGCCCATTATTATTATTTCTGCTCGACCGACGGAAGATGACAAAGTCTATGCACTGGAGATTGGAGCGGATGACTATCTCGTAAAACCATTCTCTCTTCGTGAATTAGTTGCACGCATCCGTACTATTATGAAGCGTCGCACGTTGATCATATCAGAATCAGAAACGATCAATCACCGCAAGAATATCACCTATCAAGGAATTGTCCTCAATCCAAATCTCTATACGATCGTTAGCAAAAACCAAGAGACGCAACGATTAACAAAATCAGAATTTGATATTCTCTATTTTCTCTGTCTTCACCCGGATCAAGTGGTTGAGCGTGATACGCTTATGCGTGAGATTATGTGATATGGAAACTATCTCTATGATCGTACGATTGATACACACATTAAGAATCTCCGCAAAAAAATTCCTTCTTCCATAGTGATTCAGACGATACGTTGAGTTGGTTATATTATCTCGAAGCACGCATAATGACATTGAAATTTCGATTCTCGCTCTTTCTTATTCTTACTCTGATTTTTGTTATTCTCTCTAATCTTCTTGCAGTGAGAATTTCTACACTTCGTCATTTTGAGAATTATCGACAAGAGGTGAGCGAATTTTCAGCACAGAAAAGTTTTAAGCTTCTTGAGCAAGTGCTTAATCCTAGTACATCGAGTAGTAATATTGTATCCGAGTATCAGTGAGTATTTCGTGATCTCAATCACATTGATGATACACTTTCACATGTTGAATCAGCTCTATCGTGAGTATCGTCAAAGGATTTGGAAACGGCTGATAGTCTACAAGAGTGAAAAACTGACAAAAGAGAACTCCTCTCATTCTCTGATTTGCTTGCTTCGGTGGCACTTTTTTCTCCGAAGTTTTTTGGGGACTATGATGTTTTTTCAGGCGATACCCCAGAAGCACATTTGTTTCAGAAAATTTTAAAAGATCTCGTGATTTTCAACTTAGTGCTCCTTTCTTGCTGTCTTATTGCATGGTCATACCTTTTTCGTCGAAACCTTGCCCCTATTCATGCTCTTCAGGTTAAGGTGAGTCAAGTAGCTCAGACATGAGAGTATTTTCCGATACGATACATTTCCAAGGATGAATTTTCTCCTCTTGTAGAATCTATCAATCAATTGATGTCGACTATCTGAGAAGAGGAAAGCACCAGGTCTCAATTTATCAGCGATCTTTCTCATGAGATACGCACACCTCTTATGGCGCTTTCTTGTCTGTGCGAAGCCCTCTCAGATGGTGTTATTCCACTCACTCAGAAAGAGATAGAGAATATCCAAGCACAAGTAAACCGTATACAAAAAATTTCTGAACAAATACTCCAGTATCAGAAGCTTGAATATAGAGAAGATGGAGACAATCTTCAACGTGAAGTTATTGATATAGAAGAATACTATGAAAAAATAACAACAATCTACCAAGAGCTCCTTTTAAAAAAACATCAATCGACTCGTTTCGTAGTATGATCACATAAATTTGTTGTTGCTGATGCTATTGGTCTAGAGAGAATTTTTCATAATATTTTCACGAATTTCCTCAAATACGCCTGAGACAATACCCTTCTTTCCTTTCGAGTTGCCTATAAGAAAGGTATGATACATATCATTGCAGAGGATAATGGAGTTTGAACGAATGAATATAATCTTACACGTCTTCATCAGAAATTTTATCGTGTCCGCAGCGATCGTCCTATGATCAACGATAGTCTCCAAGGAGCCTGACTTGGTTTATCTATTGTTTCTCGAGTGATGCAGCAACATGGCGGCTTTATGAAGCTTGAGCAAGCAAGAGGGTGACATGGTCTGAAAATCATTCTTGCATTTCCTGAATAAATTCACACAATATTCATACAAATAGATTGATTTTTTTCATTTTCTGAGCATCCTAGTGAACTAGGATATAATTTTTTGTCAGTAAGAGTATGGTTCATTTTTCACAAAGATTTTTTTTATTTACGCTCGTTCTTCTTTGTATGTCTTTCGTACAGGAGACCTATGCATCATCTCCTATGATGGAGTATAGTGTTGGTATAGTTGCACAGAATGATAGTGTATCAGATGATGATACTCTCATCGATGAGATGAATGCCAGTATACTTCAGCCATATCTCCTCAAAATTGATAAGTCATTCATGAAGATTGATAATGCTTTGTGAAATGTAAATACGAGTGATCGTAGCGAACGTCTACGCGTATTAACAGATTTATCACGAGAGATTGATCGAGCTGATAAATTGCTTAAAGCACGTACTGATATATCAAGTATACGTCGTGATATCCTTCAAAAAGTATATCAACATATGCAACGAAGAACGAATGAACTCATCATTAAAACGCAGTAATGCGTTTTTTTTGACAATCGTCGTTTCTTTTATATACTGTGGCAGCTTTTGTAAAAGGCGTTATGTTGTCTGAAAAAAGAAGTAAGTAATTACACACTCTCAGAGAACCTCTAAATTATTTTCTTTTTCGCCTCTATGTCCGGTATTCTTGCAAAGAAGGTTGAAATGACACGAATCATCAAAAATGGTGCATTCGTGCCTGTGACTCTCCTTCGTGTCCCTGCAATTACTGTTTTTCAAGTAAAGACAGTTGAACGCGATGGATATGATGCAGTAGTTCTTGAGTTTCAAGAACATGCTCGTCCTACTCGTCGTGAAGTATCTCGAACAGGATCTCTCGAAAATGTTTCAGTAGGTGACACTGTCACTCTTGAAATGCTCGAAGAGGGAATGTTGGTTTCTATGGTAAGTTACTCAAAAGGTCAAGGTTTTACTGGTGCAGTTAAGCGATGGAACTTTAAAGGTGCTCCAGCTGGACATGGCCATAAACTTCCTCGGTCACTCGGTTCTATCGGTACTCGTAAGCCTCGTCGTACAAAACCGGGTAAAAAAATGCACGGTCACTCTGGTGATGCGCGCATTACACTCCACAAGGTTCCTGTTGAACTCATAAACAAGGAGCATAATATTATTGCAGTTCGTGGCCCAGTTCCTGGTGCACGCAACTCCCTTGTTATTCTTGATTTCTAATTGATCCCATAGTATGCAACAAGCAACAATGTATAGCTTCGATGGAAGCAAACAGGGAGTTGTAGATCTCAATGCCACCTACTTTGGTCGAGCGGTAAATGTTGGACTTATTCATCGATTGCTTCTCATTCAAAGAGCAAATGGTCGAGTGAATGTCGCTCATACCAAGACACGAGGTGATGTAATTGGTTCTACTCGAAAGCTCTATAAGCAAAAAAAGACAGGTAATGCTCGTGTTGGTGATGCTCGCTCTCCTATCCGTCGTGGTGGAGGAGTAGCATTTGGCCCAAGAAATACGCAGAATTTTTCTCTTATGATGAATAAGAAAGAACGTCGTGCAGCTCTCTTGAGTCTTCTTTCGAGCAAGGCACAAGGCGGAAATGTTTTCGTACTTGATAGTCTTCCAACTGATACTCTCAAAACAAAAGATATAGCTCAATTTCTTTCAAAATCTGAACAGAAATCAGTTGTATTTGCAGTAACAGCAAATGATCAGAGTTTCTTTCAAGCTGGACGTAATATTCCAACAGCAAAGGTGATTTCTGTGAATTACCTCAACCCTCACGATCTTTTGAAATTTCAGAATCTCATTTTCACTCGTGAGTCTCTTGAATCGCTTCCTACTATCTTCAAAGTATAGTTTATGTCTATCTACAACGTTATTAAAAAACCGGTTGTCACCGAGAAATCTCAAAATCTTGAGGTTCGCGGCGTCTATACTATCTATGTTGATGGTCGCGCTACCAAGGTAAGTGTGAAGGATGCTGTTGAAAAACTCTATGGTGTTACAGTTGTTAAGGTTAATATGGTCAATGAACATCCAAAGCTTCGTACAAGTAGCCGTCGTGGTGGTATCTCTCTTCGTCGTAAAGCACGCACGAAGGCATACGTCACTCTTCAGGATGGACAAAGAATTTCAGAGTTTCAAACCCTCGCGTCTTAAACTATTATTGTTATGGCACTAAAAAAATACCGCCCTACGACGCCAAGTCGTCGTCAAATGACGGGTTACTCATTCGATGAGATCACAACAAGCACCCCATATAAGCCACTTACAACTCGTATTAAGGCTCATGCAGGACGTAATAATACTGGTACTATTACCGTACGTCATCAAGGTGCAGGTCATAAGAAGCGTTATCGTCTCGTTGATTTTGCTTTCACTGGCAAACTCAATGTTCCAGCAAAAGTTGAAACAATCGAATACGATCCATACCGAACTGGTTATATTGCACTCGTTTGTTATCATGATGGAGAGAGACGATATGTACTTGCACACAAGGATATGAAGGTAGGTGATGTTATCATTACTGCTGAAACAGCAAAACCAGTTGCTGGAAATCGTATGAAGATTGGTAATATTCCAGTTGGACTTGCAATCTACAATGTTGAACTCATTGTAGGACAAGGAGCATCAAGTGTTCGATCTGCTGGATCGAGTGCTATGGTGAGTTCACAAGAAGGTGAATATACACAAGTAAAAATGCCTTCTGGTGAAATACGAAAAATTCATAAGAATTGTTATGCAACTATTGGTGTTGTATCCAATACGGATCATAACCAAATAGTTATTGGTAAGGCAGGTCGTTCTCGATGGATGGGTATTCGTCCTACGGTACTTGGTTCATCTATGAATGCTGTAGATCATCCACATGGTGGTGGTGAAGGACATCAATCTCTCGGTCAACGAAAGGGTCCAAAAACTCCTTGGGGAAAACTTGCTCGCGGTGTCAAAACTCGACGACGCAAAGATACCAATCGCTGGATTGTTCGTACACGAGCAGGCAAACTTCTCAATCCTTAGTCCCTTTCTCTTCATCTTATGTCACGAAGTCTTAAAAAAGGACCATATATTGCGGAAAAACTTGTCAAGAAGATTCATATTCTGAATACTTCAGGCAAAAAAACCATCATCAAAACATGGTCACGAGATTGTACGATTACTCCTGAGTTTGTTGGACATACATTTGGTGTTCACAACGGCAAGGCTCATACTCCTGTATTCGTTACAGAGGATATGGTCGGGCACAAACTTGGAGAATTCTCTTTCACCCGCAAGTTTACTGGTCACGCTGGTAATAGATAGTTTTTTTCAACGCTATGAAATCATATATTCGAAACGCTCGAATCTCACCTCGCAAAATGCAGGTGATCGCTGCTATTGTCCGTAATATGGATGTAAAGCAAGCGCTTGATACGCTCCACTTTATGCCTCAGAAATGAGCCCTCATTCTTTATAAGGGACTTCATTCTGCTACTGCAAATGCAGAGCATAATGATATGCAAGAACGAACAAACCTCGTTATTGAGAGTTTGGTTGTAAGTAAAGGAGTGGTATACAAGCGATTCAATCCTGTTTCTCGTGGGCGAGCTCACCCAATTAAGAAACGAACTTCCAATGTTTCTATTTCTCTTTCCGTAAAATAATCCTATGGGACACAAAGTTAGCCCTCTGGCATTCCGTATTGGATATATTAAAACATGGAAGACTTCTGGTTTTTTTGACAAGAAGGAATATGGATCAAATGTTTCAACTGATCTTAATATTCGATTTTTTGTACAATCATTCCTCAAAGGACTTCCTATTGCGAATATTTTTATTTCTCACACGAGTACAGGTATCTCTATTGTGATTTATACATCACGTACAGCTCTTGTTCTTGGTGAAGGTGATGAAAATGCAGCAAAACTTCAATTGGCTATCCAAAAGAAGTTTGGAAAACTCTGTACTATTGAGGCACGGGAGGTAAAAAAACCCGAACTTTCTGCAGATTTAGTCGCTGATTCTATTGCTCGACAAATTGAAAAGAAAATGCCATATCGACGAGTTATTAAAAACGCGATTGCTCGATCTCTTGAGAAAGGTGCACTCGGAATCAAAGTTATTCTTTCTGGTCGCATCAACGGTGCGGAAATCGCTCGTCGTGAAACCTATAAAGAAGGAAACATCCCAACACAAACTATCCGAGCTGATATTGACTATGCTACAGAACGTTCAGAAACAGTAGCTGGTACAATTGGTGTGAAGGTATGGGTGTATAAGGGAGAGGTCTTCAAAAAATAGTTTTGACAATTTGCTTATTTCTCTATAATTAGGGTCGTTTATGTTACAGCCATCACGGGTTAAATACCGCAAACCTCAACGTGGGGTCATTCGTGGAATAGCTGTTCGTGGTTCTACAGTTGCTTTCGGTGCATTTGCATTGAAAACTGTCGAGCCAGGATATCTTAATTCCCGACAGATTGAATCTGCACGTCGAACCATGATTCGTTTACTCCGAAAGGGTGGTAAACTCTGGATTCGAATATTCCCTGACAAGCCTTATACAAAGAAACCTCTTGAGGTTCCGATGGGTGGAGGTAAAGGGTCTCTCGAAATGTTCCGAGCTCCTGTTAAACCTGGTCGTATACTCTTTGAAATTTCAGGAGTTTCACCAGAAGTTGCTCGAGAAGCTTTTCGACTCGCAAGTTATAAATTGCCAGTTAAGACGAAGGTCATTATCTAACTACTATGTCTGAGATTACTCAAATTCAACGTGAGCTCTACATTCTCAAAATGCAAAATAGTTTGGGGGTGACAAAGCAGTCTCACCAAATAAAGCTCCTCAAGAAAAAACTTGCTCGAGCACAGTCTAGCCTTAATTCTCAAAACTAAATCGTATGAGAAAAATTACTGGTGTCGTTACGAGTACCAAGATGCAAAAAACAATCGTTGTGCGTGTTGATACACATATGACACATCCAAAGTACAAAAAACGCTATAAAGTTTCAAATAAATTTTATGCTCATGACGAGAGTCAAATAGCTCAAGAAGGAGATACTGTTACTATTCTTGAGTCACGTCCTCTCTCAAAGTTAAAACGCTGGACTCTTGTTCAATCTAATTAATATCTCATGATACAAGCTGAAAGCCGACTTACCGTCGCAGATAATACTGGAGCCCTTGAAGTACTTGTTATCAAAGTACTTGGTGGTTCCAAGCGTCGCTATGCCTCTGTTGGTGACATCGTGGTTGTTGCTGTCAAACGCATCAATCCACAAGGTAATATCAAGAAAAAAGCAGTTCTCAAAGCAGTCATTGTTCGAACAGCATTCTCTATTCGAAGAGATGATGGAACATATGTCAGCACTGATGATAATGCTTGTGTTCTCATTGATGAAAAAGGGGAACCAAAAGGTTCTCGTGTGTTTGGTCCAGTGTTTCGTGAAGTACGTGCCGCTGGTTACCAAAAAATCGTCTCTCTTGCTCAAGAAGTAATCTAGTTATACTATGAAGATCAAAAAAGGTCAAAGCGTTACCGTTATTGCCGGTGACGATAAAGGAAAAACTTGAAGCATTCTTGCTCTCAAGAACGATCGCGTGACAGTAGAAGGGGTAAATATTGCTACAAAGCACGTAAAACCTCAAAACGGTCAAAGTGGTCAAATTGTTAAAGCTGAGCGACCTATCCACATTTCTAATGTTCGTATTGCTTTATAATTATGCACTCATCTTCGTTTCGTTCTCACGTTCAAAGTGAGATTATGCCGAAGCTCATAAAAGAGCTCGACATTAAAAATCCTATGCAAGCGCCTCGTCTTGAGAAAATCGTACTCAATATGGGTATTGGTTCTCTCACAACAGCAAAGCAGGATTATAAGACTTTTGTCTCTGACCTCGGTCTCATCGCAGGTCAAACGCCAGTTATAGCCTATTCTCGCAAGAGTATCTCAAACTTCAAACTTCGAGAAGGAATGCCAGTAGGTATTATGGTTACACTTCGTGGTGATGCTATGTATGCATTTCTTGAGAAGCTTATTGCAGTTGTTCTCCCTCGTGTTCGTGATTTTCGTGGAATTTCTTCAAAATCATTTGATCAGAAAGGAAACTTCAACTTTGGTATCAAGGAACATACTATTTTCCCTGAGGTTCCTCAGCTCGATGTAGTAAAGACACATGGAATGCAGGTAACTTTTAAGTTTCAGTCACAAGGTGCTGATCACTCAAAAGCGTACCTCGATTCTCTCTGATTTCCTTTTTCTAAATAATATGGCAAGAAAAGCTCTCGTCGTGAAATGCGAAAAGGCTCATGCTCGTGCTGAGCATCTCCTCTCTCTCGGTAAAAAGGTTGTATTCCCTACTCGTTTATACAATCGTTGCTCCGTGTGTGGTCGTGTTCATGGCTACATTGGCAAGTTTGATATGTGCCGCATCTGTATTCGTGAAGCTGCAAATAGCGGTGAACTTATGGGTGTTAGAAAGTCAAGTTGGTAATTCTCGTTATTTCTCCATTATGATCATCGATCCTATTGCAGATATGTTGACTCGTATCAGAAACTGATACCATGCGCGTCTTTTGACCGTTGAAGTCCCATATTCTACTCTTAAGACTGAGCTTCTGCGAATTCTTAAGAAAAATAAATACGTAGCTTCGTATGAGGTATCAGAAGATAAGCGTTCTATTACTGTTGGACTCAACAATGTTCGCGAAACTCTCTATATCCCTTCGTTCCGTCGTATTTCTCGCCCAAGCCAAAGAATCTATATCAAAACTGCTGATATTAAGAAATCTAGAAATGGCCACGGCATCTACATCCTCTCTACTCCAAAGGGAATCATCACTGGCTATGAAGCTCGTGCTCTCGGTGTAGGTGGAGAACTTCTTTGTGAAGCATTCTAAAACTCTATTATATGTCTCGTATCTGAAAGTTACCTATCTCTCTTCCTTCAGGAACAACTTTCTCGCTCGATAATTCGATCGTGATTCTTAAGGGAAAAAAGGGTGAACTCAAATTCACTCTTCAGCCTTGTGTATCAGTTACCCAAGAGGACAATACTCTTGTCGTTTCTGTTAAGAATCAGGATGTGAAAGAAGAGCGAGCTCTCTGGGGTCTAACTCGTGCATTGGTTGCCAATATGGTGACTGGTGTAACTGAAGGGTTTAAGAAATCACTTGAAATTCAAGGTGTTGGTTACAAATTTGAAGTGAATTCTCCTTCAAAAATCACCTTGGCTGTTGGTTTTTCTCATAAGATAGTACTTGACGCTCCAGCAGGAGTTATCATTTCTGCTGATGAGAAAGAGAAAAATATCATCCATATTTCTGGAATTGATAAACAACAAGTTGGTTATTTTGCTGCTCTTGTACGCAGCACAAAAAAGCCTGAACCGTATAAGGGAAAGGGTATTCGCTATGTTGGTGAGTATGTTCGTCGTAAAGCTGGTAAAACTGCTGGTAAATAATCTTCTATGCTTCAGAAACTTCAAAAGCGCCTGATGCGCAAAGCACGAGTTCGTGCTAAAATTCATGGAACTGCCACTCGTCCACGACTTGCGGTATTTCGTAGCAATGTGTCTATTTTTGCTCAACTCATCAATGATGACCTTGGTGTAACTATTGCAAGTGCAAGTTCTAAGTCAGAGACTGGCTCAAAGACAGAGTGTGCACATGCTGTAGGTATTGCTCTTGGAAAAATAGCAACTGAAAAAGGTATCCGTGAATGTGTATTTGACCGAGCTGGATTTCAATATCATGGCCGCGTAAAAGCACTTGCAGATGCAGCTCGTTCTACTGGTCTCAATTTTTAAGTATTTCTCTGTATGACACAGACACAACAACAAGATCGTCAAAGAAAGCCTCGTCGAGATAATCGTCGACAATTCGATGAAGTTCCGAAGGAATACCAAGAAGAGCTCCTTGAAGTTCGCCGTGTAACTCGTGTTACAGCGGGTGGACGTCAGCTTCGTTTTCGTGCTGCTGTTGTTATTGGCAACGGCAAAGGGAAAGTTGGTCTCGGTATTGGTAAATCTTCAGAAGTACAATCAGCGGTTGAAAAAGCAGTTCGTGATGCAAAAAAGAATCTTATTGAATTCCAAATAGTCAACGGTACTATCCCTCATGAAATTACTGCAAACTTTAAAGCAACCTCCATATTCCTTCATCCTGCGGTTGATGGTACTGGACTCATTGCTGGAGGTTCTATCCGTAAGATTCTTGCCGTTTCAGGACTCAAAGATATCATTGCAAAACGTCATGGTGGTCGAAACCAACTAACAAATGTAAATGCAACTCTTCGTGCACTGAAAGCTCTCAAAACTATCGTAGCTTAATTAGAAATATGAATCATAATATTCTCTCGAGTACTCCAGGTTCTCGCAAAGAGCGCATGCGCGTAGGTCGTGGAAAAGGTTCTGGAAAAGGAACTTTCTCTGGACGTGGTTGTAAGGGGCAAGGTTCTCGCACTGGACGTGGAAAATTCAATGCAGCGTTCGAAGGTGGACAAACTCCACTCGTTCGCCGTCTTCCAAAGGCACGAGGATTCACTGCATACAATCCTACGGAATATGCAGTCATCAACCTCTCAACACTTTCAGCACTTTTTGCAAAAGGAATGACAGATATCAATCTTGATTCTCTCAAGAATGCTTGAGTTGTTCGCTCAAGTAGTGAACGTGTGAAGCTTCTTGGTGAAGGTGAAATAACTGGTAGTGGTTCTGTATCAGTACAAGCAGCCTCTGCAAGTGCTCAAGCAGCTCTCGCATCAGCTGGTATCGCTCTTACTATTGCATAAAATCTCCTGAGTAATCAGGATTTTTTTATGAAAAATACTCATATATACATATGAGTATTTTTTCAGTTTTAAACATTATTATTAGGTCTAACGTAAGCTTTTAATAGCATTTTTTAACCTTCATAGAGCGACCTTCTCGTAAGATTTACTTGGGTTAAGAATTCATCGAATATGTGCTTAAAGTATCCAAAACGTTCAGTGAGTTCTGGAAGATCCACGCCATTTACTATAATGTTTGTAATGCTATAAAAATCATTTTCTAATTGCAAAAGATTTATAAAATCCTGTTCCACAAAATCATTAGGATTTTTTGATATAAGCTGATCAAATTTTCGTCAGAAAGTATCTATTTCATTTTGCATGAGAGGATAGTATTGTTTGACTGATGGATATATCTTATCTATTCACATATTTGGCATATTAGAGAAGTAAGCTAACTGTTGTTTGATTATCAGGGACTTATCTTTTAGTATTCATCCAAATTTTGTTCGTATTTCTGCTCGTGCTCAGTTCTTAATCTCTTTCACAACATCTCATAATCCATTTTTTTCGAGCCAAGCTATATTTTTTGCTATAACAGCGCGCACATCACTATGTGAGTCATTAGCTAGATCAAGTATAATCTCTTTCAGCGCCTTTTCCGTAAAGCTTGTATTTTTAAAATTTATAACTTTTCATTCACCCGAAACAAATTGAGCTACTTTTGCGCGTATATCTGGGTGTGAAGATTTTGCAAGTGTGTAAGTAAGAATCATATAATTTCTATCTATCAAATCATCCGGAGCTGTAGTCAACCTCGTTGCTAGCACCATCTGATCTTGCTTTGATCAGCTGTGTGCAATTTTAAAAAGTGTTTCCTCAGGAATCTTCGATAAAGATATATTGAACAAGAAGAAGCTTCGAGCCTTGGGAGAGATCTCAAAAATTTTTGTTTTCAAAAATTGATCCATATATCCAGCAGGAAGTCTTGCATTATAAAATCAAAGAGAACCAACTGCCCACTCTCAAAGTACTGAAGTATCGGTCATAACTTTATCAAGAAATTCGATATCTCCATTGGTAAGAGGAGTATTCTCGCCTCACTCTTTGAGGTATTTTCAAAAGCTTTCCCATGCTTTCTTTTTCATTTCTAAATCAAGTCACGGAGTAAACATTTTATTTAAAACTGATCCTGAAAGAGGGGTATCTAAAATTGCTAGTAGTGCATCTCCATTTCAGAGCACTCCATTTTCCATCAATTTCCTTCCTTCTGTTCTTTCAATGCCTACCTTATCAAGTTTCTCAACCATAACTCGTAACTCCTTATAGTTATTCTGATAGATTCATTTGCTTATATCATTGTGTATGCTACGAATTGCAACTTGTTGTGCTGGTGTGAGCTCATGTCCAATGAGTGTTGCAGCAAGTGCAAAACGATCAGGTTCAGGTAGATTCGAGTTACGTAAAACCGTCTCATATGGTACACGAGAACGAGCTTCGGCTTTTATAATCTTTTCTTGAAGTGCAGTTTTTTCAGTAGCTCCAGTTACAACCTTTCCCTTTCCTCCACCTCCCATTTCTCCAATAAAGCGAACAGCAGACCCTCCAACAACGGCAGTTCAAGCTAAAGCAGTCCCTCCAGTACCGAGAGCAGCTGTCACAAGTCCTGTAGCTCCTGCTTTGCCTGCAACCTTGAGAGCTCTTTGTGAAACCCCATAAGTTCTATCTGCTTGTTTTGCAACGATTCGTGCTGCTCGTGTGGTTGTTTCTATTCCCATTTTTGTAGCTGCAATTCCACTTTCTGCAAGAGCCTTTCCGGCTTGAACTCCTTTTACACCAATACCGAGCGGAACAAGAATCATTCCAATAAGTTTTGAAGCACCTTCTGACTGTTTTTCTGGTGGAAGCTTGCTAAACTCATCGAGTACCTTTGGAAGCATGGCGACCACTTTTTTTACATTTTCAAGAGTGAGTTGTGCAAGCATATTACTAATATCCTCTTTGATAATATCCTGAGTCTCAGGAGCAAAAGAGTATGCGGATAAAATACCAAGTGCCTTTCCTGTAATTTCCATAATTCCAGAAATTCCTTCGTATCCACCTTCTATAACTCCAATCGTTGCTCGTGCTCCAATTTTTGCGCGATTCTTGAGCGATCCAGTATTCCCTTGAATGTCATCAATGCTTGCACTGTTAAAGACAGCCTTTCCCCAGCTCACATGCTCTAGCTTTGCTCTAGAAACTTTTTCGAGACGTATTACAAGTTCATCAATTTTTGTCTTTTCTGAAAGAGAAAGTTCTTTTCCTTGAAAGTCTGCAAGTATTTTTGTATACGTTTCTTTTGCTTGTTTCACTGATCGTTCAATGATACGTGCAGAGATAGTATTTCCTGTTTCATATAATTCAGTCTTTTCACCAAGCCAATCGCCAACACCAGCCACTACCCCAGTTTCTCTCTGTTTTGTACGGTTGGTTTCCTTTATTTGCGATTCTATGTTCTCAACAACAAGAGAATATTGGCCTATTTTTGATTGAACCAAAGCATTTTCACGCTTATGAGCAACTGTTTCTGTTTCTATAGATTGTGTTTTGTTGAGTTCGTGAGATTTTTGAACTTCGTTCATATAGTGAAATGTTATGAATAAATATGAAGCATTCATTCAAAGTCTATCACTATTTTTTTTTTTTTTTCAAATTTTTTAACTTTTTTTACCCAGACTATTTTCTATCCCTGTTTCTGTTGAAAAATGATGCCATGTTCAGGTGTTTCGACTCGATCGAGATCGACAAAGAGATCGATATGATATCTTTGGAGCATAGTCTTTGGGAGTTTCTTTCCATAAATCCCATGCTTCTTACCTAGTGATAAATGTAGTCCATGCTTTCGTTCATGAAAATTTACATCGGAGAGGGGGTGTTCTGTTGAGATGGCACTATTGAGACCAAAACCAATTTCTCGCACCATAACTTCACCTTCATGTTCAAGTATCATTTGATATATTTTCTGAAATCCCTCTGGAAAATTAGCATTGTTGAGAACTCTACCATTTTTTATATGAAGCGGAAATGATTCGACTCTTTCAATCGAGAAATCAGTATTGGGATAGGTATTGACCATAACGGTGCCGTTCATACTCTCTAAGTCTTTTGCTTCGCTAAAGACTTCACCAAGAGGAAAGGTTCATCATTTATTCACGACTCATCTATAATCACCAGTATTCCCTCGCATTGCCTCTATCTCACTCACCTCTAATATCTCACCGGTATTACTGTAGATCTTCAATCCTGAGGCAGATTGAGCAATGGCTGATAATCGCTCGAATTCACTGATATAGTAGGGGGTTCTATATGCATGAGATTGAATGAATGTCTCAAACTGAGATTCTGGTATATAGGAGAGATGATTGTGTTCGACAACATGAACTCCTCTATGAAAGAGCTCTAGCCGTATTCGAAAGGTAGAGAGACGAAAGTTGGATGATTGTACAAGAATAACAATACTTCCTGCTGGGAGTGATAAGAGTTCTTCTTTGATCGATTCAACTTCTTCAGAGACTATCTCCTCGCTCATTGCTTTTTCTTCTTCTTGATGGTTGAGTCAACGTTCGAGATTCTCTCATTGATTGAATTCACTCATAATCCGCTTTTCCTCTGTTTGATGAGGATTTTTTGGATTGATAAGTCATCATCGGTAGAGGGGTGCAGGTGGATCGATAAAATGTCTGAATACTATTCATTCAGCTGTTCAGAATGAGCTCATATAGGCATCAGAAACAATTGTTGCAAGAGGGGAAAGTGTATCGTAGAGAATATAGACAGACTCATTGGTTCGTTCCAGATTTTTGATAAGAATATCATGGCAAGATCCCTCTAGTGATTTGATAAGAGCTTTGTTCATAGGAGTGTTTTTTTGATTGTATATGAAAATGTATATCTTCAAAATTATAGGGTTGTTGATTTATATCGTAATATATATATCATATACGGTGTAATTTGAAAAGGGTATTTCTTGAATAGAGATATTATTGTACAATTTATCTTCAAAAGTATGTCAAGTAGCATCAGCGTAAGCCATATTTCCATGATGGTTAGCGATGAAGATTTAGCACAAACAATTCTTGCACAAAGCTCACGAATATTGACCGAAGCAGAAACTCAAGACATGGTGAATGAAATTCGAGATCAAGAGAGGAATGGTGAATCGAGGATTCTTTGTGAATGTATTCGAGAAATAGAAATTAGTGTGGTTGATGTTTTATGTATTACAGACAATCTTCATTTTCTCGTATTACGTGAGGATAAGCAAGATTTTAATAATAAAACCCGTATAAGAAATCATCCTCATTCACTTTCAGAAAAGGCGATTCCAGGTGAAGAACCATTGGATACTGCCAGACGGGGTTTGAGAGAAGAATTATCAATTAATAATGTTCTCATAGTTCCATTTGATCAGAAAATTAAAGAGGTGAGGATTTCAGATAGTACAGGAATGATAACACGATGTATCGTAAGTCGTTTTCGTGCCCTTATCCCATTTAGCGATATGAAACCAGAGTATACAGAAGAACGAGATGGGAGGATTACACATCTTTCTTGGAAACCAGTCTTTTAGATTATCATTTTAGAATGCTTATGTTTGTATTCTTGATAGAAAACTTTCATACTCTCGATATGCTCAGTTCAATTTATTTTCATTTTATATGCCTCGAATATACAACCTTGTTCTCATTTTTTTAGTTTTTTTACCCCCAAATACGAGCTCTGCTGAAGTACAAACAGCGAATGATATTGATATTTCAGTTTCACCATTTCGATTTGAGCTTTCAGGTGATGCTGGTGATGTTATCAATCGAGAAATCACACTCTTTAATAATACCGATCAGACTCGTGTAATTCTTCTCTCGAGAGAAGATTTTCTCCCAAATAATAAACTAGATAGTCATTGGGAATGATATAAGCTCTCTGATTGGATGACACTTATGCAGTCAAGTCTGACTGTCGCGCC
>ERZ724524.286-NODE-286-length-32630-cov-4.770468_pt1 | contig 32630 bp, 30 predicted proteins | sample MGYA00376057_ERZ724524 | MGnify/ENA primary metagenome ERZ724524 (study PRJEB28724, sample SAMN07190888) | wastewater metagenome | isolation source: influent of sewage treatment plant in Hong Hong | place: USA: Christiansburg, Virginia | collected 2016-03-01 ...
GGATGCAACTTCTGTGAAGGCATAAGCCACATGTGCCGCTGCCATGTTCCCGTCCATTGTTTTACGCATGTTTACCTCTTTCTGTGATGTTAAAATCAGGTCTATGAGTATGCTTACTTTGACTAAGTTATACTTTTCTATTCTAACACTTTTTTGAGGTAATTTTGAGTTTTTTTAGATTAAAATTTTCCTTTTTTTCATATGTCAAATACCCTTGACATATTGATAAACCCTTGCTAAATTTGATTTTTCTTGAATATCAGATAAACCCTAAAAATGAGAGTTTGTGACAAATCATCAACCACTGACCAAAAGGCTTTAACCCCCTTGTCATGTTCCTATTCTATTAGAACTGTTTCTTTTTTAGAAAATTTGGCTGTTAATGTATCCCCATTTAGCACCTCGTAGTTTAAATTTCTGTCCCTAGAGATCAGCCTTTCTCTTAAATACCAACCGTCAAACTGACTATTTGGATAAGTTACTGCGCGTAGCTGACTAACATCGCCATAATGTACCGTTAGACTATCACTTAAAACGCTACCATACTCAGGATTTTCAATTTCAATTTTTAAACTACAATAAAGGTGTTCTTCGTAATTTTTTTCTAGCGCCTGTCCTGTTAAACCAATATCTTCAGCCAATAGTGGGACACGTGAGAGGTTAGCATTTTGAAAATCTTTTAATACATAAAGATATTGACCGTCAATTCTTTCCTTGATAATTTTAGTACTTGGGGGCAAACAGAAACTAGGTCGTAAATAATAAGAATCCTTAACAGCCGAAGCGCCTATACCAACATAATCCGTCACTGATCTTGCCAAATTTGAAAAACCATGATCCCTTGCTCCTCTTAACCACCAGACTCTAGCCGTATTATCTTTGGTTCTGGCAATTGCCCTATCGTATCTCTCATCAGTGAAATACTTAATCTCTTGTTCATCACTCGTGGCAAAATAGGCTAGACCGAGTTCTTTTTCAAGTAATAAAAACAGCTTCCGTTTAATTTTCTCTACTTTATCACCTACCTGTACCACATCCTCTGCGCGGATATTTACTGATGTTTCAACTATTTGAGCTCTCAATTTCGAAGGAAATTCATTAATAAAAACCTCGCTAATAAACCTATCTGGAATACCACCAGCATAGTATGAACTCGCATTTTTTTATTATGTGGTAAAGGTACCTCCAACACATACTTCCGTATTAACAAGACATTACCTTGCTTATAATAATTTTGGGTTAAGACCAAGTAGGGCTCTAGCTTTCCATTTTCAGGAATGTAAATGGTATACCCTAGCCGCTTATCACTATCATATGCCAAGTCTTTTAAAGTTTTTGGGGCTTTAGGCGGAATCAAATTTGGTTGCTTGATGAGCAACATAATCATTGAACTTAAGCCTAAAATCAGAAAGATAAAAATAAGGATTCTTTTAATTTTCATTTTCAGCTCCATTACTTGCAGAGAATTTAGCAACTACCTTTTCATTTTGCATTAATTGATAAGTTAAAGTTTTGTCACGAGAAATCAAGTTATCTTTCAAGTACCAACCGTCAAACTGACCATCTGAAAAAGTTTTTGCTCGCATTTGCACACTTCCTCCTTCAGGCGCCGTCAGACTATCACTCAGAACACCACCATACTGTGGGTTCTTAATATCAACTTCCATGCCGTAATAGAGATATTTTTCGTAATATCTTTCTAGATCATGCCCCGTTAAGCCAATGTCTTCAGCCATAAGATCAGCGCGAGGATAGTTTTGAGCTTGAAACTCTTTTAAAACATAAAGCTCTTGACCCCTGATCTTTTCTTTGGCGATCTTGGTATCTGGAGAGAGGCAAAAGCTAGGTCGCAAGACTAATTTACTCGTAACATTTGCATAATCAATGTAGCCATTATCCATAACAGTGGCAGCATAAGTTAGACGATGATGTAAATCTACACCTCTTAACCACCAAAGAACTGTTGATCCGTCCTTACTCCTAGCAATAGAGTGTTTGTGTCTGTCAGCGCTGAAATATTTTATTTCTTGTTCATTTCCTGTCACAGGATGATCTTTGCCTATCTCTTTTTCCAATAATAGAAAAAACTTCCTTTGTAACATTTCAGAATTCCGATGATTTAACACTGACTGCTTATCTGATACATTAATTGAAGTATTAATAATCTGATTTTGCAGCGAACTGGGGAACTCTTGAATAAAAACCTCATTCATCAATCTATCCAGAAGACTCTCACCATAGTAAGCACTTTTGCGGCTCTCATTGTGTTGAAAACTCCCTTCTAACACATACTTCCGTATTAACAAAACATTACCTTGCTTATAATAATTTTTTGTTAAGACTAAGTAGGGTTCTAGCTTACCATTTTCAGGAATGTAAATGGTATACCCTAGCCGCTTATCACTATCATATGCCAAGTCTTTTAAAGTTTTTGGGGCTTTAGGCGGAATCAAATTTGGTTGCTTGATGAGCAACATAATCATTGAACTTAAGCCTAAAATCAGAAAGATAAAAATAAGGATTCTTTTAATTTTCATTTTCAGCTCCATTACTTGCAGAGAATTTAGCAACTACCTTTTCATTTTGCATTAATTGATAAGTTAAAGTTTTGTCACGAGAAATCAAGTTATCTTTCAAGTACCAACCGTCAAACTGACCATCTGAAAAAGTTTTTGCTCGCATTTGCACACTTCCTCCTTCAGGCGCCGTCAGACTATCACTCAGAACACCACCATACTGTGGGTTCTTAATATCAACTTCCATGCCGTAATAGAGATATTTTTCGTAGTATCTTTCGAGATCATGCCCCGTTAAGCCAATGTCTTCAGCCATAAGATCAGCACGAGGATAGTTTTGAGCTTGAAACTCTTTTAAAACATAAAGCTCTTGACCTTTGATCTTTTCTTTGGCGATCTTGGTATCTGGAGAGAGGCAAAAGCTAGGGCGTAAGTACATCGGGCTCATGACATTTGCATAATCAACATATTCATGCGCTGCATTAGCGTATTTATAACTGTGACTATCCTTACTGTTATAGATACTCTTTTTGAGAGTATCTCCTGTTGTCGGTGCATTATCAGCGATAATGAATAGATTGGCTTTGAGATTAGACTGTTGTTTAGCTAGCGTTTCAGCTGCTTTCAAGCCAGCTGTTAAATTGCTTTCACCTCCTGTTGATAGATTAGCTAATTTTTCACGTATTAGATCTCTGTCTGTTGTCGGCTCAACAAGGATTTGACTGTCATTACCATAGCTCATGACAGCAATTTTGGCTTGCCCACTTTCTTGTGCAAAACGAGTGATCAAATCTATCGTCATTTGTTTATCTGTATTTTGCATATTCCCTGATGTGTCAACTAAAAAGATAGTTAGATCATCATCAGCTAACTTCATCTTTAGGACTTGCTCATGTTTTTGATCTAGCAGTTCATTGTTAACGACATCAAGTGCAGCAGTCGTTGTGACAGAAATAAAAAATAATATCCCTGTGAAAATAAGTGTTAGTAATGTTTTCATTTTATTCACCTCCACTTCCTTATACGTAAATAAAGCTTAAATGTTGCAAAAAATTTTCAAAAATTGATACAAAAAAAGTAGCTTTCAAAATGAAAACTACTTTCAACTTCTTAAATTAATTTTTCTTTCAAATATTTTCCCGTATAAGACGCCTCAACTTCAGCTACTTCCTCAGGTGTACCGACTGCTAAAATCGTGCCCCCACCAATACCACCTTCAGGCCCTAAGTCAATGATATGATCAGCCGTCTTAATGACATCGAGGTTGTGCTCAATGACCACAATCGTATTGCCTTGCTCAACTAAACGATTCAAGACTTCAAGCAAGGTGGCGATATCCTCAGTATGTAAACCAGTTGTTGGCTCATCAAGGATATAGAAAGACTTACCAGTCGAGCGTTTTTGCAGCTCACTTGCCAGTTTCATCCGTTGGGCTTCACCGCCTGAGAGTGTCGTGGCAGGCTGTCCTAAGGTGACATAGCCTAATCCGACATCGACAATCGTTTGTAGTTTCCGTTCAATCTTCGGAATGTGCTTGAAGAAATCAACCGCATCAGACACGCGCATCTCAAGCACCTCTGAGATATTTTTCTCTTTATAGTGCACCTCTAAAGTCTCCGAGTTGTAACGTCTACCATGACAAATTTCACAGGGCACATAAACATCTGGCAAAAAGTGCATTTCAATTTTGATAATCCCATCACCAGAGCAGGCTTCACAACGCCCACCTTTGACATTAAAGGAGAAGCGACCTTTTTTATAACCACGAATCTTGGCTTCATTGGTATTAGCAAAAAGATCTCGAATATCATCAAAAACTGATGTGTAAGTCGCGGGGTTAGAACGTGGTGTACGTCCGATTGGACTTTGGTCAATATCGATCAAGCGCTCAATTTTTTCATAACCTGAAATTGACTTATATTTACCAGGTTTATCACTGTTATGATTGAGTTTTTGCGCCAAAGCTTTTTTAAGAATGGCATTGACCAAGGTTGATTTACCAGAACCAGAAACGCCAGTTACTGCTGTCATCACACCTAAAGGAAAGGCAACGTCTAAGTTTTGGAGATTATTTTCTGCTGCGCCTTTAATGATGACAGCTTTCTCTAAATCCAGTGGCCTGCGAACTGCGGGTACTGGGATTTTTCGCTTACCAGACAGATATTGACCGGTAATTGATTTTTTATTTTTAGCGACTTGTTTCGGTGTGCCAGCAGCGATAATTTCACCACCCAGATCACCCGCACCTGGCCCAATGTCAATCAGGTAATCTGCTGCCATCATGGTATCTTCATCATGTTCCACGACGATCAGCGTATTCCCTAAGTCACGCATTTTTTTCAAGGACTCGATCAAGCGATCGTTATCACGCTGATGCAAACCAATCGACGGCTCATCTAAGATATAAAGCACACCAGATAAGTTTGACCCAATCTGCGTCGCCAAGCGAATCCGTTGACTTTCACCCCCTGATAAAGTCCCAGAATTACGAGACAGGGTCAAATAGTCCAAGCCGACATTTTTCAAAAAGCTCAAGCGGTCGCCCACTTCTTTGACAATAGGACGGGCGATCATCTCTTCATTTTCTGATAGAGTCAATGCATGAATCAGCGCCAAATGCTCACCAATCGGCAAATTAGACAAGTCAGCAATATCATAGCCTGATTCACCATTCAACTTCACAGACAAGGCCTGTTCGTTCAAACGCTTGCCATGGCAAGTTTGACACGGCAAGGCATTCATATAAGCTCGCATTTGTGTTTTCGTACTATCAGAACCCGTTTCGTAACGTCTGAAAATATTGGGTACAATCCCAACAAAAGCCATGTCCAAATCACGTAGACCAAAATCTCCCTCGTGATAAAAATGGAATAGCTTGTCGCCTGACCCATAAAAAATCAAGTTTTTATCATCTTCTGATAGTTGCTCAAAAGGCGTATCCAAATCAACCTTAAAAGCCGTCATGGCCTGCTCTAAAACAGCTGGATAATAGGTTGAAGTGCCTGAATACCACGGCACAACCGCACCCTCACGGATCGTCTTCGTCCCATCTGGCACGACCAAATCAAGGTCAACCTCCAGACGCATGCCAAGCCCATCACAGTCGGAACACGCACCTTGTGGCGCATTAAACGAGAACAAACGTGGCTCAAGCTCAGGCACAGAAAAACCACAAATCGGACAGGCATAATATTCACTGAACAGAAGCTCATTACCATCCATGGTATCGATTTTGACATAGCCATCACCCTGGCGCAAAGCTGCCTCAACCGAGTCAAACAGACGCCCACGAATCCCGTCCTTAAGCACAATTCGGTCAATCACGATGTCAATATCATGCTTCTTATTCTTCTCCAGCTCAGGTGCTTCAGACACATCATAAACCTCGCCGTTAACCCGCACACGGACATAGCCGTCCTTTTGGATTTTCTCGAAAATCTTCTTATGTTGGCCTTTTTTTGCTCGGACAATGGGTGCTAAAATCTGGAGCCGTTGCTTTTCAGGCAAGTCTAAAACACTGTCGACAATTTCTTCGACAGATTGTGCTGTAATTTTACCATGACCATTGACACAGTAGGGTGTGCCAATCCGTGCGTAAAGCAGACGCAGATAGTCATGAATTTCAGTTACCGTGCCAACCGTTGAGCGTGGATTCTTAGAAGTCGTCTTCTGGTCAATCGAAATCGCAGGCGATAAGCCGTCGATACTATCAACATCTGGCTTATCCATGTTCCCAAGGAACTGACGGGCGTAAGCCGAGAGACTCTCGACGTAGCGTCTCTGACCTTCAGCGTAGAGTGTATCAAAAGCCAGCGATGATTTCCCTGACCCTGATAATCCGGTCATCACGACTAATTTGTCCCGCGGAATCGTGACGTCAATATTTTTCAAGTTATGGGCGCGAGCGCCATGAATTACGATGTTTTCTTGTGCCAAGTTAGCCTCTTTCACGCATGCTACTTTGAATCACTTTTTGTCTCAAAAGCGACTGTTAACTACCTCTATTATAACATTTTAAGAATCAATTATGATAAATTTGAATTGCCTGCCTAACAGAGCCCTGTCTGTTTCAGATCTTGTAACGTCTCCACCAATCGGGTGATCTCCTCGAAGTTGAGACGGGCGATATTGAGACGTATGGCAGGCGTTTTGTCCCCAAATATAAAGCTTGGTAGACACAAAATCCCTGCCACTAAAAAGGCATCCATCTGTTTTTTCGTCAGCGTGTCAGTTGACAATTTCAACCAGACATAAAAACCTCCAACAGGTCGATGACAGACGAGATCATGACCGATTAAGTCGAAGAAATAAGTCATTCTAGCGCTGATTTTGGCACGCAAACTAGCAAGTTTATCCTGAAAGGTTATATCTGACAAGGCATAATTGGCCAAAACTTGCGGAAAAATACTGAGTGTCAAATCCAAGTCTTGTCGTGCATTTGATAGCTTTTCTAACACTGCCGGCGGCGCGCTGATCCAGCCAATTTTTGTCGTTGAGCCAATGATTTTAGATAAAGAGCCGATGTAGATGACATTTTGCGGGTCTAGTTTTTTCAATGGTGGTAAATTTTGGCGCTTGTCAAATGGTAGCAGGCCAAAAGCATCGTCTTCGATAATCGGAATCTTGTAAGTCTGACATAATTTAATTAATGCCTGTCGACGTGCTAAAGACATGGTTGTTCCAGTTGGATTTTGAAAGGTTGGATTGAGCATGACCAGCTTGACTCGGTGCTTTAATATCTCCGTCTCAAGTAGATCCAAACGCATCCCCTGATCATCCATTGGCACGCCATAGAGGCGAATGCCCGCTGTTTGAAACAAGTTCAAGGCATACAAAAATGACGGCTGACAAATCGCAACTGCATCCCCACTATTGAGTAAAGCTTGAACGATCAAGAAAATCGCCTGATGTCCACCAGAAGTAATCATTAGGTGCTCAACTGGTAAAGTAAACTGATAATCTTGAGCCACTAGAGTTGAGATAGCTTGGCGGAGTGGAAAGTAACCTAGGGCATCTTGATTTTTATCGGCTTCTATGAAGTCCCGCCAATTTGACTGGGGTAGATCAAAAGCTGGAACCAAATCAAGGGGTAACTCCCCCGTATAGGCATCAATCACCGTATCATCATGTAATCTCGCCTTGATCTTATCTTGTAAACGGCGATGTTCATCTGGTTGCTGCGTTTGGATTAACTGGTGCCAGTCGACGATTGGTTCCTGACTTAGCCCCCATCTATCATCATTGACTACAGTTCCGCTCCCTTGTTGGCGCTTGATAATCCCTTTAGCTTCGAGTTCTGACATGACCCGAACAATCGTTGAGCGATTGACACCGATCAAAGTTGCCAATTTCCGTTCAGAGGGTAATTTTTCACCAGGTAATAATTGACCATTTTGGATACTTTGCGTAATGTGCTTCATAATCAACTGGTAAATCGGTGTTTTAGATGCTCTCTCAATATCCCAATTCATTTGGCAGGCCTTTCTTTAAATTGGATGGTTAAAAAACAGTCCAATTGGTTGTTTCATTTAGCATACCAAATGCTAGAATAGAATGCAAGTAAGAAAATTCAGACATCAAACCGAATCATGATGAATCATAAATAGAGGACAGACATATGAAAAAAACACTGACAATCGCTGGAAGTGATACCACAGGTAGTGCTGGTTTACAAGCAGACCTAAAAACCTTCCAAGAATACGGTACTTTTGGTATGAGTGCCATCACTTCAATTGTTACCATGGATATTAACGATAATTGGTCACATAGCATCGAAACGATTGAACCTGAAGTTGTTGGGCGACAACTCGAAACTATTTTTGCAGGTGGCAAGCCTGACGCCCTTAAAACTGGCATGTTAGGCGATATTCGGACGATTGCTGTCGTCCGTGACGCCATTGAACATTACCAGCCCAAAAACATCGTCATTGATCCAGTTTTAGCTTGCAAAGGAACAGCTGGTATTCTACTCTCTGAGAATGCTGACAGCATTCGCGAACTACTCTTACCTGTTGCTGATGTGACGACGCCAAACTTGATTGAAGCTGGTATTTTGTCTGATCTTGGAGACTTGAAGACGGTCGCAGATATTGAAAAGGCAGCAACAATTATCCACTGCTTCGGGGCTAAAACAGTGATCATCAAAGGCGGTCGCCGTTTTGACAATCAAGAAGATGAAGCGCTAGATGTCTTCTATGATGGTCATGCGTTTCACTATCTCAAAAGTCCACTCGTCCATACTGATAACAATCACGGGGCTGGCTGTACCTTTGCAGCTGCCATCACCGCAGGCCTTGCCAATGGCAAATCAACTCTGGAAGCCGTAACAACTGCCAAAGCTTTTGTCCATGCCGCCATTACAAATGGGCACCCTTTCAATCAATATCTCGGGCATATCTGGCATGGTGCTTATCGAGATCAAGGATATGCATTATAAGATTTTAAACGAATGTCCAGCACAAGAACACAGAAAGGAAATTCAGAGTATGACAGCTCACACAGTGACCACTATCACACAAAATAAAACGAAAAAAGTTATTTTAGCTGCACTTTTCGCAGCACTGGCTTACGTCTCAATTCAGTCACTTCACGTTGCGATTTTTGCACCAATCGGGGCACCATTTTTCCACGTCGGCAATGCTGTCGTGGCACTTGCAGCCCTCTATTTAGGCTTAGGTTACGGCACCTTTTCAGGCGCCATCGGTCTCGCAATTTTTGATATCGTCAATGGTTATGCCGTTGAAATGCCTGTTGTTTTTCTGGGCAACGTCTTAGTTGCTTTAACCATTCAACTTGTTTATAAAGCGCTGTATCGCGTTTTTGGTGACAAACTCTGGCTAGTCACCGTCGCTGTTTCATCAGGAGTCTTAGTTAAACTCTTAACTGATTTTTTAAAAGGTTTGATTCGAGCCTTAGTTGCTGGCGCTAGTTTCGAACCCGCAGCGGCTGCTGCTTTTACCTCACTCCTTGCCACTGCCATCAATGGAATTGGCACGATTATTTTAGTAACACTTTTGTATTTGCCACTGAAAACCATTCTCTTGAAGGTCATAAAATAAAAAATGAGCACTCATCGACTTGGTGAGTGCTCATTTTTTAGTTGATTACAATTTTATTTTTGATAGCCGTCGCCAGATGGATTTGATCTGCCGTTAAGGTTTGATAAGCATAACTTGGGTAAGCCGTTGTTGGATCAACCGCTGGAATACCATTACCATCATACTGGATGAATGAACCATCTTGGATGATCAAATTGTAGTAACCAGAACTGACTTGTTGGGCATTCTCGATACTATTGATTGCATTTGTCCCTGTACGATACTCTTCTAATGGCCTACCAGCTGCGTCCAATACCAGAATATTTCGTTCAGTCTCTGTAGAATAAATGACTGCTTTTTTTGAAAATGTTAAATTCGGTTCTGTTTTCAGGCGCTCAGCACTTACCATACCAGGGGTCTGACTAGCCATTTTAGCTAAAGCCAAGGCTATTTTGCCTTGTATTGACGTTTGAAGTGTTGCGAGTTCCTGCGTGGCTGTTGATGTCTGACCACTACCAGCTTGAGCATTTCCTGAAGTTCCCTCCTCGGAATTCTGACTAGAATTACCATTAGTATTAATATCCGTTTTTGAACTAGGTTTGGCGCTTGATTTACTCAAACTAGATTTGCTTGAACTTGATTCTTTTGATCTTTCTGATTTCTTATTGCCTGAACCACACCCCACAAGAAGGCATAGGCTTGCTGCCAATAATAGACCAGCACCAAGTGCTACGGGTTTCATCTTCATCTGCATCCTCCTAAGGCAACTTTCGCTGCCAATTTGCTATTTTATAGTGTTACAATTTCTATCTTACACTATTCGTTAACAAAACCCAAGAATTTACTCAGTTAAACGAATGTTATTTTTTACTATATTAAAAAAAGCGTCCTTAGACACTTTAGATACTTATTATTTTCCCAGATAAGCCATGACTTCGACTTCAACCAAGACATCCTTTGGTAATCGGGCAACTTCGACAGCAGAACGTGCTGGAAACTCAACTTGAAAAGCTTGGGCATAAGCTTCATTAAAAGGAACAAAATTTGACATGTCACTCAAGAAACAAGTCGTTTTAACCACATGATCAAAGTCTGTACCGGCTGCTACTAGAATCGCCCCAACATTTTTCATCACTTGTTGTGTTTGCTCAGTAATCGTTTCACCAACGATCTCCCCTGTCACAGGATCCAATGGAATCTGACCTGATGCAAAAAGAAAATCTCCTACAATTTTTCCTTGAACATAAGGACCAATTGCCCCTGGTGCTTGATCTGTCGCGACTGTTTTAATCGGCATAGTTTTCTCCTCAAATATTTTTTTGATATGATACTCATTCTAGTATAACAAATTATCAGAAAATTTTGCTAACTTGAGTTATAAAAGAAGTCACTGTTCAGTGAACAGTGACTTCTTTTTCTTTATTGATTGCCAATCAAAGCCATAAAACTCGCCTCGTTTTGACCGTAGGACACGCGCACACGATTAAGGGCGAAGAGACCATCGGCACTACTTGCGAGTCCTGGATGAGTCGTTAACCCAAGTTTATAGCCAGCTGCTTCAGCAAGGGCACCAGTTTGTGCATTGTAGCGCCCAGCAGGATAACAAATAACTGAAGTATTTTGATGCAATAAATTATCTAAATATTTTTTTGATTCAATTAACTCAGTGTTCACTGCCTCGTTACTTGAGTACTCTAAATTCGGATGATTGACCGTATGACTACCAATCGACATGAGCGGATTAGATTTTAATGCTAACAAACCATCATCCGCCATCTTATCCTCATTGCCCACCATACCCGTGATAATGAAGAAACTACCTTTCATACCAAGTTCCGTTAAGATAGGCATAGCTGTATCGTGCGCATTTTTATACCCATCATCGAAAGTTATCCAGACGATTTTGTCTGCAGGTTTTTCGTTGGTCGTCAACACACGGTAGGCTTCCTCAGGACTCAAGGTATAATAACCGGCATTCTTTAGCGCAGTCATCTCCATTTTGAACTCATCAGCTGGCACAAATAAGGTATTACCACCGACGACATCTGCGATATGATGATACATCAATATCGGAAATTTAATTGGCGTATCAGATTTCACCCATTTTGGCTCTGGCTTTTCGGTTTCTTCTTTACTGGATATTGACGGCTGAACTTTTTCACCGCTCTCTTCAACGACCTTTTCGGTCACTGACTTCGTCACTTTGATTGGTCGATTTTCAAGCCTTGCTGATTTTCCTGATACCATTTTGAAAATAATCGCACCCACTAAGGCAAGGAGGATGACTACAATCAAAACTTGTAACATTTTTTTCATAGCTATTGATTCCCCTTAAGGTTTCAAACGGTGGAGGAGACGTGGAAACGGAATCGCTTCGCGGATGTGTTCGTTGCCTGTGATCCAAGTCACTGCACGTTCTAATCCGAGTCCGAATCCTGAGTGTGGCACACTACCGTATTTGCGAAGGTCGAGATACCAAGCGTACTCTTCTTCTGACAATCCAAACTCAACTAATTTGGTTTTAAGATACTCATAGTCTGTCGCACGTTCGCTACCACCGATGATTTCGCCGTATCCTTCTGGTGCTAGCAAATCAGCACAGATGACCACATCTTCACGTGTTGGATGTGGTTTCATGTAGAAGGCTTTGATCGCTTTGGGATAGTTGAGGATGAATGTCGGAACACCGAAATAGTTTGAAATCCATGTTTCATGCGGTGAGCCAAAGTCATCTCCCCATTCGATTTTTTCATAATCATTGTCAGCCTGATGCTCTTGTAACAAAGCAACCGCATCATCATAAGTGATTTTCTTAAATGGTATCTCGATGTATTTTTCAAGGACTGCTACATCACGGTCAAGTTCATTTAAAGCGTAAGCTTGATTATCAATCACCGCTTTGATGATGTGTTTCACGTAAGCTTCTTGGACGTCAAGAGATTCTTCATGTGTCGTGAAAGCCATCTCAGGCTCAATCATCCAGAACTCTGTCAAGTGACGACGTGTTTTAGATTTTTCAGCACGGAATGTTGGACCAAAGGTAAAGACTTTACCAAAAGCCATGGCACCTGCCTCAGCATAGAGCTGGCCAGTTTGTGACAAGAAAGCAGGCTGACCAAAGTAGTCAGTTTCAAACAATTCTGTCGTCCCTTCTGGTGCTGAGCCTGTTAAAATCGGGCTATCAATCTTGATAAAACCACGTGCGTTGAAAAACTCATAAGTCGCACGAATGATTTCATTACGAACGAGCATAATCGCATGTTGCTTACGACTACGCAACCACAGGTGACGGTTATCCATGAGGAAGTCTGTCCCGTGATCTTTAGGCGTAATCGGGTAATCAACTGACTCACCAATGACCTCAATATCTGTCACATCAAGTTCGTAGCCAAACTTGCTACGATCATCAGCCTTAACAGTTCCTGTGATTTTCACAGAAGTTTCTTGGGCTAAATGTTTGATAATATCAAACTTAGCAAGGCCTTCTTCTTCGCCAAATTTTTCAATGAAATTTGGTTTGAAAGCAACTGCTTGAAAATAAGCTGTCCCATCACGCAATTGTAAGAAAGCAATCTTACCCTTCCCTGATTTATTGGCTACCCAAGCGCCAAGTGTGATTTCTTGATCGACATAATTTTTAACGTCAATGATTGATACAAAGTTTCCCATTTTTTCTATTTCCTACTTTCTGCGCTTCCATTTCATGAAAGCTTGAAACTTGACCTCTGCTGGCGCTCCGGCCAAGCAGGGTCATTCACGAACTATCGTCCATTCAAAGTCTCAACTAATATTATTTTACTTCACAAACTGCATAATAATGACCATCCGGGTCCGCAAAATTAAAGACTCGACCTAGGCCTGGTGCAATTACAATTTCACCGACTGCATCACTTACCGCTATCACTTTGGCATGCAAAGCGTCAAACTCATTGGCTTGAAACATGAGTGAAGGCACGTTGTCAACGACTTCTGGTGAGACTTCTCGGATGAATGCCTTGGCATATAAATTCAACGTAACTTGACTATCTGCAGCTGGTTTAATTGTTGCTGAGTTGTCATCTATTTTTTGACCGACAAAGCCGATCCCTTGCCAAAATACTAAGGCGTCATTGATATTCTCAACATAAAGCATGATGGCTAATTCTGATTGAAACATCTTAAATTCCCCTTTGAATTTCTAATTTTAAGCTTCCATATAAGTTTTGAGTCGATTAACAGCATCTACCAAGGTTGCCATGTCAGTCGCATAACTCATTCGAAGATTGTCGTTGGCACCAAAACCTGCACCTGTTACGACCGCAACGCCGGTTTCTTCTAAGATATCATCACAAAAAGCTGTGACATCCGTGAAGCCTTTGATAGCCATGGCTTTGGCTACTTTTGGAAAGAGGTAAAATGCGCCTTGTGGCTTAATGGCTTCAAAACCTGGGATTTCATTGACTAACGTATAAATCGTATTTAAACGTTGCTCAAATTCTGCTCGCATGTTTTCAATATCGGTTTGGTCACCGGTTAAGGCTTCAATGGCTGCGTATTGCGCCACTGCAGACGGATTAGAAGTTGTTTGACTGACGATTTTACTCATGGCGCTGATAATCTCAGGATTCCCCACAGCAAAGCCAATCCGCCAACCTGTCATAGCATAAGTTTTTGATACGCCATTGATAATCAAAGTTTGCTTTTTAATGGCTTCTGAAAGGCTAGAGATTGGTGTAAAGTCATGGCCATTATAAACTAAACGACCGTAGATATCATCAGCTAGGATGATCACATCGTTTTCAACCGCCCAGTCCCCAATAGCCAGCAACTCTTCTGCTGTATAAATCATACCCGTTGGATTTGATGGTGAATTGAGAAGCAAGACACGCGTTTGATCTGTTTTGAGCGTTTCAAGCTGAGCTACTGTTACTTTGAAGTCAGTTTCTTGAGTGCCAACAGCGAACACCGGCACACCACCAACCATTTTAACTTGATCTGCATAGCTAACCCAGTAGGGTGTTGGAATGATAACCTCATCACCTGCATCTAGGACACTGGCAAAGAAAGCGTAGAGGGCAAATTTTGCCCCAGTCGTCACAACAACTTCGTTACGCGCGACACCATAACCGTAATATTTCTCAAAATATGTCCCGACGGCATCTTTGAGCTCAGGTAAACCGCCCGCTTGGGTGTAGAAGCTTGCTTTTCCTGAATCAATCGCCGCCTTAGCTGCTGCTGCAATATTATCAGGTGTTGTGAAATCAGGTTCACCAATGGTGAGCATGAGAATATCACGGCCTTGCGTTTGTAACGCTTTGGCGCGCGCAGACGCTGCTAGTGTAACCGATTCTTCTAAGTTGTTGACTAGGCTTGATAATTTCATAAGGTATCTTCTCCCAACTGCTCTGCAAAATTTTTCGATTACTTAAAATTATACCAAAAATGCCTTGAAAAATCAGCCCTTCTTGTTGATATTCTCAATTTATTCTCAAATATAAAAGGATAGTTTTAACCCTTCACTATTTTTTATGTTATTTTAGGTCACACAGCGACATGACCTTAACCTTTCAGTTTCTTACCTGAATCAAAAGCATATAAAACCATGTCTTTTGTTTGCCAAGCGATTTTGCCATTATAAAGCGTTAAGCTAGCTGTTTTTTCAGTCAACTCACTTTTGTTATCAGCTAGCTTAACAACCTTAATCTCGCCTCCCTTAGCAGGCATCAAAACACCAAAGGCTTGCCCTTTACTATCCTGACCAATGAGACTATAAGTTGTGTCTGTTGTCGTCGTAATTTCAAAGTTTGTGACCTTTTTAACCGGAGTCTTTGCCCTAGCAATGCTAATGGCTTCAGACTTGGCACGACTATAAGGACTCATGGCTTGCATGTAGAAGAAGATTGTCCCGATTAGTAATGACAGGATAATCAAGAGCACGCCAATCCAAATTTGGCTTATTTTTGTCATTCTTTTTTTTCTCATAACTGCCTTTCATTCCTTCCAAAAACTTTTGGTTTCTTGCAAGATATCATCTAACTTGGCAAAGTCCACGCGACTGGCTTGTCGCAAGTTCTTAACCATTTTTTTGGCGTAGGTTTTGCCAGCCAAGCGTTTGTCGAGGATGATGACCACCGATTTTTGGTCTTTTCGACGGTTAACGCGTCCAAGAGCTTGCTTGAGCTGCAAGGTTGCCATGGGCACTGAAAAATCAAAGAAAGGATTTTTAAAGCGCTTGGCATATTTTCGAATTAAAATGTCATCAGGCACTGTAAATGGCAATCTTGTCACAAGCAAAATCAAGTCATCTTGTCGTTCAAAATCGACGCCTTCCCAGAATTTTTTACTGCCTAGGAGAATGGCCTGATCACGTTCATCAAATTTTTTCTTAATTCGGCTAGCATCTTCTGACACATCCGCTTGGAGAAAGTCAACTTCCGCTGCTTCTAAAGCCTGCGCTGTCAGCGCTAGGCTATCGTTACTGGTAAATAAAACAACCATTGACTTGCCGATCTTAGCGACTTGTCGGACTTGTTCTGAGATAAATTTTGCATAGTTTTCAGGAGATTCTGTGGTCACGTCAACACTATCGGTTGCGACATAGACTTGCTGGTTATTGATTTTTTCCAGTGGCATGCGATCAAAAGTATAATCTGTAAAACCTAACAACTCTGGAAAAACAGCCTGTTTTTCAGACATGGCCAAGGTAGCCCCAATCAAATAGGTTTTTGTCGCCTGAGGGATCATGGCTGCAAAGTTCAGAAAGTCAGTCGGACTGGACTTGAGGACATGATTTTGAATCCAGATAAAATCCTCTGGATTTGCTAAGACATCTGTAATAGCCGTTAAATCGAGTTCTTGGGCGTCCAGACGAATTTTGTCAACATTAAGCTGCCGACGTGACAGTTGATGGGTCAGACTTTCTAGTAGTCTCCTGTGTAATTGAGAGGCATGACGGTTAACTTTTACCAGTTCATCTAGAAGCTTGACCGATTTTTGCTGGGCATTTTCTAATATAGAAAAGAGCTGTTGGGCTTCATCTACGACTAAAACTTTGTCTTCAAACATCGCCGTTTGATCAGCAATTCGCTCTGCCAAATAGGCATGGTTCATGACAATAACCTGGGCATTCTCTGCTTTTTTCTGTGTGAGCTGCCAAAAATCCTGTTCAAAATAGAGTTGACCTGGACTCACTGTCCCTGTATGGCGGATACTATCTAGGTAAGCATGGCTGGTCATGGTCAGGCTCAACTCGTCTAATTCACCAGTTTTTGTTTCAGTCAACCAGACCAGAACTTTCATCTTAAAGATTTCAAAGTTCTTGCCGTCATCTGCTTTGTAAAGCAATTTACTGAATTTTTCAAGCGAGATATAGTTAGCCGTCCCAAGTACTTTCGCGAAGTTGACACCAAATTTTGCCTTGAACACAGGTGCTAAATCCTGCATGAGCTGGTCTTGCAAAATTTTAGTCGGCACTGATAAAATCAGCTTTTTGCCTTGACCTAATAGCGTTAGAAGGTAAGCATACGTCTTACCGATACCTGTTGGTGCCTCAATGAAGGAAGCTGATTCATCTGCCAAACGAGCTTTTACTACTTCCGCAAAAGCTTTTTGCTGCGGACGTTCGGCTAAGTTCAGCAGTTTTAAATTTTTCCTAAAATTCTTCTTGACGAGATTTTTGTTTTCTGAAAAATAAGGTTTCAAGGTTGAAATATGATTAACTTTAATCATATCAGCGTGCTTGCGTTTGGCTTCAGGCAATTGTTCTGTAATGACTAATCTTGTTTCATAAATCAGGCTGTCAGCGTGCTGCTCAATTTCTGTCAAGACATTTTTAGGCAGATGACGCATTTTCTCTTGAAGTTTAATCAAAAGTTTCGCTGTCGCATAGGCATCTGATAAGGCTTCATGGGGTTTATCATGCTGCAAATTCAGAACACGTGAGAGGGTCTCTAGCCCATATTTCTCCAGAGTTGGGAAGAAAACCCTTGCGAGCTCGACCGTGTCGACTCTAGGCATGTCAAGGCTGACGCCATGTTGTGTAAAGGTACGAGCTAGGAGGTGGTAGTCAAATTTGACATTATGTGCGACAAAAACGCAGTTACGCAGAATGGCGGCAACATCAGGTAAGACATCAGAAAAATCAGGCGCGGCTTGTGCTTGAGCCGTCGTGATGCCTGTTAACATGGTGATATGGTAGTCCAGCGCCTCGTGGGGGTTGACGTCGGTCTGATAGGTCTGTGTGATTTTGCCGTTTTCAACCACGGCAATGCCAATCTGGATAATTTTACTCGTGTGGCTAGCGCTTGTCGCCTCTAAGTCCACTACTGCGTATTTGGTCATAGTTTTCGTTTTCTATTCATGCAAAAGATAAGTTGAATCTATTATAACATATAATGATTTTTGATATAATGAGGGAAACAAGCAATAACAAGAAAAATCACTTGCTACTGCTCTATTCTAACGGTGTATATCTCAAAGGAGTCGCTATGAACATTAAAATGGTAACCAACCCAATCGCCTACGAAAATACTTACTTTTTATCCAACGATGAGGCAACACTCGTCATCGATCCCGGCAATGACACAGATTCAATTCTCAGTGTCATCAATGACATCGCAAAACCTGTCGCAGCCATTCTATTGACGCACACCCACTACGATCACATCATGAGCGTCGAAGCCGTCCGCAAAGCAACAGGCGCCCCTGTCTACGTCAGCCCACTTGAAGCAGATTGGCTCTATACGCCAACGCTTAACCTCTCAGGCTTACCGCGTCATGAGCTTGATCTTCCTAACGTCGTGGTCAATGCTGCAGAACACACGTTCACAGCAGACACAACTTATCACATCAGTGGCTTTGACTTCACTGTACTTGCCACACCGGGTCATTCCCAAGGTGGTGTTTCTTTCGTTTTTGAGAAAGAAGAAATTGTCTTCACAGGAGACGCACTCTTCTCAGGTACAATCGGTAGAACAGACCTCAATACAGGGGATATTGACACACTTAAAACCTCTATCAAGACCCAACTTTTCACACTGCCTGACAACTATCGCGTCTTCCCAGGCCACGGCCCACAAACTAGAATTGGTGCTGAAAAATTGCACAATCCGTTTTTCTTAGATTAATTCGTTAGGTAAAAAACAGAGCATGATTTCGCAGTCATGCTCTGTTTTTCTATTGATTAATCGTTTGATGCGACTGCTTTTGAGTAGTTGGCAACATCAGCTGTGATGGCTGTGACAAAGTCAGTCAAGCTAAACTCAGCTGTTTCTTTGCTACCGTAGCGACGAATATTGACAGTTTTGTCAGCTTGCTCTTTATCACCCACGATGATTTGGTAAGGGATTTTGTTTGTTTGAGACTGGCGAATCTTATATTGCATTTTTTCATTACGCTCATCTACATTGACACGGATGCCGACGTTTTTCAAAGCATCAGCAACTTCCCACGCATAGTCAACGTGTGCTTCGTTTGACACAGGGATCACTGTGACTTGTGTTGGTGCGAGCCATGTTGGGAAAGCACCTTTATAAACTTCAGTCAGGTAAGCAACGAAACGTTCCATTGTTGAGACGATACCACGGTGAACCATGACTGGACGATGGCCTTCACCATCAGCACCGACATATTCAAGCTCAAAACGTTCTGGAAGCAAGAAGTCAAGTTGAATAGTAGACAAAGTTTCTTCGTTACCAAGTGCTGTTTTAACTTGCACGTCGAGTTTTGGTCCGTAAAAGGCTGCTTCGCCTTCTGCTTCAAAGTAATCCAACTCAAGCTCATCCATGGCAGCTTTCAACATGGTTTGGGCATTTTCCCACATCTCATCATTATCGAAATATTTCTCAGTATCTGCTGGGTCACGATAAGACAGGCGGAAGCGATAGTCTGTCACATTGAAATCTTCGTAAACGTCAGTCATGAGTTGCAATGTCCGTTTGAATTCATCCTTGATTTGGTCAGGACGAACGAAAACGTGACCATCATTAAGGGTCATTTCACGCACACGTTGCAAACCAGAAAGCGCGCCAGATTTTTCATAGCGGTGCATCATGCCAAGCTCGGCAATTCTAATTGGCAATTCACGGTAAGAATGGACGTCGTTTTTATAGACTTCGATATGATGCGGACAGTTCATAGGACGCAAGACGAGTTGTTCACCGTCACCCATGTCCATTGGTGGGAACATATCTTCGTGATAGTGATCCCAGTGACCAGATGTTTTATAGAAGTCAACACTGGCCATAATCGGTGTATAAACGTGTTGGTAGCCACGCGCGATTTCTTTGTCGACGATATAACGTTCAATCGTCCGACGAATTGTCGCACCATTTGGTAACCAGAAAGGCAGACCAGATCCAACTTCAGGGTTAACCATAAATAGATCTAGCTCCTTACCGAGCCTGCGATGGTCACGTTCCTTAGCTTCCTCACGCATTTTTAGGTAGGCTTTAAGGTCTTTTTTATCAAACCAAGCTGTGCCATAGACACGTTGCATCATGGCGTTGTCGCTGTTCCCTCGCCAATATGCGCCTGCAACATTTAAGAGGTGGAAGATTTGGATACGACCAGTTGATGGGATGTGTGGGCCACGACAAAGGTCAGTATATTCGCCTTGGCTGTAGATGGTTAGGCCACCTTCATCTTCATTATGTTCTTCAATCAGCTCAAGTTTATAAGGATCAGCTGCAAAAATTTCTTGCGCTTCAGCTTTAGTCACTTCACGACGGATAGATGGCAGGTTTTCTTTGACGATTTTCATCATTTCAGCTTCGATACGCGGGAGGTCTTCATTAGAGATTTGACCTGCTGCGTTGTCTGTATCATAGTAGAAACCGTCTTGAATAGATGGGCCAACGCCTAATTTGATGTCAGGGAAAAGGCGACGTGCTGCTTGGGCAAATAAGTGAGCTGCTGAATGACGAAGCAAAGGCAAGGCATCTTCGTGGTCAGGTGTCACGATTTCAATCGTCCCATCTACAGTGATCGCACGGTTTGTATCAATCAATTTACCGTTAAATTTACCGGCCAATGCTTTTTTAGCTAGTGATTTACTGATCGACTCAGCAATTTCAAAAGTTGTCACGCCACTATCAAAAGATTTGACCGCGCCGTCTGGGAATGTGATTTGTATCATTTACTAATCTCCTTAATTAAGATGTTGAGGCGACTGCTTTGGTGCGTAGAATTTTCCCCCGCGACGAGTAATCGCAGGAGTGAATTAGGAAAGAGACTTAAAGACACGACAGTATCTGCGTACTTTTTATCTATTTTCCTAACACCAAGAAGCCGAAACTCAGTTGATTAAAAATATAAAAACGCCCTGCGTTCAATTATGAACACAGGACGTTAACACGTGGTACCACCTGACTTTATTTCCACCTCAAAAAGATGAAAAACTCTCAAGCCGTAACGTGGCAACACGTGATTTTTTTCAAAATCAGGTTCAGGGTACCTCTAAAAACTGCTTTTGCTCCTGCGGTTACTCGTCGCATGAAGTGCTTTGTGGCTTTAGAGCTAATCTTTTTAGCGCTAGGCATTGCGACAAGGCTTGTGGCTGCGATTACTCGCCACAAAAAGTGCATTTGCTACTGCATGTGCGAAGCAATAACGATGCGATAGGAAAATTTAGCCAAAATAGGCAAATCTGAATTTTTAGAGGTGCCCTGAATGATAAAGTAGTATTAATCTCTTGATTTCACAGTGCTCTCACCACCCACTGCTCGCTAGTTGAGACCCTTCACTTAACTAAGTAGAGGAGTATCTCTCAAATCAGTATGATATTAACATGTCTTTATTGCTTTATTATAAAACTTTATTTAATCTTTGTCAAAAGCAAATACTCATTTAACTTGATTTCATTGTAGAAGGCTTAATGACCAGATAAGCCTTGATAGATTTTATCTAAATTCCATTTCATCATATCATAATAGGTATCACCCATTTGACCCTTTTTAGCCAGTGAATCAGTAAATATTTTAGATTGAATTGGCAAGCCCGTCTCTTTTGATACTTGTTCCATTGACTTAGGTGAAACAGAAGTTTCTACAAAAAGTCCTTTGACTTCTGACGCTTTAATTTTGGATAGTACCTCAGCCATTTGCTCTGGGGTACCTTGAGATTCTGTATTGATTTCCCAGATGTAGGCGGGTATCACGTGATAGGCTTTTGAAAAATATTTGAAGGCCCCTTCTGATGTAACCAGTAATCGCTGCTTTTCTGGAATATCTAGAAATTTTTCTTTGGCTGCAGCATCCAACTTTTTAAGTTTAGCAACGTAAGTATCTGAGCGTTCCTGATAATAATTGGCATGTTTCGGGTCTTTAGCCTTTAAAACAGCTGTAATCGTCTCAACATACCTGATCCCATTGCCTAAATCCAACCAGGCATGGGGATCTTGTTCGGATTGATTCGTCGTTAGATATAGTGGTGTAACAGCGTCACTCGCCTCAAAAACTTGCTCCCTATCTTTTTTGTGGGCAGTTTTAATCAGTTTACTGAACCATCCACTCCCACCAGTTTCAAGATTCAAGCCATTATGGAAAATGACATCAGCCTGGGTCGTTTCAGAAATATCAGTGGGCTTGGGTTCGTATTCATGCGGGTCAACACCACGCGCAACGATGCTGTGAAGCGCAACCTTATCACCTGCAACTTGACGCACCATATCTTCTAAAATTGAGTTAGTCGTCACAACACGTAATTGATTACTTGATTGCTGATCAGCCGATTTATGATGGTTGACAAAATAAAGGACACCGCCAAGTAATAAGGCCAAGGAGATAACTGTCAGGATAAGTTTTTTTATCAAATGAAAGTCCTATTCTAATCTATGCTTGTTTCAGTTTAAAGACCAAGCCTTGTTTGGGTGAGAAGATGAAAGATACACCGAAAATGAAGGCTGCCACAAGGACAATAGCTGGACCTGATGACCAATTCAGTGTATAGCTCAAAAACAGACCAATCAATGAAGCAAGTGCACCAAAAATTGCTGAATCAACAAGCATCCAATGTAATTTATTGGTCCACAGAAAAGCTGTCGCCGCCGGTGTGATCAGCATAGCAACCACTAAGATGATGCCAACGGTTTGTAGCGACGAAACTGTCACTAAGGTTAGCATCAGCATCAAAGCATAATGCACCATTTGAGTTCTCAACCCATAAGTTCGCGCAAAAGTTTCATCAAATGACGTGATCAATAATTCTTTATAGAAGATAACGATAAACAAAATCACAGCGATCAATACACAAGTCGTGGTAATTAAATCTCTATCACTGACTGCTAAAACATTCCCAAAAAGAATATGGTGTAAATTACTAGAACTCTCTGCCAATGAGATTAAAACAAAACCTAGCGCGTAAAATGCACTGAAGACAATCCCAATCGCTGTATCATTTTTGAGCTTGCTGTGACTCGCAACATAACCAATCAACATGGCCGCTAAAATCCCAAAAATGGAAGCTCCTAAAAGCAGGTTGATCCCTAACATATAAGCAACTGCTACACCTGGTAACACGGCGTGAGAAATGGCATCCCCCATTAAAGATAAGCCTCTCAAAATGATGAAACTGCCGATCACACCACTCATAACACCAACCAAGATTGAGGTAATCAAGGCTGCTTGTAAAAAATTATACTGTCCCAATGCTGATAAAAATTGACTGATACTAGCCATGGTCTTCACTATCTCCTGTCATGTCTTGCTCAAATAAGAGTTTCCCAAAATCCAAACTAAAGGCTTTTTGAATATTAGCCATTTGATAGGTTTCAGTAACTGGACCTTGCGCGACAATACCACGCTGAATGATCACCAAGTCATCAAAATATTGCGTGACTTTATTCAAATCATGATTAACCACAATAATTGTTTTTCCAACATCAGACCATTTTTTTAGGATTCCCATAATTTTTTGCTCACTGGACATATCAATCCCGACAAAAGGTTCATCTAGGATGATAACTGTTGCATCTTGAACAATAGCTCTCGCAACAAAAACACGCTGCAACTGACCTCCTGATAAACTGCCAATTTGACGCTCTTTAAAATCAACCAAATCAACTTGTGCTAACGCTTCAAGAGCAGCTTGCTTTTCGAGCGGACCTGGACTTTTAAAAAGCCCTAACTTAGGATATGTGCCCGTCAATACAAGATCTAAAACATTAATCGGAAAGGTCAAATCGACCGCTGAACGTTGTTCGACATAGGCAATTTGATCTCTAACTTTTGCTAGAGATTCACCCTGAATATAAGTTTGACCACTTTGACATTTAATTAATCCAAGTGCCCCTTTGATTAAGGTTGATTTACCAGCACCATTCGGTCCGATAATCCCTGTAATTTTTCCCTTTTGAACTGTTAATGACACTTGATCTAAAATCAGCTCCCCTTGGTATGCTACTGTTAGATTTTTGATCTCAAACATTTTTTACCTTCTAAACCAGATTTATTTAATGAAACATATCTACGATCAACTTGATATTCAAAATCGTCAAAGCGATGGCTGCAATCCAACCCAATGCTGCGATGACTTTATTATTTCTAAAGCGTTTGCCCATGATTTTTTCACTAGAGGTAAAATATACTAGAGGAATCATTGAAACAGGTAAGGCAATGGATAAGAAGACTTGTGACTGGATCATCAAGGTGTCCAAACCACCTTCACGACCGTGGTAATAAATCGCTGCAATCAAAACCGGAATGACTGACAGACCACGGGTAATCAAGCGACGGGCCCAAGTTGGCATTTTTAAATTAATAAAGCCTTCCATGACGATTTGACCAGAGAGTGTTCCTGTAATTGTTGAATTTTGTCCAGATGCTAAAAGCGCAACCGCAAATAAAGTAGAGAGTACAGGACTTGCTACGGCACCTGCTAATTTGTTATCTTGTAAGGCGTTGTAAAGCGAGGTAAAAGTACCCAGACCTTCACCACGACCGAAGAACATGGCAGCACCCAAGACAAGCAAGAGCGTATTAATGATAAAGGCAACCGTTAATTGGATATTCGAATCCCAGGTAGAGAAACGAACGGCACGCGCCACATCGTCTTCATCTTGACGGTTATAGTTTCGGGTTTGAGCAATCGATGAATGCAAATACAGATTATGTGGCATAACGGTTGCCCCCACAATCCCCAGTGCCATCGTCAGCTGACTACGATCAAAAATTTCCTTTTGTGGTATAAAGCCTTTAAGCATGTCCGCAATGACGGGGTCAGAAATGGCGACTTCATAGACGAAGACAATCATGATGACGGAAATTAGGGTAATGACGATGGCTTCGATTTTTCGGAAGCCGAGCTTCATCAAGAAGAGTAAAAGCAGGACATCAAAAACAGTCAGGATAACGCCCCAGATGATAGGTAGACCAAATAATAAATTCAGGGCAATAGCGCCACCAATGACTTCAGCGATATCTGTTGCCATGATCGCAAGCTCCGTGATGATCCAAAGGACGAAACCAAGTTTTCTGCCAGTATGTTTGCGTGTGGCTTGTGCCAGATCCAAACCAGTAACAATACCAAGTTTAGAGGCCATGTATTGCAAAAGCATGGCGATCAAACTTGAAACGAGGACGACGGACAAGAGAAGATAGCCGTACTGAGCACCCCCACCGATTGAGGTAATCCAGTTACCTGGATCCATATAGCCTACTGCAACTAAGGCACCCGGTCCTGAAAAGGCTAAAATATTTTTCCAAAAGCTGTTGTTTTTAGGGATTTCAACTGTCCCATTAATCTCTGCCAAACTTGGACCATTGGCATACTTGACAAATTTCTTGTGTTCTTTCATGATTACTCCTGTTTAAGATATTCAGGCAAGACCTCACCTGAACTCGGTTTATTCCTAGTTGATAGTTATAATATTAATGACTGTAGTAGGTCAACTGCCAGTCTTTTTTCTGAAAATGCGGAATGACGAATCTAGCATCGTCATCTGTTCTAGCGATGACTGACCCATCAGTCAAAACACTCGTAAGGGTAATGAATTTGGGAGGTGTCTGATTTAGGCAGATCAAAAAATCTTTGGCTTCTTGTGTAAGCGATGCTACTTCATAACGATAGCCGACTTTAGCTTGGTTGAGGTCATGGGTGATCGTCTCACCTTCCCAAAATCTCTCTGCAGGAATTTCTGAACCATGCGGATCAGTTTTTGGAAACTGCATGAGACTATACAAGCGTTCCACCAATCTTTTAGATGAGGAATGTTCCAAGTTCTCAGCTTCTTCGTGGACTTCATCAATCTGATAACCGGCTTGTTCAACTAAAAACGTCTCCCAAACACGATGGGACTTAATAATAAATCTAGCTTCACGGTAACCCTCAGGTTTTAAGAGTACCCCGTAATATTTTTTATGCTCGACTAACTTTTTCTTAGCCAGGCGTTTTATCATCTCTGTTGCACTAGGTGCCGAAACTTTGAGATAGTTGGCAACATCTGTGATACCAACCATCTTATCCGTTTTTTCTTCTAGCTGATAAATGGCTTTCAGATAATCTTGTTCTGTTTTTGAAAATTCGTCCATATCGTACTTTCTAATTGTTTATAGTCAATAGTTTAGCACTACCTAAATTATTTGTCAAGCATTTTCAGCTTGATCTATCAGAACTTTCCTAGGTGAATACCGTGTTTGTTCTATTAGTTGATTGATTCCCTAACTTCAATTAATTAATAACTGATCTATTCTGAACGAATAATTTAACATGTGCTAATCTTTTTTACAACCTTATTTTTTAGGCAATGCTAAAAAAAGCCTGACTTGTCGTCAGACTTTAATGTAAGCTTAACAAAATCGCTTTACTCAAACCAGCTATCAACAATTTTAGGATTGGCTTTGAGCCATTTATCAGCTGCTTCAGTAGGTTTCATACCAGATTGAATATCTAGCATAACACTCGCCATGTCAGCTGTTCCCCATTTAAATTTTTCCAAAACTTTGTAAGCTTCTGGGTGATCAGATTTCAAGTCCTTACGTGCGATTGTTTTGATGGTTTCTTTGCCACCCATGGCACCTTTAGGATCTTCTAGATAATGCAATTTATACTTACTAAACATCCAGTGCGGTGACCAGCCTGTTATGACTATCTCTTCTTTATTTTTATAGGCTTTCTCGAGTGCTGATACCATGGCCCCACTTGACGAAGCTTGGAGGCTCCAATCCGAAAGGTTTGGATAGGACTTGATTGTGTTTTCAGTCGCGACCATCATGCCTGCACCTGGTTCAATGCCAGTGATGATTTGCTTGGCCTGATCTGTCAAATCTGAGATAGACTTAGCTGACATATAATCTGGCACGACAAGTCCTGTTTTGACGCCGGTCAGATTTGTCCCAACGACTGTTAGATCATTTTGATATTTTTTAAGCAATGGACCATGTGTTATCGGCAACCAAGCGGATAAAGAAGCATCAATTTGACCATTGGCTACTGATTGCCAGAGCACTGAATTATCAAGTGGTGTTAAGCTAACGTCATAACCATGCGTCTTGAGCGCTTGTCCAATGACATTTGTACTGGCAACTTCTGAGTCCCACTCGACATAACCTAGACTAATTTTTTCATGACTTTGATTCGTTGTCGCAAAAGAATTGACGAAGCCTCCACCGATCATTATCAAAAGCGTTGCGATGACAGCCCAACGACGTTTTTGATTTTGCGGTAATTTTTGACCAGGTTTGGTGTTTAATTTCTGAGCAAAACGGTCGATGATGATGGCAAGAATTACTAAGGCTAGACCATTTACAAAGCCTGCGCCGATATCTGCGTGCTGTACAGCTGTTAGAACACCGCGACCGAGACCCGGTGCACCGATCATACTTGCGGTCACAACCATTGATAGTGCAAGCATAATCGTTTGATTGGCACCTGCTAGAATGGTATTTTTGGCATTGGGTAATTCAAGTTTCAGTAATTTTTGCCAAGAGGTTGACCCAAATGAATCCGCCGCTTCAACCAGATCAACTGGCACTTGGCGAATCCCTAGATTGGTCATCCGAACGACTGGTGGTAAGGCAAAGATGATCGAGGCAAAGACACCTGGTACCACACCAATCCCGAAGAAGGCAACAGCAGGAATCAAGTAAACAAAACCTGGCATAGTTTGCATAAAGTCTAAAATCGGTTGTACAATAGCTTGTGTTCGATCAGATTTGGCCATGGCAATCCCAAGTGGCACGCCAATGATTAAGGATATCAAGGCTGACATGATGACCAAGGTCATGGTATTCATCAAATCTTGCCAGAGTCCTTGGTTAGCAATTAACAATAGGCCCGCCAGCGTAAAGATTGGAAAGCCCCATCTTCTAGGTGATGTGATGACAGCGATCATAAAGATACCTGCAATCATCAAGAACACGGGAATGGCCAAAAGACCATCCGTCATGGCTGTCATGATCGTATTACCTGCGCTTTGAATGACATTAAAAAGACCTGATAAGTGTTGGGTTAACCAGTCCACACCATCTGACACCCATTTTTCAACAGGGAGTTGACCAATAAGTAAAGTGTTCATCTTATGCTTCCTCCTTTTTGACTGGCTCTGTCACGAGTGTCTCCGCTTCATGAGACTTGAGCGTTTCACACGTTGTTGTGTCAGAATCTGTATCCGCTAAAGCTTCAAGGACGAGTCCTCTAATGACAACACCACGCAAACGGCCATCTTCGACAACGGCAACTGGCGTTGTGGCATCGTAGATAATCGGTAGAATATCTGAGATTAAAGTATCTGGCGAGATGATTGGCATGTCAACAATGACATCTAATAATGGCAATTGTGCCTTACGTGCCCGAACTGCTGCATCCGCTGATAGATAACCTCGGAAACTTCGATGTCTACCCACCGCAACAAGTCCTGAGACTTCCTCTTCTTGCATTCTGCGAAGGGCAACCGTTGGCCCGTCCACTGCAACATTGGTCGTCAAAGCTGGGATCATGATATTTTCTGCGACTAGGACTTTAGAGCGGTCAACGCCTTCTGTAAAGGTTTTGACGTAGTCGTTTCCAGGGTTGGTTAGGATTTCTTCGCCCGTGCCGACCTGCATGAGTTTGCCGTCTTTCATGATGGCGATGCGATCGCCGATTCTCAGAGCTTCATCGAGGTCATGTGTAATGAAGATAATCGTTTTTTGGACGTTGGCTTGCAGGTCTAAAAGTTCATCTTGCATTTCTCGACGAACCAGTGGATCTAGCGCTGAGAAGGCTTCATCCATAAGTAAGATATCTGGATCATTGGTCAAAGCTCGCGCCAAGCCAACACGCTGTTGCATACCGCCTGATAACTGATCTGGATACTGGTCTTTAAAGGCCAATAATTTGGCATTTTCAAGCGCGTGTTCAGCACGTTTCTGACGTTCTTCTTTTGGAACACCTTGAATTTCAAGGCCAAACTCCGTGTTTTCGAGAATTGTTCGATGTGGCAATAAGGCAAAGTTTTGGAAGACCATAGACATCTTGCGACGACGGATTTCTAGCAATTCTTTTTTATTGAGTTTGGTGATGTCTTGTCCGTCAATGATCAGTTGTCCTGCTGTTGGCTCAGACAAGCGATTCAGGAGTCGGATCAAGGTCGATTTACCTGACCCTGAGAGCCCCATGATGACGAAGATTTCACCTTCATTGATGGATAGATTAATATCATAGACACCGACAGTGCTACCTGTCTTTTTAAGAATTTCGTCCTTACTGACGTTTTGTTTGACTAACTCGAGTGCCGCTTTCCGACGCTTTCCGAATATTTTAGTCAATTGTTTAATTTCAACTTTCGGCATAAATTCCCCCTTTTTATTCCGCTTTTGTGATAAAATTAGCTTACAAGTGACAACCTTTATTGAAAAACAAGTTGCCACCTAAGTGACAATTCTAATAATACACACAAATTGTCACTTTGTCAAACATTGCCACTTATTTTTTGTAGATTTTAATAATAGAAAGACCCTCATATGAAAACAGTTCGCGAACCTCGCTACCGTCAAATTGCCTATGCCATTGCTGAAAAGATCGCTGATGGTACCTACCCGATTGGAGCCAAACTCCACGCTAGATCTACTCTTTCGGCACAGTTTGGTGTGTCATCCGAGACAGCGCGTAAAGCCATCAGCATTTTAAATGACTTGGATATCGTCCAACCTGTTCATGGCTCTGGTGTCACAATTTTATCTCAGGAGAAAGCCCAAAATTTCTTGAATCAAGCTGAAGAAACTTCAACGATCCAGACCTTACATGCGCAAATCGATAATATCATGACCGTTCAAAAAACGGCTATTGACAATTTATCAGAGTCACTTGCTACCTTATTTGAACAGACAGCTCGTGTACAGAAAAAAAGCCCCTTGGCACCACACGAACTCTTACTTTCCGAAGATTGTGACGCGATTGGGCAGTCTATCGGTCAGCTTAATTTTTGGCAAACGACAGGTGCAACCATTGTTGCAATATTGAATCATGATGAACTGGTCTTATCTCCTGGTCCCTATGCGATTTTGGAGAAAGGTGATACTGTCTACTTCGTCGGAAATGAAGCTACTTTTCAAAATGTCAAATCATTCTTTTATCCAGCCGGATAATCAAGAATGTAATAAAAAATAGGCTATGAACGATTTCCCATGTTAATTGGAAATTTTCATAGCCTATTTCTGTGTGTAAACTTTACTAAAAACTGTATGGTGCCAGATTCATCGTTAAAAACATTACGAAATTAGTTGAAAAACTTCTGATTCTTTAGCAAATCGGCATTCTTTTAGCAAAACAATGCGAAATTGGTTGGAAATCCTTTGATTATTGACCAAATCGACATTCTTTCTGAGAAACAATCCGAAATTGGTTAAAAATATCTTGTTTCTGCGAAAAGATAAAATCAATAAACAATCCAATATACAAAAAAAGCTAATCACATTGACTCCGTATGATTAACTTTTTGTCTGTTAACTTGAACTTTAACTTAATTTTATTCAGCTTAGGCACCAAATACTTTTAAACGATCTTCGTCAGCCATAAATTCTTTAGGACCGACTTCTTGTTCTGGTGAACCAACAACGAGTTGACCACGGAGATTCCATGAAGCTGGGAGATCATAAGTTTTAGCAACAGTTGCGTTGATGACTGGATTGTAATGTTGCAAGTTTGCACCTAGACCAAGTTCACTCAAAGCTACCCATGCATTAACTGAAGCAATACCTGTTGATTGTTCAGACCAAACTGGGAAATTTTCAGCATAAAGTGGGAATTGTTCTTGCAAACCTTTCACCACATCAGTATCTTCAAAGAAGAGCGCTGTCAATCCAGCAGCCGCAAAGCTGTCCAATTTAGCTTTAGTGCCTTCCCAAGCTGACTCAGGAACACCTTGACGATCCATTTCAGCTTTAAGGTCAGTGGCAATGATTTCTTGCCAAAGTTTTTTGTGTTCAGCACCCGCCAAAATCAAAACACGTGATGTTTGGCTGTTAAATGCTGAAGGTGATAACTTAACTGCTTCTGTAATGGTTGCTGTTGCTTTTTCAACATCTACTGCATCGCCTAATGCATAGATAGAACGACGATTTGCTAATGATTCCAAGAATGACATAATTTTTCTCCTAATTTGAACTTCAAGCTAACTTCCTAGGAAAATAAATGATTTGTAGAACCTACGCAAGCGTAGAAACTTTAAATCCCTAATTTTCTACGAAAGTTTACGACTACGTCGCACCGCTTTTAGTATCATCCATTAAATAAATTTAATATTTTAGGAGACGTCTTCTATGTGGGTTCGATTTTCATTTACTATCTCGAACACTTTAATACCTTCGCCTCACGTTTACAAATGTAATTTTAACACAATAATTTACAATTGTAAACTATTTAGATCGCAAAAAAATTTTACTTTTCAAATCCTCCAAATTATAGAAAAAAGAGTTAGTTTCCTAACTCTTAAATTGACAATGCTTATGAGGATTCGTACCCGATGTTTTCGCATAGGGCAGTCGATTTTCAAAGGTCTCAACTGGATGCCACTCTTCTAAAAGCGCAAGACCATGATATTGTTGTAAGTCTTCTGCACATTCTATACACCAACGTTTCTCAGACTTTACCCAGAAAGCAGATAAAAAATCTTCCTGACTTTTAAACTCTGGGTAATCCTGTGCTAGGCGTTGCCACTCTTGCTTATAGACCTTCAATGCCTCGTAAAAATTTTCAAATTCATATTTAGCGATAATATCATCTCGCCAATTCTCAAAAAACCACCATGGCTCGTTATCACCAAGCATCTCAACTACTCTGTACATTTCCTAACCTCTTATATGTTCTCTATTTTACAGAAAACATTGAGATTTTTCATCAAATTTGCTCAGAGATTTTCTCAATACAATAATTCGCTAAAAAGGCGACCCGCTCATGCTTGCCGGTCAAATGATTAAAACCAAAAATTGCCTCGAAGCCAGTCGAGATTCGGTAGGTGACAACATCCGTGTTTTTGGCCGTCGTTTTACTATGCGCATTACGACCTCTCTTGAAATAGGTGAGTTCTTCCTCTGTTAAGATCGCATCTTTTTCCATTTCAGAAATGAGAAATGCTTGCGCTTTGGCACTGACATACTTGACCGCAGTTCTTTGAAGTTCACCAGGTTTCGTGATGCCTTGTGACAACAAATAATCGCGGACAAAAACTTCATATACTGCATCGCCCGAGTAAGCTAGGGCAATGCCATTTAATAAATCTGCTCTAAATTCAGTCACGTGTCCACCTCACACCATCAGGCGTATCCAATAAGGCAATGCCCTGCGCTTTCAAATCATCTCGAATTTTATCTGATAAGACAAAATCTCGATTTTCTCTAGCAATTTGACGTTCAGCAATCAATTGCTCAATCTCAGCATCTAAGATTTCAGCTGGCGCAAACGCAATTCCAATAATACTCAAAATTTCATCAAATAAGGCTTGTGCTTCCATAGAAAAATTGCCTTGGTTAACATACTTGATCAGCTCATAAAAAGCAGTTAAGCCATTTGAAATATTGAAATCATTGTCCATCTCTTTGATGAAATCCTGACGAAAGCCATCGATTTCCTGATCAGGAATCTGGGCAGCAACTGGATTCTTCTCAATTTCAAAAGCTAATTTATCATA
>ERZ724524.292-NODE-292-length-32393-cov-12.918177_pt1 | contig 32393 bp, 30 predicted proteins | sample MGYA00376057_ERZ724524 | MGnify/ENA primary metagenome ERZ724524 (study PRJEB28724, sample SAMN07190888) | wastewater metagenome | isolation source: influent of sewage treatment plant in Hong Hong | place: USA: Christiansburg, Virginia | collected 2016-03-01 ...
AGTTCAGCGAGGGCGCTGGCCCCGTCGGCAGCACCGGCGGTGGCCAAGGCGACCTGCGCCGGGGCGCTGAAACCGGCCCGGCCGAGGGCGCTGGTGAGACGGGCGGTTTCGGCGCGCGAGGCGGCGTCGGCTTCGGCCTGGGCGACGCGGCGTTCCTGGTAGCGCAGTTGCAGGTAGGCGTTGGCGGTTTCGGCGGCGATGGAGACGCGGGCCTCGTGCCAGCGCGCCTGGGTGGCGGCGAGGTGGGCTTCGGCGCCTTCCTGGTCGCGGGCGATGCCGCCGAACAGGTCGATCTCCCAGTTGGCCATCAGGCCGGCCTGGCGGGTGGTCTGGAAGGTGGTGGGGCTGCCGAAGGTGAAGGCGGCGCGCTTGGCGGCGAGGCTGGCGTCGAGGGTCGGCAGGCCGGCCACGCCGGCGCCAACGGCCGTCGAGCGGGCCTGCACGATGCGGGCGCGGGCCTGGGCGAGGCTGGCGCTTTCACGCTGGGCGGCATCGATGAGGGTGCTGAGCAGCGGGTCGTCGAGCTGGCGCCACCAGTCGGTCAACGCGGCCAGATTGCCGCCGTGGGGCATCGGGGTTTGCCAGGCAGCGGGCGCCTTGACGATCGGCGCCTGGTAGTCGGGGCCGACCCGCGGCAACAAGGAGCAGGCGGGCAGGAGGATCAGCAGGGTCAGGGCAGGCAGGTTGCGTTTCATGACGGGCTTACCGTGGGTCGACGACGGCGCCGGCGGCTTTCGGCATCGATCATGCCTTCTGCGTAGGTGGCGAGGCGCTCGGCCAGGATGTCGATGGATTCGGGGGTGGCGACGAGTTCCGGTGAGACCTGGACCACCAGATCCTGGGTCACGAAGAAGTGAAAGGCCAGACCGAGGATGCCGTGCGCCAGGCGACGGGCGTCCGGGTCGGTGGCCGGCACCCCGAGGCCATAGGCCATAAGGTCGGCCAGGGCCACATACAGGGCGCTGATCTCTTCATCCACGGCCCGTTCAAGCACGCCGGTGGGCTCGGCGAGCTCGCGGAAATGCAGACGCATGATCAAACGGATTTGCTCGCCCTGCTTGAGGGGCTGCAGGAATTTGCGGAAGAACCCGGCCAGGGCTTCGTCGGCAGACAACCCGCGCGCCATGAAGTCCGGCAGGCAACTGCGGGCAGTGACGACCTCGGGTATGGCAGAAGCATCGCAAAAGGATTCGCTGAAAACGGCCCGGTAGAGGCCGGGCTTGTCCCCGAAATAGTAGGTGATGGCCCCCAGATTGACGCCGGCGGTGTCGGCAATCATGCGGGTGGAAGTCTTCTGGTAGCCCTTTTCAGCGAACAGGTGGAGGGCCGTGTAGAGGAGCCGCTGGCGGGCCTGGGCACCGTCGGAGCGCACTGGAATGTGGGGAAGGGGAACGTTCATGGAAAAGGCCTGCAGGCGGAGATGGAGATAATTCAGTCAATCGACTTATTTAGTTTAGTCGATTGACTGAATTGGGTCAAGACCAGGCTCCGGGCGGCCTGGCGTCAGCCCTCTGCGGGTGGTCTGGCCGGGGCGGCATGCCATTGGCTTTTCGGCACAAGTGCCGGGGAGTCCGGGTTGTCGATAAAGTGCGGCGACATGATCTGCACGCCGTGCTCGTTGAAGGTGTCGAGAATGTTCTGGTGAAGCCGGGACAGGATGTGCGGCATGCGCTCCGGCGTCTCGACCACGCACATGAGTTCGTAGCGGATGTAGAAATCCTCCAGCGCGGTTTGCAGCACGAAGGCGGGCGGCTGATCGACGATGCCCGGCGTGCGGGCAGCGGCGCCAAGCAGCATGGCGTGCACCTGGCGCCACGGCGTGTCGTAGCCGATGGTCAGCTGGGTGGACACCGTGGGCTTGCCGGTGACGCTGAAGTTGGTGACCTGCCCGTTGAGGATCTGGGCATTGGGTACGGTGATTTCGATGTTGCGGATGGTGCGCAGGCGAGTGACGAGCAGCGAGCTTTCGACCACCACACCGGTGGTCTCGCCGATCTTGACCACGTCGCCAACCTTGAAGGCACGCATGTAAGTAATCATGAAACCGGTGACAACGTTGGAAATCACGCCGCTGGAACCCAGCGAGAAGAGCACGCCAAGGAAGATCGACACGCCCTTGAAGGCGGCCGAATCGGAACCCGGGATGTAGGGGTAGGCGATCATCACTGCACCGACGACAAGTAGCAGGTTGATGATGCGGCGGGTGGGAATCGCCCATTCGGGGTAGAAGCCTTCGAAGTGGATGCGCCCGTCGGCAACCCGGTCGAAAATGAAGGCACTGCTGCGGGTCAGCCAGCGGGTGATGAGTACGATGATGGCAATCACCAGCAAGCCGGGAATGGCGGTCAGCACGCTGCTGCCCAAGTTGCCGAGGGGGCCGAGGACCAGATCCGAGAGCTGGGCGGCAAAGCGCCGCGTTTGCGGAAAATAGGACAGGGACAGGTCGATGGCGGCGTAGATCAGCAGCGCCAGCACCGTGACCCGGATGCCGTGGAGCAGAGCCAGTAGCGGTACGCGGATGTGATTGGCACGGACGAGGCTGAAGGTCTTGCGCTCCATGTCGGCGATGGTGGTGTCGGCGCGCTTCAAAATCGCCTCCCGCAGGCGGCGGTTGCCCCGCTCGAAGAGGATCAACAGGGCCAGCAGGGCGAGGAGGGTGCCGGCGGTTTTGGCAGCGCCAGTGAGCAGGGCTTCGTGGCTGTGAGTGGACTGGTAACGGGCGAGCGCTTCGGAGAAGGCTCTGGCGTGATCGGCCGCCAGCGCGGCACGAGGTTTGCCGGCGGCCTCGGCGTCGGCATCAAAGACCGACATCAGCACCTGCTCGCCGGCCATGATGTCGCTGGAGATATCGCTTTCCTCCACGCTGAGTGCGGGCAGGGGCATTTCAGCGGCGATTTCGGCGATTCGACGAGAAATGGTGCGGGCCCGGGCTTCGGCGGAGAACGCCTTGAAACCCTTGCTGATCTCGACGACTTCCTGATCGCCGAGCTGCACCACATGACGGGAGGGAGGCAGGGCGGTTTCGACTGCCTTCAGAGCCGGTTCAGCGCCACTGGCGACACCGGTGAAAAGTACAAAACCGAGGAAAAACGACAGGACGACTTGGGCCATGGACATTCCTTGGATGGGGGCTGCACCAAGAAATATACCGTAGCCGATGACATAATCGGCCTGTCCATGAACAGACAAAAAACACAGCAAAAAATGTCTGTGTACTGATTTTTTATGACTGTTTGCGGAGTGGAATTTTCAGTCTCGGGGATGGATCAGAGCTGAGCCGGGAGTTGCGGTGTCAGCGCCTGCTTGCGGGCCGTGGCGCTGCCGAGCAGGGCGAAACCCTTGAGGCTGGCATCGGTGGCCTTGAAGAGAGCTTCGAGGCCGTCTTCTGTCGTTTCGATCGTCCATTCGCCGGCCTGACCAGGCGCTGGCGGAGCAACTACCGTCGGGATCGCCGGCGTCTTCACCAGCACCGGCATGGGCGGGTAGCTCACGTCGGTGGGCGTGCCGCCGAGGGTTTTGGCGAGGGCCCGCACCTGCTGCATGATCGGCATGACGAAGGGCAGGCTGAGGCCTTCCACTTCGGCACAGTCGCCTACCGCAAAAATGTGCGGATCGCTGCTGGCGAGCTGACGATTGACCACCACGCCCCGATTCACCGCCAGCCCGGCAGACGCCGCGAGGCTGGTGCGGGCCCGCAGGCCGACGGCCGACAGGACCAGATCGGTGTCAAGCAGGCTGCCGTCGTTGAGTTCAAGGCGGTAGCCGCTTGCACATTTATTCACCGTACTGGCGGCGACACCCATGCGGAAAGTCGCACCGGCGGCTTCCAGGCGGGCCCGGAAGAAGGCGCCGGCAGCTTCGGGCAGCAGGCGGCCGAGGGGCCACGGGGCCGGGTCGAGCACCGTCGGATGAATGCCGCGGGCGAGCAGGTCGTTGGCAAACTCGCAACCGATCAGGCCGGCACCGAGGATGGCGATGTGCTTGACGCTCTCGAGCCGGGCGCTGAAGCGGGCGAAGTCGTCCAGATCATTCACCGACAGCACGTCGGCGGCAGCGTCGCCGGTGAGCGGCAAGCGGATCGGATCGGCGCCAAGGGCCAGCACCAGATCGCGGTAGTCGAGGCTTTCGCCCCCGTCCAGCGTCACCCGGCGGGCCGCCGGGTCGATGGCCTGCACCTGCCGGTGGGCCAGGATGCGGGCGTCCAGCTCTTCGGCCATTTTCTCGACTGGTTTCATCACCAGCGACTGGGCCGTCTTGCCGCCGGCCAGGGCGTTGGAGAGCATCGGTTTGGCGTAGAAGGGCGCCGCATCGCGGCTGACCAGCACGATGGGCGTGGTCTTGTCGAGCTTGCGGATCTCGCGGGCCAGGTTGTAGCCCGCGAGGCCGGTACCGAGGATGAGGATGGGGGCGCTCATGGAAGGCTCAGATCTCAATCATTTCGAAGTCGGACTTGGCCACGCCGCAGTCCGGGCAGGCCCAGTCTTCGGGGATATCGGCCCAGCGGGTGCCGGGGGCGATACCCTCGGCGGGAAGGCCGGCGGTTTCGTCGTAGATGAAGCCGCATACGATGCACTGGAAGGTTTTCATGATGGTTTTTCCTTTATCCGATTGGTTTGCTTGAGGTGTATGTGTTCGTTCAGGCGCTGATCTTGTCGAGGGCGGCCTGATAGTGGGCGGCGTGGCGCTCTTCGACCTTGGCGAGGGCGGCGAAACGCTTGGCGGCCTTTTCGAGCACGGCCTTGAACTGTTCGGCGTGTTCCTTCGATTCGGCGATCTGCTCGTCGATTTCCTTTACCGCAGCGTCATGGCCCTCGGCGACGGCGGCGTGGCGGAAGGACGGGTACATCTCGGTGTATTCGTAGGTTTCGCCTTCGATGGCGAACTGAAGGGCGCGGGCCGGGCTCATCCTGGCCTTCGGGTAGAGCAAGTCGAGGTGGCCGAAGGCGTGCATGACTTCCTGGTCGGCGGTGGCTTCGAAGGCCCTGGCGGTTTCTTCGTCGCCCATCTCGCGGCAGAGCTTGGCGAAATAGCGGTACTTGATGTGGGCCATCGATTCGCCGGCGAAGGCGGATTCGAGGTTCTGGATGGTGGCCGAGGCGGGATCGTGGAAGGGGTTTGCCATGATGTTTCTCCTTGAGGTTCGTGTGCGTTTGGATTCGATGGAGTTCATCGTACGGCCTGGATGATGATGTGTGAAATTGATTGATTAAAATAATATGATTGTCAAATACTATGATGAACCGACGACCTGTGAAGGCAGGTCGTCGGTCAGGTTTCAGTCGATAAAGGGCAGGTCGTAGTCGACGGTCAGCGGCGAGTGGTCACTGAAGCGCTCGTCCTTGTAGACAGCGGCGCGCAGGCTGCGGGCGGCGAGTTCCGGGGTGGCGAGCTGGTAGTCGAGACGCCAGCCGACATTCTTGGCCCAAGCCTGGCCGCGGTTGGACCACCAGGTGTAGCAGGCCTCGGTGGCCTCGGGATGGAGCCGGCGGTAGGCGTCCACCCAGCCCTGTTCGTCGAACAGGCGGGTCAGCCAGACGCGCTCCTCGGGCAGGAAGCCGGAGTTCTTCTGGTTGGACTTCCAGTTTTTCAGGTCGATTTCCTTGTGGGCGATGTTCCAGTCGCCGCACACCACCACATCCCGACCGCTGGCCCGCAGCGCGGCCATGCGCGGCAGGAAGAGTTCCATGAAGCGGAACTTGGCAGCCTGCCGCTCCTCTGAGCTGGAACCTGACGGAAGGTACAGGGATATGACTGATAAATTTCCGAAGTCAGCCTGCAGATAACGCCCCTCAAGATCGAACTCTTCGTTGCCGATACCTTCGATAATGCGGTCCGGGCTTTTTCTGGCGTATATGCCCACTCCGCTGTAGCCTTTTTTGGCCGCGCAGTGAAAATAGCCCCTGAACTCGCCTGGATTGCGCATTTCCGGCGTCAGGTCCGGGATCTGGGCTTTCAGTTCCTGCAGACAAACGACATCGGCATTCTGCTTGTTGAGCCAGGAGAGGAAACCTTTCACGCTTGCGGAGCGGATGCCGTTGAGATTGGCGGTAACGACGCGTAACATTTTGTTTAATATGGATCGATTCTGTTGGGAGTACCGTGGATTTTAGCCGTGATTTCATCGCCCTCTCCTGCGACAAGGGCGTACTGAGGTTTGGAGAGTTCGTCACCAAGGCGGGCCGTCTTTCCCCCTATTTTTTCAACGCGGGCCTCTTCAACGATGGTGCGTCCTTCGGCACGCTCTGCGATTTCTATGCGCGCACGCTGCTGGTCGCCGAATTGCCCTGCGACATGTTGTTCGGCCCGGCCTACAAGGGAATCCCCCTCGTCGCCGGTACGGCCATGCGCCTGGCCGAGCGGGGCCACAACCTGCCCTTCTGCTTCAACCGCAAGGAAGCCAAGGATCACGGCGAAGGTGGCACCCTGGTCGGCGCACCGCTGGCGGGCCGGGTGGCGATTCTCGACGACGTGATCTCTGCCGGCACCTCGGTGCGCGAATCCGTCGAAATCATTCGGGCCCACGGCGCCACACCGTCGGTGGTGGTGATCGCCCTCGACCGCATGGAACGCGGCACCGGCAGCCTGTCGGCGGTACAAGAGGTACGTGACACCTACGGGATTCCCGTGCTGGCCGTCGCCACCCTGAAGGATCTGATCGGCTACCTGGCCGACAGCCCGGCGCTACAGGCCAATCTGGATGCGGTTGAACGTTACCGCGAAGCCTACGGCGTCACGGGAATTGCCTGAAGCCATGCAACGCCTGGTTCTGTTCTGTGCGCTGTGGGCGGCTTTTCCGGTGGGGGCTCAGACGTCCTCGCGGGGGAGTGTCTTCTGCTGCGTGGATAACGGGCACCAGGTGTGTGGCGATGTACTGCCGCCCCAGTGTTTCGGCAAAAGCTATCGGGAAATGAGCCCCCAGGGTACGGTCCGCCGGGTAGTGGAAGCCCCGCCGACACCGGAACAACTGGCCCGGCGGGAAGCCGAGGAGCGTGCCCGCCGCGCCGAACTGACCCGCCAGCGGGCAGAAATGCGGCGCAACCAGTCGCTGCTGGAAACCTACTCCAGCGTGGCCGACATCGACGCCCGTCGCGATCGGGCCATCGAAGGCGTGGAGCTTGAACTCAAACAGGCCGAGGCCCACCATGGGCAGCTCATGAAAAGGCGTGAGGCACTCAATCGGGAGATCGAGTTCTACCAAAAGCGGGCCATGCCGACGACCCTCGCCGCCGCCGTGCGGGATATGGACAGCGAACTGTCGGCCCAGACTTCGGTCATCGAAGCCAAACGGCGCGACATCGAATCCATTCGCACCCGCTACGAGCAGGACCGCAGCCGTTACATCACCCTCACCGAATCCCGACCGCCGGGCTACGTCGCACCGCGCTGAGTTTGCCTGCCGCCTGCCGGGCCTCCCCTGGCACTTTTGTGTCCCCCACCCGAATACCGTTCTGTCCGAGAAAGAATCGTGCGCAGGCACTGCAATACTCTCGCCATTTATTCAGCGGCAATGAGGCTTTGAGGCTGGAAGGCCTTCCGGCGTCTACTCATGGACATCTCCCGCCGGTGCCTGATGAGCCTGTCGGGCTTGCAGAATGCGTTTCTGACATTTGCATCATCCCAAATGGCTGTGGAATGAAAACAAGGGTGTCAGGCAGCACTCCCGGCCACTCGGGAGGCGACAGGGTTTGTGGTGACCGATTTGCTGCGTGATAAACTTTGCTGCATACAACGAGTCCGGATGTCGGTATTGAATAATTGGCAGCCAAGGCGTATTCAGTAGATCTCTTAATCAAGACCGGTCCGGCAGACTTTTCCATCATGCTTCGATACAAGATCGTTCCCGTCACCCCCTTTGAACAGAATTGCTCCGTGCTGTGGTGCGATGTGACCCGCAAGGCGGCTGTCGTCGACCCCGGCGGTGATGTGGACCGCATTGTCGCGGCAGTCCAGGAACTGGGCCTGACGGTGGAGAAAATCCTCCTCACCCACGGCCATATCGATCATGCCGGTGGCACTGCCGAGCTGGCCCGTCGGCTGACCATCCCGATCGAAGGGCCTGAGCACGAAGACAGCTTCTGGATCAATGCCCTGCCTGAGCAGAGCAAGATGTTCGGTTTTCCGCAGGTCGAGGCATTTACGCCCGATCGCTGGCTGCTCGATGGCGATACGGTCAGCGTGGGCAACGAAGCGCTTGATGTCATTCATTGCCCCGGGCATACGCCGGGACATGTCGTTTTTTTCAGCGCCGCGGCCCGGCTGGCAGCGGTGGGAGATGTTCTTTTCGCCGGTTCCATCGGACGCACCGATTTTCCGCGTGGCAACCATGCCGCGCTGATTAATTCGATTCGTCACAAGCTGTGGCCATTGGGCAATGATGTCGTTTTCATTCCCGGCCACGGACCGATGTCGAATTTTGGCGAGGAACGTGACAGCAATCCTTATGTGGGTGACCATGCATAAATGTCGTCCGGTTTTATTTTCAACTGGCGGGTGTGATGCACGGTCTTGAGTTGGCGTACTTAATTTCTCGATAAAGGTGGACCAGCGTGCGATTCGCTATTCTCGAAGACGATCCGGCCCAGATGGAAGTATTGACGGGCTGGCTGAGGGAAGCCGGGCACGACGTGCATGGCTTTGGACTGGCCCGTGAGCTGATGCGGGTTGCGAGCCGCGAAAGCTTTGATTTGTTCCTGGTGGACTGGGTATTGCCGGATCTGACCGGCGAGCAGGTGCTGCGCTGGCTGCGGGTTGAGCGCGGCAACGAAACGCCGGCGATTTTCATTACTTCCCGGGATGCCGAGGAAGATATTGCCAATGCATTCAGCGCCGGAGCTGACGATTACCTGATCAAACCGCCGCGCCGCATCGAGCTGCTGTCGCGTATTGAGGCCGTACTGCGCCGGGCCCAGCCGAAAAACACCAGCCAGACCCTGACGGTGGCACCCTATCACTTCGATCTGCTCAAGAAGGAGCTGAGCATCGACGGAGTGGTGGTGGAGATGACCGACAAGGAATTCGAGCTGGCGGCTTTCCTGTTCCGCAACCTGGGTCGTCTGCTGTCGCGCGGACACTTGCTTGAAGCCGTGTGGGGGCGCAATCCCGATCTGGCTACGCGGACTGTGGATACCCACATCAGCCGTGTGCGCAGCAAGCTGAATCTGCGTCCTGAAAACGGTTTTCGGCTGACGCCGACCTACAACTTCGGCTACCGGCTGGAGAAGATCGACCCGTCCGAGTCGCCCGCCATCGGCGAAGCGGCGATGTCACCCGCCTGACGCCTGCGGGGTTCCCGGCAATGGAACCCCGTTCCTTCGCGCTTACTTCTTCAGCGCGTCGCGGATTTCCCGCAGCAGCTTCACGTCTTCAGGATCGGCCGGCGGCGCTTCCGGAGCCGGTGCCGGCTCGTCACGTTTGAGCTTGTTCATGGCCTTGATGGCCACGAAGATGGCCATCGCGACGATCAGGAAGTCGATGACCGAATTGACGAACATGCCGTACTTGAAGAGCGGCGCGCCAGCTTTTTCGGCTGCATCCATGGTGTCGAAAACCTTGTCGCCAAGGTTGATGTACAGATGCTTGAAATCGACACCACCGAGAAGCTTGCCGATAACCGGCATGATCATGTCCTTGACGAGAGAATCGACGATTTTCTGGAAGGCACCACCGATAATGACGCCGACGGCCAGGTCGACGACGTTGCCCTTCATCGCAAATTCCTTGAACTCCTGGATAAGGCTCATGGAGAAACTCCTGTAAAAGTGGGAAAAGATTGGGGAAGGCACAAAGAAACACAGGTTTCTCGCCTGCCTGCTAAACCTGGAGGGGCTCCCGGCAGATCATATGTGCCCTGCAAGATGGCCCAGCGCGTTATTTAACACGCAGGTCCGCATACAAGCGCGAGTTTGCGAAGTTTTGCACCCTGCAGGAAGCCTGGAACTACTATAGTTCCCCAATTCAATCGAAAGAGCCTTTCCGTGGCGTGTTCCTCCTTCCGCATCCTGAGTGTAGTCCTTGGCCTGGCGACCTGTTCCTGCAGCATCGCCGCGGATCTGGAGGTCATCTACACGACCCGTGCCGGTGACACCCTGATCGGCCTCGAGAAACAGTTCCTCGCCAGTCCCTTCGGCTGGCAAGGCCTCCGGACCCACAACCGGATCGGCAGTCCGATGCGCATGCCGATCGGCACCCCCTTGCGGATCCCCGAAAGCTGGCTGCGCGTCGAACCCCGGACGGCCCGGGTAGTGGCCCTGCAGGGTGAAGTGACACTGGACGGACGCCCCCTGGTGGTCGACGCCAAGGTCCCGGCCGGCTCGGTGCTGCGCACCAGCGGGGAGGCCTTTGTGACCCTCGTCATGCCGGATGAATCCCGGCTGACCGTTCAGCCGGGCAGCGAGGCGCGTCTCGACAAGGTGCAGGGCTTCCGCGGCTTTACCGGCCAGAACACCCAGATTCACCTCGAACGGGGCCGTGTCGAGACAAGCGTGGCGGCCCAGCGCGGCCCGGCTGCGCGTTACCAGATCCGCACCCCGACGACCCTCATTGGCGTGCGGGGCACCGCATTCCGGGTCGGTTCGGATGCCGTCTCACAGGCGGCCCAGGCCGAAGTAACCGGTGGCGAGGTACGCATGAGCGGCGCCAGTGGCGAAGCAACGGCCCTGCCGGCCGGCTACGGGCTGATCGCCCGGCCCGGCGAAGCCATTCCGGCCCCCCGCGTCCTGCTGCCGGCCCCGCTGATCAAGGATGTACCGACGCGCTTCGAACGGGTTGAACTGCATCTTGCCTTCCCATCGGTGGTCAAGGCGGTGGCCTATCGGGTCCAGGTCGCCCGCGACGAACACTTCACCGATGTGCTGATGACCGGTGTTTACCCAACCGCATCGGCCCGTTTTTCAGGTCTGCCCGATGGCCGCTACTGGCTGCGCGTGCGGGGCATTGACGAGGCAGGGCTGGAAGGCTTCGATGCCAGCCATGCTTTCACGCTCAACGCCCGTCCCGAACCTCCGGTGGCGCGTGCAACCGGCAACGGCACCCTGGCCTGGAATCCGGCCGCCGAAGCCACCGCTTACCGCTTGCAAGTTGCCCACGACACGGCCTTCACGACGTTGGTGGCAGAGCGCGACACCGACGCCCTCACACTCGATCCGGCCCTGCCGGCCGGCAATTACCAGTGGCGCATCGCCAGCCGCCGCGCCAACGGCGAACGCGGCCCGTGGAGCGACGCCCATGAGCTGAACATCCGCAAAATGCCGGGTGCCGCGAGCCTGACCGTTTATAACGACCGGGCACGCTTTGCCTGGCCCGGCGAACCCGGCCACATCTACGACTTCCAGCTGGCGCGGGACAAGGCCTTCACTGACCTGCTGGCCGAACAGCGCATCGGCGAACCGGCCGTCACCGTACCGCTTCCGACAGCCGGGAGCTATTACGTTCGCGTAAGGGCAACAAACCCGGACGGCCTCGCCGGTCCATGGTCGGGGATCCAGACGCTCCGCTCAACCTTCTTCCTGCCCGCGTGGTCCTTGTCCTCGCCCGCCGCAACGAGTCCGTGAAATCGCTTTCCGCCACCGTCCGCCGTCCCACCTTTGAATGGTTCGCGGTAACACTCCTGTGTTCGCTGTTTTCCGTGCTGGCTGCCACGGAGGGCTGGCTGTGGCGGATAGACCAGACCATTTACGACGGCGTGCTGTCATCGTGGACCCGGCCGCCAAGCGAAGACGTGGTGATCATCGCCATCGACGATGCCAGCCTGGCGAGCATCGGTCGCTGGCCCTGGTCGCGCCGGATCCACGCAGCGCTGCTCGATCGGGCCCGGGAGGTCGATGCGGCGGCGGTAGTCATAGACATCCTGCTCGACGCCCCGAGCCGGGACGACCCGGAGGCCGATGCGGCCCTGGCCCAAGCCATGCGCGCCTACGGCCGGGTCGTTCTGCCCCTGACCCAGGCCACCACCGGCTCGACCCTCACCGGCGAGGTGCTGCCACTGGAAGCCTTTACCGACGCAGCCATCGCGCTCGGCCACGGCCAGGTCGAGTTCGATCCTGACGGCATCGCGCGCAGCGTCTATCTGTGGGAAGGTTTCGGCGCGGCCCGTCACCCCCAGCTGGCCCTGGCCCTGCTCCAGAAAGTGGCGCCCGACGCGGCCCGACGCTATCCGGCCCCGCCCATCGGCGAAGGCCTGGACCACCAGCAGTGGCAGCGCGCCGACTGGCTGCGCATGCCCTTTTCCGGCCCACCGGGCACCTACACCCACTATTCCTACCGCGCCGTCCTCAACGGCGAAGTGCCGCCCGACGCCCTGCGCGGCAAGATCCTGCTGATCGGCGCGACCGCCGCCGGCATGGCCGACGCGGTGCCCACGCCCACCTCCGGACTGTCGCGACCGATGCCGGGTGTGGAGGTGCAGGCCAACGTCTTCGACGCCTTGCGCCGTGGCGTGGCGGTGATGCCGCTGTCGCCATGGGTATCGGCGGCCATTGCCGCCACCCTGGTAGTCGGGCTGATGCTGTCGCTGCTGTATGCCTCGCCGCGCACCGGCCTGATGGCGTCGTTTGTGCTCGGCGGGCTGGCCTTGCTGCTGGCAGCGCTCGGGCTGCATCTGGGCGGCTGGTGGTTCGGCCCGGCCCCGGCGGTGCTGGGCTGCACACTGGCTTACCCCCTGTGGAGCTGGCGGCGTCTCGAATCCGCCCACCGCTACCTGGATGCCGAGCTGATCGCCCTCGAACGGGAAGGCACCCCCCTCGGACTGCCAGCTGATTATTCTGGTCGTTCCCCCGCCGACCCGCTGGAGCAGCGCATCCGCATCGTCCGTCAGGCAGCCCAGCACCAGCGGGATGTGCGCCGTTTCATCGCCGATACGCTGGAGCATCTCCCCATCGGGGTGGTCGTGATCGACCAGATGGACCGGGTCATCCTCCACAACGAACGCGCTCGCCACCTGCTGCGGGCCTTCCGCAGCGACTCCCTGCTGGTGGCCCTGCGCGAGCTGCCATGGCCCGGCTACCTGCCCATGCGCGACGGCTTGCCCGATCTGAGCGGTTTTTCGGGCACCCGCCAGTTCGAACTGTCACCCGACAAGAAACGCCACCTGCTGGTGTCGGTGGCCGACCTGTTCTCCGAATCGAGCGGTCGCCCCGGACGGGTCATCGGCCTCGCCGACGTCACCGCCATGCACGAAGCCCAGCGCAGTCGCGAAGACACCATGCACTTCCTATCCCACGACCTGCGCGCGCCACTGGCCTCCATCCTGACTCTGATCGAGGGCTACAAGGGCGATCCGGCCATGCAGCTGGAACAGGTTCCGCGCATCGCCCGCTACGCCCGCTCGGCCCTCGACCTGGCCGATGGTCTGTTCCGCCTGGTACGCGCCGAGGGCTCCGACCCGAAGGACTTCGTCGAGCTGGACCTGGCCGGTCTGGTCGATTCCGCCGCCGACGAGGTGTGGCCCCAGGCCCATGCGCGTGGCATCCGCGTCGAGGTCGACACCCGCGATGCGGAGCGGGAAGAGGCCATCGTACGCGGCGATTTCTCGCTGCTGCGCCGGGCCGTGATCAACCTGCTCACCAACGCCATCAAGTACGGCGCCGCCAACAGCAGGGTGTCGGTGAGCCTGTCCGCCGAGGGCACCGACTGGGTAATCCGCGTCCGCGACCAGGGCGAGGGGATGGCCGCCGACGCGCTGCCGCGGCTCTTCAAGCGCTTCAGCCGCATCGTGGAAGAAGGGCGTGACCGCCCCACCGGCGTCGGCCTCGGACTGGTCATCGTGAAAACCGTGGCGGAACGTCACGGTGGCAGCGTCACCGTGGAAAGCGAAATCGGCCAGGGCAGCATGTTCGAACTGCGCCTCCCGCTACGCCTCCAGACGGCACCGTCGGTGGCAGTCTGAGGCGTCCGGGTTACTATCGGGGCGACGGGACTGTGGGCTATCCGGACATGCGTTTCAAATACCTGAAGTATCTCGCCTTCGTACTGGGCGGCCTGAGCACGGTGATCGCCACCGGTGCCCTGTATCTCTACGCAACCTTCGACGGCGCCCGGCTGGCCGCCGAGTTGACCCATTTCGCCAAACAGCGCTACCAGCGCGTGCTGAAATTCGACGGCCCGCTGGAACTCTCCATGTTCCCGCGCCTGGCGCTGCACCTGCCGGCCTTGTCCCTGTCCGGAAAAAACGGCGAAGGCGAATTCATCGGCGTCGAACGGGCCACCGTCAGCGTACACCTGCTGCCGCTGCTGGCCCGCCAAGTGGTGGTGGACCAGATTGAAGTCGACGGCCTGCGCATGGCCCTGCAACGCGGCAAGGACGGCAAGGTGAGCGGCGCGGATCTGTTCGCCGGCACCGATGACAACCAGCCCATCACCCTCGACGTGACCAGCCTGGCGGTGCATCGCGGGGCACTGAGCTGGGCGGATGAACTCACCGGTCGCAAGCTGGCACTGGCCGAGCTGAACCTGAACACCGGCCGGCTGGGCCGCCAGGCCGACGGGCAGCTCGACCTCGATGCCCGCCTGACCCAGGCCGCGCCGGCCGTCGATGCGCATGTGCAGTTGCACGGCGCCTACCGCATCGACGTCGATGGCAACACCCAGCAGGCTCGGGATGTACAACTCACCGTCCAGGGCGATCTCGTCGGGCAAAAGGGCGTGGAGCTGGAAGCCACCCTGGAAGAGCTGCAGCTCACCACCGACGCCCCACCGCGTCTTGCCGGAATCGGCATCATCGCCCGGGGCAAGGCCGACGGGGAGGCGGTGGAACTCAAGGCCACCGCACCACACCTCACCCTGTCGGCCTCGGGCCCCGAGGCCGACGCCATCGAGGCGACCCTGCGGGTGGACGGCAAGCGCCGCAATGGCGCCCTGCACACCCGCCTGGCCGGCCTGCACGGGAATGGCAGCCGGCTGGACATCGACAAGCTCACCGCCGATGTGGACTGGCGTCTGGCCAGCGGCCGCCTCACCGGCAGTCTGGTCAGCGCGGCAAGCTGGCAGGGCGGCCCCCGGCTACTCGACGCCCCGGCGCTGAGCGGCCAGTTGAACTACACGCCGGCCCGCGCCGGGGCCACACCGCTGAAGATCGCCGTGCACGCCAGCGCCCGGGCCGACCTCAACCGCAACAGCATCGCCGGCAAGCTCGATCTGCAGGGCGAGGGCAGCCATATTCAGGGCAGCTGGAGCCTGCCGCGCCTGTCGCCGCTGACGCTGGGTTTCGATGTGGATGTGGATCGTTTCAAGTTCGACGCCGACCCGGGCGATGCAACGGGTAAAAAGGGCAGCGGCGCAGCGGCCAGCCAGGTCGACTTTTCGGCCCTGCGCGGCTACGAAGTCGACGGCGTGGTCCGCATCGGCAGCCTGCAGGCCGGGGGCCTGAACCTGGAACGGGTGCGCATTCCACTCAATCTGCACGGGGGACGGCTGGTGTCCACCGCACACAGCGCCAGCCTGTACGGTGGCAGCGTGGAAGGCAGCCTCACCCTGGCGGCGGAGGGCAACAAGCTGGCCTATCGGGCTTACCTGCAAAACGCCAACGCCGCCCCCTTGCTGCGGGATGCCATCGGCAAGGCGCAGTTTGCCGGCACCGCCAATCTATTCGTCGATGTGACGAGCGCTGGTGCGACGACGACGGAACTGCGGGCTGGCCTGCAGGGGCTGGCTCGCCTGCGTTTCCGGAACGGCGTGGTGCATGGCATCGACATCGGCGCGGCGATGAAGGAATGGCGCAGCCTGATTCCGGGGCGCCAGACTGCCCGGCGGCCCCATCGGGAGGCCGAAACCACCACCTTCGACGAAGTGACGGCAAGCTTTCAGATCGGCAAGGGCATCGCCCGCAACAGCGACCTGCAAGCGAAGAGCGGCGTGTTCCGCGTCACCGGAGCAGGGGACATCGACCTTGTCGAAAGCCGGATCGACTACCTCTCGCGGGTCACCCTGCTGGTGGTGCCAGTGGGGCCGGACAGCGGCCTGCTGGCCAGCCTGCGGGGCATTACCGTACCGATCCGCGTCAAGGGGCCGCTGGCGGCGCCGGAATGGCATCTCGAAGCAGCGCTGCCCACGGTGAGCGGTGCGGTCAGTGCCGGGCGCGCGGTAGTGCGCAGCGTCGTCAAGACGATCCCCAAAATCATGCCCAGGCTAACGCCCAAGCCCAAGCCGGCACCGGAGGCCGTCGAGTAAGCGGCCATTCGGTCTCCCGGGCCAGGCGTGCTAGATTTCCTGCCGCAGCACCCAAACCAAAAATATTCCAGGAGACAGCATGACCCTACCCGATGCCTTCCGCGGCGCGATGCGCCTGCCGGCCATTGCCGCCCCGATGTTCCTCGTATCCGGCCCCGAACTGGTCATCGAAACCAGCAAGGCCGGCGTGGCCGGCACCTTCCCGGCCCTCAACGCACGCACCGCCGAACAGCTCGACGGCTGGCTCGGCGAAATCAGCACCGCCCTGGCCGCAGCGAAGGCCGCCGATCCTGCGGCACCGATTTCGCCCTACGGCATCAACCTGATCCTCCACGCCTCCAACCCGCGGATGGAAAGCGATCTGGCGCTGATCTGCAAGCACAAGGTGCCGTTCGTGATCACCAGCCTCGGCCATCCGGGCGAGGTGGTGAAGGCCGTGCATGCTTACGGCGGGCTGGTGTTTTCGGACGTGATCCACGCCTACCACGCGAAGAAGGCCATCGCCGCTGGCGTGGATGGCGTCATCGCCGTGGCCAGTGGTGCCGGCGGCCATGCGGGCACCCAGAGCGCTTTCAGCCTGGTGCGCGAGATTCGCGAATTCTGGGACGGCACGCTGATTCTCGGCGGCGCCATTTCCGACGGTTACGCGGTACGCGCGGCCGAAGTCCTGGGGGCCGACTTCGCCTACATGGGCACCCGTTTCATCGCCACCCACGAGTCCTATGCCAAGGAGGGCTACAAGCAGATGGTGATGGCGTCGAATGCCGGCGACGTGGTCTACACCGACGCCATTTCCGGCACCAACGCCAACTTCCTGTGGCCCAGCCTGGAAAAGCTCGGCCACCAGCGTGACGAACTGGTGCAGGGTGTTGGCAAGGGCAAACTGAAGGGCCTGGCCGACGAGGCCCGGGCCTGGCGCGACGTGTGGAGTGCCGGCCACGGCGTGGCGACCATCCACGACGCGCCGCCGGTGCGCGAACTGTGCGATCGCCTGGCCGAAGAATATCGGGCCGCCTGCGCCATCCCGCCGAGCCCGGCCATAACGGGCTGAAAATGCGCTGTCGGATGGAAGTCCGACCTACAGCAATCTCCGGGCGAACAGGAACTGGTAGCGCAGCAGGTAGACCGTGTTTGATGTCGCCTCACTGCGTTCCCGGTGCCATTCGGCGGCCAGCCGGTGTCCTCCGGCCGGCCGCCACTGGACGACGGCGCCAAGGCTCCCGAGGGCACGATCCGAGGCGGCGATGCCCGACTGGGCTGCCACCAGCCCCGCATTGGCCCCGGCAAGATCGTGGCTGACCACCGTGCGTTCCGCCCGGCCAATAACTTCCCAGCCAGGCGCAAAACGCCACCCCACATCGAGCCAGCCGCCGTTCAGCTTGCCGCTGTAATCCGGTGCGCCATTGATGCTGTCGAGGCGCCCGTCCTCCCGTTTGAACCACCATTCCGCTCCCAGCCACAGGGGGCTGCCGGCGGGCGTCCAGCGGGCCGCGAGGCTCAGAAGCCGGGCCGTACCGAAGAAGCACACCCGGTCCGTGGTGATGCGGGTGCAACTGGGTACGCTATGGGTGTGGCCGACATTGCCGGTAGTCACAAGAGCCCGCCCGTCCGCATTCACGTTGGCGTAGCCCGCCTCCAGCTGAAGCGCTTCGTTTTTCCAGCCTGCCCGCGCGGTAAGCAGTTTGAGACCGCCCGCATCCGCCCCCGGAAAGCCCTGGTTGCGCCAGGCGCCAGCCCCGGCCGACCAGCCGGCCGGCAACTGCCAGTTCAGACTGAAACCGTCAGCCCGCCAGGATTCATTGATGACACCACGCAGGGCCAGCGGAGCGATGCCGAAATCCCGGGCATGCATGTGAATGGGGTTGAGCAGGCCGAGGGGTAGCAACTGACGGCCGGCACGCAGGGCCAGTTGCTGGTTGTGGCCCGTTTCGGTACGGCCATCGAGCCAGGCCTCCTCGGTTTCGTTGCGTGCATCCTGGCCGCCGTGATGAGCAACTTTCAGGAAGCCCCGCAGCTGCTCGGTGAAGCGGGCGCGCAGGGCGATTTCAGCGTAGTCGAGCCCGTCACGCCGCTCGTCAGCCCGCGGGCTGCCGGCTTCGAGCACACCGGGCAGGCGGGCGACGGGGTAGCGATCGTCGGCATGCAGAGACATCAGGCCGACGCCACCCGAGACGGCCAGGCGATCTTCGTCAGGTGCACCTGCATCGTGAGCGGCGGCCTTGCCGACGAGGGCCAGCATGAGGAGGCTGGCGAGCCTATTTGAACGGATTGGCATAGCGCGGGCTGGTGAGGAGTTCTTCATCGGTGAGGGTTTCCAGGAAGGCGATGAGGTCGGCCTTGTCCTGATCGTCCAGGTGGATGCGGTCGATCCGCGGGTCCTTGAGGGGGCTGCGCTGGCCGTGCGCGGCGTAGTGGTCGAGGACTGCCGCAAGCGTGGCAATGCTGCCGTCGTGCATGTAGGGCGCGGTGACGGCCACGTTGCGCAGGCTCTGGGTGCGGAAGGCGCCCATGTCGGCGGCCTTGCCGGACAGCTCCAGGATGCCCCGGTTGGGTTCCGGGTAAGCCCCCTTGCCATCGATGTTGTAGAGGCCGTTGTTGTGGAAGGGCGTCCTGACGACGCTTGTCGTCACATCGGCGTACTGGTCGCTGAAGGTCGGCCCGCTGTGGCAGCTGGCGCACTGGGCCTGCTCCGAGAAGAACAGCGCCCGGCCGCGCGCTTCGCTCGCGGTCAGAACTGCTGTTCCGGCGAGGTACTGGTCGTAGCGGGAATTCACCGACACCACGCCCCGCTGGAAGGTGGCGATGGCCTGGATCAGGTGGGCGAAACTGATTGCCTCGGCCCCCGGGCCAAAGACCCGGGCAAAGCGGGCCCGGTAGTCGGGATCGCCCCTGAAACGCTGGAGTACGAGGTCCCGCTTGCTGTCGTCGATACCCAGCTCCACCGGGTTCTCGCCGAACATCGGGACGAGCATGTGGCGTTCGAGATCGAGGATCGAATAGTTGGCCCAGGTCAGGGTAGGGTTCCAGGCGCTGTTGGCGATGCTGGGGGCGTTGCGAGCGGTTTCTTCGCCGGTGGAGCCGGTGGATACGACCTTGCCGTCGGTGAAGGCGAGGTTCTGGAAGTGGCAGGAGGCACAGGCCTGGGTGCCGTTTCCGGACAGGCGGGTGTCATAGAAGAGGCGTCGGCCGAGCTGGAACTTCGCCTCCGACATGGGGTTGTCGGCCGGGACGCGGGGCGCCTTGAAATGGGCGGGCAGCTTCCAGTGCCACGAGGCCGCGGTGGGCTGGAGTTGATGCTGGGTGACGAGTCCGCCAAACACGCTGGCAAGGAGCGCGGCGCTGGCGACAAGGGGGGCGTGACGCATGGGCTGGCCTACTTGAACGGGTTGGCGAAGCGGCTGCTGGTGAGCAGGCTGTCGTCGGTGAGGGTCTTGAGGAAGGCCACCAGATCGGCTTTTTCCTGGGCGTTGAGGTCGATGCGGCTGATCAGGTCGCTCTTGTAGGGGTTGGCGCGGCCGTCGCCGGCCAGCGGTCCCGACGTGAGATTGCGCCCGCCAGCGGCATAGAAGTCGAGCACTTCTTCCAGTGTGGCAATGCTGCCGTCGTGCATGTAGGGGGCGGTGACGGCCACGTTGCGCAGGCTCTGGGCACGGAAGGTGCCCATGTCTTCCGCCTTGCCGCTGATCTCGAAAATGCCCCGGTTGAGCAGGGGAAAGGCGCCCTGGCCGTCGATGTTGTAGAGGCCGGTGTTGTGGAAGGGCGTCTCGACGATGCGCGAGCCGGCGTGCTTCAACTGGTCATTGAAGTTGAAGCTGCCGTGGCAGTGGAAGCACTCGGCCTTTTCGGTGAAGAACAGGTTGCGGCCGCGCTCTTCGGCGGCGCTGAAGGTGGTGGTGCCTTTCTGGTAGCGATCGTACTTCGCGTCGCCGGACAGCATGCCGCGCTCGAAGGTGGCGATGGCCTTGATGATGTTGCTGAAGCTCACCGGGCTGGCTTCGCCGGGGAAGGCGCGGGCGAAGCGGGCCGCGTAGTCGGCGTCGTCCTGGAAGCGTTGGAGTACCGTGGCCTTGTTGCTGTCGTTGATGCCCAGTTCGACCGGGTTGGTGCCGTACAGCGGGATCTCCATCTGCTTTTCGAGGGAGGTGAGCGTGGAGTTGGCCCAGGTCAGGGTCGGGTGGTAGGCCGAATTGGCGATGGGCATCGCGCTACGGGCGGTGAGTTCGCCAGTCGAACCGGTGGACACGGCCTTGCCGTCGGTGAAGGCGAGATTCTGAAAGTGGCAGGAGGCGCAGGACTGGGTGCCATTGCCGGACAGGCGGGTGTCGTAGAAGAGGCGTCGGCCAAGCTGGAATTTCTCTTCCGACATGGGGTTGTCGATGGGCACGGCCGGGGTGGCGAAGTTGACCGGCAGGTTCCAGCTCCAGGAGGCGTCGGTGTTGGTGGTCAGGCTGGTGTCGGTGGTGGACGTGCCGCCGCCGCCACAGCCGGCCAGCACGAGGCTGGCCAGGGTGGCGGCGGCGAACGCCCCGGGGAAGGGGCTGCGCTTCATCTTGGCGGGTCTCTTTCCGGTGGCCTTACTTGGCCTTCACGGCAAAGACCTTCTGGGCCGCGCCGCCATTGATCGGCAGGCCGCTGGCGAGATTGATCTGCAGGGCCTGGAAGATGCCGGCGCATTCCGGGTCGGTGGTGCCGGACATGCAGCCGGCCGCGCCACCGCCGTCGTAGGACAGATCCGAGTTCTTGAACAGCTCGGCCAGATCGAGAACGATCTTCTGGGTGCTGGCGTTGAAGGCCGCGAAGGAGAAGTCCATCCGGTTGGGGTTGGTGCAGGCAGTCACGACACCCTTGGTGGGATCGCCCTTGCAACCGGTGGAGCCCAGGTGCACGTTCCAGGTGGTGGTGGTGCCGGTGGGGCGGGTGATCGGGGCGTCGGGCACGAACTCGATCTTGCTGAACTTGCGGCCGGACTGCCAGGACCAGGCCATCGAGGCGTTGGTCAGGAGGGGCGGCGTTGTTGCCGCGGTAGTGTCGCTGTGGTTGAGCGACACCTTGTCGGCATCAGCCGACTTGACCGGCACACCGAGGGTCAGCGCGACACCCACGTAGGTGCCGGGCGCAACCTTGCCGGCGATCGACTTGTAGGTCGTCACCGTTCCGGTGCTGGTGGGACACTTGCCGGTGGCGTCCTCGAAGTCGATGAGGGCGACGTCGCGGGACTGGTTGGCGTTGTCGTCGAGCTTAACCGGCACGGTGTTGCCCTGGGCGTCGATCAACAGCACGTTGGTGATGTAGAAGCGCAGATCCTTAACCTGACCGCTGGTGGCCTTCGTGCCAAGGCCCGTCAGCGCCACACCGCAGCTGACTGCTTGGCTGCCGGCAACCACGTCGAAGTCGATGTTGACGGTCTGGGTGGCGGCAACGGTGCTGCCTTTTTCGTAGGCAAGGATTTTCTTCAGCGTGTTGGGACTGTCGGCGGCAACGACGCCGGCGGTGGAGAAGGTGGGATTGCTCGTGTCGGCGGATGTAGCCTTCTGGACGGTCAGCGCATCCTCGGCCTGGGCCAGCAGCACCTTCTGCACGGCCTTGGGGTTGGTATCAGACTTGAGCGCGTCATAGCCCGCCTGCAGGGAAGCAGCGACGACCCGGGCCGCTTCGTGGGTTCGGGCATAGCGGCCGGCGGTGGTGGCATCGGTTTGCACCGCAGTGCCCTGGGCGGCCACGTAGTCGCTGAACAGGCTTACCGTGGTGTCGGTGATGGAGAGCAGCGTCTTGACCGTGCTCTCGGCCGTATCGATGCTGGCGCCGGCGACAACCTTCTGCTGGATCAGGGTAGTAAGAGGACTGACGAAGCTGCCCTTGCCAGCCGGGCTGGACAGGAAATAAGACTTGCCGACCGTGCCGGTGGGGTTGTCGCTGTCGATGGCGGTAGCCGGAACGCTGACCAGAACGGGGTACTTGGTTTCGTCGCCGGCGGTGATGCCGGTGAGGGTGTATTTGCCGCCATCGGTGGTGATGCCGGAGGGCTCGCCGCTGTCGCAAATGCTGTTGCCGTTCACATCCAGGCAGACCGTGGCCCCCTTCAGATAGCCATCGGCAACGGTTCCGGAGAGGGTGGTTTTCGGTGCTTCACTGCCACCTCCCCCTCCGCCACAGGCAGCAAGCAGGGCCGCGGCAAGACTGCCGAGGGCAAAGGTGGGGACCCTATGACGCATGACAAAATCCTCTGTTTCCGTTTGAATTGGAAACAGATTCTTGGCGCTCGCCCATGACAAGGCAATGCGACACAGTGTCGCAAGATTGTTTTGGAAGGTATTTCCGGTTGTGCCTCAGGCCAGGGTGGTGCTTGTGCCGGTTATCTCGCAGCGCCGCCGCTTGGCGGCGTACATGGCCTTGTCGGCATGGGTCAGGAGGCTCGCCGGATCATCACCATTGTCGGGATAAACGGCCATGCCGATGGAGCAGCCGATGCGCACATGGCAGTGGCCAAGGTTGATGGGCAGGGCAACGGCATGGGTGATCTTGATCACGATGGCGCGCAGGGCCGGCTCGTCGCCCATGCCGTTGAGCAGCACGGCAAATTCGTCGCCGCCGTAGCGGGCGACCATGTCTTCGCTGCGCAACACGCGGCGCACCCGGGCGGCGATGGCCTTGAGCACGATATCGCCGGCCTGGTGACCGTGGGTGTCGTTGATCTGCTTGAAGTGGTCGAGGTCGATGAAGAGCAGGGCGACCCGGTCTTTCACCTCCCGGGCACCGGACAGAGCGGCGCACAGATGACGCTCGAAGCGGTCACGGTTGAGCAGGGACGTGAGGCCGTCGTGGTTGGCCCGGAATTCGTTACGGGTGGCCCGTTCGTGGAACTCGGTGACATCCACCATGGTGCCGATAAAGCCGCTGATACGCTCGTTTTCGTCCCGCAAGGGACCAGCTTCGACGCGCATCCACAGGTACTTGCCGTCGGGGCGGGCGTAACGGACCTCTTCGGCAAAGCGGGTCGCCGATTCCACCGCCAGGCGCCAGCTGCTGCGCACGCGGGCCTGATCGTCGATCGGAAGCAGGTCAACCCACGGCATCCCCGCAATATTGTCGCGAGAATGGCCGAGGATTTGCTCACAACGTTCGTTGAGGAAGGTGCAGCAAGCCTGGCTGTCAGCTTCGAAAAGCCCGGCGGGGGCCTGGCGGGCCAGCTCACGGAAGCGCATTTCGCTGCGCTGGAGCTCGACCTGGGCGCGGGACAGGCTTTGCAGGTCATTGCGCAGTTGGCGCGCCTGCAGCTTGAGGAGGGCCTCACGACGCACGGTCTCGGTGACATCGCGGATCTGAAGCAGACAGCAGCGTGTGCCGTCGGCATCCACCGGGGTGACATCGATGGATTGCTTCATGCGCTCGCTGCGTTCGCTCCCAGGCGGAAAAAGAGGCAAGGGCATGGGATGCAGGGCATGGGAAAGACGGGCCGACCAGCCAAAATCGAGCGCCTCCCGCACCACCAGCACAACCCGCGGATCAATGTGATCGCCGAAAGCCCGGGCCAGGGTGAGGCCGGTGGCCTGGGCCACCGTGCGCTCGGCACGCTGCTCGATCCAGCGATTCCACAGGCGAATGTTCCCGCTGCTGTCGAGCAGAATCAGGCCGATGTCGACGCTGTCGCCGAGCAGGCTGCCGCAACTCATCACAGTACCGGGCTCTCGCCGGGCTCCGGCAGATGGAACAGGCGGCTCACCTGCGCCATGAAATTCTCGATGGACGGCACATCCATGATGAACAGGACGAAGCCCGACAGGTTGTGCGCAGCCATGCTCATGCCGATGCGGGCAACCAGGATCACGTCACTGGCGTCCTTGTCGTCGAGCAGGCTTGCCACCGTGCGTGACTGGACACGGGGCAGGGAACCGGTCATTTCCGTCTTGAACAGGTTGGCCAGGCTGCTCATGCAGCTGTTGATGATGATGTTGCCGATTTCGGCGAGGGCGTCCTGTTCGAGTTCGGTAATGTGCTGGATGGGGGTGTCGTCACCGAGCATGCGGCGCACGATCTCGAGGCTGCCGTGTTCCGGGAAAAGCAGCAGGGCATCGGTCTGGAAACCGCTGGCGGCGTTGAAATGCTGATTGATGCGGCACAGGCGCTCACTGGCACCGGCTGGCTGGGAGCTTTCCAGACGCTGGGTAAGGCCGTCGCGGGAAAGGATCTCGATGGTCGGCACGGAAAGCTCGATCTCTTCCCGCACGATGGCAGAGAAGGTTGCGGCAGCTTCACCAAGGGAGAGATTGAAGGCCTCGGTGAGCGCGTCCATTTCCAGCTCGGAAAAACTGCGCATGGGCTTAGTCCAGCAGTTTCAGAATGTCGCCGATGACCGCTTCGCCGATGGGCTTGCGGAAGAAGCGGACACCCAGTCCGGCAGCGCGCTGCTGGATCGCTTCCTGCACGTTGGCGGTCAGCAGGGCGAGCTTTGTGGTGGGGTGAAGGACACGGATTTTTTCAGCCAGATCCAGGCCGGACATACCGGGCATGTTCATGTCGAGGACAGCCAGGGCAGGGCAGACGTCGGTCAGCAGGGCGAGGGCGGCTTCGCCGTCGCCGGCTTCGAGCAACTGCAACTCGGGGCGCAGGCTTCGGATGACAGAGCAGCACAGCATCCGGGATGCACGACTGTCGTCGACAAGCAGGACCGTGATGGGAAGGGGCATGGCAGCGCTCCAGAGAGATACTTTGTTATTCTGCTTACGGCGGTCAATTTGCAAACTTTAGTGAATTTATGCACAAAGGATGTGTGCGATCCAGCCCTTCCGAGCCACCTCGGCGTCGTGTCTCCGAAAGCCTTGCTTTTCGGCGCGCCGGGTTGAATCATTCCTTCTCGCACCACGCCAGCTGCCACGAAGCCGGCTTCACACAAGGAGAAGACTGCATGTTCAAGGCCATACTCATCGAGAAAGACAATGCCGGCTACCGGGCCGGGCTCACCGAAATGGACGATGCCCGCCTGCCGGACGGCGACGTGACGGTACGGGTCGCCTATTCGAGCCTCAATTACAAGGATGGCCTGGCGATTACCGGCAAGGGGCCGGTGGTGCGCAGCTTCCCGATGGTGCCGGGTATCGACCTGGTGGGCACGGTCGAGGCGAGCAGTCATGCCGCTTACCAGGCCGGTGACACGGTGGTCCTCAACGGCTGGGGCGTCGGCGAAGTGCATTGGGGCGGACTGGCCCAGCGGGCACGTCTCAAGGGCGACTGGCTGGTGCCGCTACCGGCCGCCTTCACGCCGCGTCAGGCGATGGCCATCGGCACCGCCGGTTACACGGCGATGCTGTGCGTGCTGGCGCTGGAGCGTCACGGAGTGACGCCGGACAAGGGCGAAATCCTCGTCACCGGTGCCGCTGGCGGGGTGGGTAGCGTAGCGCTGGCCCTGCTCGCCAGACTCGGCTACACGGTGGTGGCATCCACCGGTCGGGCCGCCGAGGCGGATTACCTGAAATCCCTCGGTGCCGCCGAGATCATCGACCGCAACCTGCTCTCGGTTCCCGGCAAGCCCTTGGCCCGGGAGCGCTGGGCCGGCGCGGTGGATACCGTCGGCAGCCACACCCTGGCCAATGTCTGCGCGGCAATGAAGTACCGCGGCGTGGTGGCTGCCTGCGGCCTGGCCCAGGGTGCCGACCTGCCGGCCACGGTGATGCCGTTCATCCTGCGCGGGGTGACCCTCGCCGGAGTCGACAGCGTGTATTGCCCGCGTCCAGACCGGCTGGAAGCCTGGCAGCGCCTGGCCCGCGACCTGGACCCGGCCGTGCTGGAAAGCCTCACCACCGAGATCGGCCTGGGCGAAGCCGTTGCTGTCGCCACCGAACTGATGGCGGGCCAGGTGCGCGGGCGTGTCGTTGTGGACGTGAACCGCTAGGGGCAGGCTTCCGGGGCGGCGGAGCCGGGTGCGCCACCACTGGGGCTTTCCCTGATCTTCCGACACGCCGGCGCCGTGGGCCGGTAAGCTCCGGGCTCGCCCAATTGTCAGTGTCCCGGTCATGTCATCCCGTTCCGCGCCGTCTTCCATTTTTCTGCTCAGCCGTGTCTTTCTGCCCTTCGCGCTGGGCTATTACCTGTCCTACCTGCTGCGCACCGTCAATGCGGTGATATCGCCGGATCTGACCCGCGAACTGGGGCTGAGCGCAGCCGACCTCGGCCTGCTCACCAGCACCTATTTCTTCGCCTTCGGACTGGCCCAGATCCCTGTCGGAATTGCCCTCGACCGCTACGGCCCACGCCGGGTCGAGGCGGGGCTGCTGCTGATCACCGCCCTCGGCGGGGTGCTGTTTGCCACCGGTGAAAGCCTGCCGACGCTGGCGGGGGCACGCGGCCTCATAGGCCTCGGCGTGGCCGCCTGTCTGATGGCCGGGTTGAAGGGCTTTACCCAGTGGTTTCCGCGGGAAAAGATGGCCTCGATGACCGGCTACATCATGGCCAGCGGCGCGCTCGGGGCGGTGACGGCCTCGGCACCGCTGGAGGCAGCACTACCCTTCATCGGCTGGCGCGGGGCGTTCTGGATGGTCGCTGCGCTGGCTGCCGGCATCGCCGCACTGATCTTCTTCGCCATGCCGGAAAAGGACGACAGCACCCACGGTGGCGATCTGCAGCACGCCCTGCGTGGCGTGCAGGAAGTCTTGTCGGCGGGGCGTTTCTGGAGCTTTTCGGGCCAGGCGGCCTTCTTCACCGGTGGCTTCATGGCCTTGCAGGGCCTGTGGGCGGTGCCCTGGCTGATGCAGGTGAATGGCTACAGCCGGGGGCTGGCTGCGGATCACCTGTTCTGGCTCAACATCGGCATGCTGGCCGGCCAGTTGTCGATTGGCGCTTGGGCGACCAAGCTGGCGACGCGGGGCATCACGCCGCTGCGCCTGATGCAGATCGGCCTGTTCCTGACCATGGTGGTGGAAGCCCTGATCATCACCGAGCTGGGCCCGACGATCCCGCTGTGGTGCGCGCTGGGTATCGTGTCGGCCACCGGTGCGCAGATGTACGGCGTGGTGGCCGGGCTGTTTCCGCTGCACCTGTCCGGACGCGTTACCACCAGCATCAACCTGATGGCTTTTATCGGCGCCTTCGTGGTCCAGTGGGGCCTCGGCGGACTGCTCGACGGGCTGCGGGGCACCGGTGGCATGGGCGCCGCCGATTCCCTGCGGGTAGCCTTCCTGATCCTGCTGGCAGCGCAGCTCGCGAGTTTTGTGCCCCTCGCCCGGGCGGCGCGCTTCAAGCCCCACGGCGAGTTTTGAGGCGTCAGGTTTCCGCCTGGCTGCCGGCCAGACTGTATTCACCACGACCGAGGCGGGCCACCGCCAGCGCAAAACCGGATACGCCGCCCCCCTTGTAGAACAGGCACGGCTTGCCGACCCGTTTGCAGTGGGCTTTCACATGGTAATAGGCGTTGTGGCTGATGTTGTCAGTGGGGCACAGCACCGCATCGGCGCCTCGGATCAGCTCCGGCAGGCGTGACAGGGCTTCCTCCTGGCCGCCGTCGTGGTGGATCAAGCTGATACCAAGACGTCCGGCGAGCTGGCGATACTGAGCGAGCAGAGAAGCGCGGCCCCCCACATAGAGGATGCAGCGCTCGGTAAGGGCGTGCTCGCAGCCAGCGCAGTCATCGCCACCCGGCTTGTCGCAGCCGGCCGGCTCCATGGCCCGTAGCAGTTGTTCCAGCGCATCCCTTTCGGCGAGGGCGGAGTCGCGTTCGGCGGCAATGCGGGCGGTGTCCTCGCGAAGATCCTTCAGGTTGCGCTCGACTTCCCACACGCGTCCCGAAGCGCTCACCAGGGTGTCGTGGGTGGTTTGCAGGGCCATCAAGCGCTGCCCCATCTCGACGATCACCTGGCCGGACTCGAAGCGTTGCAGGCGTTTTTGCAGCGTGGCGGTTTCGGTGCGCAGACTCTCCTGCTCGGCGAGGCCGGCTTCGGCGGCGGCCAATTGACGGCGCAAGGCGGCGAGTTCGCGCTTGAGGCCACTTTTCAGTTCGAGATTTTCCTTTTCCAGATGCATCAGGCGGCGCGCATCGGCGGCCTGACCGGCACCCACCTGATGCGACAGCATGTGGATGTCCGCATAGGCCTGCTGCTGCGTTGCGACGGAGGCGGCCCGGTGGGTGCAAAGGGCCCACAGCGGGCCGGCCACGTCGCCACGGACCATGCTGTCACGCCAGCTGTGACGCAGCTCGGCGTCGCTCTTCAGCTTGGCAAACCGGTCGAGCCAGCTTGAGTACTTGCGGTCGAGGTGGCGCTGGATGGCTTCGGAGGCCGGGTTGCGGCTGCGCGACAGGCCAACGGCCTCGACGTGCAGGGCAAACTCGTCGTTCAACGGAGCGGCGAAGTGGAAGCGCCGGGCCAAGCGCAGCAGTTCGTCCATGGAAAGGCAGGTGCCGATGATCGGGCAGTGGTGCTTGTCGTCCAGGTCCCACAGCTTGGGGCGACGCACTTGCGTCCGGGCACCGGCGCTGGCGGCAGGCATATCGATGGCGACGAGGGCGCTGGCGTACTCGCTGCGAATCAGGGACTGCAGGTCCGATTTCCCGGACTCAGGGGTGAAGCACATGGCGGCCTCCCTGGTCGTCCTGCTCCAGGCGCTGACTGGCCCGGTCGCACAGTTCGCGCAGTTCCCGATCCAGATCCGGCTTGTCGGCAAGGCGGGCAAGCAGGTCGGCAGCCCGGCGAGCAGAGTGCGGGCAGCCGGTTTCGCCATAACTCAGGACCTGGCTCAGGGCTCCAGCCCACAGGCTGGCGTCCGTGCGTGGGGAGGAGGCGGGCAGGAGCCCGGTAACGTGTGCCATGCGATCACCCAATCTGGTAGATGAGAATGAATCGCAATATAGGCTGATTACCTCGATGTGTAAACGAGAATAATTCTCAAATAGGTAAGCAGATTTTTCCGGGCTTCAGCCGGAGCGGGTACGCACGCGGATGATGACGTCGACTTCTTCCAGCTGCAGTCCCGGCGGCAGGCTGGGCATGCCGATTACCTGCAGTTCATCGGCGGAGACGTCGGTGAGCTGCCCGTTTTCAGCGTTGTAGAGGTGGTAGTGGGGGCTGGTGTTGGAGTCATACACCAGGCGCTCCGGATCCACGATGAGCTCTCGGACCAATTTCTTCTCTCTGAACAGTTTCAGGGTGTTGTAGACGGTGGCGCGTGAGGTTTCGGGCACGCTCTGACGAACCCTGGCAAAAACCTGGTCGGCCGACAGGTGGGTTGGAAACGACAGCATTGCACGGACGATTTCGACCCGTTGTTGAGTTACCGGGATACCCGCCGTACGCAAGAGCTCGGTGGCCTGACTGATACTCATGGTTTCCATGGTCGATGCCTCCATCCGCGGAGCCGGCCACGACGGGCACCGGCTCCGGGCCGCGCTTATTCGAAGGGCTTCGGACGCGGGGTGGTGTTGCTCGAGGGCGGCAGTTGCGGCAGCTTGAAAGCGGGCTGGTCGCCGGTCAGGGTCTTCAGGAAGGCCACGATGCTGGCGTTTTCGTCAGCGGTGAACTGCTTGCCGAGCTGCAGGCGACCCATGGTGTCCACGGCCTGTTCAAGGGTGGCGGCTTCGCCGTCGTGGAAGTACGGATAGGTGAGTTCGACGTTGCGCAGGGTCGGCACCTTGAAGTTGAGACGGTCGGCGTCCTTGCCGGTTACCGCCGAGCGGCCTTCTGCCGGGCTGGTGGCCTTGTAGGCCTCGACAACGCCCATCTTCTGGAAGGACGTGCCGCCGAAGGCCGGGCCGTTGTGGCAGGCCACGCAGCCGCTGTTCTTGAAGAGGGCGTAACCGGCCGCTTCCCTGGCGGTGATGGCTTTCTTGTCGCCCTTCAGCCACTTGTCGAAGCGCGAGTTGGGCGTAACGAGGGTTTCCTCAAAGGCGGCAATCGCGTCGGTCACCTTGCCGATGCTCACTTCGTCGGAGCCGAATACCGTCTTGAACTCGGTCACGTACTGGGGAATGGACTTGAGTACATCCACAGCCAGTTCATGGGTGAAGGCCATTTCACCCGGGTTGGCGATCGGGCCGCCGGCCTGGGCCTTCAGGTCCTTGGCACGGCCATCCCAGAACTGGGCCAGGGCGAGACTGGAATTGAGCACGGTAGGCGCGTTGATCGGGCCCTTCTGCCAGTTGTGACCGATGGAGGTCTTGAGGTTGTCGGTGCCGCCCATCGACAGGTTGTGGCAGGAATTGCAGGAGATGAAGCCAGACTTGGACAGGCGCGGGTCGAAATAGAGCTTCTTGCCCAGCTCGACGAGCTTCGGATTGGTGACCTTGGCGGGCTGGATCGGGCTGACCGGTTCGGTGAGCTTGGCCGCCCAACCAAGGGAGCTGAGGCTGCCACAGGCGAATGCCGTGGCCAGGGCAAGGTGGGAAAGTTTCATGGGGACATCCTCCATACGTGCTGACGATAGAAATCGGGCAAGGCTTCTCTAGGGGATGACGGATGTTTTTTTAGAGTCTGTCTAAACCGCAGACGGATTGGACTCCTTCACTGAGCGCCGGATCTTGATCTGGGTCCTGGATTTTGCTGACGCAGCAGCCCTGGATTCAAAATGAAACGGGGCGTATCCCGGTCTCCCGGAACACGCCCCGCTCCTGCAGAAGCTGGCGCGGCTTACTTGACGGCAGGTGCAGTTGCAGCAGCGGCCGGAGCGGCTTCGGCCTTCACGGCGTCCGCCTTGGCGGACGCCTTCACTTTCTTGGCCTTCTTCTCGACCTTGGCCGCTTCGGTCTTCATCGGCTCGGCAGCCTTGGCAGCTTCAGCCTTCGGTGCTTCGACCTTCTTTTCCACCACGGCGGCGACCGGCTTTACTGCGGGGGTGGCAGCCGGCACAGCGGCGGGGGCCTGGGCGAAGGAGGCGGAGGCGAAACCGGCGGCGATGGCGAGGGCGATGATCTTCTTCAGCATATTCGTTCTCCTGATGGACAGTTTGTTCGTTCCGGATTGGCCTGATTGCCAACCCTTGCAGCGAATAACGTGGCCCATGTCCGCGGGTTGTCAGGGGAAATGTAAGGCCATGTTCATTTGTAACCGGCGGGAAGCCATCCGGCCTTCCGGGGGCGTCACCTTGGGAGTCCCTGCTGCGTCTGCTACAAACAGTGAATGGCCCCGTCGACTGGCTGGATCGAAGTGGGAGCCATCCGCAGAGTTCGTTCCCCATACCCAAAACGAAGGAGACTCCGATGATGAATCGACAAGCAGGTTTTCCGTGGCTCTTAGCCGGCGTACTGAGCCTGTCGGCACCGCTGGCCCAGGCCGATTTACTGGTGTATTCGGCGGATCTGACGCCCGAGATCACCGGGGCTACCGGTTCCGGTACGGCCACGGTGACGATCGACACGGTGCTTCACTCAATGCTGGTGAACGTCGTCTTCAGTGGCCTTTCCGGAGTGACGACGGCGGCCCACATTCATTGCTGCACGGCAGTCCCTGGCACGGGTACGGCCGGCGTCGCGACCCAGACGCCTACTTTTTCCGGCTTTCCCGGAGGCGTCAGCGCGGGCACCTACCTCAACACGTTTGACCTGACCCTGCCGGGCAGCTGGAACACGACGTTCGTGAATAACAACGGCGGCACACCGGCGCTGGCGGAGGCGGTCTTGCTGGCCGGGCTGGAGGACGAGCGGACCTACCTGAACATCCACACGAACCTGTTTCCCGGTGGAGAGATTCGCGGCTTTCTGGTTCGCAATGTCGCCGAACCGGGCTCGATGACGCTTCTGGGGCTGGCGGTCAGCGGCTTGATGATCACCCGGCGGCGAGGGCTCAGACCTCTGCCGGATCCACGTCCAGGTGCCAGCGCAGCTCCCGCGGGGGCTTGAGGGCCCACAGGTGGCGACTCCATTCGGTGAGGAAAGCCTGCAGGGCCGGGCGGGCCGGGGCTTCGACAAGAAGCTGGGCGCGCTCCCGGCGCGCCAGGCGGACCATGCGCATCGGTACCGGGTCAAAAACCTGCACGCCGTAGGCCTGGGCGAGGGGCATGGCGGCGGCGCGGGCGTCCTTCAGCCAGGCGATCGAGGTGGCCACTTCGGGCGCATTGGCGCACAGCAGGGCGTTGGCCGCGTAGGGCGGGAAGCGGGCTTGTTTGCGCTCCTCCAGCTGGAGGGCGGCGTAGCGGGCGAAATCGTGCTTTTCCAGGCACTTGTAGAGGGGATGGTCGGGGTACTGGGTCTGCACCATCACCTCGCCGGGCAGCTCGCCGCGCCCGGCCCGGCCACCTACCTGCATCAGTTGCTGGAA
>ERZ724524.296-NODE-296-length-32183-cov-18.087276_pt1 | contig 32183 bp, 28 predicted proteins | sample MGYA00376057_ERZ724524 | MGnify/ENA primary metagenome ERZ724524 (study PRJEB28724, sample SAMN07190888) | wastewater metagenome | isolation source: influent of sewage treatment plant in Hong Hong | place: USA: Christiansburg, Virginia | collected 2016-03-01 ...
AGTAGAGGGGAATCACAGCCAAGGCCGCAGTGATTGCGCTTTTTCGGGGTATTTCGCCTTGGCGACCCCTGTGCCATTGAGACTTGGCACGGCGTGAGCAGGCTTACGGCAACGCCCCAAACCGCTGCACCGCCGCCACAATGGCTGGGCACATCACATCTTGGTTTTGCGGGTTGGACGCATCGCGTTCGTCTTCGGTCACGGCTTCGGCGTGGTGCAGGGTGGGTTTGCGCCCAAGGGTCAGCAGCGAAGTGCCCAGCAGCTCGGCAAAGCGATAGGCGTGGGGAAAGCCCGCGTTACGTTTGGAGACAAAAATCGAATGTCCCGCGATTTTGCTCAGGGTGCGGTAGCTTGGGCCGTACTCGGTCATGATGCTTTCCAGCGAAATAAGAAGCTGTCTGGTTAATATCTACCGTGCTTGGTAAGCGTTATTTTTAGCATGGCGATGCGCACGAAATTCTCACCTATCGCAGTCAAGACCTCGACATCTTTTGCCAGCCGCCGAAAGTTGCCCAGCCAGGAAAAGGTTCGCTCCACAATCCACCGCTTCGGCAGTACCGCAAAGCCATCCTTGATCTTGGTTGAAATGTGACACGACCGGCGCAATACCTTTTCCACGAAGTTCACCGTCGTGCCGTGCTAGCCCGCATCCGCCGAGAATGATCGGATTGTCAGTCATTTTTCCAGCACGCGAGCCAGTAGAGACGGCGCGGCCTTGGTATCGTGCCGGTTGGCGGCATGAACCTGAACATGAAGCAGATTGCCCAGTGAATCGACCACAATATGGCACTTGCGCCCTTGGTTTTCTTGCCACCATCTCGGTTGGCAACATCCGCCACTGACAGCCATTTTTGGTCAGGTCAAAAACAAGATTGCTACGCAATCCGTGCTATTGATCCTCGCCCTGAAGGACGGGGCTTTCCGCACGCTGGGTTGCACAATCTGGCCATCATTGCCGCGCAGGATGTGTTGGCGGAACAGGCACTGGATGCCGCCACGCCGACACCAAATCTGACGCACGCCACACATTTTGCGTTTGTATCTGCCGCAGTTACTGGAAGACCTAGCATCGATCGACAGGATTGGGCCGGCCTTGTTTGCTGGAATTGCTGGGCAGATCAGCAAACGACGGCCTGGCAAGCCCGCGCCGCCACGTAAGTCGAACCGGAGGAAGCCACGCCGTGGCCGAGCTTATAAATGAGGGTATGGTCATGCTATATCGCTATTTTCGCGGCAGTGCCCTACGGGGCACCCCTCCACAGAGGGGAATAAAAGCCAAACCCACTGCGGCGGTGTGCGTTGCCAGTGGCGGGGGATAACCGCCAAACCTGCGGCCTACTGCCGTCAAAGCACATCCGCAAACCCCTTGCGGGTCTTGTGGAAAAATAGCCCGCCCAGCCACGCAAAGCCCATCGCCAGCACAAAATACAGCAGCAGCGCATCAATCCTTGGCCATTCGCCTTGCAGCAGCACCACGCGGGCTTGTTCAATAATCAGCGTCAGAGGGTTAAATGCCATCCAGTGCTGCAGGGCGGGGGACAGCGTGCTGACCGAGAAAAACACCGGTGACAGAAACATTGCCAAGTTGACCACCATCCCCATCATTTGGCCGACATCACGGATAAACACGCCCAAGGCCGACAGCAGCCAGCACAACCCCAGCAACATCGGAATCAGCGGCAACAGCACCAGCGGCAAAGCGATGGCGGTGACCGGCAAGCCGCCGCGCACGCCAGTCGCCACCGCCAGCAGCACCACCCCGCTAATCAGCAGGTGAAAGCAGCCAGACAGCACGCTAATCCACGGCAAAATCTCCAGCGGAAATACCACTTTTTTGACCAAATTGGGCTGGTCCACAATCAGGCGTGGCGCACGGCTGGCGACTTCGGCAAACAGGTTAAACACCATCAGCCCGACAAAAATCTGCAAGGCGAACTCCAGCCCACCGCCTGCCTCTGCCCCGGGCCACCGAGCCTTAAACACGCCGACAAACACAAAGGTATACACCCCCAGCATCAGCAGCGGGGTGATAAACGACCACGCCAGCCCAAACAGCGACCCCCGATACCGCCCTAGCACCTCGCGGCGAGAAAACTGCCAAATCAGCGTGCGGTGGCGGACAGGCAACAGAAAAGAAAGCGGCAACATAAATACGCCTTGGAAAGACTGAAACAGAAGGCGTGGATTGTAACCGGACAGGTGAAACGCGGGGCGACCGTGCAGCGCAGGACCTCTACCGTAGCTTCCCCACCCGCTATGCCCGTTTTGTTGGGCAGTGGCCAAGACGGGGGAGGGGGATTCAGAAGGGTGTATTTGTGGCGCAGTTGTCTTGGGTAACCGTGCCGCAATTTGTTGCGCTGCACACACTTTCCTACAGCGGGGCGACTGACGCGCCTAGAATCGCTTTTTCTTCCCCTTGCGGCTCACGCCCCCCTTCTCCATGACGGCTTCCCCACCTGTTATTTCTCGGCTTCGGCTGACCTGTGCTTTTGTCGCGCTATACCTGATTTGGGGCTCCACCTATCTCGCCATCCGCATCGGCGTAGAAAGCTGGCCGCCGCTGCTACTGGCCTCGCTGCGCTTTTTGGTGGCAGGAAGTGTGCTGTATGCCGCGCTGCGACTCACCGGCACGCCCGCACCGACCGCACGGCAATGGCGGGATGCCGGTGTGGTCGGCGTATTGCTGCTGACAGTGGGCAATGGGGCCGTGTCGGTGGCCGAAAAGACCGTGGCCTCTGGCGTAGCAGCTTTGGCTGTCGCCACCGTGCCGCTGTTTACCGCAGCGTTTGCCCGCTTATTCGGCCACCGCAATACCCGCTGGGAATGGGCGGGCATTGTGCTGGGCTTGCTGGGGATGGGGCTGTTGAACTTGGGCGCGAACCTCCAAGCCAGCCCCCAAGGTGCGGCGTTGCTGCTGTTGGCTTCGGTGAGCTGGTCGTTTGGCTCGGTGTGGGGCAAGCATCTGGATTTGCCCAGCGGAGGGATGGCTTCGGCGGTGGAAATGCTGGTGGCGGGGGCGGTGTTGGCGGGGGTGAGTCCGCTACTGGGCGAAGTGCTGCCTGCCCATATTCCGGCCACCGGCTGGTGGGCTTTGCTGTATTTGGTTGCGTTTGGCTCGCTGATGGGGTTTACCGCCTATGTGTTTTTACTCAAACACACCCGCCCTGCTGCCGCCACCAGCTATGCCTACGTCAACCCCGTGGTGGCGGTGTGGCTGGGCGTGGTGTTTGCGGGGGAGCAGGTGGGGCAGGTCGAAATCGTGGCAATGGGGGTGATTCTTGGCGCGGTAGTGTTGATTGGTTTGCCGCAATGGTGGCGGCGCGGGCGTGATGTGCCCGCCAAGACCGCAACCACCGGAGGGGGGCGGTAGCATGGCGCAAAAGGAAAAGGGGCGGGGGCGGGTTAATTACGCCGCCCCCGCCCCCTTGGGGTCTCGCCCTATTCCCACTAGGCAGGAACGCTGGTTGGTAGTTTTTTGGGGAAGGTAAATTGTTTTTTTGCGGTGGTGACGCGCTCGGCAACAGCTTCGGCATCGTAGTCTGCCAGCCAGCAATCCAGCACCTCTGGGGTCATGGATTTGGCCAGCCACCAGCCTTGCAAATAGCCACAGCCGTGGGCGGTTAAAAAGGCAAACTGCGCGTCAGTCTCCACCCCTTCGGCTACCACATCCAAGCCCAATGAGTGCGCCATCACCAAGATGGTTTCGACAATGGTGCGGGCGTGGGGGTCACTGCCCAAATCTTTGACAAACGAGCGGTCAATTTTCAGCTCGTTAAATGGCAGCTGCTTGAGGTAAGACAAGCTGGAATAGCCGGTACCAAAGTCATCAATCGACAATTGCACGCCCATTTCACCAAACTGTTTGAGCGTATCCAAGGCGGCACCGATGTTCTCCATCAGCGCACTTTCGGTCAGTTCCAGCTCCAGATAATGCGGCTCTACGCCATGCTCGGCAAGGGCTTGTTTGACATCGTTCATCAGCCCGACGTGGCGCAGCTGCAAGGTAGACACGTTGACCGCCACTGACAGCATCAGCCCTTGTTTTTGCCATACAGCCAATTGGCGGCAGGCTTCGTTCAGCACCCATTGCCCAATCGGCTGAATCAGCCCTGTTTCTTCGGCCAGCGGGATAAATTTAACGGGTGAAATCCAGCCTAGCTTGGGGTGTTTCCAGCGCAGCAGGGCTTCTACCGCGCTAATGCGTTGGGTGGTCAGGTCGAGCTGAGGTTGGTATTCCAACAATAGCTCGCCGTTTTCGATGGCTTTGCGCAGGTCTTTTTCGAGGGCATGGCGTTCTTCCACGGCCAATTGCAAGTCTTCGCTATAAAACGCCGTACACGCGCCGCCCATCCGTTTGGCTTGGGTCATGGCGAGGTCGGCGTGTTGCAGCAGTAGGGTGGGGGTGTTGCCGTGGATGGGGTAGGTGCTAATGCCCACCGAGGACGAAATGGACAGCTCGTAAGCCCCCACACGGAACGACTGCGCCAGTTGTTCCACCAGCATTTGTGCCAGCCGCTCGGCTTCTTGCGGGACAAGATGGGGGACGAACATCATAAATTCATCCGAAGCCTGCCGTGCCACCACGGCTTCGTCGCCCACTAGCCCAGAGATACGGGTGGCAACTTGGCGCAACAGGGCATCGCCGACTTTGTGCCCAAACATATCGTTAATGGGCTTAAATCGATCTAGGTCGATAAAGAACACGGCCAGCGGGGTTTGGTGGGTGCGGCACAGTAGAATTTCGGGCTCTAGCCGCTGCATAAAGGCAAAGCGGTTGGCGAGGCCGGTCAGGTCGTCATGCTCGGCAAGGTAGCGAATGCGTTTTTCGGCAGCCAGACGCTCAGTCATATCGGAGCACAGCAAAATATAATGACTGACATGGCCCTCGTCGTTAAACGCGGGCGCACAAGACAGCCAGATGGGAAATTTGCTGCCATCACGCCGTGGCATCCAGTGCTCACCCTGCCAGCGACCTTCACGCGCCAATGCCGCCAAAATCAGGGCGTTGCGGGCATCGGCTTGGGGCACAAAGGGCTCGGGGATTTGTCCTGCGAGGGTTAGTATGTCCCAGCCGGTTTGTTGGGTAAACGCGGGATTAACCAAGCACACCCGAAACTCGGGGTCGGTCACCACAATGCCTTCGGAGCTGCTGGCGTACACCGCAGCGGCCAGCCGCTGTTCAATGGCAGCCTGTTTGCGCTCGGACAGGTCGCGCAACATGCACCAGCCGCCACGGCGAATACCGGCACTATCCGCCAAGCGCATCACCTTCAGGGCGATAGGGCGGGTGCTGCTGTCCTCATGGGCGAGGAGCAGCTCAAACTCTTCGGTATGGCCGCGCTGCTCAAGCTGCTGCTGCAATGCTCCCGTCCACGTCGCCAAAGAGGGCGCGGCCAATAACCACTGGAAGGGCTTGCCCACCAAGAGGTCGAGCTCGTGCCCAGAGAGGCGGCGGAAGCTGGGGTTGGCATCCAAAATATTGCCCGCATCGTCAATCAGCACAATGCCATCGAGGCTAGATTCAAACAGGGCGCGGTAACGGGCGGAGGATTCGGTGATTTCTTGCTGACGCTCGGCCAGTTCGGTTTGGTGCGCGACCAACCGGCCAGCCATGTCATCGACCGCATCGCTCACCTGCGCCAGCTCATCCCGCCCTTTGAGGGCGACGCGCACCGCCAAGTTACCGTCACGCATCATGCCAAGGGTGTTTAGCAGCTGTTTAATGCGCTGGTAAAAAGACAGGTGGAACAGGGCGTAGATGCACACGCACACCACAAAAATCGCCAGCCAGTTAATCATGGCGGCGTTGAGGGATTCACGTTCGGCGCGGGCTTTGGCTCGGGAAAGATCGTGACGCAGCACAATCGCGCCCAGCTTGGTGGCGCGGAGTTCGCCTCTTTTTGGGGCGAAGAGCACACGAGTAAAGGCTTCGACCTGTTTGCGGTCGCTGGCCAACTTAATCGCGCTAATGTCGGATTTATGCGCATGACCCATCACATCTGCCCCCAAGCCCAAGGGTAAGGCTTGGTAGCGTAGTCCAACCCATTCAAAGCGGTTGGCTGCCCGCACAATGCCGCCTTCGTCAATGACCAGTAGGGCGGTGATATTGGGGCTGGCACTAATCATCGACACCATACGTTGTACGGCAGGGAGGTCGTCGGTGAGGAGGCTATCAGCCACCAGCCCGTGGAGCTGCTCAAGGTCAGCAGAGACCGACTCTAGGGCTTGTTGCTCGATACGGGCATTGCCAATATTAACGCTTTGCCACACACCCAAACCCAGCATGGTGGTCAGCAAAAATAGCAAGGCCAAAGGCACGATCAGGCGCAGCGAGAAGTGGTAAAGCAAGCTCGCCATCATGGTGTGGCCTCCCGTAGGGTCACACACGCCCCATGCCATATCGTCTTACTCCGCAAAAAGGGGCGGCGGAAAGAGGAGGGGAAACGCAAACCTGTACGGAAGGCAAAAGCAGTCATCATGTCGGCACAAAACTCTTGATGAGGGGAAGGGGGGCGAGAGCAACCGTAACACCCCTACTTAAGGTGTGGGTGATTCTACATGCCACGCCCTTAAAATGCCTCTAACTTTCCACGGACAAGGTCAACGTACCGTTAATAATCACCAAACCGTGCTTGAAGTGCCGCCACCGCCGCCAACGCCGCTGTTTCGGTACGCAAAATGCGGGGGCCTAGCTTGAGGGGGACAAAGCCCCGTTGCAGCGCGGCGGTTTCTTCATCGTCGGTCAAGCCGCCTTCGGGGCCGGCCAGCAGCCACGCAGCAGCAGGGGGCGGCAGGGCAGCCAGTCGGCCTTCGCCAGTGGGGGACAGCATCAGCCGCGCCGCCGTGTCGTCTGCGAGGCTGTCTAGCCATGCCGACAACGACAAAATAGGCCGCACCACGGGCAACACATTGCGGCCACACTGTTCACACGCCGACTGCACAATCTCTTGCCAACGGGTCACGCGCTTGTCAGCACGGTCGCCAGAGAGCTTGACCACCGCCCGATGGGTGGCCAGTGGCTGAAACACACTGACCCCCATTTCCACGCCTTTTTGCAGGGTGAACTCCATGCGGTCTCCGCTAGACATGCCCTGCGCCAAAAATAGCGGCAGCGGGGATTCGCGGCTGATGACAGATTGGGCGGTGATGTCCACCTCGGCCGTCCGCCGGCCAACGTGCCGCAAAATAGCGGGGTATTCCGCTCCGTCGCCATTGAAGAGGGTGAGGCTGTCGCTCTCGGTCAGCCGCCGGACGTGCAAGTGGCGCACCACGGCATCGGGCAAGGTCAGGGCGGTGTGGGGGTGCAGCGGGGTATCAACAAAAAAACGGGGCATGATGGGGTGTCGTATTGAAAGCGGCTATTGAAGCGGGTATTTTGCCAGCACTCGCCCAAACAAGGCAGAGAACCGCACGCTGCCCACGCCAAGCAGCCCATACCGCCGATGTCACGCACCGCGTGACCCAAAAGGAAACCCCGCCCACCATGCAGGTTGTTGACCACGTTATCCAAGCCGTCCGTGACATCGCCGAAACCGCGCTGATGCCCCGTTTTTTGCGGGTCGGCTCTTCACGCAAGGAGGATGGCTCGTTGTTTACCGAAGCCGACCTTGCCACCCAAGAAGCCCTTGCCGCCCGCCTGCCCACCATTTTGCCCTACCCCGTGTTGGGCGAAGAAATGACCCCCGCCGAACAAGAAGCCCTGTGGGCAGCCAATCCCGATGGGCTTTGGGTCGTGGACCCGATTGATGGCACCACCAACTTTATTCACGGCTTGCCTTACTTTGCGATTTCTGTCGCCTTGGTGCAAAACGGCCGCAGCGAGCTGGGGGTGATTTTTAACCCCGTCTCCAACGAAATGTTTTATGCCCGCCGAGGGTGTGGTGCTTACGTTAACGGCACACGGCTGCCGCTCAAACACGCCCCCAGCAGCATGGGCGACACCATCGCCTCGATTGAGGTGAAATATCTGCGCAGCGGGCGGCTGTCTAACCGCGTCAACAGCCTTGCGCCGTTTGGCAGCCAGCGCAATCTGGGGGCTTCCACCCTTGATTGGTGCTATTTAGCGGCGGGGCGATTTGACCTGTATTTGCACGGCGGACAGCGGCTGTGGGACTACGCCGCAGGGGCGTTGATTGCCGCCGAAGCAGGGGCGCAAATGTGTACGCTCGACCACGACGACTATTGGGACGGAAGTGCCTTGTGGCAGCGTTCTGCTGTCGCGGCCATTACCCCAGAGTTGTTTGCCCAATGGCACCGTTGGATACGCGCCAACCAATAAGAAGCTATTTACGATCTGCGACACTCGGGTGATCCTGCGTTGAAATTGGCAAAAAATGCTCATTGACCGCATGTCAACTCCGCTTTTTTTGCCAATTTCGCCTTGGCTGACCCGTCGTTCGCGAGTTCGTAAACAGCTTCTAAGCCGCGCGGTGCTTTCCGCTCTCTTTAGTTCAAGTCAGTAAGGTGTTTCGATGAATGGTATGCGTCTGTTGTGTCGTGGGCTGCCCTTGTGGCTTGGGCTGCTGGGAGGGATGCCGCTGGCGGCGCACGCCCAGCCGGTGTTAACCGAGGTGGTGTGCCACCTGAGCTACGGCGGCGAAACCAAGCCGCTGCGCTTGCGTCCTGTGGCCTCACCCTATGCGGTGGAAGCGATAGAAGTGGGCTCGTATTTTTTGCTGCGCGGCGTGTGGCAAGCCCAACCGGCTGACCTGAGCAGCATCAAGCTTTACACCTACGCCGCCAAAGACGAGGGCGCGGTGCTGCTGCACCAAGCCAGCTATCCCGTCCCCACCCGCCCCCAGCGCGGCGGCTTTACCGGCCAGCACAGCGTGTACGAACCAGTGCGTGATGGCGAGTTGCAGTATTGGTGCGAAGGGGTGTTTTCTGCGGGGCAGGGGCGGTAAGCGGTGGTTCAACTGGACAGCCACCTCCCCCGCCAGCCGCCTCAGGGTGAGCGGAGCGGCGTAACCCGCTACCAAGACCGCCAAATCCAAATCGCTGTCTGCGCCCGCCGTCCCTTGAATTTGGCTGCCAAAAGCATACACCGCCAATAAATCAGGCACCCGCACTTGCAAAGTACGGAGAATCGCCGTGCTATCCACCCGCCACCTGCGCCGCGTAAAACCCCGCCAAGGTCTGCCCCTGACAACGGGGGGCGAGGTGGGCGAACAGGGCTTCTAGGTCGGCGTAGAGCTGTTCAATCGAAGCCTCATCCCGAAAGGTCGGGCTGCCGCCGGGCATAAATTCTGACGAGTGCAGCATAAATTCGAGGTGATTTTGCCCGCTGGCCAAGACCGCATCGGCCAGCCCTATCATCTCTTGGGCATTGCCGCCACGGGGGCGCAACCAGCGGCGGGTCGGGGGCTTGGTTTTGCCGCGCAGGGTGTTCAGCCCCTGTTTCAGGCCATCCACCCACGCCGGATATTTGGGGCGGATGGTCATCGGCACTTGCAGCAAAGTCGGCGTACCGGCGGCCACGGCGGCTGCCGACAGCGGTTGGTCGAGCTGGTCCAAGTCCATCCAATACGCCTGCTGTGGAAAAGCCGAATAGTCCGTCCCCCCCGTACCAGCAGGGTTGCCCAGCGTGGGTCGCCAATCGACCCCAGGCGTGACCGAGCAATCCACCTGATAACCAAATTCATACAGCAAACGGGCATAGGTGGCGTTAAATGCCCAGCGACCGGCGCGGTGGCTGCGCATTTTTACCCCGAAGGTGTCTTGCAGCAGGTCGGTCATCAGCGCGATTTTGTCGCGCATCACCGGCTCGGCGTATTCAATCAAATAGGGCTTGGCGCGGTCATCGTTGGCGGTCAACGGCAGCAGCGGCGGGCTGTTCCATGCGTGCAAGTGCATCCCGATTTCGCCGACATCACGGGCAATCACATCCCGCGCAAAGTCTTGGTAGGCGGGGTCTATCGCCATTTCGTAGTTGGTCAGATAGCACGGGGCAAACTGGTAGCGTTCGCACAGGGCTTGGAAGCGCGGCAAAAACAGCGCGTTGCGGGTGGTGACCTGATTCACTTCGCCCCAAAGATTGTCGCCTTCGGTGTCGATGGTCAGGATAAAACGGGGGCGGGTCGTCATACGGTAAAACCTCCTTCTGCATCGGCAAGGGCAAGGTAACGGCTGACCACGGTGTCGAGGGCAAAGCGGTCGAGCTGGGCAGCGGTGGGCTGTGGCGGAGCCGCCAGTACAGCATTCAGGGCACACGCCAAATCGGATGCGGTCAGGTCACTGAGTCCCCGCGCCAAATCGCCGGTCAAAATCTCGGCGGGGCCGTAGGGGCAACGGGTGCTGACCACCGGCGTACCGCAGGCAAGGGCTTCCACCAGCACATTGCCAAAGCCTTCAAAGTCGGAACTGAGCACCACGGCTTGGGCGGCGCGAAGATACGGGTAAGGGTTGGCAACAAAACCCGCCCACACCACTTGGTCGGCCACACCGGCATGGGCAGCGGCGGCCTGCAGCCGTGCGGTGTCGGCGGGTGCGCCCTGCCCCAGCAGCACCAGTTTGCCCTGATAGCCGCTGCACTTGACCGCCTCAAACAGCCGGTCGTGCCGCTTGACCGGATGAAACCGCCCCACATGCAGCAAAAACGGCTGCCCATCCAGCGGACAAGGGGCTTGGGCGGCGGCGCGGATGGCGGCAAAGTCAAACGGATTGGGCAGGGTCACGGCTTGGGCGGGCTGGGCGCCACAGGCGGCGTGGAGGTCGGGCAGCAGTCCCGCCGACACGGTCAGCAGCTTGCAGCGGTGATAGGTCTGGTAAAGCTGCCGCCGTTTCAGCCAGCGCGACACGCCGCGTTTGCGGGTCAGCTCGGCAGAAATCGCCCCGTGCAAACAGTGCCATGCCCGCCCGCGCAGGCTGGGGCAATGCGCCACAATCCGGTCGGTTTTGGGCAGGCTGGCAATGACCAAATCCAGCCGTTGCTGGGCAAAGTGTTGGCGTACCCAGCGGTCAAGCTGGCGGGCGCGGCGGGCAATTTCGGTTTGGCGGCGCAGCGGGCCGGTGTAGTCGTCTACCAGCGTTTCGACCTGCACCCCAACCGGCAGGGCATAGGCACAGGCTGCCCGCAGCAGCAGCAAGGTGACGGCATGACCCCGCGCCGCCATTGCTTCGGCTAGGGTGAGGACGACTTTTTCCGCGCCGCCGCCCGCCAAGCCATCAATAATCAGCAGGATGGTTTTAGGCGGCATCGTCGTTCTCGGCGGCAGGGGGCAAGGCCAGTAACGCCTGCACGGCAGCCAGCACCGGTGCCACGGGGATGTTGACCAAATAGCGTTCGGTGGTGCCGGTGTCCACCGCATCGGGGTCGATCAGGTCGCCGTAGTCCGCCGCGTGTATCAGCCGGTAGCGGGTTAGCCAAGGCCGCCATTCGTTGACCTTGCTCGGACCAAACAAGGCCACGGTGTCTTTGCCCAGCGCAGCAGCCATATGCATCGGCACCGAATCCACCCCCAAAAACAGCCGTGCGCCGTCAATCGCGGCGGCGAGGGTATTCAGCGACAGTTTGCCGGCCAAGGAGTGCACACGCGGCGACTTCACCCGCTGCAAAATGGCTTCGACCAGCGCGACTTCTTGGGGGTCGGGGGCACAGGTCAGCACGAGGCAATGCCCCGCATCCGCCAACGTCTGAATCACTTCGGCAAAGCGGTCGTCTTCCCAGCACTTAAAAAACCAGCGCGAAGCCGGATGCACCAGCAGGTATTCGCCCTGCACCCCGAGCGAGGCCAGCAGCAAGCGCACGCTGGCTTGGTCGGCCGGTCGAATCGCCATAATGCAGCGGCGTTCTTCGCCTTGCGCAGTAATGCCCAGCGGGGTCAGCGACAGCAGGTTTTGTTCTACGGTGTGGCAGGTATTGCTGGCCGCCAGCGGAGCCAGTTGGGTAAACAGCCGTGCCCACGGGGCGGTGCGCCGTTTGGGGTAGTCAAAGCCGATGCCCTGTTGCTGGCCGCACAGCCGCGCCAACACCGCGCCATTCCACTGGTCGGACAGATGTATCACCCAGTCGTAGCCTTGGCGGTAAAGCTGCCAGCCAAGGGACAGCTCGGCGCGGCGTTTGGTCAGGCCGCGCAGCTGGCGATTGAGGGTGTAAACCGTGTTGAGGTCGGGGTTGCCTGCCAGCATGGGCGCGGTTTCGTGGTACACCAGCATGTCGATTTGGGCATCGGAAAACCGGCGGCGCAGGGTGTGTGCCACCGGTGTGGCCAACAGCACATCGCCGTGGTGGCGCAGCTTAATCAGCAGTATCCGGCGGGGGGCGGGCAGGGGAAGCCTAGGGGGGGAGAAGGTCAAAACGTTACCGTCCGCAGCAAGGGGGTTTCAATCGCCCATTGGGCTTTGTATTGGCTGGAATTGCGCCCCAGCGAGTAGCGCAGCGGCAGCCCTTTTTCGGCGGCGGCGGTGCTGGCCTGCTGGATATTGAGCCACATCAGCAGCGTACCGAGGCCAAATTCGGCATGGCGCGGGTCGATGCCGCCGTTGATGGCTTCGATGGTATAGGCGCGGGTGGTTTCGCTTTTAAGCAGCAACTGAAAGGCCACCGGCACGTCGTGCAGGGTCAGCACATGTCCCATCAGCAGCGGTGCCAGTCCGGCAAATAATAGCGGCAGGTCGGCGGCTTGGGGATGGGGGGCTTGCCAGCGTAAGGCGTAGAGCTGGGCATACAGCGCGGCAAGGTCGGCGGCGGTGTAATCGGTCAGCGGGCGCACCGCACCGCCGGCCTCGATAAACTGCCTCACCTCTTTGGCGCGGCGACGGCGGGACTGCGATGACATTTCTGCCACACTCTTGGCAAGGCATACCGTCCGCCCACGGTTGCGCCCCGAGACATTGGCCAATTGGTCGGCGTGCAGCGCGGAAATAAACTTGCTGCGAAAGCCCAGCCACAGTTTGGGCTGTGTCACACCGGTGTCTTGATGGAGCGGCAAAATCAGCTCGGGCGAGCCAAAATCAAACCGCTGCTCAATGCCCAAGCGGCGTAGGGCTTCTTTGTCCCCCGCGAGGTAAGCCCCCCAAGTGGCAATGCCCGCCCGCCAGCCGCCTTGGCCATCAGGTTTGCCCCAAAACTGGGCGGGGCAGTCGGCGTGCTGGGCAATAAACGCCAAAAAATCAGGGTGCGTACCCACACTGCCGCCCAACTGGCTGTGCAGTTGGCGATAAAGTGTGGCAGAAATGGGCTGCCAGAAGGCAGAACGAAGAAAAAGCGTCATAATACCCAGCTAGTTAAACCCAGCGCGTCTAGTTTGTCTGCTGCAATACACAGTCTGGCATCCCGCAGGCGCACCAACCCAGACCCCCTTTTCTTTCGTATTGAATGCCTTTTTTTGGCGGCTATGGACGAAAGAAAACCCCCTATTTTGAGAGGTGGCGATTGTCTCATACCCGAACTATTTCCGTGATTGGCCTTGGCTACGTCGGCTTACCGGTAGCGGTGGCGTTTGGTAAACATGCCCGTGCGATTGGCTTTGATATTCACACCGCGCGTATTGCCGAGCTGCAAGCGGGCTACGACCGCACCGGCGAAGTCACCGCCGAAGACTTGGCGGCCACGAACATCACCTACACCCACGAAACTGCCGTGCTGCGTGAGGCTGATTTTCACATTGTGGCCGTGCCCACCCCAGTGGACGATGCCCACCAGCCCGACCTGACCCCTGTTGAACGCGCCAGCGAAACCGTCGGTGCCGCGCTGAAAAAGGGCGATATTGTGGTGTACGAATCCACGGTCTACCCTGGCGTGACCGAAGAGATTTGCGTGCCGATTTTGGAGCGCGTCTCGGGTCTGCGCTGCGGCGTGGACTTTACCGTGGGTTACAGCCCCGAGCGCATCAACCCTGGCGACAAAGAACACACCTTTACCAAAATCAAAAAAGTGGTCTCGGGGCAAGATGCTGCCACGCTGGAGATTGTCGCTGCCGTGTATGCCTCGGTGGTGACGGCTGGGGTACACAAAGCCGCGTCCATCAAGGTGGCCGAAGCCGCCAAGGTGATTGAAAACACCCAGCGCGACTTGAATATTTCGTTGATGAACGAGCTGGCGGTGTTGTTTGACGTGATGGGCATCGACACCCTCGACGTGCTCGAAGCCGCAGGCACCAAGTGGAACTTCCTCAAATTTAAGCCGGGCTTGGTGGGCGGGCATTGCATTGGGGTGGACCCATATTACCTAACCCACAAAGCTGAAAAGCTGGGCTATATCCCGCAAGTTATTTTGGCCGGTCGGCGGATTAACGACAGCATGGGCAAGTTTATTGCCGACCGCACCATTAAGCAGATGATTCATGCTGGCGCGTGCATTTCGTCTTGCACCGTCACCGTGCTGGGGCTGACGTTTAAAGAAAACTGCCCTGACCTGCGTAACTCCCGCGTCATCGACGTGATTAAAGAGCTGCGCGAATTTGGCATTGCCGTGCAGGTGTGTGAACCCCAAGCCGACCCGACCGAGGCCGAAGAAGAATACGGCGTGCACCTCACCCCGATGGCCGACTTGGCCCCTGCCGATGCGGTGGTGGTGTGCGTGGCACACCGCGAATTTGCCGCATTGGACATCGCGGGTTATCGCGCCTTGCTCAAGCCTGATGCCACGGTGTTGGTCGATGTAAAAGGGATTGTCGATAAAGCTGCAGCTGAGGCGGCGGGCTTGCGTTTTTGGCGGCTTTAAACGCAAAACACGGCGCAGCCACGCTAAAATGGGCGACACTTGAGTGTTGCCCATTTTTTGCGCCTTTTATTATTGTTAGAGACCCCCACCCATGACTGCTTACGCCGACTTACGTACCACACTGGCCGCCACCCCCCGTACTTGGCTGGTAACCGGCTGTGCCGGATTTATTGGCAGCAACCTGCTGGAAGCCCTGTTGCGCTTAGGGCAAAACGTGGTGGGATTGGATAATTTTTCCACCGGCTACCAAAGTAATCTGGACGAAGTGCGGGGCTTGGTCGGTGAAGCCGCATGGGGAAATTTTCGCTTTATCGAAGGCGACATCCGCCACCCCGCAACCTGTGACGACGCGCTGGCAGGGGTCGATTACGTGCTGCACCAAGCCGCGTTGGGCAGCGTGCCCCGCTCGATTGATGACCCGTGGAACACCCACGACACCAACCTGAACGGCTTTATGCGGATGCTGATTGCGGCGCGGGATGCCGGCGTGCGGCGGTTTGTGTATGCCGCTTCCAGCTCCACCTATGGCGACCACCCTGGTCTGCCCAAGGTCGAGCACACCATCGGCAAGCCGCTGTCCCCCTATGCCGTCACCAAATACGTTAACGAGCTTTACGCCGAAGTGTTTGTCCGCACCTACGGCATTCAGGCGGTGGGGCTGCGCTATTTCAACGTATTCGGCCCTCGCCAAAACCCCAACGGCGCGTATGCAGCGGTGATGCCCAAGTGGTTTGCCTCCTTGCTAGAAGGCGAGCCGGTGTATATCAACGGCGATGGCGAAACCAGCCGCGATTTTTGCTTTATCCAAAACGTGATTCAGGCGAACTTGCTGGCCGCCACCGTCGATACCCTGCCCGCCTTTGGCAATGCCGTCGAAGCCAACGCACTGGCCATCGAGGGCGAGTTCCGGCCCCCCGTCCACGAGGTGTTTAACGTGGCGGTGGGCGACCGCACCTCGCTTAACCAGCTTTTTGCCGCGATTCGAGACGAAGTCGCCCGTATCCGCCCCGCACTGGCCGAGGTGGAACCGCTTTACCGTGATTTCCGTGTGGGCGATGTGCAGCATTCCTTGGCCGACATCAGCAAGGCGCAAACCCTGCTGGGCTACGCGCCCACTTGGCGGGTGGCGGAAGGGCTGAAAGAAGCGGGGCCGTGGTATGCCCGCTATTTTGGGGCGGTGGCATAAGAAGCGGTTTACGCCCTAGCCAGCACAGGGGTTACCAAGGCGAAATACACCAAAAAAGCGACATTGGAACTGAATCCATACGCAATTTTTTGTGCATTTTCTAGCATTCCCCTCCCGTGGAGAGGGACCCCGCAAGGGTGGGGTGCTTGCCTTTGGGGCTTGGTTTTAAGCTTTCGCTGCGTCGCCAGCCACCACTCCGTCCGGCTTTGCCGTCGCCTCCCCACCAGTAGAGGGGAATAAAATCCAAGACCGCAGCGACTGCGCTTTTATCGCAGGATCACCCGAGTCTCGCAGATCGTAAACAGGTTCTTAGAACCCGCCCAGCTTGGCATGACGGCGGGGCGTGAGCCCTCTGCGAAGAGGAGGGGGTCGCGTGGCTGCGCGGTGGGGGCGGGTCGCAGGGTTAATGTGGCTTGTGTGCCGCGCCATTCCACCGCCAAGGACGAGACTTTCCGCACGCTTGGTAAAACTTATACAATCGCCATTGCGTGTGGGGGGGCTATCCGCCCCCTCTTCATCCCCTAGAACCTGTGTACGACCTGCGAGACTCAGGTAATCCTGCGTTGAAATGCCCCAAAAATCCGTGTGGATTGAAGCCCAACACTACTTTTTTGGTGTGTTTCGCCTTGGTAACCCCTGTGCTGGCTAGGGCGTAAACCGCTTCTTATGCCACCGCTACCGCGCCGCTTTGGCCCTATCCTGAACAAATTACAGGAAGTAGATACCGACTCACCATGTTTAGTTTCTTCAAGAAAAAAACACCACCCCCTGCTGAGACAACAGCCCCCTCCGCACCCGCCACGGCTACACCTGCCGCCCCTCTTTCGCCTGCTTTACCGCCTTCTCCGCCGCCCGTCACGCCGCCTGTTGAAGCGACGGTCGCTGCCCCTGTGCCCGCTGCAATCCCTGCGCCCCCACCGCCGCCCGCACCTGAGCCTAAAAAAGCCAGCTGGACAGAGCGGCTCAAGACGGGGCTATCCAAAACCCGCGATAAGCTCGGCAAGTCGCTGGCAGGGCTATTTGGCGGCGGCAAAATTGACGAAGACCTCTACGAGGAACTCGAAACCGTATTGCTGACCGCAGATATGGGCGTGCCCGCCACCACCCATTTACTGACTGCTGTGCGAGAACGGGTGACGCTCAAGGGCTTGAAAGATGCCTCCGAGCTGAAAGGCGCGCTCAAAGACACCCTGCAACAGCTGATTGCCCCGCTCGAAAGCCCGCTGCAGACCGAAGGCCACCAGCCCTTTGTCATTATGTTGGCAGGGGTCAACGGCGCGGGCAAAACCACCTCGATTGGCAAGCTGGCACATTATTTCCAAAGCCAAGGCAAATCGGTGCTGTTGGCGGCGGGCGATACCTTCCGTGCCGCCGCGCGTGAGCAACTGGTGGCGTGGGGAGAGCGTAACAACGTCACCGTGATTACCCAGCAAGGGGGCGATGCCGCTGCCGTGTGTTTTGATGCCATCCAAGCCGCTGTCGCCCGCAAAATCGACATCGTCTTGGCCGATACTGCCGGACGCTTGCCCACCCAGCTACACCTGATGGACGAAATCCGCAAAGTGAAGCGCGTCATCGACAAGGCGTTGCCCGGCGCGCCCCACGAAGTTATTTTGGTGCTGGATGCCAACACCGGCCAAAACGCCTTGGCGCAAGTGCGGGCGTTTAACGAGGCCTTGGGGCTGACAGGGCTGATTTTGACCAAGCTAGACGGCACAGCCAAAGGCGGGGTGATTGCCGCCATTGCCCGTGAAAACCCGATTCCTCTGCGCTTTGTGGGGGTAGGGGAAGGGCTGGATGACTTGCGTCCCTTCTCGGCACAAGACTATGTGCAAGCCCTGATTGATTGAGTGTCCGAGGATGTTGCCGTGTCGATGATTCAGTTTGACCAAGTCACCAAAAGCTACCCTGGCGGGATTGAGGCGATTAAAAACCTCTCGTTCCGCGTCAACAAAGGCGAAATGGTGTTTCTAGCGGGGCATTCTGGGGCGGGCAAATCCACCCTACTCAAGCTGATTGCGGGCATTGAACGCGCCACCACCGGCAATGTGTTGGTGAACGGGCAAAATGTCTCGGCACTCCGCGCGGCGCAGTTGCCCTATTTGCGTCAGCACATCGGCTTGGTGTTCCAAGACCACAAAATCTTGTTTGACCGCTCAGTGTTTGAGAACGTCATGCTGCCGCTGGATATTATCGGCTTTGACCGTAAAGAATCTGTCAAACGGGTACGCGCCGCACTGGATAAGGTGGGGCTGCTCAAGCGCGAAAAAGCCAATCCCATTGGGCTGTCGGGGGGGGAGCAACAGCGGCTGTGTATTGCCCGTGCGGTGGTGCATCGTCCGGCGATTTTGTTGGCGGATGAACCCACCGGCAACCTCGACCGTGCGTATTCGCTCGACATCATGGAACTGTTTCGCTCGTTTAATCAGGTGGGGGTGACCGTGGTGGTGTCGGCGCACGATGAAATTTTGATGGCGGACTACGGGCAACGCATTATTCGCCTCGCGCATGGACAATTTGCCACATGAACCATCTGCTCTATCTCCACGCCCGTGCGGCCCGACAAGCGGCTTTGACCTTGCTGCGTCAACCGCTGGGCAGCTTGCTCAGCTTGTTGATGCTGGCTTTGGCCTTGTCTTTACCGCTGGGGCTGTATTTGACCGTGCAAAGCTTGGCTAACTGGGGCAGCCGTCTGGCGACCACGCCGCAAATTACCCTGTTTATGGAAGCCGCCGCCGATAGCACCGACCTGCAAGCCACGGCGCAAACCCTGAAGCAGCACGCCTTGGTAGCACACAGCCAGTTTGTGCCGCGTGACGAGGCACTCAAAGCCCTGATGGCGCGAAACAAGCTGGAGGGCTTAACCGAAGGGCTGGGCGAAAACCCGTTACCCGATGCGTTTGTGATTACACCCAAAGACATGCCTCCCGAGGCTTTGGAGCGGCTGCATAAAGAGCTGTCGGGGCTGACGATGGTCGAAAGTGCCCAATTTGACGCAGGCTGGGCAAAAAAACTGTTTAGCCTGATTCAGCTGGGCCAGCAGCTGACCGTGGTGTTGGCGTGTGTGTTTGGGGGGGCGTTGGTGTTGATTACGTTTAACACCATCCGGCTACAAGTGCTGGCGCGGCGGGACGAAATCGAAGTCTCTAAGCTGATTGGGGCCACCAACAGCTTTATCCGCCGCCCCTTTATGTATTACGCCCTGTACCAAGGGGCGTTGGCCGCCTTGCTGGCGTGGGCGGGGTCGATGTGGCTGATTGCCATGGCCAACCCTGCCATCGCGGAACTGGCACGGCTCTACAACGAAGGTGCGGCACTCCGTCCTTTGTCCTTGAGTGAAGGGGGGCTGCTGCTCTTGGTGGCGGGCGTGCTGACCACCTTGGGGGCGCGGCTGGCGACGGGGCAGTTGCTGCGGCAAATGGAGGCGGATTAAGCTGCTGCGCGGCGGTGGGGAATCGCAGCGGTGCTGGCTTCTTCCACGCCACGGCGGGCAGCGGTGCGGGCAGAAGGCTGACCTACGGCGAGGCTGGGCGGCGATACCCCGCCGCCGCTGGCCGCTGGGCTTGGTTTTATTCCCCCCGTGGAGGGGTGCCCCATCGGGGTGGGGTGGTTGCCATTGGGTTTGGTTTTAGCGTTGGCGGCATCGCCAGCCACCACCCCGTCCGGCGGTGCCCCCTCCGCGCTGCCCTTGGCACGCTGCGTTGAAATCCGCAAAAAACGGCGCATGGACTCAGTCCCAACGCCGATTTTTTTGCGCATCTCGCCTTGGCAACCTGTGCCATCAGTCCACCCCCGTCATTCCCGCGTAGGCGGGAATCCAGCCTGGCTTACAGCCCAACAAAAGGCACACGTTACGCCGGTCGGTACGGCCTAGATTCCCGCTTTCGCGGGAATGACGCGCGGAAAAGAACCCGTTCTAGGAAGCTATTTACGCACTGCGAGACGCGACTGACCCGTCGTTTGTCAGACTTCGAACCGGTTTTAAAGTCGCGGCGCATGAACCTGTCCCACCGCAAATAGGCTGGCGTATGATGGGGGCGATGCACCCCCCTACCCCCCACCCCTTCCGTCTTGCCCTGATTTTGGCTGCTTTGGCCACCCTTGGGCCCTTTTCCATCGACACCTTCTTGCCCGCCATGCCCGCCATTGGTCAGGCTTTGCACGCCCCGCCGTTGGCCGTGCAGCAAGCCTTAACCGTGTATTTGCTGGGCTATGGTGTGATGATGCTGTGGCACGGCGCGATTTCGGATGCCGTGGGACGCAAACCGGTGATTGTGATTTCGACGGCGGTGTTTACGCTGGCTTCCGTGGGCTGTGCCTTTGCCCAAACCTTGCCGCAGCTGCTGGTTTTCCGGGCATTGCAAGGCATTAGCGGCGGGGCGGGGCTGATTGTGGGACGCGCCATTATCCGAGATTGCTTTGATGGCGCGGCGGCACAGCGGCTGATGTCGCACGTCACCATGCTGTTTTCGCTGTCCCCCGCCATTGCCCCTGTGGTGGGCGGCTGGCTGTATGGCGCATTTGGCTGGCACGCTATTTTTGTTTTTATGGCCTTGATTGGCGGGGTGCTGTGCTTGGCCTGCTGGTTTGCTTTGCCCGAAACCCATCCGCCCGCCCAACGGCAAGTCTTGTCGGTACGGGCTTTGCTGGCCAATTACCGGCAAGTGGCAGGGCGGCGCGAGTTTGGGCTGCTGGCCTTGGCGGTGGCGTGTAATTTCAGCGGGTTTTTTCTGTATATCCCCGCCGCGCCGGTGTTTTTGATGCGCCACCTCGGGCTCAACGAGCAGCAGTTTATTTTTATGTTTGGCCCAGCGGTGATGGGCATCATGTTGGGTGCGTTTTTGTCGGGGAAGCTGGCAGGACGGCACAGCCCGCGCACACTGGTTTCGGTGGGCTATGGTTTGATGGCCTTGGCCGCGCTGACCAATGTGGGCTACGCCCTTTATTTTCCGCCCGCCTTGCCGTGGAGCATCGCCCCGCTGGCACTCTACACCGTGGGGATGTCGCTGGTGTCGCCCACCATTACCCTGTTTATCATGGATATTTTCCCTAGCCTGCGCGGCACGGCCTCGTCGCTGCAAGGCTTTACCCAGACCACCTTGGCCAGTGTGGTGGCCGGTGCGATTACCCCGCTGCTGTGGGATTCACCCCTGACGCTGGCCTTGGGAATGAGCGGCTTTTTAGCCTTGGGCTATGGGCTGTTGTGGCAATTTCGCCGCCTGCGCCCCGCCCAATAACAACCTGTTCTAAGCCCTGCTTTGTCCTACCACGCCGCCTGTCGGGGCGGCGTGGTTCTGCTATCATTGACGGCTATTTTCAACCCGCAGCAGACCCCGCCCGTGACCACTCCGCTTTTCCGCCCCCTGATTACTGACGACATGCACACTGTGGACCGCATCATCCGCAGCGACCTCCATTCTGACGTGGTGCTGATTCGCCAAGTAGCCGAATACATCATCGGTGCCGGCGGCAAACGTCTGCGTCCCGCCTTGGTGTTGCTGGCTGCCCGCGCCTTGGGCGTGTCGGGCGAAGCCGTTTGCAAGCAAGCCGCGATGGTCGAATTTATCCACACCGCCACCCTGTTGCACGATGACGTGGTGGACGAATCGCCATTGCGCCGAGGTCGGGATACGGCCAATGCCCTGTTTGGCAATGCGGCCAGTGTCTTGGTGGGGGATTTTCTCTATACCCGCGCCTTCCAGATGATGGTCGGCACACAGAATCTGCGGATTTTGGAAGTGATGGCCGAGGCCACCAATATCATTTCTGAAGGCGAAGTGCTGCAACTGCTTAACATCGGTAACACCGACATTGACGAAGCCGCCTACCTGCGGGTGATTCAGTACAAAACCGCCAAATTGTTTGAAGCTGCAGGCCGTGTCGGCGCGATGTTGGCACAGGCCACCCCCGCGCAAGAACAAGCCTTGGCCGATTACGGGATGCACCTTGGCACGGCGTTTCAGATTATTGACGATGTGCTGGATTACTCTGGCGATGCCGACACCATTGGCAAAAGCTTGGGCGACGACCTCGCCGAGGGCAAGCCCACGCTGCCGCTGATTTACGTCATGCAGCAAGGCGCACCCGCCGATGCTGCCCTCGTCACCGAAGCCTTGCAACACGCCAACCGCGACCACTTTGCGGCGGTATTGGCTGCCGTGCAGCGGGCGGGCGCACTCGACTACGCCCGCGCCCGTGCCGCCGAAGCCGCCGAAGCCGCCGTCCGCGCACTGGATGCCTTGCCTGACACCGAAACCCGCACCGCAATGGTTGAACTGGCACGGCTGTCTGTCAGCCGCGACGCGTAAGCCCGATGAGCGGTGTGATTCTCACCCCCGGCCAAGACAGCCCCTGCGTGGCGCGGTGTTCGACGGCCTTAGGCGATATGGTGTGCAAAGGCTGCGGCCGCACTTTTTTGGAAGTCACCCACTGGAGCATCATGGCCGATACCGAACGCGCCACGGTCATGGCACGGCTGGCCGCGTGTTTGCAACCGGCTGAGGTATAATCCGCCCGCCAGTGGTTTCGCGCTGTCTCCGTAGTTAAATGGATATAACGGCCCCCTCCTAAGCGTTAGCATTAGCATTTTTACCAGTGCCTAAAATTACATGATCCCTTGCACCACAATGGTTTGCGGCTTACTTAGTGGACGAATGATAACGCCGCATTTCAATAAATGGTGGGTTTTTGGTGGGATTGCGTTTCGGCTTGGTGGGACAGCCGCCGCCCTGTAGAATGTCGCCCGAGGTTCCCGTAGTTCAATGGATAGAACAAGTTCCTCCTAAGAATTAGATGCTGGTTCGATTCCGGCCGGGGACACCAAAAAACATCTCTCACTTCCGGCACCATGGACGCATCCCTAATCCTCGCCGACCTGCGCCAGCAGTTCGGGCAAAAATCGGTGCTCTACCCTGAGGACGTCGCGGCCTTGCTTGGCAAGTCGATTGGAGCCGTTGCAAGCCTCCGGCACAGGGGCGGCTTCCCCCTCCCTGTGAAGGAAGTTGGCGGCCGTCCGGCCGTCAGCATCTACGACGTCGCGGAATGGCTCGGAAATGGGCCAAAAACGGCCGCAAAGGGCTCCACGAAGGCTCCGCCACTGCCACCGCCAGCAAACCGCCGCCAAAGCCTTGGAAATGCCCTCCTTGGCTTCCAGATGCAAAGGGACTTCCTCTCCTCTTTGTGCAGGGAAACGGAAGCCCTCCTGCTCGAATGGGAGAGCGAGGACGCTGCGACCGAAGACGCCGGGACGGCCCAAAAGAAAAGCGGGCCCGGCGGCCCGCTCTGATCGGCTGGTTAGTCGGCCTTTTTCTTCGGCCGGCTCGCCTTCTTGGCTGATGCCAGAATCTGCATTTCCTCGGCGTAAGCGGCGACCATTTTCTGAAACTCGGGCCGCTCGCTGGCGACCTTCCGGGCCGCTTCAAGCCAGACGGCTTTGTTGCACAAATCAGCGTCGTAGTGCCGCTGGTAGAATAGCTACATGAGCAAACCCGCATCCAACAAGTACAAAACTACCAACTGGCCAAGCTATCACGCAGCTTTGAAATCGCGTGGCGCATTGATGATTTGGCTCGATCCAGCGCTGAAATGGGCTGCGGAGCCCACTGGCAAGCGTGGACGAAACCCCACTTTCAGCGATGCTGCCATTCAATTCTGCCTCACCATCAAATGCCTATTCGGCCTCGCATTGCGCCAAGCCACTGGCATGGTTGAGAGCCTGCTTCGGCTTGCCAATTTAGATTGGGTAGTCCCTGATTCGAGTACGATCTCTCGTCGACAAAAAACACTGGAAGTCACGATTCCGGCTCGTCAAAGTCAGGGGGGACTGCATTTATTGGTCGATAGCACCGGCATCAAAATGCTCGGTGAAGGTGAATGGAAAACCAAGAAACACGGCGCTGAATATCGTCGGCAATGGCGCAAAGTTCATCTTGGTATTGATGCCGAAACCCTTGAAATTCGTGCTATTGAGGTCACTGACAACAAGACAGGCGATGCGCCCATGTTGCCTGAACTGATGAATCAGATTCCCGAGTCTGAACAAATTAAGGAATGCCACAATGCCATTGCGGCGCGTGGAGCGGCAGCGATCATTCCAACGCGAAAAAATGCGCAATTTCGTAAAGAAAATACGGCGGGTGCGCGAGCTCGAAATGCGATTTTGCGTGCGACCAAATACTTGGGTAGAGCCATCTGGAAAAAATGGTCGGGCCATCATCGGCGCAGCTTGGTGGAAACAAAAATGCGCTACTTTAAACTATTGGGCGAGCGAGTCATGGCGCGGGACTTTGAGCGTCAGGTAGCTGAGTTGCAAGTGCGTGTAGCGATCTTAAATCGCTTCACGCAACTGGGCACGCCGACGACGGTGCGTGTGGGATAAATCCGTCTGGGGTTTGGGGAAACTCGCACTCATGCTGATTTGTGCAACAAAGCCTGTTAAAGACGAACCGGCACGACCCCGCAAAGCGGCGCATTTGCTGCGCTTGCTCGCCGTTGGGCTGTAGCTCGAATTTGAAGGCTTGAAGACGTTCCATAACACCCATTATGCCTTTGTGGCGGTACGCCGATTGCGGTGATTCGGCAAACCATTGAGCAGCAGCAAACACCGCATTAAAGTCAAAACCGGACGGCTACGCCGTCCGCGCTATCCATCCCCGCCCTGAAGGGCGAGGTTTTACGCGCAACTGATAAAAGACTGGTCAATTTTGAGCGCATCCACCGGCAGAGAGCTCAGGTAGGCCAGCGAAGAATAGCCCGTGCCAAAATCATCCATCGTCAGCGGATGCCCCGCCGCGTACCGGCTTCCCATCGCCCCTCACGGTTTGCAGCAGCGCGTGTGACGGCACTCGCCCACCGCCAAGCCCCCACGGGTTTTACGCTACAATCCGCCGGTCTGATTTTCTCTGAACGGCTCGCATGTCCGCCCCCCCAGTTCCCAACAGCATGACCCTCTACAAACGACTCCTTGGCTATCTCAAACCTTACTGGCAACGCTTTGCGATTTCTTTGGTCGCGCTGGCCATTGCGGCGGCCACCGAGCCTGCGTTTGCACGGCTGATGAAGCCGCTGGTCGATGGCGGCTTTGTGGCGCGGGACGGCTGGAGCATGATTTGGACCCCGATGGCCATCGTCGGGCTGTTCTTGCTGCGGGGCATCACCAGCTTTATCAACGACTACACCACCACTGCGCTGGCGGGGCAGGTTGTCATGACCCTGCGCCAAGAAATGTTCGATAAGCTGCTCCGCTTGCCGATTGGCTACTACAACGACAACGCTTCGGGACGGGTGCTGTCGCGCATTACCAACGATGTCAACCAAGTGACCGATGCCGGCTTCAATATCATCACCGTGGTGGTCAAAGACGGCGTGACCATCATCGGTTTGCTCGCCCTGCTGTTTTACACCGACTGGCAGCTCACCTTGATTTGCCTGACCATGATTCCGGTGGTCGGCACCAGCATCCGCTTTGTTGGCCGACGGCTGCGCACCCTGTCACGGCAAAACCAAGCCACGCTGGGGCAACTGACCCAAGTGGTCGGCGAAACCATCGACTGCCAACGGGTGGTCAAGGTTTACGGCGGCGAAGCCTACGAAGCCGCGCGGTTTTTTGAGGCCGCCAATCAGCTGCGCCAAAACGCGGTCAAACAAGCTGCCACCACTTCTTCCAATACCGGTGTCACCCAGCTGATTATCTCGGTGGCCTTGGCGTTTATCATCTACTTTGCCAGCCTACGCGCCAGTCACAACCAGTTTACGGCGGGGGACTTTATGTCCTTTTTGACCGCCATGATTATGTTGTTTGCCCCAGTGAAACGGCTGACCAGCGTCAACCAGTCGCTGCAAAAAGGGCTGGCCGCCGCCGAGAGCGTCTTTGGCTTTTTGGACGAAGCCGCCGAAACCGACCACGGCAGCCACGCCCTGCCCCACGCCACCGGCAAAATCGACTTTATTGGCGTGGATTTCCGCTATCCCCACGCCGAGCGTGACGCGCTGTCTGCCCTGAATCTCAGCATTGCAGCGGGCGAAACGCTGGCCTTGGTCGGCAGCTCCGGCAGCGGCAAAACCACCCTAGTGAACCTGATTCCCCGCTTCTACAACCCCAGCGCGGGCGAGATTCGGGTGGATGATGTGCCGCTGTCTGCCCTCAAACTCACCACCTTGCGCCAGCATATTTCGATGGTCAGCCAAGACGTGACCCTGTTTAACGACACCGTGGCCGCCAATATCGCCTACGGTCAAGCAGCCACCCTACCGCGCGAAACCATTATCGAAGCCGCCCGCGCCGCCCACGCCCTCGAATTTATCGAAGCCATGCCGCAGGGCTTTGACACCCTGATTGGCGAAAACGGCGTGCGGCTGTCCGGCGGGCAGCGTCAACGGCTGGCCATTGCCCGCGCCCTGCTGAAAAACGCCCCCATCCTGATTTTGGATGAGGCTACCAGCGCGCTCGACACCCAGTCCGAACGCTCGGTGCAAGCGGCACTGGACCGGCTGATGCAAAACCGCACCACGCTGGTGATTGCCCATCGCCTGTCCACCATCGAAAACGCCGACCGCATTGTGGTCATGCACCAAGGCCGCATCGCCGAGGTCGGCACCCACGCCGAACTCCTCGCCCACAAGGGGCATTACGCCACCCTGCACCAGCTGCAATTTAAAGAGCCTGGCCATGCTTAAGCATTTAAAAAACCGCCACACATGGGTGCTACTCTGCCTGCCGCTGATTGTGTTGGTCTGGTTTTTGCCCCACACCAACAGCGTGCGCTACGGCGGCCTCACCGCCTTGGCCTTGCTGTGCCTGACCGCGCCAGACATCCGGCAGCGGGTTAAGGCCATTTTGGGGTCGGCGCCGCTGTGGGTGCTGTGGGCCTTGACCCTGTGGCTGCTGATACAGCTTGGCCTGTTTGCGTGGTTTCCTGCCGAAACATGGCACGAGCTGCGCGGGCAGTGGTTTAAAAAAATCGCCTTCTTTGTGGCAGGGGTGAGCTTGGCCAGCCTCGCCACCACGGCCCCTTCGGCCCCTCCGCTACGCCACCCGTTTGCCGCCCTCACCGCCCTGTTTTACGGGCTGACGCTGATGATGACCATTCAGGTGGTTGAGTACGGCTATTGGCTGCTGCACGGTATCAGCCCCTTGATGCGGGTTGGGCTGTTTGGGCAAAAAAACGAGCTGTCGTATATCGCCAATATCTTGTTCGCGCTGGGCGTGGCAGAGGGCGTGGCACGGCACTTTGGCGCGAAAAGCGTGCTGAATCTCTCCGCCAAAACCTTGGCCTTTGCCTGCTTGATGGCCGCCAGTGTGGCCTTGCTGTCTGGCGCACGAAACGGCGTAATTGGCATGATTTTGGTGTTTGGCTCCAGCGCGGTGCTGACCGTCTTTTTGCGTCGCCATTCCTCGGTGTCGTCTTGGCGATGGCTGCTGGTGGGCGGGGCGCTGTCGGTGGGCTTGGCCGTGGCTTCGTGGCAGCTCGACCCGCGCTGGGCGCGGTTTGCCGAGACACTTCCCCACGCGCTGCATTCCGCCGACCACCCGAGCTGGCTGGACGAAGCCCGCTACCCCTTTCCCCTGCTCAAAGACGGCAAGCCGGTCGAAATCTCGGCCTATGAGCGCGTCGCCTTTATGACCGAGGGGCTAAAGTTCAGCGCAACCCACCCCGCCGGCATCGGCTTTACCCGCAAGGCGTTTTCGCACGCGATGGAAGCCACCTTTGGCCAGCCTTCTCGCCATGCCCATAGCGGCGTGGTCGAATGGCTCATCGGCATGGGCTGGTTGGGTATGGCCTTGTGGATGGTGTTTTTAGGCTTGCTGTTCCGGCAGGGCTTTGGCCATTTTTTGCGCTACCGCAGTGCTTTGGGTCTGCTACTGGCCTTTGTCGTCGCGGGGTTTTTTGGGCGGATGTTTATCGAAATTGTGACCCGCGATTTGGCGTTTGAGCTGTTTATGCTGGTGCTGGGGATTTTGGTCGCCAGTGTGCGCCAAGCCCGTGAGCAGGCTGTCTTGGCTGACCCCTCGTTCGCTGGACGTTGACCCGTTCTCAGCTTACCCCCCCACAAGGATGTCTTACCCCATGCGTATCGCACACATCGAATCCTCTATGAACTGGGGCGGGCAAGAGCTCCGTATCGTGGAGCAAACCGACTGGCTGAACCAACACGGCCACCCCACTTGGATTATCGCCCGCCCTGATTCCGCCATTCTGCGCGAAGCCCAGCAGCGGGATTTGCCCGTGCTGGCCTTGGATATTCGCGGCTCAGCCAACCCCCGCACCTATGCCGAACTGGCTCAGTTTGTCCGCACCCAGCGCATCGACCTGCTGGACTGCCACGGCAACCGAGATAGCGCGTACGGCGCGGCACTGAAATGGCTGACTGGCTTGCCGGTGGTGCGCTCGCGGCATGTCACCGACCCCGTTCGCAGCAGTGCCCTGCGCAAGCTGGTTTGGCGTACCGGCAACCACGGCATTGTCGTTACCGCCGAGCGCGTCGCCGAGATTCTGGTCGAAGCCGGCTTTGCCCCGCGTGACCGGATTTACGTCGCCGCAGCGGGGGTGGAAACCGACCGCTTTCACCCGCAGCGGGACGGCCAAGCCCTGCGTGCCCAACTGGGCATTCCCGCCCACCATCGGGTGATTGCCAATGTCGGCATGATTCGCCCAGACAAAGGCCAACGCTTTTTTGTCCAAGCCTGCCTTGCGGTACTGGCACAGCATGACGACCTGACTTGCATCCACCTCGGCGAAGCCACGCGCCAAACCGAAGCCTACAAACAAGAGGTCTTGGCCTTGGCGGGCGACGCTATCGCCGAGGGCAAAATCCGCTTTTTGGGCTATCAAACCGATATTGAAAACTGGCTGGCCGTGGCGGATATGGTGGTCATCGCCTCGATTGCCACCGAGGCGCAAACCCGCTTAGTCGCCCAAGCCTTTTTGATGCAAAAAAACGTGGTCGCCACCACCACCGGCGGGCTGCCAGAAATGATTACCCACCGCCAAACAGGGCTGTTGTGTGAGCCGGCCTCGGCCCGTGCGTTGACCGAAGCCATCGACACCTTGCTGACCGACCCCGCGCTTGCCGCCACCCTGCGCGAACAGGCCTACCACCACGCCCAGCAACACATGACCTTTGACCACATGATGACCGGCATGTTGGCCACCTATCAGCACGCCCTGACCCGTGCAGGCCGAAAGGCCGGCTGATGGCAGCGCGTCCTTTGCGTATCGCCCACCTGATTGATTTGGCCAAAGTGGGCGGGGTCGAAACCTTGTATGCCGACTTTATCCAAGCCCCCCATCCAGACGGCGTGCCGGTGGCGCACTTCACCGTGCTGGACAGCCCGCGCATGGCGGCGCGGTTTGTGCAGCCGGTGCAGCAATACAGCCAGCAAGTGGTGTCGCCGCGCCAGTGGGGCGGGGTCACGTTGCCCCGTCGTCCACATGGGCTGCGGGCGTACAACCGGCTGCGGCTGCTGCGTAAACTGGCCCCAGATGTGATTGTGGCGTGGAACCAGTTCACCGACTTTCGGCGCGACCCGCTGCCCCTGCCGTGCCCCTTGGTGTATTACGAACACGGCATGAGCTGGTACACGCATTCGCCGCGCCAGCTCAGCGGATTTTTGCCCCATATCGCCGGTGCGATTGCCGCCTCCGAAGCCGCCGCCCAGATGCTGCGGCTTAAACACGGTGTCACCGCCCCGATTGAGGTGTGTCTTAACCCGATTCGGGCCCGTGTCTTGTCTGCCCACGCCACCCCGCGCCAACTTGACCCCGCTGCCCCAATTCGGCTGGGCTGGGCGGGACGGCTGGTGCCGCTGAAAGCCGCCGGTTTGCTGGTTTTGGCGGTGCAGGCCCTGCGGGCACGGGGCGTGGCGGCTGAGGCGGTGATTGCCGGAGAGGGCGCAGAGCGAGCCACGGTGGCGCGGCTGATTGCCGACACTGGCATGGGTGAGCACGTCACCTTGGTCGGTTTGGTGGACGACATGGCGGCGTTTTACCGTGGGATAGACCTGTTTATCAGCACCTCGATGCACGAAACCCTGTCGCTGGTCTGCCTAGAGGCGATGGCGCAGGGCGTGCCGGTGATTGCCAGCCAAGTGGATGGCTTCCCCGAGGTGATTCAGCATGGCGTAACCGGCCTGTGCCTGACCCCAACCCTATCGGTGGCGGATTACGCTGCCCTGACCGGTGCAAGCACCGCCTTTGCCCCGCAGGTCTACGACCCCGCCAGCCAGCAGCTGGTGGACACCCATTTGCTGTCACCCGACGCGCTGGCCGATGGGGTGCTTGCCCTGACCCGCCAAGCGTCGGTGTATCAGGCCTACAGCACCGCCGCCCTTGCCGCCGCCCACAACCCCGTGTTTAGCCCTGCGGCGTTTACCGCACGGCTGTATGGGGCGTTGGGGAGGTATGTCGGGGGGGCTGCGGCGCGGGTTTGAGTCTGTCTAATAATCCGTTCAAAGGCTGCGAGACGCGGGTGAGTCTACGTTCTCAACCTGCACATCAAGCGGCTGGAATCGCAACTGGCCGCCAATCAATCTGCACTCCACGGAACACCCTTGTGAAAGTCCCACAATGAAAAAAATCGAAGCCAACGACCCCGCCGCCCAGTCAGCGGACATCGTCACCGACAACCTCTCGCACCTGCAATCGCTGTTCCCCGAGGCGTTTGCCGAAGGCAAGGTGCAGTTTGATGTGCTACGGCAGTTGCTGGGCGGTGCCGTGGATGAGGCGGACGAGAAATATGGCCTCAACTGGCACGGCAAGCGTCGGGCACGGCAAATCGCCTTGACCCCGAGCATGGGCACGTTGCGGCCCTGCCCCGATGAGAGCGTCGATTGGGACACCACGCAAAACCTGATGATTGAGGGCGACAACCTTGAAGTGTTGAAGCTCTTGCAGAAAAGCTATGCGGGCAAGGTCAAACTGATTTACATCGACCCGCCGTATAACACGGGCAAGGATTTTGTCTATCCCGATAACTTTCGCGACAGCATCGGCAACTATTTGGAGCTGACGGGGCAGGTCGAAGGTGGGGCGAAACTGTCTGCAAATACGGAAACCAGCGGTCGGTTTCACACCGACTGGTTGAATATGATGTATCCGAGGCTAAGGTTAGCAAGAACATTACTCCGCGATGACGGCGTGATATTTATCAGTATTGATGATGACGAGTTCCAGAATCTCAGATTGTTATGCAATGAGATTTATGGCGAGGAAAATATTATCGCAACATTGGTTTGGGAGAAAGGCCGAAAGAATGATGCAAAACTTGTTTCGGTAGGCCATGAATACATGCTTGTCGTGGCTAAGAATAAAGCATATTTCAAGGATGCAAAAATAAAGTGGCGTGAAGCAAAGCCTGGTGCAAAAGAAATACTGGATGAATATATTTCGTTGAGGAAAAAGCACGGTAGCGACAATGCCTTGGTGGAAAATGGCATTCGTCAGTTTTATGAGAGCCTACCTAAAACTCATCCTTCAAAGAAGCATTCGAGATACAACAAAGTAGATGACAAAGGGGTTTGGCGAGATGATAACATGTCTTGGCCAGGCGGGAGCGGACCAACTTTTGATGTGATTCACCCGATAACAAAGCAAGCATGTGCAGTCCCCGACGGAGGCTGGCGATATTCAACACTTGAAAAAATGCAAGAAATGATTGATATGGGGAAGGTGGTATTTCGTGATGACCATACTCAGCCCCCCATACGGAAGACATACTTAGTTGAGGTTGATGATTTAGAAGAAGACGAGTCTGATACTGAAACAGAAGATGATGATGACTTGCCAATCCAAGTGGCAGGAAGTTATTTCTACCGAAGTGCCCTCCAAGCGAGTAATGAACTAACAAAAATATTTGGAAAGAAAGTCTTCAATAATCCGAAGGATAGGGAAGTTATTGCTAGATGGATTTCCTATGTTGGGACCCAGCAAAACGATATTGTTTTGGATTTCTTTGCAGGGTCTGGGACAACAGGTCATGCTGTCCTTGAAATAAATCGTTCTACTGAACAATCATTACGATTTATTTTGGTTCAGTTGCCTGAACCAATAAATCCGAAAGCCAAAGGAAGCAAACCTTCCATTGCATTTTTAGAAAAAATCCAAAGACCACGGAATATTGCGGAACTCACGAAAGAAAGACTTCGCCGAGTTGGCAAAGCAATCAAAAGTGATAACTCTGAGACGATGCAAGACTTGGGTTTCCGTGTCTATAAGTTGGACTCTTCAAACATCCGCGCATGGAATCCTAACCCCGAAAACCTCGCTCAATCGTTGCTCGACCATCACGAGCACATTCTGGACGGCAGAACCGAAGCCGACCTCAGCTATGAACTGCTGT